>Ga0209517_10009202_pt1 | contig 11344 bp, 10 predicted proteins | sample PeaSoiMetSII2010_FD_187695 | JGI IMG/M metagenome (GOLD analysis project Ga0209517, IMG submission 187695) | Peat soil microbial communities from Weissenstadt, Germany - SII-2010 (SPAdes) (version 2) | ecosystem: Environmental > Terrestrial > Soil > Wetlands > Peat | place: Germany...
TTCGAGCCTTGCTGCCCCGCCTTATGGATTTCCGACGCAGCCACCGACTCGGGGAATGGAAGTTCGGGATCTTCCACCATCACGCGCCGCAGCAGCGTGACAAACAAAATCCCCAGCAATCCGCCGATCACCATCAGCGCCACCGACGCCCAGTAATGTTCCATGCCCAGGCTGGGCCACAGTCCCGCCAGCACAAATGCCGGGATGGTGAACACCGCGCCCGCCGCCACCGACTCCCCGATCGCTCCGACGGTTCGAGCAATGTTTTCTTCCAGCAGCGACCCCTTCATCAGCCGCAGCAGCGACATGCCAATCACCGCCGCTGGATACGTAGCTGCGATCGTCATCCCGGCTTTCAATCCGAGATAGGCATTGGCCGCCCCCAGAATCCCAGTCATCACCAGGCCGATCAACACGGCCCGGAAGGTGAACTCCTTCATCTCCATGTTCTCGGGAACATAAGGTCGGAACTTCTTGGGAGCTTCGGTCGAACCGGCGGGACTCATAGGCAAAATCCTCGTAAGTGGTCAGGAATAGGCGCAAAAGCAGAACGGCGAAAGTTATCACGCAGCCTCCTTCCAATACAAGTGCGCCCTGAATTTGGGTAGTGTCCCTTCACTCCCGGATGCCACCAAACAACTTGGTTTTCGACGCGAGCATCCGACTTAGCGTGAATAATCCAAAACCAGGCCTTCTCTTGTTCGTTTCCATCACCATGCTCGCTTTTGCGATCTTGGTACCCGCCCTCCACGCTCAGGCGCCACCAGAGAAAATTACCGTCGACGACAAAGAGCGCACTTTCATCGTCCATCTCCCCAAGGGATACGACGCCAAGCAGCACTATGCCCTCGTGATTCTCTTGCACACCCGCGACCAGGACGCGGGTGACATGGAACAGCTAACGCGGTTTGACGAGCTTGCTGATCGCGATTCAGTGATCGCCGTGTATCCCAACTCCACCGGGCGCGGCTGGAATCTCGGTATCACGCAGGAAGAGCCGAGTCCGGGAGGCATGGGTCGCAGGGGAGGAAGGCACGGCGGCTGGGGAGGCGGAGGCGGCGGATATCCTGGCGGCGGTTACCCAGGCGGAGGTGGCGGATATCCGGGCGGCAGCGGCGGTGGTCGCAGCGGCCAATCCGGAAGCCGCGAGGACCGTGCAACTCCAGCCGATGACAATGCCTTCATCGACCAGTTGCTCGACAAACTTTCATCCGAATACTCCGTCGATGCCTCGCGCGTTTACGTTACAGGTCTTTCGGATGGCGGGTTCATGGCCTTCCGCCTCGGCTGCACCATGGCCGACCGCTTCGCTGCCATCGCCGCCGTGGGCGCGGCCATGCCTAAGACCATGACTTGTCTGCCTTCTCACCCTCTATCCGTTCTGATGATGGATGGCACATCGGACCCCATCGTGCACTACAACGGCGGCCACGTCGGTCGATATGGGGTTCTTTCCGCCGAAGATAGCGCCAAGTATTGGGCCAAGCTGGGTGGCTGCCAGTCCAAGCCGCAGCGGCAGAAGTTATCTCCGCGCGAAAGAGGCGGCATGAAAACCGAAGTCGATACCTACGACGACTGCCAAAAGGGAGCGCAAGTCGCCCTCTACAGCATTGACGGCGGCGGCAACACCTGGCCCGGCGGCGAACAATACCTCGTGGAAAAGGTGATCGGCAAAACCAGCGACGATCTAAACGCCAATGAGGTGATCTGGAGTTTCTTCGTCCGCCATCAGACAGCTTTACCCGAGCCGCGAAAATGATAGCGGTGTTACTTCCGAGCGGTCTTACCGGTTCCGCGTTGCGCCCGCCCCGGTCTGCCGATATACTAAAGAAGATTCGCCCGGCTGGAGCCCTGCTGAGGCGCTTGGGCGAGGGAGGGTCGTCTTCAGCAGTAGCAAGGGCTCAATTCGGTCCGCGTGTGAAACGCTGCAAGGTTCGCTGGTTTCGTCTCTGACCTCCGGAGTTCATAGCGTTGCCGTAGCCCTGTTCGTCACGCTCTTTCCTTCTGATTGTCGCCTGTGCGGATCCCCATTACTGAACATCTCGCGGCTGCCGGTTTGTGATCAGTGTTTGTCGTCTATTCGTCCGATCGGCGATGGCCTCTGCTCCATCTGCGGCGAGCGATTGCTGGGCCCCTATGCACTTTCTACCGGTGCCGAGCTGCTTTGCGTGCTGTGTCGCCGCCTCGAACCTCCCTATGTGAAAGCCGCCGCTTATGGCAGCTATGAGAGCGGTCTGCGTGAGCTGATTCATCTGCTCAAGTATGACGGAGTTCGTCCAGCCGCCAATGTGTTGGGACGTATGCTGGCGGAAGCCATTGCAATGTTACAACCGCTCTTGGCGGAAAATCGGCTTGTGGTCGTTCCGGTGCCCTTGCACGTCCGAAAATTGCGCCAGCGAGGATTCAACCAGAGCGAGCTGATTGCTCGCGCCGCCCTGAAGCCTGAGCCGTCTCGACCATTTGAACTCAAACCCGTTCTCGAGCGCACTCGCGAAACCCAATCGCAAATCGGCTTGTCGCGCCACCAGCGCCGTGAAAATCTGCGAGGAGCCTTTGCCGTGACTGCGCCCGAAGCGATTCGTGGCCGCGAAGTCCTGTTGGTGGATGACGTCTTCACCACCGGTACCACGGTCTCCGAGTGCGCCCGCGTGCTACGCCGCGCCGGCGCCGCCAAAGTTTACGTCGCTACCGTCGCGCGCACGCTGAAGCTGGAAGCACAAGGGGCACAATTAGAACCCGAAGCTGCTATGACAATGGCTGCTGCGAGCTAAAAAGAATATGTCAGGGAAATGGCACAATTCGGCGCTGGGCATGACGAGGACTCACACTCTGCCTCCGAGCATGGCCCTTGCTCGCCCAGAGAACGCTCGCCCGGACGGCGAAGTCCACGTGCTGCACGCGCCGGTGCTGGTACTAAATGCATCCTACGAGCCCATCAACGTTTGCGCCGCCCGCCGGGCCATTGTTTTGGTGCTCAAGGGCGTCGCCATGACCGAAGAAGAAAACGGCCACTTCCTGCACGCCGCGCGCTTGGCCATCCGTTTGCCTTCGGTGATTCGGCTGCTCGAGTACCGTCGCATTCCGCATCAGACACGCGCCCTCTCGCGCAAAAACATCCTGCTGCGCGATCGCAATACCTGCCAATATTGTGGGGAAGTCCTGCCTTCAGGTGAGTTGACGCTCGATCACGTCGTGCCCCGCTCCCGCGGCGGCGCGTCCACCTGGGAGAACCTGGTGGCCTGCTGCCATCTCTGCAACCGTCAGAAGGGAAATCAGCTTCCCATCGAAGCCCGTATGAAGCTGATGCGTGAGCCCCGCGCCTTCAACCTGCACACCAGCCGTCACATCATGCGCTTGATGGGCCGTTCCGACGACAAGTGGCGGAAATACCTCTTCTACTGAGCTCTCAGCCGTCAGCTTCCAGCCACAACCCGAGAGAACGAACTCTTGATCCCAACGCTGCCGAAATGTTACGCGGATCGCCGCCGTCCTTGGCCTCGCCGAATGCTGAGTGCTGAAAGCTGACGGCTCACTATGGCTTCTGCGGCTGACCTTTCTCGTCCGTCTTCGGAATTTCTTTCCCATCGAAGGTGATCTTTGCCTTCGAACCGAATCGCTTGTAATTCTCGTACTTCACAAACTCTTTGATGCGAACGTCTCCCGTGGAAAATCGCAGCGTGTCATCAGCTTTGGTGTAGGTAGGGAACCAAAAGGTGCCGTCAACCTGTTCCCGCCAGGTGGTGAACTTGGGGAAAAGGTTCTCGTTGTTTTTCTTCTTTTTTATATCAGGGACAGTCTTGCCATAGGTTTTCACGATCTGGAAATCGTGATCATCCACCCAGATGCGTCCCTGAAAATACCGTTTCTTCCCTTCGATCTGCTTGGGCGCGATGTCAAACACGTAGCAGCGCAATTCATCTTCCTGCTGCTGGCCGACGTAAACGATCTGGTACTCGGGAATCTCGTCGCTGGTCAGCACGAACGGCAGCCGGTTCTCGATGTCATCGAAATCTTCCTGCGACATGAAGATCCGCTCGAGTGTCGACTGGGGCGCAAAGGTAACGGTCTTGGTCTTGTGCCCCTGGTTGTCAAAGGTGACGTCGAAATCCTCCCGGTACTCGCCATCGACAGTGTCACCATCCACCGTCTGGACCTTTACGGTTTGATGATACGTATATTGGTCGCGTGCCGTCTTGAACTCTTTCTCCTTGGCCGCAAAGCGCTGAATGATTTCATCCACCGTGGCGTTCTTCGGCTGAGCATTCTCCAGCGGTCCTTCATCCGCCCAAACGGCGGGCAGCAGCAGACTGCAAATGGCGAACACCGCTACCAGCAAGGCCGCAAAGCGCATACGTTTCATGATGATGGACCTATCTTATACGAACTGCGGGTTTCCGTAGGAACTGGACGTACTAACCCGCCGTCACTTTATTAGATTGCCGACTCCCGCTACCGGTTGCCGCCTCAGAGCCGCGTTTCGGACCCAGCTTTTCGCAGCAAAGATTGCCCCACCCGTTGTAAGATGGCCCACAAGTTCCATGGCCTCCCCACGCGAAGCCCCACCCGAAGCAGTTCCCACCGCCCAGCAGGAGGTCGCCCGTCTGGCAGGGCTTTCCGAGTTGCGCGCTGCCTCCGCCTGGTTTCGTTCCCAGGAGACTCAAGTGGCCTGCTGGCAGCTTGAGATGGCGCGTATTCCCGCCCCGCCGTTTGGCGAAGCTGCCCGGGCCGAGTGGTTGAAAAAGCGCTTTCGTGAAGTCGGTTTAGCTGACGTCCACATCGACAGCGTCGGCAACGTCTTCGGAATACGGGACGGCTCTGGCCCTGGGTTCGTCTCGCTGAGCGCGCACATTGACACCGTCTTTCCTGCGGGAACTCCGCTCAACGTCCGGCAGCAGGGAACTCGCCTTTACGGTCCGGGGGTTTCCGACAACGGCGCAGGAGTTGCCGCCCTGCTCGCGGTCGCTGCCGCTCTGCAAGCCGCAAAAATAGCGCCGCAGACTCCGATTGTTTTTGTCGGCAACGTCGGCGAAGAGGGCGAAGGCGATCTCCGCGGCATGCGCCACATCTTCGCGAATCCGCGCTGGAAGGATTCCATTCGTTACAGCTTGGTACTCGATGGCGCGGGGGCCGATACCATCGTCGCCGAGGCCCTGGGCAGTCGCCGTTTTGAAGTCATCGTGCGCGGCCCGGGCGGCCATTCCTGGAGCGATTTTGGCGCTCCCAATCCGATTCTGGTACTGGCGCGGGCCATCCGTGCCTTCGCCCAAAGCCCGGTTCCCACGTCTCCCAAGACCACTTTCAATATCGGCGTGATCCGGGGCGGCACTTCCGTGAATTCGATTCCCGAGTCCGCCAGCATGCGCGTGGATATTCGATCTACTTCGATGGCGGAAATGGAGCGTCTGGAAGCTGCTCTGCGCCGCGAATTGGAACTGGCCAGCGAAGAAGAAACCTTGGCCAGCGAACGCCGTAATCCGTCGCCAAAACGGTCCACCGCTCTTAGCTATGAAATTGTTGCTATCGGCAATCGTCCGGCCGGCGAACTCGCCTCCGATGCCCGCATGCTCAAGGTCATTCGCGCGGTGGACGCCCACCTCGGCAACGCTGCGCAAATCCAGCGTGCCTCCACCGACGCCAACATCCCGCTATCACTCTCCCGCGAAGCCATCGCCATCGGAGGCGGCGGCACGGGTGGCGGCGCTCACACCCTACAGGAATGGTTCGATTGCAGCGGCCGCGAGTTGAGCCTCAAGCGCATTCTGCTGACGGTGTTGGCTCTCGCTGGCATCCGCGAGTGAGTCAGCCCCTTAAAACCCCGCCTTTTCCGGCCGCGGCCTGAACGGAATCATCACCACGGCTTGCAGCGCCACCGGATTCCCATTCTTCAGCGCCGGCAGAAACCGCCATCGTGAGAGCGCATTCGAGGCGTATTCGTCCAGTCGGTCGTCAATGCTGTTCAGCACCTGCACCTCGCCCACGGTGCCATCTGCATTGATCACGGCTGAGAGTATGACCGTGCCGCGCACGTTCTGCCGCATCAACTCCAGTGGGTACCCTGGGTCCGCCGTCCGCGTGGCCACTGGCGCAACCAAATCGCCCTGCTTCTCGCCCTCTTTTTCCTCGACGAAGTGCATCACCCAACTCCCACCAGCAGAATTCAGGTTCGGCATGTTGAGCGTCATAGCATAAGACTTCCGGCCGGCAAACACCTTGCGTTCTGCTTCCGTCTGACTATCTGGCGACATCTCGGAGGCCACCTTCCTCGAAGTGGAGCCCCGAGACGGCCCCGCGCCGGCCACCAGCCTTGGGTCAACTGCGTACCCTGGCCTCCCACTGCCGGCCATCGTGGAACTACTCTCTGACTTTGGCCCTGCCCCCACGAACAGCCCAGGCGGAATCCCATTGGCGCTATGGGTTGCGCTGCTGCGTCCATTCGATTCGCTTGCCGCCTTGCCTTCGCCCGCAACCTCCGGAGTTCCGGCGGCGCCCGCTTTGCCCCCTGGCGTCGCCGCAAACGTTCCCCTGCGATTTCCGCTGGGCACTTCCACCGAAGCCGCCGGGGCCGCTGGACTCATACTTAGAGCAATCATTCGCCCGTCCACGCCCGAAAGTCCGCGTCCCTGCACCGACGGCGGTGGCGGAACCGCTGCCGGGCTTGCTCCTCCCAGCGGTCCTTGCCCCAGAGTTGCGATCGCACGCTGCTCACCGACCGGCAGTTGCGGCGCAGGAGCGACCACCTGCGCATGGCCAATATTGATGTCCCCTACTTTTCGAATTGACGCCGTTTCCATGCTCGGAGGCGGTTCCACTACCGCCGGCTCAGGCATGTGAACATTGCGGTTCGAGTGTGCCGTGTTCATGTCCGGTGCCGGCGCCACCACCGTTTCCGCCAGCGTCGGAGCCGAAGCCAACCGGTTTTTGTTGACTTCCGGCGGCGGAGCCACTACTGAAGTTGGCAGCGTAGGCAGCCGCAGATCGGTTGCCTTGCTGGTCGCCGCCAGTGGAACCGCAGGTTGCGCTAGACCCCACGCCACCACGTTAGGCACTGGCACATCGTGATCCAGCTTGATCTTGGGAGGAGCAACAATGGTCTGCCGGCGATTGTCCGGCTCCGGCGGCACCGAAATTATGGCTTGGGGCGCGTAAGCTGGATCAGCTTTCTGCGGCAAGCGCGGCTTCGTTCTACCCGTATCCAGTGGCTGCAAGTACTCCTGCGCGGAGTAGTAAACCACATCCGAGCTGCGAAACACCGCTGGTGGCATTACGCGGGTGGCATGCGACCAAAGGGCCGACGCGCCCCACAGCATTGCAATGACCGCCGCATGCCCCGCCCCAGATTGCGCAAACCGGCCCCATGGCAGCGGGGAAGCCACGAACACATCGTCCCAAAACGTCCCCGGCCGGGAGACTACTCGCAGCGGCGTTTCCTGTTGCCGCCCCACCAGATCGCGCAGATTGCGAAAAAACGTCCTATGCCAGGGATCGACTCTGACCACAAAAGTGGGTACTGCGACCGGGTTCCGCCGTCGTTTCAGTTCGGATTCGATCAGCCTGAAGCGCTGTTTCATAGCGTGAGCCGCCACTGTCTGAGAGGCTCTCATTATAGCCGCCAGTCGCGGTCCGGCATTTCGCCACAAGTGCCGCACTGGCCATTTTTCGTGCTCTAATACCGATATGAGACTGTCTGGGTCCCTCGCCTTTACGCTTGCCTTGTTGAGTTCACCACTCATCGCCCAGACCACTTCCGCACCGCCGCCCTCCCCATCCGAAAACTATTCCGGCATGTACACCTTCCTCCAAGAAGGCGAGTTTGTGCAGGTTACCGTGGAAGATGCCGGCAAGCTCACCGGCTTTGTTTCCCGCTATGGAGACGCCGACGGCGACCGCGGCGCTTTCCTCGATCAGTTCTTCAAACAGGGCAAACTCGACGGTCGCAAACTCAGCTTCACGACCGAAACCTTACACGGCGTCTGGTTCGAATTTACTGGCACCGTGGATCGCGGAGAAGGCAAAACTCCCGCCGACGAGGCTTATCATGTGCTCAAAGGCGCGCTCACTGACTTCCGCACCGACCCTGACAAGAAAGTCTCCTCGAAGTCACGCGAGGTGACCTTAAAGTCCTTTCCCCAGGACGTTCAGTAGCCTCGATCCCTGCCCTCCAAAACAAACTCTTTCCGCCGTTTCCGCGTCTAACCCATTACAACTCGCCCCCGCCACGCGAAACGGTATAATGTCACAGCATGTCTGGAGGAAGTAATCGTATGGATCCGCACGCCAGCGGCTTCGGGACTCGTTGGAAACCAGCCTACACTCTCACCATTTTGGCCACTCTGACCCTGGGTATTTTGATCGGTACGGTCATCTCCAAGGGAGTCCGCGGCCAGGAGAGCAAAAAGAGCTCTGAGGCAGCCACGCCGCTGATCATTCCCTCGCCACAGCAACTTTCGAACCAGTTCTCGCAGATTGCTAAACAATTAGAACCCAGCGTCGTCAACATCAACACTGAGTCCACCATCAAGGCTCAGCCACGCCGCCGCCGCGGCGGTCCCGATCAAGACGGGGGCGACGAGCAGAATCCCTTTGACGATTTCTTCGACCGCTTCTTCGGCGGCCAGGGCGGAAACCAGGGTCCCATCCGCGAACGTTCGCTGGGATCAGGCGTGATCGTGGATGCCAAGGGCTACATCGTCACCAATCGCCACGTAGTCGAGAAGGCCGACCGCATCCGCGTCCGCATCGACGAGGATCCCCCGGGCGTGTTGCACGACGCTAAGTTGATCGGCGCCGACCAGGAAACCGATCTGGCTGTCATCAAGATCGACACCGACAAGGCTTTGCCCGTCGCCAAGCTCGGCAATTCCGAGAGCATGCAGGTTGGCGATTGGGTGCTGGCCGTAGGCAGCCCATTCGGATTGTCGGAGACTGTGACGGCTGGGATCGTCTCTGCCAAGGGCCGCAACATCGTGCCCAACCGTCAATTCCAGTCCTTTATTCAGACCGACGCCGCCATCAATCCTGGCAACTCCGGCGGTCCGCTGGTCAACATGGCGGGAGAAGTCATCGGTATCAACACCGCCATTCTCACCGACACCAACGCCTACGCCGGTGTCGGCTTTGCCATGCCCTCAAACACCGTGATCACTGTCTACAACCAGCTCATCGGCCCGGACCACCGCGTCGCCCGTGGCTCCATCGGCATTGAGTTTGCCGCGCAGGAGAATCCCGCCATCGCCCGCGTTTATGGCGTCAACAGCGGCGTCACCATCTCCAACGTCATCGCCGGTACTCCGGCGGATCAAGCCGGCCTCCAGGTGGGCGATACCATCGTTTCCGTCGATGGCAAGCCGGTCAAGAACGGCGACGAACTGGTGGCGGATATCGCCGGCCGCAAACCCGGTACCAAGGTGACTTTGGGCTTCGTGCGCAATGGTAAAAAACAGGAAGCTGGAGTGATCGTCACCGATCGCGCCAAATTGTTCTCGGCTCGCCTGGGAGAAGAGGACGAAGGCGGAGAACCTGTCGCCCCCAAAGAGAGCAAGCTGGGGTTGACGGTGCGTGCAGTCACCAATGAAATGGCCGACCGGCTCGACATTGCGGCGGGCAAGGGCGTCATTGTCCAGGACGTCAAACCCGGTGCTTTCGCCGACGACGTCGGTCTGGCCCGTGGCGACGTGATCCTCGAAATCAACAAGCACGCGGTCAACTCCGAGGACGATTTCAACCGTGTTGCCGCCACTCTGAAGAGCGGACAGGATGTCGTCTTCCTGGTTCTTCAGCGGGGCACTGGCCGTCAGGGCGGTACTATCTTCCTGGCCGGTACACTTCCGTAATTAGAGCAAGTCATACATACTGGCACTGAGCAGCCCTTTCACGGCATCATACTCAGTGCCGGTTTCTTGTATGGACGAAAACGGCGGACGGGTGCCATCCTTTCGCGCCTTTTGTGAAAGGGTGGGATTCCACAAATGAACGGAGAAAGCTTGCAGTCACTTCGTCGGAAGACAATCGGCGTCCTGCTGTTGGGCTGTTTGTTTGCAGTCTCACCGCCGCTTCCCGCCCAGACCAACTCCGCCGCAACACCTACCTCCACTCACAAGAAGAAGAAATCTCACAAGAAAGTCAGCTCACGCCGCGGTCAACAAAAGATCGATCCCCAGCGCGCCCACGATATCCAGGAGGCCTTGATTCGCGAACACTATCTCAGCGGGAAAGCCTCCGGCGTCTGGGACGATGCCTCACAAAAAGCCATGCAAAAATTTCAGGCCGATCATGGCTGGCAATCGAAAACCACTCCCGACTCCCGCGCTCTCATCAAGCTCGGCCTCGGTCCCGACCACGAACATCTGCTCAATCCCCAGAGCGCCATGACCGATCCGCCACCGGCGCACGCCGCACAAAGCACAGGTCCCACTGCTCCGGCTGATCCTCAATACTGACAACCAACCGCCGAATTAGGCGGCAACCTCTCACTTCACTGCCGGCCTCGGAAAATACGGCAGGGTTTTTCCGCTCACAATCGCCCGCGGATTATCCTCCACCAGCGCCCGCGCAATCTTTTCGCCCTGCGATTCTGCCACCACTTCCCGCGCCAGCGAAAGCCCCGGCGGACGCCGCACCGTATCATGCGCATCGCTGGCCAGCACGTGGACTGCGTTTCGTTTGAGCAGCCATTGCGCCGTATGCCACGCCGTTTCTCCCCAGCCTCCGGTCAGCGCCGACGCCGTCACCTGAATCACGCAACCCAACTCCACCCATTCCAGCATGCGCTGAGGCGTCCGCTGCAGCACGGTATTGCGCTCGGGGTGCGTAATCACCGGAGTGATTCCAATCTTCAGCAGTTCGCGCAGATCGTCATCAATGTGCTTGGGGACGTCGGTGTGATTGGGTTCCGTCAACAGGTAGCGCCCGCCTTCGATGACGTAGCGCTCAGGAAAAGCCAGGGCATCTTTCAGATTCTCCGCCGAAAGACGAAAGTCGCATCCCAGGCTGAGACCCGGCCGCTTTCCCACCCGCTGACGCAATTGCTCGAGCGCTCGTTCCAGGTATTCGCGGTCGTAGTGAAAACGCCGGTTAGCATGCGGTGTGGCCACGATGTGCTCGGTACCGTCGGCGGCCGCCATGCGGCACATCTCCTCAGACACCTCCCAAGATGTCGGGCCATCGTCGACTTCTGCCAGAACGTGACAATGGATATCAATCATGGACACGGCTCGAAGCCGATTCCGGAAGAAAGACCAAGAAGCACCAGCCCAGTGGGAAAGCGTATCGAATCAACTGCCGCCGGACCAAATGCCAAATGCCAAATGCCAAATGCCAATTGCCAATTGCTGAATGCTGAATGCTG
>Ga0209517_10009203_pt1 | contig 11344 bp, 8 predicted proteins | sample PeaSoiMetSII2010_FD_187695 | JGI IMG/M metagenome (GOLD analysis project Ga0209517, IMG submission 187695) | Peat soil microbial communities from Weissenstadt, Germany - SII-2010 (SPAdes) (version 2) | ecosystem: Environmental > Terrestrial > Soil > Wetlands > Peat | place: Germany: Weissenstadt...
TCTCCTGGGTACGCAGCGAGACCGAGAAGGCCACGACGGCGTAGATCCCGGTGATGGCGAGCAGGAGAGCGCCGATGGCGAAGGCAGTGATGAGGCTTGTATTGAAACGACGCGGCGCTTCCACATTTGAGATCACGTCATTCATGGTCTGCACTTGCTGCAGGGCTAGCAACGGATCGATTTCGGCAACGGTCGAACTCAAGGTTTGGGTCATCTGCTCGGGAGGCAGAGCGGAACGGTGCGCGATGTATCCGCCGACCGGGCCTGTTAGTTTTCCGGTCGACGCAGAGCCGTAGAGAATGGCTGGCTGCTGCATCGGGAAATAAAACTGATCGGCGGTGGGCTCATCACGAGAGCCGATTTTGGTATCGGCGACGACACCGACCACAGTTGCCCACGGCAGTCCCTTGTGCGGGTTGCCGACATGCATGCGTTTGCCGATGGCGCGTTGACCTGGCCAGCAATGACTGGCCATGGACTGATTCACAATCACGACCAGGGGTTCGTCGGAGCGGTCGTCCTCGGTGAAGTACCGGCCATCGAGCAGAGGGATGCCCATGGCGCGGAAATAGTCGCCGTAGGTGGTCCCGAACATGGAGAATTGCACCTTCCAACTTTCTGTGGGCATCCCTTCGATCGTGTATGCAGCTCCGTGGTAAAGACCGGATGCGGGAAGAAAGTCGGTAATGCCAACAGCGACGATTCCGGGCTTGCTCGAGAGCCGGTCGACGACCGCATGGTTGAAGAAGTCTGCGGAAGCATCGGTGGGGTATTGGTTGAGGGGCAGTTGATAACCGGCGACGAGGACGTGGTCGGGACGGAAGCCGGGATCGACGGCGCGCATCTTCTGGAAGCTGCGCAGAAAGGCGCCCGCCACGGTAAGAAGGACCAGGGCGATGGCGATTTCCGAGACCACCAGGGTTGAGCGCAGCCAGGAGTGACTGGAAGTGCCAGTCCTGGCACCCTCTTTAAGACCTTCCATCAGGTTGGTCCGCAAAGCTGCGAAGGCAGGCGCAAGGCTGCACAAAGCACCAGTGGCGAAAGCGAGCAGCAAGGCGAAGGCGACGACGCTTGCATCCATGGAGATGGAGTCCACGCGCGGCATAGACTCGGGCAAGAGGTGCAAGGCAGTACGAATGGCGGCCGCGGCAAATCCCAGACCCAACACCCCGCCAGCCACACTCAGCAGCACGCCTTCACATACTGATTCTAGAATGATGACGTTGGCACGAGCCCCGAGTGCCAGGCGGACGGCGTACTCGCGACGCCGCCGGATGGCGCGCACCAGCAATAGTCCCGCGACGTTGACGCAGGCAATCAGCAGCACGATGGAGACAGCGAAGAATAGGATGCGCAGCAAGGAACGGACGTCTGCGACCTCGTGTTCCCGGAGAAGCATCACATCACCGCGAATACGAATCGCAGACATGCTTACGGGGAAATCGCGCATGATCTGCTGAGCGACGCGGCCTGCATCCTGCGCAGCCTGCGAGAGCGTAACGCGATCCTTCAAGCGGGCGACCATGCTGTATCTCCAAGCACCGGCGGCCTGGTCGGAAAGTTCCTCGGGCGTGAAGCTCATCGGCACCCAGAGCTGCGCCTGCTCGAGGTGCCCGGCCTGTAGCGGAAACTCGAAGCTGCGCGGCATGACGCCAATGATCGTGTACGACTTGCGGTCAAGATCGATGGCGCTCCCAAGGACGCGCGGATCGCGGTGATAGCGATTCAGCCAGAGAGCGTAGCTGAGCACGGCGAAGGGCTGATGGGCATCTTCTTCCTGCCGAGTAAAGACGCGGCCGAGGATGGGTTGAACTCCGAGCGTAGGAAAGACGCCGGCAGTGAGGCGGGCAGCGTAGATCTGCTCCGGAGCCGTACCGCCGGAGAGCTCATAGTTGACACTCGCATAGCCACCAAGCGAGGAAAAAGCACCGGTTGCGTTAGAGTATGTGCCAATCTCGCGTGCGGTGACGGGCAAGTTCGGGCCATTTCTGAGGTGATCTCCCAACAGAACTAAGCCGTCAGGATTGCTGAAAGGGAGCGGCCTGAGGAGGATGCCCTCAACCAGCGAGAAAATCGCGGTGGTAGCGCCAATGCCAAGAGCCAGGACGAGGATGGCAGTCAAAGTGAAACCGGGTGCTTTGCGCAGCTGGCGAATTGCAAAGCGGAGATTCTGTGCGAGCGCGTGCATGCTTCCTCCAACCCTTATGAATCCGGAGATTTCACCGCGTGGGCAAGATTAGACTACATAGGGGATGCTCAGTTCAACTGGGATGCGCTGGTTCCTAGCCTAGCCTATACGGACATTGTCGGATTATGAAAGCATAGGGCTTTAGTATTCGCCATAGCGGCCTTTCACGGAATCGATTAGTTTTTGCGAGTCGTAGCCAACGCCGTCTTTGAACACTATCTCTACGTTTTCGATGTCTGCGATGCGGCTCGATGGGTCGCCTTTGATTACGACGAGGTCCGCGTGTTTCCCTGCGGCGATTGTACCGATCTCATTGTGCCTGCCCAGGTAAGTCGCGCCGTTGAGGGTCGCAATCTTGATGGCTTCGACGGGCGAGAATCCGGCCTCGACCAGCAACTCGATCTCGCGCTGATCGCCGAATCCGGGGACGACGCCCCCATTGCCGGTTGGGTCTGGGCCAGCCAGCAGGAGTCCTCCGGCCTGAACAAATGCATATTCCAATTCCATGTCACGTTTGAAAAGCATGGGCCAGTCGGTTTTCGGCGGTTTCATGGTTGCGGGTCGCTCTCGATTGTAAAGATAAGCTTCGCGAGCTTCTGGCGCCATGACGTCGAGAGCTTGCTGTCGCAACGGAGGACGCCCCGGAATGCCGCCACTCTCAAACACAGGCAGCGTCGATGTAATCGCCACGTGATGTTTCACCAGTGTATCGATCAAATCCTTCGCGTCCGGGCCATCTGCCGGCATGTGTTCCAGCGTGTAGACTCCTGTGCTTTCGCTGCAAGCATCAGATTTTTTGTCGGGATCGAGCTGCGTGTTCACAAAGAAGCCGTGCTCGAGATCATCAATACCAAGTTCCGCTGCTTCTTTGTAAGTCACCGAGCACAAGTGTCCGGTGACCTTGATCCCCCGCTTGTGAGCGGCTTCTATCGCGGCCTTTAATTCGGCGCGAGTGATGTTCATGTACGCCTTGAACGAGGTCACACCGCGCTCTGCCCAATAGTCGACCATCTGGCGGGCCTCGTCGGGGCCGCTTAGCTGATGCATCTGGAGGAAGTAGCTGTTGGGTCCCTCCAAGTACGGCCCGGTCACGTCGATGTGTGGCCCGGGGAATTTTCCTTCGTCAATGGCGTGCTTCAGGTTCAGGTCCGCGTATGTCTCGACGCTTCCTGTGGTGCGCATCGTGGTCACGCCGCCTGCGAGATAAAGGCGCGGTGCAGAGAACGTCATCTGCGGCACCAGCACCGGCGGTTCAGAGTTCCATTGGCTGTCTTCGTTTGGCCGGGCGACGTAAAAAAGGTGGTTGTGCATGCCTACAATCCCCGGCGTCACCGTGTATCCACGCAGATTGAGGACGGTCGTTCCATCGGTTGCGGGAGCGTCCGAACCCGGCTGCACGGCCGTGATCTTGCCCTGCTCGATGACCACGTTCTGATTTTCAACCGATGCCCGTCCTGTGCCGTCGATTACACGGACGTGCTCCAACACCACTCTCGGTGCGTTCACGCGCACATATTTCTGAACTGTCGGGGACAAAGACACTGTCTGTTGAGCGTTGGCACAAAGGAGAAGAAACAGGAACATGTACAAAATTAAGAAGCGGTTCAGGCACATTGGGTTTCCTCAAAGTCGGATAATTGTAGCCGATTGTGGTCTCGTGGCTTTTTCTTACCTTGGTTGGCTTTCATACTGTGACTCGAATGAGCAGGCGCGGGATATAATTCTCGTCCGCGAGACCATTCACACTAAGATGAAACGCTCCGATTACGCCAAGACGGCAAAGGGAATTGGAAGGCGTGAGTTCTTGTTCAAAGCGCTCGTGTCCGGCGGTTTGGTTTCGCGACACATCGCGAACCCGGCAGGGTTATTTCTCGCGGAGAACGCCTTCCATCGGGCTGCCCACACTTCGACTTCTATAGTTTACAGTTAGCTAACTGACGAATTACATTGACCTGGGTTATTTTGATTGTTAGGCTTGAACTTGGTCGCGCAAGCCACGGAGAAGATCGACGCAAATGCGACCATCCAGAGTGCTACCATGAGCGATGTTAGCCGATCCAGCAAGAAGATCAGAAGGTGAGGACAAAATGAAGGGAGCTTTTGCGATTCCTGCGTTGCTGTTATTGGCAGCGTCAGCGGCGGCACAAACAACCCCCGCACCGACCAAAAACCCGGTCAGCAATGCGCTCAGGGACATGCTGCCTGGCCGGCAGAAAGCTACGGTCGCGGCTCTTGAAGCCATGCCCGCGGACAAATTCAACTACAAACCCAGTGCCGACCAGATGACCTTCGGCCATCTCGCCGCCCACATGGTCGAAGCGAATAATATGCTGTGCAGCAAGGCCGCCGCTGTCCCGGCTCCCAAGGCCGAGGAACTGAAGGACACAGACTCGAAAGAGAAGCTCGTCGCCGCGGTCAAGGCCTCTTTCGATTTCTGCTCGGATGCGCTCGCGAAGATGGACGATTCGAAACTCGCAGAGACCACGGATGCGTTCGGCGGAAAACAAGCAACGCGCGCTTTGCTCAGTCTGGTCTTGTCCGGTGCATGGGCCGACCACTACGCCGAAGCCGCAATGTATCTGCGTCTGAACGGTGTGCTGCCACCGTCCGCGAAGAAGTAAGAGTGAGAGGATCGCGTGCCTGGGCTGTGCGGGGCGGGATTTCCGCGCGGCCTAGGTCGCCTGCCCAAGGCCTGCTACTTCAGCCAGTCAACATTGAAGAGGTTTGAGTATGCGCCGTTTATTTTTGATTCTTTTCATGTCACTGGCCGTTCCCGCCTTCAGTGAAAGTAAGCATCCTTTCAGTTTTGAGGACATGATGAAGCTGAAGCGCATAGGTGAGCCGGAGGTTTCTCCCGACGGCAAATGGGTAATCTTCAATGTGGTCGAGGTCGATCTCGCGGCCAACACGAAAACGCCGCATATTTGGATCGTGCCCACCGCCGGCGGAGAGGAGCGAGAGATCATCGCCGATCAGGATGCCGATCGGCCGCGCTGGGCGCCCGATGGCAAGCGCTTCGCGTTTATTTCGGACAAAGAAGGTGGATCGCAAGTCTGGATCGCGGATTTTGACGGCGAAGCAGGGACCGCGACGGGCGTGCACAAGCTGACTTCAATCGCGACGGAAGCGGATGGTGAACTCTGGTCGCCGGATGGCAAGAACACTCTCTTTGTTTCGAATGTATATCCGGAATGCCCCGATGAAGCTTGCAATGCCAGCAAGCTGGAAGAATCTGCGAAGTCGAAGGTCAAGGCGATGGTTTTCACGCGACTGCTGTATCGTCACGTGAACGCTTACACGGAAGGCAAGCGCAGCCACATTTTCGTAATTCCTGTCGATGCTTGTATGGGGGCAGCCGCCTGCCCAGCGCGTTCAGCCCGCGATTTGACGCCCGGCGACTACGATTCGCCCGTGTCCTCGTTCGGCCAGGACGAGTACGCATTTTCCCCTGATGGCCAGGAGATTTGCTACACGTCGAATCACGACAAAAACGAGGCAGCATCGACCAATAACGATCTTTGGATCGTCCCTGTAAATGGAGGACGGACGTCTTCGCCCGTCGAGGGTAAGAACATCACCGCCGACAATCCCGCCAGTGACTCGACCCCGCTCTATTCGCCCGATGGAAAATACATCGCCTACCGCGCTCAGCAACGTCCAGGATACGAGAGCGATCGCTTCCGCCTGATGCTCTACGACAGAAAGACGGGCGTGAAGAAGAATCTTACCGAGGGTTTCGATGGCTGGGTGGGGACATTCACTTGGACTGTAGATTCGAAGGAAATTCACTTTACATCGGAGACAGAAGGACGAAATCCGATTTATAAAGTCCCGCTAAACCCGATCAAGGAAGACCCACGGCCGACTGCGTACCAGAGCTTTTTCGACGATGATTTGGTGCCGACGCCAGATGGTAAATCGCTGCTCCTCACGAGGATGTCGTTACACGCCCCCGCCGAGATTTACAGAATAGGCATCACGTACCAAAGTATGCAGGAGCCTCCCTTGCGGCTCACCCACCTCAATGACGATGTCCTCTCTCCAATCTCGATGTCTCCGCTGGAATCGTTTTGGTTCGCCGGCGCTCACGGCGATCCGGTCGAAGGCTTTCTGGTAAAGCCACCGGGCTTCAATGCCAGTAAGAAGTATCCGGTAAAGTTTATGCTTAAGGGCGGACCGCAGATCGCGGCGGGAGATTTCTGGAGCTACAGCGGAAATCTCGAACTCCTGGCCGCCGACGGGTACGTGGTCATCACGATCAATTACCACGGCTCGACCGGCTACGGGCAGAAGTTCATCGACTCTGTCACCGGCGACTGGGGTGGGGCACCGTTCGAAGACGAGATGAAGGGCCTCGACTACGCCGAAAAGACCTACCCGTTCATCGATAAAGACCGGGAGTGCGCGATCGGCAGCAGCTACGGCGGATTCATGGCCAACTGGATGCTTGGCCACACCGACCGCTTCAAGTGCATTGTTTCGCACCACAGCGTGTTCAACACCGAATCGTTCTGGGGAAGCACCGACGAACTCTGGTATCCAGACTGGGACTTCAAAGGCACGCCGTACGATGATGGCGCCACGTACCAGAAGTGGTCGCCGCACCGGTACGCAAAGAATTTCAAAACGCCAACCCTGGTGATCCACGGCCAGCTCGACTACCGGGCCGACGTGTCACAAAGCTTCCAGCTTTTCACTACGCTGCAAATGCTCGGTGTGCCTTCCAAAATGCTCTATTTCCCAGACGAGGCCCAGTATCCGTCGAAGCCGCAGAATTCCAAACTCTTTTACAAAACCATTAACGATTGGGTGGATGAGTGGGCGAAAAAGTAATCGCGACTTCCGCAGTTCCGACAAAAGACAAGAAGCGAACCATGAAACCCTTTGTTGCGGTGTTATGATAATTAGGTAATTTTCTAATCGTAGATGATATCGACCGTCGCAATCCGGGCACTTGCCAACGAGCGCAGGCTACAGATCCTCGAGTGGCTTAAGAAACCGACAAAGCATTTCCCTCCGCAAGTCGATGGCGATTTGGTGAAGGATGGGGTATGCGGGTGCCTGATCGCGCGCAAGCTTCGCGTGAGCCAACCGACCACCAGCGAACACATGAAAATACTGTGCCATGCCGGATTGACTCGTCCCAAGCGGATCAAAAAGTGGACCTTCTATAAGCGCGACGAGGTCAAGATCAGGCAAATCAAGAAGGCCATTCTGGCGAAAATCTAGGCCCCGACCGGAAACCATGCTGCGCATCGCAAAATCGCTCATAATATATTGACACTTCGCTAACTGTCGATATACCCTAGACTTTATAGCGCGAGCGGCGACTTTCAGAAGCATGGACTATCCGGGAATCGATTCTGCACGTTGGTGACAACAAAAGGAAACTGTCATGACACTCAAGCATTGCAAATTCGAAAGCTGGAAATCCGGGAGATTGTCTGTTTTCGGTATCGCCCTGATTTCCTTTGTCGCAGGATCACTCCTTGCTGCACGCTTGGGGCACGTGAACCAAGTGAGGGCCGACAGTAATCGCATTTTTGAGCTACGCACCTATCATGCTGTGCCGGGCAAGCTGCCGGCGCTGCAGTCGCGGTTTCGCGACGCGACCTCAAAGCTACTCGCCAAACACGATTTGAATGTTGTGGGTTACTGGGTACCCGAGGGTGCTGCCGCATGGGACAACACGTTCGTTTTTATATTGGCTCATGCCAGCCGGGAGGAAGCGAAAAAGAATTGGGACGCGATGCGGGCCGACCCGGAGTTTCAAGAGATGGTGAAATCTGAGCAGACAGAAAAATTGGTAGAAAGCATAGACTCAACCTACATGCATCCGACGGATTTTTCGCCGATGAGGTAGTACGGCGAAATTGGGAAGACAATGGCAACCGGGTAATGCGCGGCCAACCTGTGGTAACCCGCCACCAGCGCGCCGACCGCTTCGACAGTCTTTTTTTCTCCGGCATGGCTGTGCTGATTGTCGCATCGGTGTTTGTTGGGTTCGCACACAGTTACTATCTGGCTGGAGTGTTCAAGGCTCCGCTCCCCAACTTGCTCGTTCACATCCATGGCGCAGTGTTCTCCTGCTGGATTCTTTTGCTGATCGCGCAAACCTCGCTGGTCGCCGGCGGCCGCGTCGATCTGCATCGCCGCCTGGGCCTGCTGGGTTTCGCTTTGGCGTGCCTGGTGACCATCCTCGGGCTGCTGGCAGCCACCGACTCGCTGGGTAGACACTTTCGCCCGGGCGAAGCTGGAATGGGAGTAAGAGCGTTCTACACGGTCACTCTCACGACGATGCTCGCCTTCGCCACGCTGACTTATTTTGCCTTTCGCAACCGCTTCAATCCGGCGGCTCACAAGCGGCTCATCATGATTGCCACGATTGCAATCCTCGATGCGGCTTTTGAGCGCTGGCCCATTCCCGTGGCCTGGTGGGGAGAAAGCGCGGCGGCGCTCCTGTGTACCGTACCGATGCTGTTGTTGATCGTGGGGTACGACCTCTGGTCCAGAGGCAGTTCATCGCGCCACTATCTGGGGCAGCCTATTTGTGGTCGGGCTGCAGCAGGTCCGCGGTCCGATCGGGCAATCCGCCCTCTGGCAGGCATTCGCTGCATGGGTGCAGATTCACACTCGCTCCTTGCACATCTAAGCTGGCCAAACCGCCGCTCGTTCGCAGCGCCTCAAATGCCGGATCGGTATCTAGAAGACGACTAGCCACGCTATTCGCGACAAACTTGCAACAGCTTACGAGATTTGAGCGTTGCGTTCGGTGACGTTCGGGTTGGTCCTACCACGTTCAGTTGTTGCGTTCTGACCACCATCTGGCCGCTCGCATCTGTGGGCGTCAAACGCCGCTTGGATTTCCTTCTCCGCGTAGTCTGGTGAAGGGTGGCTAGACCCGAACTGGGTATTGCAATGTTCGCACACGCCAATGGTGCCTGTTGGCGCTCGTTTCACGATTCCTAGTTGGCGCTCGCGCATAATCAAGACCGCAGACACTACAGACTGGGCTCTTCGAAAAGAGAGAACGCCCCAGACTGATTCGGAGTCAAGAATGCTCTCCCCAGCAGCCCTCCCCATGAACTGCTCACCGACACAATAGATACTCGACTGAACGTCGTAAATAGCACGGCGGTGTTGAGTCGCGGCACAAATGCGGTATCGTGGGCAGCGTCTCGGTGCCGGTATCTAAGGCGGCGTAATCGTGACACAGGCCGTAGCTTGGCAACCTTGTTGCGGGCAACCTTGCAAACTGACGGTAGCCGTGAGCGGCACTTGACCGTCGCCGCTGCCGTTGTTTTGCTCTTCGCAAACGTTGGAAGCAAATGCGTTTGTGAACAGGTTTCGGGGAGCGTAGTAGCTCAGCGGATCGCTCCCCGGACCGCGGTTCGAGCGAGAACCGGGCACACCTTTCAGCGTGATCAACGGGGCCAGCAGTAACGGCGTTTCAGTTCTTGACAACGCTGGCGTAGCCAACGGGACAGGCGCTGGATCGTATCCGGATGTCGTTGGCAACCCTCACGCGGCCCCGCCCGCAGGGGCGAACAATCCGCAGAGTATTGGTCCGATCCTGGGCAATCCCGTCGCCTTTGTCGCTCCTGAGGGACTCACCTTCGGGGATGCGGGACGGAACTTTATGAACAACCCGACTCGCTTGAACTTTGATGTAACGGCGCTGAAGCACTTCAAAATAACCGAAGGGAGCAACCTTGAGTTTCGCGTCGAGACCTTCAATCTGTTCAACCATACCCAGTTTCGCATCTACGACCCCGACCTCGGCAACACCGGCAGCAACACCATAAGTTGCTACGGTGGGCAAAACAATTCCGCCGGGGACGCAAGTTGCCTGGCCGGGAACGCGTTCCTGCATCCAGTCGACGCACACCGTTCACGAACCATGCAATTCGGGCTGAAGTACAGCTTCTGAAGCAGAGAGTCGGCGAGGCAATGCTCCAGCGCGAAGCGGGCGCGGTCTTCGCTTGTGTTTGTTCCAATGTCATGTACAATCATAGACATTATAGTGTATTCTGCGTAAATCTTTCCCGATAGACTAGTAAGCTAGTAGACTTCATAGCACGTTATAGAAATGTAGCACTCCAATCCTTAGGGACAGAGGTGATCATGAAGATCGCAAAAGACGTCACCGAACTGATCGGGAACACGCCGCTTGTTCGGCTTAACAAAGTGACAGATGGCTGCGCTGCCCAAGTGGTGGCGAAACTGGAGAGCTCGAATCCTTGCGCCAGCGTGAAGGACCGCATTGGCGTGAGCATGATCACCGCGGCCGAGCGGGCGGGCAAAATCCAGCCCGGAAAGAACGTGCTGATCGAACCGACCAGCGGCAACACGGGAATCGGCCTGGCTTTCGTGGCGGCTGCGAGAGGGTACAAACTCATCCTCACGATGCCGGAAACCATGAGCCTGGAGCGGCGGGTGTTGCTACTGGCGTTTGGCGCAGAAATCGTCCTGACTCCAGGTCCAAACGGAATGAAGGGTGCTATCGCCAAAGCCGAAGAGATCCTCGCCAAAACCCCAAACGGTTTCATGCCGCAGCAGTTCGACAATCCGGCCAATCCCGAGATTCACCTGCAAACCACCGGACCCGAGATTTGGAATGACACCGACGGGCGCGTCGATTTCCTGGTCTCGGGAGTCGGCACTGGTGGAACCATCACTGGCGTTTGCCAGTACATCAAGCCCAAGAAACCATCCTTTAAAGCGGTGGCAGTGGAACCGGCGGACAGCCCTGTGCTCTCGGGCGGCAAGCCTTCGCCTCACAAGATCCAAGGCATCGGAGCCGGGTTTGTGCCCAGTATCCTGCGCCGGGACTTCATTGATGAGATAGTCACCGTCACAAACGATGACGCGGTTAACATGGCTCGGCGCCTCGCGAAAGAAGAGGGGCTTCTCGTGGGCATTTCGTCGGGAGCTGCCGTGGTCGCCGCTCTGAAAGTTGCAAGCCGGAAAGAAAATGCCGGCAAGCTCGTCGTCGTGGTTTTGCCGGACTTCGGCGAACGCTACTTGACGAGCATTCTGTTTGACGCTCTCCGCAATCAGGCGCTGCAGATTCCAACTGCGACCCTCACGGTCTGATCCATGCGCCATCTTGTTGCCCTAATTCGCGAGGACGTAGCCACAGTGCTGGAGCGCGAT
>Ga0209517_10009204_pt1 | contig 11343 bp, 8 predicted proteins | sample PeaSoiMetSII2010_FD_187695 | JGI IMG/M metagenome (GOLD analysis project Ga0209517, IMG submission 187695) | Peat soil microbial communities from Weissenstadt, Germany - SII-2010 (SPAdes) (version 2) | ecosystem: Environmental > Terrestrial > Soil > Wetlands > Peat | place: Germany: Weissenstadt...
TCATTGATCCGCTGATCTGGCTTTACACGCTGGTTTTGGGAACCATCGTCCTGATCGTGGGCTTGTTCGATCCAGGCGGACGCCGCCAGCACCGCATCGCCGCTGCCTGGTCGTGGCTGATCACCAAGACGATGATCTCGCCGGTGAAGGTGACCGGCCTCGATAAGATTGACACGTCCAAGGCGCACGTCTACGCAGTGAATCACTCTTCCGCCCTCGATATCCCGGTGCTCTACGTCTACCTGCCGTTCCAGTTCCGCATCGCGTTCAAGAAAGAGTTGCTGTCTTATCCGGGCGTCGGCTGGTATCTCAAGCAGTCGGGCCAGATCTGCCTCGATCAGCAGAATCCGGCGCGTTCGGTGGGCAGCATCCGCACCGCGCTGAAGGACCTGAGGACGGGCATGCCGCTGGTGATCTTCCCCGAGGGCGGACGCACGCCCGACGGCGAAATCAAGCAGTTTCTGCCGGGCGCGTTCTTTCTCGCCATCAAGGCGCAGGTGGATATCGTCCCGGTGGCGCTGGTCGGCACCTTCGAACTGCTGCCCATGAACACGTATCACATCAAGTGCCACCCGCTGGAGATGCGCGTCGGCGAGCCGATCCCGACCGCGGGCCTAACCACGCGCGACTTGGAAGGACTGTCGAACCGGGTCAAGGCGGCCATGGAAAGCCTGTATTATTCGGAAGGTCCGGCGTCGTAATTATTATCCTCAAACGATTCATTCTTGCAGCGTAACCTTTTCCTCATCTCATCCGTTATCTAAACGTACGGCCAAACCGCGGAGAATTCGTGAGAGCTCTGAAGAAAGAAGCGGACGAGCGGCTTCTGATCGAGGCTGCCCAGCACGATCCCGCCCGCTTTGCCGACCTCTACGAACTTAACTTCGAGCGCGTGTATGCCTACGTGGTGCGGCGGGTGCGGGACCGCGCTGAAAGCGAAGACCTGACGGCCGAGGTCTTTCAGCAGGCGCTGGCCAACCTGAAACGCTTTGAGTGGCGCGGAATTCCGTTTGCGGCGTGGCTCTACCGCATCGCGGCCAATCTGATTTCCGACCGCTGGCAGCATTCCGGCCGCGAGATTGCGGACGATACCGCAATTGAGTCAGCACAGAGCAAGACCGGAAGTCCCGCCGAGACGGAAGAAGTCGAGCGCCGCGCCACGCTATACCGCCTAGTGGATACTTTGCCGGCCGAGCAGAAACGCGTCGTGGTCATGCGCTTCGTCGAGGAGAAAAGCATTAAGGAGGTCGCGCGGGAGATTCGCAAGACGGAGGGCGCGGTGAAGCAACTGCAGTTCCGCGCGCTCTCCAGCCTGCGGGCGCGCTTGGAGGGTGCCGGTGCCTAAGCGCTCTCTACATCCGGGAAATGGCGAGCAGAAGAAAATCGAGCAGCTCAATCAGGCCATCGATGCCATGCTGGCCCGCACCGACGGCCAACTGGGGAAGGTGAACCCCGAAATCGAGCCACTGGTGCGCCTCGCGGCGGAATTGCGCAATCGGCCGCGGGAAGGTTTCAAGGCCCGATTGAAATCCAGACTGGAAGGGAGAAGTCATATGTCTGTTGTTGCTGAACCCGTTGCAGCCGTTCGCGTGATTGCATCACCAAGATTGGCGTTCCGAGATCCTGCCAAAGCGATCGAGTTCTATAAGCGCGCTTTGGGTGCGAAGGAAATATTCCGTTTCCAAGTTGGGGATAGTATCCCGCATGCCGAATTGATGATCGGCGATTCGCCCATTTATGTAACCGGCGAATGGCCCGAGGGCGGCCGCTTCAGCGCTGAAACGCTGGGAAACTCGCCCATTTCGATTTCCATCCAGGTCCCTGACGTAGACTCATTTGCCGAACATGCCGTGGCGGAAGGCATGAAGTTCGTGCATCCGCCGAGAGATCAGTTCTACGGCCACCGCGACGCGACCCTGCAGGATCCCTTTGGCTATTCGTGGGGAGTGTTCACGGTGAAAGAGGAAATGTCGGTTGAGGAGATGCACCACCGCATGAAGGGGATGACCACCGGCCCCGAAGGCGGACGGATGCCGGGGAAAGAAGAGAAGAAAGGCGTGAGCCCGGTTCCTCGCGGATATCGCATGGTAACGCCGTATCTGGTCGCCGCCGACGGCCCGGCCCTGCTGGACTTCGTGGGCAAAGCCTTCGGCGCCGAAGAAACATTCCGCATCGAAACCCCCATGGGCGGCGTGCACGGCGAGGTCCGGATCGGCGATTCCATGATGATGATCGGCGGCGGCATCCCCGGCAAGAAGTTCCCCGGCTCGCCGCAGCCGAATGCTCTGCACGTCTACGTCGAAGACGCCGACGCCGTGGTGAAGAAAGCGGTCGCGGCCGGCGCCACGCTGATTGACGAGCCCCGCGATCAGGATTACGGCGAGCGCTCCGCCACCGTGAAGGACGCCGCCGGCAACCTCTGGTACATCGCCACGGCGAAAGGAGAGAGCTACAAGCCGAAGGGCCTGCACAACGTGAATCCTTATCTGCATCCGCGGCGGGCCGAGCCGCTGATCAGTTTCCTGAAGCGCGCCTTCGGGGCGGAGGAACTGGCCAAGTACAGCTCGCCCGACGGCGTGGTGATGCACGCTCAAGTTCGTGTCGGCGATTCCGTAGTCGAGATGGGCGAGGCCCACGGCAAATACGAGACCATGCCCGCAATGTTCTATCTCTACGTGCCCAACGTGGATGCGGTTCATCGCCAGGCCGTGGCCGCGGGCGCAACCTCGTTCCAGGAGCCAACCGACCAGCCTTATGGCGACCGCACCGCGGCCGTCGCCGACGCGTTCGGCAACAAGTGGTACATCGCGACCCACATCAAAGACGTGGACATGTAGGCGAATATCGAACCATGGGGCGGGCAATTTGCCCGCCCTCTTTTCTGCTCATGCAGGGACAGCCGCCTCGCCCGTCCGGGTCCCGGAGGGACCGCCGATACTAGCCCGCCGCTTCAGCGGCGGGTGGGCGCCCCTCTCAGGTCCCGTGCCGTAGGCACGGCTGAAATGTTCACAGCACCCGCGCGATTCATTCGTCCCTAGGGAAGAGATCACCGGCCCAAATCAGCGAGCTTCCGGGGAACATTTTCGAATTGATTCTTCCAGCGTCCGCACTCTAAGCCGCAGCTTCTGCATCCACACGGTTGAGGCGCTTGCTCTCCGCGTGTTAGCATCGTAGGTTTTGGCAGCGGATACCGGGCTGGCCTGTACCTGTTCTTATCCTCTTCATGGGCCGTTTCTTCTCCCCCGCCTGCCGAAGGAGCCTAATTTGAAAGTCTATTCTGGAGAAAACATCCGTAATGTAGCGTTGGTGGGGCACGGGCATGCGGGCAAGACCTCGCTGGTCGCCGCTATGCTGTACACGGCGGGCGCGACCCAGCGGCTTGGCCGCGTGGACGACGGCTCGGCCACCACCGACTACGACGACGAGGAAAACGCCCGCCAGATGTCCATTTCGACCGGCATCGCCCACGTCGAATGGGGCAAAACCAAGATCAACATTCTCGACACGCCCGGCTTCAACATGTTCGTCCACGAGGCCAAGATGGCGCTGCCGGTGGTGGACGCCGCCATCGTGGTCGTTGACGGCGTAGCCGGCGTGGAAGTCGTCACCCAGCGCGTGTGGAATTACTGCGAGGAGTACAAGACGCCGCGGCTGATCGTGGTCAACCGCATGGATCGCGAGCGCGCCGATGCCACGCGCGTTCTGGAGTCGCTCGAGAAAGGGTTCGGGCGCACCGTCATTCCCATCGAGCTGCCCATCGGCGCGGAAAAGAATCTGTCGGGCGTGATCGATCTGGTCCGCATGAAGGCCTACACCTACGAGCTCGGCGGAAACGGCAAAGGGAAAGAAACCGAAATTCCCGGCAACCTGAAAGAGCAAGCGCAGACGGCCCACGAGCGGCTGGTCGAGCTGGTGGCCGAGGGCGACGACAAGTTGATGGAGAAGTTCTTCGAGGCCGGTACCCTGGGCGAAGAAGACCTGGTTCCGGCGCTGCACAATGCCATCCGCGAAGACAAGATTTTCCCGGTAATTTTCAGCTCCGGCCTGGGCAACATCGGCGCCGACCGCGTCATGGATTTCATCGTGGATTACACGCCCGCGCCTTCCGAGCACGAGTGGGTGCAGGGAGCTGTCGAAGGCGATGCCGAAGCTCCCAAGCGTCACGAAACCGATGCCGAGCCGGCTTCCCTGTATGTGTTCAAGACGGTTTCGGATCCATTCGCCGGCCGCATTTCCTACTTCAAAGTTTTTTCCGGCGTGGCGAAGAACGAATCCACCGCGCAGAATTTCCGCAGCAACACGCTGGAAAAGCTGTCGCACATCTCGGTAATGCAAGGCAAGACGGCAATTCCGGTGACTGAGTTGCACGCGGGCGACATCGGCGCGGTGGCAAAACTGAAAGATACGCTCACCGGCGACACGCTGGGCGACAAGTCGGCTCCCATTCAATATCCGCGCGTCAAGCTGCCCGAGCCGGCGATTACGTTTGCCATCGAGCCCAAAACCCGCGCCGATGAAGACAAGCTCGGGCCGGGCCTGCACAAGCTCATGGAAGAAGACGCGATGCTGCGCTTCTTCCGTGATGCCCAGACCAAGGAATTCCTCATCGCCGGCACCGGACAGCAGCACATTGAAGTTACCGTCTCCAAGCTGAAGAAGCGCTACAACACCCAGGTCAACCTGAAAGCTCCTAAGGTGCCGTATCGCGAGACCATTCGCGGCAAGGCCGACGTGCAGGGCCGCCATAAGAAGCAGACCGGCGGCCACGGGCAGTTCGGCGATTGCCGCATCAAGATGGAGCCGCTGCCCCGCGGCGGGGACTTCGAGTTCGTCAACGACATTTTCGGCGGCGCCATTCCCAGAAACTTCATCCCCGCAGTCGAAAAGGGCGTCAAGGATGCCGCGGCCCGCGGATATCTCGCCGGCTATCCGGTCGTTGATTTCAAAGTCGTGCTCTATGACGGCTCGTATCACGACGTCGACTCCAACGATTTGTCCTTCCAGATGGCCGGCCGCATTGCGTTCAAGAAAGCGATGGAGGTGGCCAAGCCCACGCTCCTCGAACCCATCATGGCGGTCGAAATTACCGTGCCCGACGACTTCGCCGGCTCGATCATGGGCGATCTCAACAGCCGCCGCGGGCGCATCCAGGGCATGGACAACAAGGCGGGCAACACCATCGTGAAAGCCGAAGTGCCCATGGCTGAAATGCTGACCTATGGCGTGGAGCTGACTTCGATGACCCAGGGCCGCGGATCATTCAATATGGAAATGCACCACTACGACATTGTGCCCGGGCAATTGCAGGAGAAGGTTATCGAGAAGGCTAAGGCCGAGCGCGGCGAGGTGAAGGAAGAGGAAGAGTAGGAACTCATGTGGGGACAGCTGCCCATAGCCTGCCCTGAGCGACCCCGAGAAACGATGGGGGAGTCGAACGGGGCTGTCCGGTCGAGCGAAGCTCGACGGGGTTTGTCGCTTCAGGGCGACGCGCGCAAACTGACATTACCGAGGTGGGCGGCTGGCCATTTGTGACACACTCATGTGTCACATTTCAAGCGCTTCTTCCGCGCGGGTGACAGCCTGAACATCTCCCTCCTCCAAGAGCCTCGGCGGAAAGCAACCAGGCCGGCCCTCAAGGGAAAGGCCGGCCTGTTTGAAATGACAGCCAGACGCAGCTGCCGCGACTCTGCCGGCTAGAAGGCGTCGCCGAACAGGTCCGTCATGGTTCTCGTCGAGGCGTCGCAGGCGTGGTTAAGGCAGGGAAGGCCCAGGCCGCCCTCGATCGTCCGCAGCAGCGAGAAGTGGGTATAGAACTCGCCGCTCTTCAGTTCGTGGAAACCATAGTTGGTATCCACGATGGCTGCCACCTTATTGATGACGGGCTGAACGGAGTAGTCGTTCTCATCCCAAATCACAACAATGGCGCTGCGGCCGTGACGCCACGCTGGCGAGCCGTGGATAGCCGTGACAATCTTCTGTACGGCCTGGTCGCCCAGCTGGATCAACGCCGGGTTGAGACCTGCCTGCGTGCCGTTATCGTTCGGATCGTAGCCACAGAAGGCTGTCCCGTTCCCACGTCCATGCTGGTCGTTGCACTGGTTGGGCACGATGTAGGAGAAGTTCGGCACCCGGCCGGATCCCAGATCGCTCCACAGCCCACCCCACCCGTCGAACCCCGCGATTTGGGCGTAGCTGACCAGCGGATTGGTACCCTGCTGCACGTTCTGGAAATAGACGAACGGGTTATGCTTGGCCGCATAAAGCTGCACGATGTCACCGCTACTAAGAGGCGGCGTCAGCTGCGGGTTGATCTTGGTGAAGTCGGTGTTGTTGGTGAAATTTCCGTCGCTGTAGTTGACCGTGTCGGGTCCGGTCTGCGGGAGATCTTCCTGGTAAGTCTTCCACGTCTTGCTCACATCGGCGAGCTGGTCGGCGATGGTGATGCCCAGCGTGGTGGAAACCGCCGGGTAGGAGGCTTTCCCGTCGAGGTTGATCTCGCAGGGCGGGCCCGTGACTTCGTTCGTGCAGTCTAGGACCGGAGTCGCTGCGTCGGTTCCCGACCCCGAGACAGGGCAGATATTCGGGCTTGGGGGATCGTCGGTGTTTGGCGCGCCCGTCGAGAGGTTGGTCGCGCAGCTGCCATTGTGCCAGTCGGGAGGGTTGTCGCTATGGATTCCGAAATTTGAGCCGCCCACAACCTCAAGGTAGTTGGTCAGGCTGGGATGGGCGACCGCGAAATAGTTGGTCGCCAGGTTGGCTGATCGCGCGTACTGGTTGATAAATGGCGCGTTTGGGTTGCTGATGATTTCGCCGTACCCGTGGTTTTCCATCATGATGACAAAGACGTGATCCAGATGCGGAACACCGCCGGGAACCGGACCCTGCTGCGCGAACGCGGTGAGGCATGCCAGCCAGGCCAGCGCGCCTAGGACGAGAGATTTCTTTTTCATTGGTGAGTCTCCTGAGAACGGCCAGCAATGCCCCGGAAGGGAACCCCAGTTTTGTGCTGGCTCGATCTGGGCAATCTAACAATCAAATGTTGGGCTGCGATTACAGGAAAGTTAACATTTGATGAACCCGCGGCCCCGCGCAGTGTCTGGCCGCAGGGCGCGCCCAGTGGCCCTTGCGTGTTACTATCCGGCGAGTGGAAAGATTCTCCGAAAAGCGGCCAGCGGGAGAGGACCGCGAACGTCTGGTCTCTGCGGCCCCGGTCGAGGACGATTCCTCCTTTGAGCTGAAGCTGCGCCCGCAGCGGCTGGCCGAGTTCATCGGCCAGAAAAAGATCAAAGAGAACCTCGAGGTCGCCATTCAGGCCGCTCGCTCGCGCGGCGAGGCCATGGACCACGTGCTGCTCTACGGCCCTCCCGGCCTGGGCAAGACCACCCTGGCCAACATCATTGCCAACGAACTCGGCGTGCATTTTCAGCCCACGGCCGCGCCCTTGCTTCAAATTAAGGGCGACCTGACCGCCATCATCACCAACCTGCAGGACCGCCAGGTGCTGTTCATCGACGAAATTCACCGCCTGCAGCCGGTGCTTGAAGAACTGCTCTATTCGGCGCTGGAGGACTACAAGCTCGACATCATCATCGGGCAGGGGCCGTCAGCGCGCACCCATACGCTCGAGGTAAAGCCCTTCACCTTTGTTGGTGCGACCACCCGCGCGGGCCTGATTTCGTCACCGCTGCGCGCCCGCTTCGGCATTACCCTGCGGCTGGAGTTTTACACGCCCGAGGATCTGCAGGTAATCGTGGAGCGCTCGGCGGAGATTCTCGGCATCGAAATTGACGACGCCGGCGCCAGGGAAATTGCCGGCCGTTCCCGCGGCACGCCCAGAATCGCCAACCGGTTGCTGCGGCGCGTGCGCGACTACGCCCAGGTTCGCGGTTCGGGCAAGATTGACCACCCCACGGCGATGGCCGCTCTCGAAATGCTCGAAGTGGATCACTACGGCTTCGACGAAACCGACCGGCGCCTGCTGCTCACCATCATCGAGAAGTATCAAGGTGGTCCGGTGGGCGTGAACACGCTGGCCGCCGTGCTGGCCGAGGAACCGGACGCAATCGAAGAAATCTACGAGCCTTTCCTCATGCAGATCGGATTCCTCAACCGTACTCCCCGCGGCCGCGTCGCCACCCAGTTGGCCTACGAGCACTTCGGCATCACACCGAATCGCCGCCAGAGCACGCTGTTCTAGCCGTCAGCCATCAGCCCTCAGCCGTCAGCGAAAACAAACCGAAGGTTTTGGAAACTGGCGGCTCATGGCTGGCGGCCGGCGGCTCAGACTTCGCCTGGACAATCGGGGCCGAAAGGTATACGCTTGCCAGCCGATAAGAGCATTCATACGTTTTAATGAATGCTTTCATGCACTTTGCCCCATGCGAGGTGAATTATGATGCTTGCCGCTAACTTCCCCAAGATTTCTCATCGTCTGCAACATTCCTCAATCGCTATCACTGCGTTCCTGCTGCTGGTTTGCGCTTCAGCGGCAGCAGCTTCGTCGGCCTATGTGCGCGTCAACCAGGCCGGATACGAAACTGCCAATTCCCCGTTTCAGGCTTATCTGATGTCCACGGCCTCGGAATCCGGGGCGACTTTCACAGTTATCAATTCCGAGGGCGCCACAGCTTACTCGGGCGCAATCGGAGCGCTGCTCGGCACCTGGAGCAACAGCAAGAAACTAACCTACGACGTGTACTCTCTCAGCTTTACCGTTCCCGGGGGCGACGTTTACACGATTTCGGTAACCGGGCCCGTAGCGGCTACGTCCCCCAAGTTTGCCGTGAACACTCCGGAGGCCCTCTACCAGGGATTTCTTCTGAACACCTTGTGGTTTTACGAGACCGACCGGGATGGCCCGAACTACATCCCCAACGCCTTGCGCACCGCGGCCGGGCATCTCAATGACGAGAACGCCACCGTCTACGACACGCCGCCCCTGAACGCCAACGACCTGATCACCACCACGGGAACAGCGCTCACATCCACTGGGACCACGATTGATGGCGCCGGAGGCTGGTGGGACGCCGGCGACTACATGAAATATGTAGAAACGGTGGGCTACACCACGGCGCTCATGGAGATCGGAATTCGCGATTTCCCCAATCAGATGGGTCCGGGCGCTCCCGCGAAGCCTGCGGCTCCGCCAGTCTCGGTCTCTTATGCTGGAAACGCCTCCGGTGCGCCCACATCGTCCAACTTCTCGGCCGAAGCTCAGTTCGGTTTCAACTGGCTCGTCGAGATGTGGAATGACAGCACCAAGACACTCTACTACCAGGTCGATAACAGTCAGGACTGGAAAAACTTCAAGGCCCTCGAAACGGAGTATGACATCTGGACGCTGCCTCAGGCGGCTGACGACTACGACAGCTGCACCGCCGACTACGTCTACATCTGCGACCGTCCAGTGTTCATTGCCGCGCCAGCCGGGTCCAAGATCAGCCCTAACCTTGCCGGCCGCATGGCAGCTGCGTTCGCCGAATACTACCAGCTTTACCGCACTTCGAATCCCACTACGGCGAACCAGGCCCTCCTCTATGCCGAGGATATATTCGCGCTCGCCAATACTTCTCTTGCCGACCCCGCCAAGTCCGTGGCTGACGGCTCGTGCGCTTCGGGATGCCTGCTCACCGCTCTCCCGTTTGACGGCTATCCCGAGACGGTATGGGATGACGATATGGAATTGGGCGCCACCGAGCTCTACATAGCGCTCCAGTCCGCGGGTGGAAGCCTGCCCTCCGGGTTGCCGGTCACCAATCCCACGACCTACCTCACCGACGCCGCCCAGTATGCCAGTAACTACATCACCAAAATCTATGACACTGGCAACGAAGACACACTCAACCTCTATGACGTCAGCGGCCTCGCCCACTTCGAGCTCTATCGAGCCCTGGGACTGGCAGGCAATCCGAGCGGCCTGGCAGTGAACCAATCCACTATGCTCACCGCGCTCGAGAACCAGCTGAACGTGGCCATCACCCAGTCCGGAACTGACGCGTGGGGCTTTGGTGTTCCCTGGCAGAATGGCGACACCACTTCGCACGGCGCCGGCATCTCGGTGATGGCGAGCGAACTCTATTACCTGACCGGCACGTCCAGCTATAACACTTACTCGCAGAGATGGCTCGCCAACATTTTGGGCGCCAACTCCTGGGGCTCGTCGTTCATTGTGGGCGACGGCACCACCTTCCCCAACTGCATACAGCATCAGGTGGCGAACCTGGCGGGAGCGCTCAATGGAACTTCTGGCGGCACGCCCATTCTGTGGGGCGCGGCCACCGAGGGTCCCGCCAACGCGGCAACTTCCGGAACTATTACGGGAATGAACCTGTGCCCGGCCAACGGAGTAGATACCTTCAAGACCTTCAACGGAAATGATGGTACTTACAGCAGTTCGAAGGTGGCCGTTTATCAGGACAATGTTCAGTCCTATAGCACCACCGAGCCGGGCATCGATCTGACTACCACCTCGTTCCTGATGTGGTCTTGGCGAATGGCCGGTAGTCCAAGCCCCTTGCCGTAAAGGGCTTTGTGGTAGTGGTGCGGTTGGAGAAGGACGATTTGTATCCGGGCTTCGCTGGAGCGATGCCGAAGGCAGATCTGAATCTTGCTCGCAAACTGCACCACTATCGGTTTTGTCAGTAATGTCCCAACTTTAGTTCTTTACCACGGAGCCACAGAGACACAGAGAAACCCAACAGCGTGGCAAAACCATTCCCTTCTGATTCTTGCAGGTTCAAGGTCTCCGTGACTCCGTGGTGAAAAAAGTCAAGTTAGGACAGTACCCCGGCTTTGTCCGCTGTTGCTGAATCCCGCATGAATCCTGTAGAATCTAATGATTCGGACCGAGGTTGAACCCTACAATGAAGGCAGCTATCCATCCCTCTTATCATGAAGTGCGCGTGCACTGCGCCTGCGGCAACACGTTTATGACCCGCTCCACCCACAAGGGCGACATCGCGGTAGAAATCTGCTCCAATTGCCATCCCTTTTTCACCGGCAAGCAGAAGCTGCTTGATACCGCCGGCCGCATCGAGCGCTTCCGCCGCAAATACGCCAAGAGCGACGCCGCGAAAGCAGAGGCGGCCAAAAAGTAGTTTTTTTCGCCACGGATTTTCGCAGATTGACGCGGCACGTCCCACAGAAATCAGCCCTCGCTTCGGCGAGGGCTTCGTTTTGATTATGGGATTACGGTGCAGGCCGGTGCTGGCTCCTGGTTCGGCGGAGACCGTCATGTTCCATCTCCCGACCAGATCCGCCAAGCGCTCGAGTTGGTGGGATACCGGCACGTGCGACTGAACGCACGGAAGCGAACTGTGCGCTTCGATCGTGCCGGTGTCGAGA
>Ga0209517_10009208_pt1 | contig 11338 bp, 6 predicted proteins | sample PeaSoiMetSII2010_FD_187695 | JGI IMG/M metagenome (GOLD analysis project Ga0209517, IMG submission 187695) | Peat soil microbial communities from Weissenstadt, Germany - SII-2010 (SPAdes) (version 2) | ecosystem: Environmental > Terrestrial > Soil > Wetlands > Peat | place: Germany: Weissenstadt...
GAGCCGCGTTCTGACCCCGCGACTTCATCCCTGAAAGTCAGCTTACGTTTGGAGGACGAGTCGCCCTTCTGGGGGGCGGCCGCTGTACACGTTGTCTCCAGCGAGGGTCAAGAATTTGTGGGCGCGCCTGCCGCTGCCGAAGGAGAACTCCTCTTTTCCGGCTTGCCACCGGGCACTTACAGCGTTGAAGCGACCGCCCCGGGGTTCCTTACGGTACGCATCGTCACCAGGATCGAAGCCCGCCGTCAGCTCCGCACTCTGTTCATCGCCATGAAGCCGAAGTCCTTGCCCGGCGAAATCTCCCCGGCGTCCCTCACTTCGCCGCTGCCGGCGCGACCAGGCATTTTGGGTACTTCGCCCTGGCTGCCGTCTGGCCTCGATCAAGCGCTTCCAGACGTCGATCCGAACGTTGCGTGCCCCGCACAACTGCTCCTGAACGGTGTGGGTCAGCGCATGGCTCAGTTCACAAAGAATCTGGAAAAGTTCACTGCCACTGAGCAAGTGGAACATTTCAGTATCGACTCCGCGGGCGCGCGCCGCTCTTCCGCTGTCCGCAACTTTGAATACGTTGTGACCATTTCGCAAACTCCTGCGGGCATGTTTGTTCTGGACGAATACCGCGACGGAGGTGACGACCCTGCGCAGTTCCCGGCCGGCATTGCCAGCAGGGGTTTGCCGGCACTGGCCTTGGTCTTCCACCCGCTTTTGGCCGGGGACTTCGAGTTTGCGTGCGAAGGACTCGGCGAATGGAAAGGCCATGCTGCTTGGCAGCTCCGTTTTTCACAGCGGCCCGACAAACCAAACCATATCCGGGTCTACAGAATCGGTGCGCAAATTTACCGGATTCCCATCAAGGGCCGGGTTTGGGTTGATCCCGGATCCCTGCAGGTCCTGCACTTGGATTCCGAACTGGTGAATCCTGTCGGGGAGATTGCGCTGAAAATTGAGCGAACTTCCATCGACTACGGGCGGGTGCAATTCCGTTCGCAGAAGCAGGGGATTTGGCTCCCGCAAACTGCTGAGCTCTGGGTCGAGCGCGGAGGGCGCCGCTATTACCGGCGCCACACCTTCAGCAACTTCAAGATCTTCAGCGTGGATACGTCGCAGAACATTCAAACTCCTGAGCAGTATTATCGGTTCACCAATACAACGGATGACGACCTGGTGGGCGTCCTCACGGTCAAGCCTCTTACAGGGGCGGCGGTCGATCCGGTTTCAATCAGTTTCACCATTCCCGCGCGAAGAACCGTATTCAAACCTGTGGGAACAGGTAAAGATGTCAATATTCCCGTTGGTCTGATCGACTCCGCGGTTTTTTTTCATAGCGGTTCGGCGGAATCCATCGACGCTGATGCTAACCTCTCCAGACAAAGTAGCCTGGATGTCATCCCGGAATCCTTGATCCCAGTAAACCCCTGACGGCTTCTCGCACCTGGCGTAGTCCGCCCTCGCCGTTCTCTGCCCAATTCCTCGGGACGCCGCCGCGAGCTTGGCGCTAAGTGTATACTTGCTTAACCGAAGATCATTCAAACTCCGAGTGTTGCTCCAGGAAGGGGTCGCCGCCCTTGTCCAATCCGATCAAGCCAAGCGCCGCAGCCCTGCTTCTTTTTGCCCTGGTTCTTCCGGCCCTCACTCTCTGCCCCCAAGATAAGCCGCCTCAGGCAGCGGCCAATTCCTCCGCGACTCCAACCAGCCCCTCTCTGGATCCCCTTATCTATGAAAAAGTTCAAGGCATCATTCGCTACGGTGACGACGGCCGAGGCACCAAGGAAACCATCGCTCGCGTTCGCGTGCAAACCTATGTGGGTGTTCAGAAAATCGGCCAACTCATCTTTCCCTATAATGGCGCGAACGAACGCGTCGAGGTCAAAAGCGTCAAAGTCACCAAGCCCGATGGAACTCAAGTGACCGCGGGGCCCGAAGCCGTTGTCGACGTCAGCTCTCCCGTTGTGCAGGAAGCTCCCATGTACACCGATGCGAGGCAGAAGCATATTTCTGTACCTGGCCTGTCGGCCGGCGACGTCGTCGAATACGACGTCGTTACTCGCGTTTTTGAACCTCTCACCCCCGGTCAATTCTGGGATTCCTGGGATTTTGTCGTTCATTCCCTGTGCCTGGACGATGAACTGGTTCTGGACGTTCCCGCAAGCCGTGCCCTGAAAATCAAATATCCGGAAGGCATGGAGCCGGCTGTCAGCGATCAAGCGGGGCGCCGCCGGTACTCCTGGAAGACCCAAAACGAGAAGGCTTTCGAGGAGCCCAGTCCTTTTGGCAACTTCCAGAGTCTTGATCCCGCACAAATACTCAAAGGATTGGCGGCGCCGAAGCTTCGAAGAGTGCTTTTTTCGACGTTTCAGAGCTGGGATGAAGTAGCACAGTGGTACGGTGCCCTCTCGCAGGACCGTCAAACGCCCACTCCGGAAGTTCGCGCGAAAGCCGACGAAATCACCAAGGGTGCCACGACGGATCTGGCCAAAGCCCAGGCGCTCTACGATTACGTCTCCCACATTCGCTACGTCAGCCTTTCGTTTGGTGTTGGCCGCTACCAGCCGCACTCCGCCATGGAAGTTCTTTCCAATCGCTATGGCGACTGCAAGGACAAGGCCACGCTTCTCGATGCGCTTCTCGCCGCCGAAAGCATTCCCAGCGCCACCGCGCTCGTCCAGACTCGCATGGATGTGGATCGCGATCTACCCACACCCATGCAGTTCGATCACGCCATCAATGTAGTTTCTCTGGGCGGAAAGGATTTTTGGATCGACTCAACAATGGGAATTGCCCCGTTTGGCTATCTCTTGCCTCAACTGCGCGGAAAGGACGCCCTGGTCGTATCCTACCCGCAGAAGTCGGATCTCCGGCAGGCTCCTGCGAATCTAACCGACGCCAAAACCTACAGGTTTACTGTCGAGAAAGACATCGACGAAAAAGGCGCGGAACAAGCCAACGTCGCCGTGGAGCTGCGAGGCGGCGATTGGGAAGTGCTGCTCCGGCTTCTGTTGTCTCGCCTGACGCCTGCGCAATTTGGACAGATGCTCAGCGACGACCCCAAGCTTGCGGGAGGTGACTGCCGCGGCACCTACTCAAACGTTCAAGCCGGCGATCCCTACGACACGAAAAAAACCTTCTGGCTTGCGGCCCACTATGCCCGCGGCCTGGACCCCAGTGAAGATTCAAAACTTTCACCCGCGGTCAAAAAAACTCCCTCCCCCATGGCGCAAAGTTTTCTCGAACGTTTGCTCCCGCTCGGGGCGGCTGCCTCCAATGAGAAGAATTCCCCGATTTTTCTGGATGGACCCAAGGATTTCATTCTTCATGTGAGAGTGACGCGCAAATCCGCCAGTCCTGCAACTCCTCCAAATTCCCTGCATCTCACAAAGGATTTTGCGGAATACAGTTTGGAGTCGACCGCCGAACACGACACCATCACCGCCGATGCGCACTTGACCTTGCGTGAGCGAGAGCTTGACGCTGGCCGCGTCGAAGAATACATGGCCTTTCGTAAGAGTGTTCTGGAAAGCTTGGGCCAGCCGGCGCCCACCGTTATTGGGGGAATCATCCCACCCCGCCAGGCGCCCGCGGTTTCGCCCACTTCCTCCGCCGACTCCTCCAAAAAACCCGAAAGCCCTGCCCAACCCCTTTTTGCGGCCGCGCACAATGCCGCGAACAATCGCGACTTTGCCACCGCCGCGCAACTCCTCGAACAAGCCGTTGCTCAGGATCCCAATTTCGATTCCGCCTGGAACTATCTCGGCTGGATCTACAACAACCTCCGTAAGTACGAAAAAGCTGAGGCTGCCTTTCGCAAGGCCATTGCCTTGAACCCTTCGGCCGCCTTTGCTTATAACAATCTGGGGCAGGCTTTGGCCGGGCAAAAGAAGTATGAAGAAGCGATTCCTCTGTATCAGAAGCAGATTGAGATCAATCCACGCGATCAGTGGGCCCACGAGAATCTTGGAAGAATTTATGTCCTGCTCGAGCAGTACGAAAAAGCCATACCCGAATTGGAGATTGCTGCATCCATCAAGCCGGACAACCCATACATCCCGTACAATCTTGGCCGCGCCTACGCAAAAACTGGCCAGCCCGAAAAAGCCCTGCAATCCTTCAAGCGATCTGTGGATCTCCAGCCGGCCCCCTCCCGATTGAACTCGGTGGCTTATGAGATGGCGCTGAATAAACTGGACCTGGATCAGGCCCAGAAGTATGCGGAGTCCGCCATCGCCACCATCGTTGTTCAGATGCGCGGCGCTTCTCTCGATCACGTCACCAATGAAGACGTTCTCCTCTCTGCTTCACTCCCGGCTTTTTGGGATACCTTCGGCTGGATTCGATTTCTGCAGGGTAATCTTCCTGATGCTGAAAAATATGTGAAAGGCGCCTGGCTCGTCCATTCCACCGGCGAGGTTGGTGATCACCTGGCGCAAATCTACGAAAAGCAGGGTCGCAAGGAAGAGGCCATACACCAGTACGAACTCTCGTTGGCCGCCGCGCATTCCATGCCGGAGACCCGTGGCCGCCTGGCTTCACTCCTCGGCGGCGACAATGACATCGACCATCTGATCGAACAGGCCAAGGCGCAACTCAAGGAAGCACGAACCATCCCCATCAAAAACTCCCACTCTGCCGAAGGCATCGCGGAGTTCTGGATTCTCCTGTCGCCAGGTCCCAAAATTCACGGCGCAAAATTTATTACCGGTGACGATGAGCTCGCGCAATTCTCCAAAGATATCGAAGCAGCGGTGTTTCCCGATTGTTTCCCCGAAGCCACGGAGGTCCAGCTTCTCCGCAGAGCCAGGCTCTCTTGCCCGCCTTCCTCCCCGAATTGTAGCCTGCTCCTCATGTCCGCGGAGACCGTTCAGCCCGCGGAACTCTCCGGATTCAGCGCCCCAACCGAAACTCCCACAAAACGCGTCAACATACACGGCACTCTCTTGAGCCAGAAAATCAGATTTAAAGTTAACCCGGAATATCCTGCTCTGGCCCGACAGACGGGTATCCAGGGTACCGTAAAATTCCATGCCATCATCGCGACGGACGGCTCGGTCAAGCAACTTCAAGTGATCTCAGGCCATCCTCTGCTCGTCCAGGCCGCCATGGACGCCGTCAGGCAGTGGAAATACGAACCGACGCTTGTGAATGGTCAACCTGTGGAAGTAGAGACAGAAATCGATGTCATTTTTCAACTGACGAGAAACAAATAGCAGCGCTGCGGCCAGACCCAGTTCGTCTTTTCGCCACATTCCCTTGCGTTTCTCGTTCGGCGGCACAAAGAAAAGGCCGCTAGTCCCCCAACCTAAGTTACGATGAGGGCATCGGCTGCTCTCTGGCCGCTGTGCCAGCCAGAAGGTCGAGCAAGGTTGCTCCAGTTTTTTCGCTCGAGCCGCTCATGACACCCACTGATTTGAAAGGCCGCAGCGCGCCCTTGGGCGCGACGCTCTCCCCCACAGGGACAAACTTCAGTCTCTACTCGCGCGCGGCCAGCGGCGTTGATCTGCTCTTCTTCGACCATGACGATGCCGCGCGGCCCTCTCGCGTCGTTCCCTTCGATCCTGTCGCGAATCGCACCTCCCATTACTGGCACATCTTTGTTCCCGGCATAACCCCGGGTCAACTCTATGCCTATCGCGTTTATGGGCCATTCGATCCCGCCAAGGGTCTCCGATTTGATCCTGATAAGGCGCTCCTCGATCCCTACGGCAAGGCTCTCGTCACGTCGAATAATTACAGCCGTCAGGCTGCCGGCGCAAAAGGGGAGAACTTCGCTTCGGCGATGAAAAGCGTCGTCGTGGATCCGCATTCCTATGATTGGGAGGGCGACACCACGCTACAGACTCACTCCACCCGCACCATCATTTATGAACTACACGTGAAGGGTTTTACGCGCCATCCAAATTCCGGCGTCGATGAAAGTCTTCGCGGTACATTTCGCGGACTCATCGAGAAGATTCCTTACCTCCAGCACTTGGGCATCACCGCTATCGAACTCCTTCCCGTGTTTGCCTTTGATGTCCAGGATTGCCCCCCGGGTCTCGTTAACTATTGGGGCTACGCCCCGGTCTCCTTCTTTTCGCCGCATCCCGCCTACAGTTCCCGCCGCGGGCCGCTGGGGCCGGTCGATGAATTCCGCGACATGGTCAAAGCCCTGCATCGCGCCGGCATTGAAGTCATTCTCGACGTGGTGTTTAACCACACTGCCGAGAACAACGAAAAGGGCCCGACGCTGAGCTTCCGCGGCATTGACAACGACACCTACTATGTTCTCGAACAGGATCTTTCCCGTTACGCTGATTTCAGTGGCACCGGAAATACCCTCGATGGCAATCATCCCGTCGTGCGTCGCATGATCGTGGACAGCTTGCGCTACTGGGTCCGGGAAATGCACGTTGACGGTTTTCGCTTTGACCTGGCTTCCATCCTGGCCCGCGATTCTTCCGGCAATGTTCTCGCCAATCCCCCCGTCCTCTGGGACATTGACTCCGACCCTGTTCTCTCCGGCACCAAGTTCATCGCCGAAGCCTGGGATGCCGCCGGCCTCTATCAAGTCGGCAGTTTCGTTGGCGATAGCTGGCGCGAATGGAACGGCAAATTCCGCGACGATATGCGCAACTTCTTTCGCGCAGAAAAAGGCTCCGTCGGCCCTTTCGCCGATCGCTACATCGGCAGCCCTGACCTTTATGGGCACAAGCAGCGCGAAGCCGAGCAGAGCATTAACTTCATCACCTGTCACGACGGTTTCACGTTGAACGATCTTGTCACCTACGAGCACAAACACAATGAAGCCAACCTCGAGCAGAACCGCGACGGCACAGACGACAATCGTGCCTGGAATTGCGGCGTCGAGGGCCCCACGGACGATCCGGAAATCGAAAAAGTTCGCAATCGCCAGGTGAAGAACCTTCTAACGGCCACGCTGCTTTCCATTGGAATGCCCATGATCTCGATGGGCGATGAGGTCAGGCGCACCCAGCAGGGAAATAACAACGCCTATTGTCAGGATAACGAAATCAGTTGGTACGACTGGTCACTCCAGAAGAAGCACGGCGATGTGCAGCGCTTCCTGCGTCTTCTCATCGGCCGCCGCTTGTTGAGAGACCTCGCGCCGGAACTGCAGCGCCTGACGCTAGTCGAACTTCTCCATCAAGCGCAAAAAGAATGGCACGGCGTCAAGCTCCATCAGCCCGATTGGGGCCCGGACTCCCACTCGCTCGCCTTCAGCCTCGATTTGCCGAGGGAAAATCTTCATTACTTCAATATCTTCAACGCGTATTGGGAACCGCTCGATTTTGAACTCCCGCGCCTCAACTCCGGCGAGTACGATCCCTGGCGTCGCTGGATCGATACGTCCCTGGATTCCCCCCACGATATTACCGCCTGGCACTCCGCCGCTTCCGTTCCCGGTTACGTGTATCGCGCAGGCCCCCGCTCCGTGGTCGTCCTGTGGGCGCAGATCACCCCGCGCTAGCCCAATCCATTTACCCTGCTCACTATGTGCTCGAGAACCCCTCACGCGCACGGGTGAGTTCCCGTTCGATTTGCTCCAGCGTTTTCCCTTTCGTTTCTGGAACACGCAGCAACACAAAGAAAAGCCCCGCAATGCAAATCCCGGCGTAGGTCCAAAACGTCCCCGCGGAACCGAGCGCGCGATTCAAGATGGGAAAGGTAAAGGTCAAAATAAATGAAGCGCTCCATAGTGCCGACACTGAAATCGAGACCCCGATGCCGCGCACACGATTCGGAAAGATTTCCGAGATCAACACCCAGGTCACAGGCGCGAGGGAAAGTGCGTAACACCCGATGGTGCACAGCGTGATCAGAAGTATCGGCAGCCCTTTGATTCCCGCGCGATACGTCAGTCCCAACACCAGGTGTGACACCGCAATTCCCGCGCACCCAAACAACATCAGCGACCGCCGCCCAACCTCGTCCACCAGGCTCAGCGCCACCAGTGTGAGCGCAAGATTGATCGTGCCCGTGATGACGATGTTGAACAGAATGCCGCTGACTCCATAACCCGCGCCGCGATAGATCTCTTCCGCATAATTGAAAATAATATTGATCCCGCTCCACTGCTGCAGCACGGCGAGCGCCACTCCAATCGTCAGCACCCTCAAAATACCCGGCGTCAACAACTCTCGCCAGGCCATTCTGCCTTCCGCCTCGCTGCCCAGCGCCTCCTGGATTTCCGCCAGGGTTCGTGCGCCGTATTGTTCACCGCCAATGCGTGCCAATGTGCGGCGAGCCTGTTTTTTCTCACCGTTCTTCATCAGCCATCGCGGGCTCTCGGGGATAAATAATGCCGTCACAAAAAAAATGACCGCAGGAATGGCCACCACCGTGAACATCCAGCGCCAGCCATATTGCCCGTTCCACGATTGCCGGATCATTTCCGCGGTGGCCCCATCGGGGACCTTCTCGGCAATCAGCCAATTCACGATTTGCGCCGCCAATATCCCCACCACAATGGTCAATTGATTCAGCGTCACCATCCGCCCACGCCAGGGCGCCGGGCTGATTTCCGCGATGTACGTCGGGGAAACGTTGGAAGCAATCCCGATCGCCACCCCGCCGATGATTCGCCAGGTCACAAATGCTGGAAAATGGCCTGCCCACCCGGTAAGGACGGAGCTCACCGTGAACAAAACAGCGGCTAGAATCAGCAATTTTTTTCGCCCGAAGCGATCGCTCATCGCTCCGGAAACAACGGAGCCCACCAGGCAGCCGATCAAGGCGCAACTGTTCGCCCATCCGATCAGTTCTTCGGAGCCCAGTTGAAAAAATTTCTCGTAAAAAGGCTTTGCGCCGCCAATCACCACCCAGTCGTAGCCAAATAATAATCCGCCCAGCGCCGCCACGGCGCATATTCCCCAGACGTAACCCGTGTTGTAGCGTTCCTCGGCTTTCATCTGCGAGTCCTGCTTCCAGCGTTCATGGAAATCCTCAGCGCCGATTCGGCCCCGGGTGCACTTCCAAAGTGGTCGGCAAGTCCGCCGCTCACCTTCAGCAAGACGCTTCAATCACCTGCGTGGTGCACAACATTCTCTTAGTAATGCAGGCCGAAGCCATACGGGAACAGCGGAGCTTGCGAGTCATGCGGGAGGTCGCTCTTCTGTTGTTTGACCGTCTCCTCCGAGGATGGCAACTCAAACGGAAGATGTCCTCCCGGTGACGCTTTCCCGGTCAACAACTCCAGCAACGGCTTGTCCGCGATGCCGAAATCGCCCAGGATCGCGCTGTCGTGATCTTTGACGTTAGTCAGGATCAACGGCCGTTCCAGTGTCGTAACGAAGACCGTCGGCACGCTCGCGCTCACTCGCAGCAGAGTGGCATAGGCTGCATCCGCCTCTGTGAACCAAAGTCTTCCTTCATGCTGTCTCGCACCAAAGAAGAAATTCGGATGTTCGCTTTCGTAGGGTGCTGGTGCGCGCACGATCGCCAGATCAGCCTGCGCAACATTTCCCACGACTTGCAATCCGGCAGCCTCTGCAACCTTCGCATCTACCCCGAAGAGAAAGACCTTTTTCCCAGCGAGCGAGACCGGAAGAATTGGCTTGCCGCTGGAGGGAAGGGGCTTGTTCTCCAACAGCACCACGGCCTTAACCTGCGCCGCCAGAAGTTGCGCAGCTCCGTTTAGTCGCGTGATGAAGCTGATGACGTGCTGCTCCTCGATCATCCGATGCACTTTAGCCAAATCCTACTCTTTGCCCCCGCCGAGCGACGCCGTTCCTCCAGAGCTGGGCAGAGTGCCATGGACCATCACCCCCGCCAGTTCCTCCAAACTCATGCGTTGCACCAGGTCCGCCGTGCGCGCATCCGCGGACAATCGCCAGTCCTCATAAGGATCGAGCTTGCCGTTCCGATTCAGCTCCCTAAACGTAAGGCCGTCCACCGTTATCAGCGGCGCCGAGCGATGACCCAATTGCGGTTGTTTCAGTTCAGAGCCGGCGCGCTTCCCTCGCCCCGCTCCGAGTGCTGCAGAGAGGAGGATTATCAAGCCAAGAACCACGAGCATTTGACGCCGCATTAGAGGGACTCCGTTCGCGGGAAACGATGACTGACAGACTGATCATGTTGCACGAATCGCTCCGTCTTAATCTGGATTAGCGAATCCCACTCGCAGGGCCATACGTACCAACCGCCAGGCAGGTGTTTATCTCGCGCATGACGCCTCGGCGCGTCGGCCCCAGCACCCCGCAGTGACGCGGTGGGATACCCCACATCATGGCCGGGCTCCGTTCCCACCGTCAGAGCGTAGCGGGCTGTTCCTTGCCGGATGTGAGCAGTCCCCAGCGGATGGTTGCCTGTGCCACTTTGTTCATCCGAGTCTAATCGAACTGTGAACTGGGGGTCTCAGTCCAGCTAAACGCGTTCAGTATGGTCCACTCGCACAGGGGTAAGCAAGCAGGCGAAGCTTTTCTATACTCCCGGCGCGCGAAGAGGGCGTCTCAAAAATGGCTCCCGGGAAAGCTGTGCTTTTACCCCGAGCACAGCGAAGTGCATCCGTGCCGAAAAGTCTCGCGCATTCGGCCATTTTAGGGACATTTATGGGGAGCTACTTCCAACCGAGGGTTGCAATGCTCAAAATTATTGAAGAAATGGCGGGGACGACGAGACTCGAACTCGCGACCTCTGCCGTGACAGAGTGGCAGTTTGCTGTAACTTAGTGATACTTAACGGTGCTGACAGCCCGTCATTGGTATTCCAAGGAACTCTTTGCCGCGACTTATTGGACCCTAATCGGACCCGTGTTTTAGCAGGGAAGTGACGGCGCGAACGGATGGAGCCGAGGGACCGGCATGCACGGAATTGCCTCAAGCTAAATTCTTTGTTGACTTAGCCGCCTGACCCGAGAAGGAATCGGGCGCTGCCGAGCATTGATCTCCAAGAACGCTGAAATCTCAAACGCCAACAGCTTATGGCTCGAACGGCTTGTCGTAGCCAGCGTAGAAACTGCGCCAGTTGGGCGCTAGCGTAGGCTTGCCCAAGTATCTGAAGCTATATCCACGCAAACGAACGAGCCAACCTTCAACTACGGGCCCTCTTCCTTAGTTGCGAAGGAGGCCACAAATCTAAAAAGGTGGGTCGCTGCTGACACGCTGCAACCACTTAGCTTTTTCATATGCCCTCTAATATAGGCAACTTTGGCGACGCGCTCCGCCGACCGTTAGCCGTGGGGATTTTGAGAACAAATTTTGATGAAGGGTCGAGACCACAGAAGGAAAGACGAGACCCCGGCGACGCGGACATCGCCGCTAGTTTTGCGGACTTTCAGGAATCTCGGGTGAAGTTTCTTGATTTGGCGTCTTGCCGGGTGTCACGATTCCCGCCCGCACGGTAAGGA
>Ga0209517_10009211_pt1 | contig 11334 bp, 5 predicted proteins | sample PeaSoiMetSII2010_FD_187695 | JGI IMG/M metagenome (GOLD analysis project Ga0209517, IMG submission 187695) | Peat soil microbial communities from Weissenstadt, Germany - SII-2010 (SPAdes) (version 2) | ecosystem: Environmental > Terrestrial > Soil > Wetlands > Peat | place: Germany: Weissenstadt...
CGCCGACAACTGGTCCCTGCTTACCGATTGCATCCGAACGGGCAAGCCTGCCTCACAGGTGCGTGATCCGAATGTACCTTCTCGCTGGTCACAGGATCCTGAAGCTGACTCGATCTTTCGTGCCGTCATGGGCACGGCTCCCGCAGAAGATTACGCTCCCATCGCGAGGGCGTGGGATTTTTCGCGCGCGAAGGTGGTCGCCGATCTTGGCGGGGGCGGGGGCGCACTGATTCTTGCAGTACTGGAACTCCATCCCCATCTTCGAGGTATGCTCGTCGATCTCGAGGCCAGCGTGGAGGCAGCGAAGGCGCGCTTCGCGGACGAAAAGGTCTCCTCGCGGTGCAAGCTGCTGGCGGCTGATCTAACCCAGTCTGTTCCTGCCGGCGCCGATGTGTACATGCTCAAACATTTTCTGCACGGGCGTCGGGACGCGGAGGCAATCAAGATTCTCAAGAACTGCCGCGCCGTGATTCCGGCGAACGGCAGTCTGCTGGTTATCGAATTCATACTGCCTCCGCTGATCTCTCAGGCGGACCCGCACCTAGAAGGCCACCTGATGAGTGATCTCAACATGCTGGTCGTTACCGGCGGCAGAGAGCGAAGTGAGCACGAATGGAGAACACTTCTCGAAGCAGCGGGTTTTCGCCTAGCCGGAGTTTTTCCGGTCGGGAATGATGTGGGGATCCTCGAAGCAAAGCCAGCTCAGGCGTGATTGCTCGCTCCGGCCCATGTAGCAACTGCTCTCGATGAGTACATAATCGCCAAGTCACTTGTCGAGCCCATAGTCTATGTGATTCGTCGTTCTTGGCGGTAACCTGAAGTTATCCGAAGCCGGACAACTGGATCGCATCGGTGGTTTTCGGCCAGCGAGACGTGAAGTTGTCTCGAAGTCGGCTTCGAGGAGATCGCTGTTGATCTCCGCCAAGCCCGTTTCTGGGGAGTTTCCGAGTTGGCCATCCGGGAGTTGATCGGTTCGGTCAACACAAGCGTTTATCAGGCATTGAGTCGGATTAGCTCGCGATTAGCCCGGTTGTCGACAGGTTTTAGTAATGACTTGCGACCGCACGCGGTTTGTGAGTCTGAGTGTTGATATCTCTCGACTTCATAGGTAACCTCTTCGCAGCGGTTAGCGTGACAACGCGCAAGAGGTTCTCATGCGACTTCAGTATTTTGGTCTAGCAGCGATGTTCTGCGCCTTCTCGCTTTGCGCCCAGGACAGGCCCTTGCACGGGATCGACGTCAACGACATCGATCGCAATACCAATCCCTGCCAAGACTTTTATGAATTTGCGAACGGCAATTGGCGGGCAAATAATCCCATACCGCCTACGATGGTGATGTGGAGCAAACGCTGGGCAGCTGGCGAATCCACCAAAGAGGTGCTGCGTGGCATTCTCGAGGACGCTGCCGCTCATTCCTCTACCGCGCCGCCAAAATCCACAGAGCGCTTGATTGGCGATTATTACGGCGCCTGCATGAACGAGAAGCAAATTGATGCTCAGGGCGTGGAGGCGATCAACCGGGAACTTGAGCTCATCCAATCCATCGGTTCAGTTGCTGATCTGCAGCGTGTCATGGCCCGTTTGCACGAGGAAGCTATCTTTGCGCCATTCGTCTTCCGGTCGACGCAAGATCCCCACAACCCGCAGCGAGTCATCGCCGATGCCGGTACGCGCGGCCTCGGCCTTCCTGATCGGGACTACTACTTCAAAGATGATGATAAGTCCAAAGAAACGCGTCAGAAGTACGTGGAACATGTTGCGACCATCTTCGTGTTGGCCGGTTCCGACAAGGTGGCCGCGGCGGCGGCGGCACAAGTTGTGATGCGTATGGAAACCTCGCTGGCTGGCGCCTCCCTTACGAATGTGGAGTTGCGTGATCCCTACGCCAGGGATCACCCGATGAAACTCGATGATGTGCAGAAGCTCACACCCGATTTTAACTGGGGGGAGTATTTCAAGGCATTGCATGTCGATCCCCGTGTCGTGCTCAACGTTGACCAACCCAAATTCATGCAGGAGTTCCAACGGCAACTGCAGCAAACTTCCCTTGCTGACTGGAAAACCTATTTGACATGGCAGGTGCTGTTGACGGCTGCTCCTGCTCTTTCAACACCCTTCGTCCAGGAAGATTTCGCTTTTAACCAGCAGTACTTGCAAGGCGCCAAAGAAATAAAACCGCGCTGGAAGCGGTGCGTGGAATCGACGGATGCAAATCTGGGCGAGGCCTTAGGAAAAAAATACGTCGAAAAGACATTTTCGCCGGAAGCAAAAGCGCGCATGCAAGAGATGGTCAAGAACATTCTACTGGCTCTGCATGACGATATTTTGACGCTCACCTGGATGAGCGACGAAACCAAGCAGAAGGCCCTGGAAAAACTTTCCACTTTTAACCCCCAAGTCGGCTACCCGGACAAATGGAAGGACTACAGCAGCGTCGAAATCACCCGGGACTTTTATTGGAACGACGTGGTTGAGGCGCAGCGGTTTGCCGTCCGCGATGACGCACAACTGATTGGCAAGCCGGTGGACCGCCTTAGATGGGGAATGACTACACCGACCTCAAATGCTTATTACAATGCGAAGCTGAATGAGATCGTATTCCCAGCGGGGATCCTGTTACCTCCGATGTTCGATGTGAATGCCACGGATGCAGTCAACTACGGCGGCATTGGCCCCGTGATCGGGCACGAAATATCACACGGTTTTGACGATCAAGGCGCCAAGTATGACGCCACAGGCGAACTCAAAAACTGGTGGACTCCCGCAGACTACAAGGAGTTCCAAAGCCGTGGACAGTGTGTGGTCGACCAGTTTTCCGCCTACACTGTGGATGGCGGTTTGCATGAAAATGGCAAATTGGTACTGGGCGAGAGCATCGGTGACCTTGGTGGTGTAAAGCTTGCCTACCTCGCGTTTCAGAAGTCAATGGAAGGCAAGCCTCGCCTGCCCGACCAGGATGGCTTCACGCCGGAACAACAGTTTTTTATTTCCTGGGGACAATCGCGCGGAGACGAGATTCGACCCGACGCGCAACGCCGGTTTGTGCTCACGAATCCCCATCCGGTCAGCAAATATCGTGTCATCGGTCCAGTTTGTAATTTGCCGGAATTCCAGAAGGCATTTAGTTGCAAGGCCGGTGATGCCATGGTGCGACCGGTGGAACTGCGATGCTCGGTGTGGTAATAGCCTCCACGGTCAGTCCCGATAAGTCGCAGCAGTGTAGAGCTATCCAGGATGCTGGGTTCGGTTCGGTGTATTCAGACTCTCCTCGCTGTCCAGAAGTCGGCTTCGAGGACATCGCCGTCGATCTCCCCCAAGCCCGTTTGTGGACCGCACCCAATGTTCAGAACAACCGGCTTCACAAAGATCAGAGGGATGTATCGCGATACCGTTAGAAGTCTTTAGGGCTCTAACGGAAGGAGCCATTGCGATGGCCAAGGGATGTCCTGCACGGAATTAGAGATGGGAGTTGGCCACGGCGCGGGGAAGCCCGTGACGAACCAGATAAATGAGGCCACAGTGAGCCTTTCATCGGATTAGTTTCATTCCATTCTTATTTTATCGATTGCAGCGCCGGTTGCAGCCAGGAGAAGAGAAAGCTATTGATCTCGGGAAACTGCACGGAAAGCAGGCTCAACAACGGTACGAAAACAAAAGTTCCGAGCCGCACCCAAAAATCCAGCCCCAGTTCTCCCGGTTTAGTGTTTGTGATTCGGCTGAGAAGGGGTTCACCGTACATCTGGCCATACACGATGCCGACGACCAATGAAATCACAAAGAAGATGGAAATCAGCAGAGCGTGGAAGCTTTCCTTCGATTCAAAGGGATAGCTGCTGTACGAGATCAACACAAACACGAAAACGCCGGCCATTGCGAGAATCAGCGTCTGCAAACGGCGCAGAGGTACGAGAATGACGTTCAAATAGAATAAGCAAAGGAAGTGCTCCACGGCGCGCGTGGTAGGGTCCTTCGCTGGCGGTTCGACCACTGCGGACTTTCCCTCGGAATCTTTCGCGGAGTCAGATTTCGTAGCAGGAGGCACATACTTCTCATTCTCCCACTGCTGGTTCGCATAAATCAGTGCCTCGGACACTGTCTTCGCGAGGTTCATCTGCAGGGTGTGAAACAGTTGGTGGAGTTCGATCAGGGCGCGGCGGCCAGCCTTTCCATCCATGAGCTTTTCGTATTTGGCCGACACACCCTCGGTTGCCTTCTTCGCCTTATCAATAGCCGTCGCAAGGCCGCTGCCCGCCGGTATTCCGCTATTTTGAATTTGCGTGAGGGCGTTCAATTCTCCATCGAGCAATTGGACGAACTCCTGTCTCCCACTGCCTGCGAGCCTCCATAAGGGCTTCCAGGTCAGACTCTTCAAATCGCTGAATCCCCTGCGGAAAGGAGCTCTCTCGATCGCCCGAAGCAGAGTTCGAAATTGCAGCCAGAGCGCAACAATGTGTGTTACGAGATCGCACACCAGAAAGAGACAAGAGTAAAGGAGAATCCAATAGAGCAACTTATAGGTTGTCGATTCGAACGCCTCGGCGATTTCCGGTGGCTTCATTAGCAGAATAATCACCACGATTCCTGCAACCGCAGGAATCGCGGTCTTCCTGCCGAAAGGAATGGCCAGATTTTTCCAGGGCCATTCACCGTGGTTCGCGAGTGCCTTCAATCGCACCCGCTCGGAAGCCTCGGGCACCAACCTTTCATTAAAGTCGTTCGCGGCCGGAAGAACCATGTCTTTCTCTTCCGTGGAGACGATACCGGTCAATGCTTGCCAGCACCACCAAATCCATGCGGCCACAACAAACAGAAGCGGCAGTAATGGAGAAACGCCTGAGTTGACGTGGATATACCGATAGACGAAATTTCCGAGACTACTTTCAAACTTTCCGGACCATATCCACAAGGTCAACAAACTCGTGCCAACGCTGGACGCCAGGCATATGACGGTTCCAAAACGTGCGAGCGCACCGCTTCCACGCATCTTGAAGCCCCTGTACCAAGCCCAACCAAGCAATAGGGTGCTGACGAGGTAAAAAAACATTTCCAGCCCCGTCCCGCTGAAACGGTTAAACCAGATGACTGCCGGAAATACGAAAAGGGTTTGAGCAACCCACAGAAGCAAGCTCCCCGTGAACAGCAAACAATTGCGCGGTCTGGAATCGTAGTTGTTGAAGCGCCCAAGAATTTCAGATCGCGATAATGCGCCAGGAAATGCCAGAAGGAAGGCCACGAACAGCGTGAGGACAAGCGTGAGCAACCAGAGAATTGTCCAGCTAACCGTGAAATGCACCAAGAAGGCAGAAGCTGGTGGAGGCGTCGTGGAGACGGGGCGGATGCTCGGTTCTGGCTTTATCACCTCTCTGTGCGTCCACTTGGCAACTTCCCGGAGAACCTTCGGAGACAGGTCGTCCAGAACGGCAACCGGCCAGTAGCCGTCCCTTCCGACCGTCGTCAACCATAAGTGCGCGCGCCAGGGATCGACGACTGTGCCAAGAAAGGAGGGGAGCCCAAACTGTTCGTAGCCGGCCGCCGGAAGTTTGTCGGGGTCGGAGTCGGCTCCTGCCAGCAAAGACTGAAGAGCATTGAAATCACCGACGGAGTAGCTATCCGGGAACAAACGCTGAGGTTTCTCTGGTTCGTCGTGGTGCGATGGCCCGTCCGCGTTGTCGACGTCGGGTCGTAAGGGCCAGGTTGGGAACTGAGATCCGGTCAACATCGGGTAGGACGTGACAGCAAGAATTCCGTGGAATCGTGGGTCATAAGAATCGTGGACCATGAGCAGATCCGCGCTCGCAGTCACCAGCCTGGCTTGAGGATAGTTCTGGCGTAAATACCGGGAAAGAAAAATCATGTCGAGCGGATCCGAGGCCCGAATAATGACCACTTTGCGTGTTGCTTCCGCAAAGCGGCAACGATTTCCTGCAAGATGGATTCCTGCGATAGAGGGGTCTGCAGCGGCGCGTAAGCAGCAACGCTGTCATCGTCGTTACCAGTGACGCTTAAACTCAGCGCTAACCCATTCTGCGGCGGATTCTTCCCGCTGTCCGCAGCCGACTGGATTTTAATGTTCTGCTGATAGGCATCTCTCAATTGCGCAATCTCGCGGGGAAAGTAGAGACGCACCAGTGGAAAAACCGGCTCAGGCGGCTCAGGCAGGCAAAGATGATCCGGCGTCTCCGCGGATCGTCGTTCTGAACGGGATGATTTATGCGGTCTTTCCTGGTTCCCGAACGCGGTTTCATCCTCGGACAAAACAGCTACGTGAGAATGGAGGTGCTCTCGGTCCCTGAAAAAGATGCTCAGGTAATATTCCTGATCTTTGTCGCTAAATTGAAACGTCGCGAAATCCGGTCTCCCATTGTGGCCAGGTTCGCCCTTGGAATCGGGCCCGGCCTGGGAGTCGGGCCATTCACTAAGGGTCGACTCGCAAAAGTCGTGCACAGCTACATAGCTGCTGATCGTGCCGCTGCGAATCAGGATTGCGGAGAATCGATCGTGCAACTGAGCATTCAGTACCGCGTTGAGCGACAACAGTGATCCTGAGAATGCGGGCCCATAGATGCGCAGCGTTCTTGCTTCGTCAGGTTTCGGGTCGGCATCCGCGAGAATGCTTTGACGAATACTCAGCGCATTTTGCAACTGTTCGATGTGCAAGCCGCCCGTCGGTGTCTCAGCGACCACGAAAACGAAAAGAATGGTCGCGTTGGGGTCATCGCCCGATTGCTGAAAAATCATCAGCCCGGGCAACGATTCTTGCTGGTCTCGAAATTCCGCTTGTGCCATGCGCACGGTGAAGTCTGGCGACTCGCTGTGTGTCGAGATGTCCCAGGGCATCCAGGCGCGTGAAAAGAGGTAGCCATTCGCCTGCGCCGCTTTTTGGATGGTTTCGATGCTGCGATCGAAGAGCAGCGCCATATGGGTGTGTACCGGATCTGGAAGCGAGGCAATTACGAATTTGATATTCCTTTGTTTCGCATGAGGCACCTGCCAATGCTTGGCTAGATACTCGGTATCATTGCCTGGTTCCGCGCGGAAATAGTCCTCAATCAAGTCGCTCAGTTCTTTGGCTGGACAAATCGACTTGCAGCCTCCACACGGGCGCGTGTGGTTTCCGCTCACGGTTAGCCGGCAGATTCCGCCGCTAATCATCGGAAATGGTTCGGCTCCTGCTGGCACACTCCGCGGACGTGTGGATTCGGTCGCTTTTGCAGCATCGCGAGACGTTCTCAACTCGTGCGGCGAAGAGCCCGGCATCAACGATCCTGTGCCCTGGTAAGCCGAGTAGGCGACGACCAGACTAAACAGCGCTGCGTAGCCAGCTTTCATGATTCTCGCCTCTAAGCCATGTCACTTTGAATGAACAATCAACCGTGGGAGAAGATCTGTCTTCCTGTCCTTGGCCATGAACTCCTCGGCCTCACGCCGGTCGGATGTGGCGACAGTTACAGGCGTCTTGCAAAATACGTTTGGCGAGAAGCGGGGACAGACTGGACGAGTCGGTAACAGCCGGAGCGTTGGCAATTAAGAGTCGCTCTGTGCACGGGTTCCACGCAGATACTGGAAATAGCTCCTCGTCCACTAGAACGATTTCCAGGCCTTTTTCCCTTCACGTCTTTTGGGTACGGCGAGGGCCGTTGTGAGACACCGTGTCGCGCCTGGGCACGGGTACCTAACCGGAAATCATTCCGGGCCAGAAGTCGGCTTCGAGGAGATCGCCATTGTTCTCCTCCAAGCCCGTTTCCGGTCAACTTCCGGTTGGTCGACCATTCGGGAAGTGGCAGCAACCTGCATACTTGTTGGATTGAATGAACTATTCGTGTTCAGTCTCTCGAGATCGTTTATCGACGACCGATCTGGTGCGAAACTTAGTTCACTGGCCCCAGATACTGGTCGAACCAATTCAGCGTCTCTTTAATGAGCGCGTTTCGGGGGATGTTGTGACTGGTGTCATAGAGCAAATGTTTTTTCTGGTCCTTCTTTGATCCGAGCATCCGGAAGAACGGTTCCTGCGTCGATTCCACCGGAAAGAAGAAATCGTAGCGACCATTCAGCATCAACACCGGCTGCTTTACGTGCGAAACGAAGTTGATGGTCTCGACTTCAGGAAGTGATCGCTGGAAGTCGAGCCCGCCCAGAGCAAGCACGCAAGCCTTGAACCTTGGTTCCACGGCCGGCACAATGGCGCCCATTTCCGCGCCCCAACTATACCCATAGTAGCCCAGCTTCTCGTGGTCAAGGTCGGGACGAGTTTCCGCATAGTCGATCGCCCGCGAAGCGTCTTTGACCCACATGACGACGTGGTCCCTCCAGGTGCTCGTGGTGTTGGCCACATCTGACTCCATGCCGTCGCCGCGTTCATACGTTCCCTTGTACACGGGATAGAGCACCGCGCGTCCACTCCTGAGAATGCCATCCAATGCAGCCGTCGGGTAAACAGAGAACGTTCGCAGTAGAAGCGCATTCGATCCAGGAAAGAAGACGACCGTCTGGAAGGGCGGCTTGCCCTTCTTGGGAAGAAACAGATAAGCAACCGCCGTCTCGTGTCCGTAGGCAGCCGTGTAGGTGATTCTCTCGGTCTTCCAATCCTCTTCGTCCTTGCCAGAAGGTTCGACGGTGGCGTTCAACGGGATTTTGTCATAGGAGTACACGCTGCGATAGGCGCGGAACAATTCATCAGAGACGGGTTTTTCCTTGCTCAAGTCGCGCCTGGGCGTAGCCATAGGAGCGGCCGCGATCTTGAGATCGGCTTCTGCCTCGATGTACTTCACGCAACGAAAACCAATGTTCGCGGTACGCAGAAACGGCGACTGCGCATCCGGATCAATGAACATGTAATTGGGCTCGTCCCAACCTCCGCCGAGCACGTAGCGCTTACCAGAATCTGCTTCGTTCCAGATCCATTCTTTGACATTGCCCGCCATGTCGTAGTTGCCCCAGGGACTCATGTCCGGCTTGCTCCCGACCGGCAAGACACCGGCGCCGCCGAAGTTGCTCGCCGGCACGATAGTCGCTGCGGAGAACGGACCCGCAGCCCGGTTCCAGTGATAGATGGTGGGCAGGCTCTTGCCCGCAAACTCGGCGAAGGCCGCGGCTTCGTACCAGCTGATGCCGGTCACGGGAAAGTCATCCTGTCCTTTCGGATACTGGCCCTGGATCCAATCCTTCGGCCCCGGCCGTCCAGTTGCGTCGCGGAACATCGCCATGGCCTCGTCCCACGAAAGATGTTTTTCGTCTTTCCGAAACTCCACTTTCCAGTACTCACGCTTTTGATATCCGCCTTGATCGACGAAGGCCTTGAACTGCCGGTTGGTGACCTCATATTGGTCGATCCAATAATCCTTCAGCGGTAATTCCGGCATGCCTTCATAACCTGGGATGAATAGCGTCTTGGAATATTTTTCCGGCGAAACTCGCACCATGCTAGAAGGAGTTTTCCCGGACTCGTCGAGAGTGACGGTTGCCGCTACGGGCTGACCGATAGTCGGTGGATACCAGCCAAACAAGGCAGCGGTCGTCCGCAAAACCGTATCGAATCCCGGCTTCTCGAACTTCCATGCAAAGTTGCCGCGCGGCTGGCGGACATTTTTGAACGGCGTGCGACCGACCAGTTCCCACGGCGCGTTTACGTCGCTATACGCCCTGCGGTACACATCGGCCCCTGTCGGTGTTGTCTCGACCGAAGTCTGGTACGAGATGACTGGCCATAGCTGGGCCAACACGGGATCGTCGGGAATCGACTTCTCCGCCTTTACCGCGAGCGTGTAGGCTTCACCAAATTCGCCAAATCTCCCTTGCTCGGCGAGCCGCGAGATTTCGGGCAAAGCCACCTCTCGCGCCCAGCGCACATCGCGAGAATGCTTGACCAGTAGGGCAATTCCTGAAACCAGGGCAAGAATCACCAGCACCAGAGGAACCCAAACCCAAGGTCGTCTTGCTTCCCTGACGAGCCTCCCCGGTGTGAGCACCGCTCCTGACTCAGGGAAGAGGGTGTCGCGACAGCTTTTCAGTTCCCGTGAAAGTTCGGCCCCAGAGGCATACCTTTCTTCGCGGTCCTTCTTCAGGCAACGTGTAACGATCCGGCGCACCTCTGGCGGAACGTCTCGCCTCACTTCGCTGAGCGGCTTGGGATCGTCACGCATTACTGCCGATAGCAGCGCCGCGGTTGATTGGCCTTCAAAAGCCTTTCTGCCGGTCAGCATCTCATAGAGCACCGAACCGAAGGAGAAGACATCACTGCGTGCGTCTATGGGCTTTCCTTCAGCCTGCTCCGGCGACATATAAGCCACCGTGCCCACGATCATCCCTAGCGTCGTTGCCATCGTCGCCGCTTCGCCGCCCAGCGCGGATGCTGAGACGGCAAGTTTGGCGAGCCCAAAGTCCAGTACTTTGACCAGCCCGCTCTCGTCCACCATGATGTTCGAGGGTTTCAGGTCGCGGTGTACGATGCCTGCGGCGTGCGCGAGAGAGAGAGCATCGGCAACTTGTACGGCGTACTTAATCGCTAGATCCGTTGCCAGACCACCTGGAGGAATCAATTTGTCCAGGGTTTGCCCGGCAACATACTCCAAGACCATGAAGTCAACGCCATCCTGCGAACCGATGTCATGAACAACGCAGATGTTGGGATGTTGCAGCCCCGAGATGGATTTCGCTTCTTGCTCGAAGCGCGCATGCAGGTCTGGGTTGGAAGACAGATGCGCGGGCAGGACCTTAATCGCTACCGTACGCTGTAGCCTTATGTCTCGGGCGCGATAGACTTCGCCCATGCCGCCTGCGCCGAGGAGCGATTGGATCTCGTATGGCCCGAACTTTGTGCCAGGGATCAGTGCCATAGACAATGGCGATTATACCTTCGGAGTCCGATTGTTCCTGAAATAGCGCAGCGGCATTCAGAGCTCGACTTCAGGCAGCAACAGGTAGTCAGGTCCTGGCACAATTCGCGCGTGCCGAACCTTGCCAAGAACAGAGCCATGTTGTCAGGTTTTCCTACTTGGCGAGTGACGGGCAACTCTTCTCCAATCCCGGTTAGGGAAGAGTAGCCGACTTGCACTAAGACTTCTCGGTACCTACCGATCCACAAGTCCCCAATCTATGATTACTTCCGGATTGCCGACCACTCGCTAAGAACACAGCACGACCTATGCGCAAGTTCGATTAGCCTGAAAGCGCAGGCTTGCAGCTATGGACGAAGGCCGTGAATAGCCTGATTCAGAGGCTACCGACCAATTCGAGTTTCGGAGCGCCCGGAGAAAGAAGCGCTCGAATGTCTCGCATCGGAGGTTGGCCGAAGAAGCGGCTGTATTCGCGATTGAATTGCGTGGCGCTTTCG
>Ga0209517_10009217_pt1 | contig 11325 bp, 8 predicted proteins | sample PeaSoiMetSII2010_FD_187695 | JGI IMG/M metagenome (GOLD analysis project Ga0209517, IMG submission 187695) | Peat soil microbial communities from Weissenstadt, Germany - SII-2010 (SPAdes) (version 2) | ecosystem: Environmental > Terrestrial > Soil > Wetlands > Peat | place: Germany: Weissenstadt...
GGCCTCCTCATAGCGGATGCGAACGGGGCCTTTTTCATAGAAGGACATGGCAGCTCCTCCTTTCCCAGTCTGCTGAGCAAACAGGCTTGACGCTGCGGCCAATGCCGTCGCCGCGGCGCCCGTTGCAAATATGTTGCGTCTGATCGGATCCACAATCGGCGCCCTCCTTAATTGTTGCCATGGCCGGCGCGTGCGGCTCCAAGCGACAGAGTGCCGCGCGGATGACAGAATCAGGTACGATCCGAGCTTGACGCGAATTGTAGTACAGGTTCTCTTTTCGCTGAAGGACCGAATGTCCGCCTCTAGCCCATAGGAGAAGAATCCTGCCGGGGCCAAATGACGCTGCTTTGAGGGCACGAACTACATTCACGCCGATTCAAGAAGGGAAGAGGTCTGTAGCTATTTTTGAGACTGAGGGATCAGGGGACCGGCACCTCTACATAGCGGAATGGTGTTTCCACATCCTTATACCAATGGATCGTGTTGGGAGGCATGATGAACACATCCCCTTTGCTGATCCGATGTGACTCGCCGCCCTGGATGGATTGGCCGCCGAATTTGTCAGGCGCCGTAGCTTTGGTCGTGCCACCAACGACCAGCGTCGCAGCCCCACTCACCACATACACGACGGCAGTATAGCCCGTATGGCCACACCCCTCCGGTTTGCACGCAGCATTCACGGATTCCCGACTGTGTGTACTCACGTTATAGGTCCCTATGCTGGACGTGCGGCTCCATAGAAGGTTGCTGCCTCCATTGGAGAGTGCTTTGGCAAACGATGCGTCCAGTTTCTCGTGATCGAAGACGGTCACAACTCCGGAAGATGAATTTTCCTGCGCGCTTGTCCTGGCATGCCAGAGCGCGCCGATCGCAATGACTGCCAAACTTGTGAGGACAGTCTTTCGAACATTCCACATAGTTTTCCTACCTCCATTTGTACTCCGTGCAGAAATTGGGCTTCGTGGTTCCAGGATTGGACTGCAATTGGTGGCTGAATGTCAACTGACCCGGCTTGCCCAACGGAAGATTCAAGGCCGCCGATTTCGACGGCAATATCGGAACTGGATTTGCCGCATTCGATATGTGGACTTCGCAGGACTTGTCCCCCTAGAGAATCCAGAGGTGAATGAGGTGCTATGCCATTTTCTGTCGTAGGCTAATGACCAATTTTGACTCAAATTCTTTACTTTGTGACATGCATCACACCCGATAAGAATCGAATACCAACCACAGAATGCCTGTAATTCACTGACAATAAGTGAGCTGCGAGGATTGTGCCCAAGTGGAAAGCATTCAGGCCGAAGTTGGCATAGAACATGCTCCCTACATGTAGAGTCGGAGTTTAATCTCATGAGCAAACAGTTTGCATCGCAAACTAGAAGGAATACCTTGAAGTCCAACCGCAAAGAAAAGGGCTTTTCTTTAATTGAATTGTTGATCGTCGTCGCGATCATTTTGATCATCGCGGCCATCGCCATCCCGAACCTGCTGCGTTCCAAGATGGCGGCCAACGAGGCCTCTGCCGTCGCCTCGCTGCGCACGTATAACACATCGATCGTGGCTTACGAGACTACCTACGCCACTGCTCCCACCACGAACCTTTCCGAACTGGGCCCGTCGACCACGCCGTCTTCCACTGCGGCGGACCTGGTTGACAACCTGCTCGGCATCGCCGCTCCGATCAAGAGCGGGTACGCGTTCACGTACAAGGCAGGCGCGGCAGCTGCGAATGGCAGCGTCTCGACGTACACGATTATCGCCAACCCGACCACTCAAAACGTGACCGGTCAGCGGACCTTCTTCACGGACCAAAGTGGTGTGATTCGCCAGAGAACGGATGGCACCACCGCAAGCGCCACCGACACGCCAATCGGCGGCTAGTTCCTGGAAGCGGTTCACTTGGGGGAGAAAGGCAAACGCCTTTCTCCCCCATTTGTTTTTCTAGTTGACATGCGGATCGCAGGCCCGCATTGAACTTGAGTGCTGCTCGAGAGATTCACGAAGGAGATATTGCGACGCCTCAGATCGACCAAGGGATCTGACCTGTCCCCGTTTGTATGCTCTGCTTATCTATTTCAGAATGCGACTTACATCAGGAGAGTTTAGTGCGTGGAGGGTGACACCTAATGTTTGCGTTACTCGGCCGTTAGCCGGAGAAAATCCAACTGTGGTCATCTACAGGTCCTGAGAAACGGTCTTCTCAACAAGTGGCCAGGAATCCCGTCGTGAGGCAGAAAGCCTTGGCATCCTCTCTGGCTCAACCAAGTCAGGCAAGGAAAACCTATCGCGTCGGCAGTATTTGCCTGGGGTGACTCACAGGGCGGACGGGGGTGTGCTCCTGCTGGATCAATAGAGCGGCGCCTTGCGCCATCCTCTCCACCGCGTCCGACCCGCAAACGCTACACCGGCCGTGGATGTCCAACTCAATTTGCGATATGCAGCTCACGCAGAACCATTGTTTCTTCATGGGCTCTCCCAATTGCACCTGATCGTCGAGTAGGTGGCGTGTGTTCTCAAAGCAATGACCGGGCCAAGACCGCGATGAGAACAGCCTTTCTTGACGGCCTGTGTTCTGTAAGTGACAGGCAGCCCTGGCGAAAACGCTGGACTTAATCTTCAGCTCCCGTTGGGGTCCTGAATGCCCGCTTTGTCCTGCGCTTCCTCGTAACCCGAGACTGTAAATAGTTCCAATCCCACCCATTTCTTACGTCTTGGCTGCTTTGTCCCGCCTGCTTCGGGGGATCACGGCATGCCCGGAAGCGATCCCCTTTGGCTGGGCAACAGGGGACTTGGCGATCTTCGATGCAATCGCCCAGCCATTCTCAATTTCCTTCCTATTTCATCTTAGGTATCGGCATGGACGAAATTCTCTATAGTCTGTTCGGAAAAATGGTTTTATACTTTGGGCATCGACATTCTGTGTCGAGAAGGAGGTGATCCAGTGAGGTACGGTAAATCTTGATTGAGCTGTGAGAGAGGCGCTTGTGATTCTGCCAGGCGCCTCTCTTTTTTTCCCGCCTGCGCGGTGCATTGACGACTCCCACCCAACTGTATGGTTCAGAAAAAATCCAAGCAAGAATCCGACTCATAAGGAGTCGTGGATATTCCAATTCCAGACGGAATTTTCTGAACTGGAGTTGTTTTTATGAATCTGAAGGGATGCCTGCTCGACGGAACTAGGCGCTCCACCGGCCCTGTACCCTACTGACTGCGCCTCAGCGTGGCATGGCGGGAAGCGCGAACGCGGTGAAGGTCAGTCCCGCCGTGGTGACAACCCATTGCCGGCCATCGAGCATGTAAGTGACGGCGGCCGAGCCCCAGACCTGCGCCCCTACTTGAAACCGCCACAGCTCTTTTCCGGTCGCTCCTTCGAACGCGTAAAAGAACCCGTCGTTGTCGCCGGTAAAAACCAGGCCGGACGCCGTTGACATCAAGCCGCCCGTCAAATCCAGAGAGACGCTGGAGGGATACGGGCGGTATTTGTGTTCCCAGCGCCGCTGGCCGGTGGTTGGATCGATCGCCCGCAGCGCGGAAAATTGATCGCGCCCCTCGACCAGACTTCGTCCTCCGCTCGGGACGCGCACTCCCATGCGAATCGGCTCCGTCGGCTTTACTCCCTCCCAGGTGGCGCAGGTTTCGTGCGCCGTTACAAAAAACAATCCCAGGTCCGGATCGAACGTCGGCGGCTGGAAGTTCGTGCCGCCGTGATTGTCCGGCAGGCATTTGTCCGCGGTGCCAATGTTGTCGAGAACGATTGGCCGTCCGTCCTTGCCGATTTCCTTGGCCCAGTTCGATCCGTCGATGAATGTCTTGGCGACCAGCAGTTTCCCGGATTCGCGGTCGAGCGTGTAGAAAAAGCCGTTCCGGTTGGCGACCATGATCACTTTTCGGGCCTGGCCGTTGATCTTCAGGTCCGCCTGCACGGGCACGTGCGCCGAGTCCCAGTCGTGCACATCGTGCGGAGTGAATTGGTAATGCCATCGCATCTTCCCGGTGTCGGCATCGAGCGCCACGATTGAGCAGGTGTAGAGATTGTCCCCCTCGCGATCGTCGCCGTAATAATCGGGATTTGGATTGCCTGTCCCGTAGTACACGAGGTTGAGCGCAGGGTCGTAACTGCCCGTCACCCAGACCGCTCCGCCACCGCGCGCGGCGACATCTGCGTTCGGCCACGACTCGCTGCCCGGCTCTCCCGGCATGGGAATCGTGTTGAAGTGCCACACGCGCTCTCCGCTTTGCGCGTCGTAGGCGTCGATGTAGCCGCGGCTCGAGAAATCTCCGCCAGCCACGCCGATGATTACTTTATTTTTGATGACGAGCGGCGCCGCCGTTATGGCGTTGGCTTTCTTGAGATCGCCGACCGCTACGTCCCAGATGACATTGCCCGTCTTCCGGTCGAGAGCCACAAGGTGCGCGTCCAGCGTGCCCATGTACAGGCGATCGCCGAGGATCCCAAATCCTCGATTCACTGGACCGCAGCATACCGACGCAATAAAATTTGCAGGCAGCCTGCGGCGATAAGTCCAGATCGGGCGGCCCGTCCGGCCGTCAATCGCCCAGGCCTGATTGTTGTTTCCGGTGACGTACAAAATGCCGTCGACGACGAGCGGAGTATTCTCAATGCCGCGCCCGGGCAGGCCGGGGATGTCGGTTTGGAAAATCCATTGCGGGACAAGCCCGGCCACATTTTGCGGCGTCAATTGTTTCAATGGACTGTGCCGCTGCCCGGTGTAATCGCCCGAAAACGTCAGCCAGCGCGAGGGATTCTTCAAACCTCCGAGCAGGTCCTGGTCCGTGATCGGAACCGGCGCCGATTCCTGCTGTCCGGCCGAGGCAAGCACACCGAGCAAAAGGGTGAGCGCCGCAACAGAAATCATCCGGCGTATCATCATGGGCTTATTCATAAAAACCTTTCGCACTCACACGAGGATAGGATTGGGCAAAAGGGATTCGTTGAGATTCCGAGAACATAAACCCGCCAGAATATCCGATATGGATTTCTAACTGGCGCATCGTACCCTTCTACTAGCCTTGGCACAACCAAATTGGCGTCAGAGCAGAGAGGGAGGAAGCCCACCCTAGTTTATGGTAAGGCAATCAACTAATATGGAATTCCATTGGTCGGCGGTTTGGTCATATCCTAACCACGGAGGATGATTACAATGCTTCGATGGAAACATTCAGCCTTGCTCACTCTAGGATTCTTGCTGCTCGCAATTGGCCAGTGTGTTCCGGCTGTCGCGCAAACGCATCCAGCTGACGACATTCCTAAGATCGTTCTCTCGGGACTGGATGCGTACAAGGCCGAGGGTGCGGACGCAGCCATGAAGGCGTGGATTAAGGGTAGCCCACTTGATGGGAGCAAAGACGCGCTCAGCCAAGCGAACGTCCTAAGGCAAATCCAGGATTATTATGGCTCCTACAAAACATTCGATCTCATCCACACCCGAAACCTCTCACCCATCATTAAGGTCGTTTACTTGGCCTTGAATTATGAGAAGGGTCCGCTGTTTGCCAAATTCGTTGTCTACCAGACAGAGCAAGGCTGGATTCTCACAACCTTCACATTCAACACCAAGGAAGAGCTCATACTTCCGCCCAATCTATGAGGGGTCAATTTGACTGGCGGATTCCAGTTCCGAATTCTGAATAAGTCATCACTGTGTGGGTGGATGACGCGCTCTGCGCAGGGAAGTCTGACCTCTATTTGTCGGAACAATGCCGACAATAATACGCCGCGGACATAGATCGACGAGTTTCTTGACATGAATTGTTTTTGAAGCTATAGGATTCGCAAGTAGTGTTCCTTTGGGAGGACTCCACCATGAATTCCAAGAGCACGAATCGCAGAGGATTTCTGAAGGGCAGTGCCGCACTGGCCGGTTTGGCGGTGGGAGCGGCGCCTTTCACGCGCGCTCAGACACTTTCGACCGACACACCCGAAGCGCGCCCGCCCAAGGACCTTTCCTACGGCGAGCGTTCTCGTTTTGAGAACTCCGTGCGCACGGTAACTCTCGGAGGAGTCCGCGACATCATTCCGGGTCTGCCGCCGGGCGAGATGGGTCAAAGATTGACGCCTCTGCAGGATTCGACCGGAATCATCACGCCGTCCTCTCTCCATTTCATGACGGGCCGCGGTTCGCGCCTTCCTGACATTGATCCTCGCGAGCACCGTCTCATGATCCACGGCATGGTGGACCGCCCACTGGTCTTCACCATGGATGAGTTGAAGCGCCTTCCATCCGTATCTCGGATTCATTTTATCGAGTGCGCGGGAAATAGCGGCATGTCGCATTACAAAGCCATGGTGAAGGGACTAGAGGTAGCAAATTCCCCCGCGCTGACGAAGAGCACGTACGTAATCCAGCAGGTGCACGGGAGAGTCAGCACGAGTGAATGGACAGGAGTGTTGCTGTCCACGCTGCTCAAGGAAGCCGGTGTCCAAAAGAATGCCAGCTGGCTGGTGGCGGAAGGGGCGGACTCGAACCATCATTCGAAGAGCATTCCGCTCGAGAAGGGCCTGGACGACGTGCTTGTTGCGTACAGCCAGAATGGCGAGGCGGTGCGTCCCGAGCAGGGTTACCCCTTGCGGCTGGTCGTTCCCGGCTGGGAAGGGGTCAGCAACGTAAAGTACTTGAGAAGCGTCAAGGTGGTGGACAAACCCTACTATCTCAAAGTGGAAACCGCCAACTACACAAATTTAACGCCGGACGGCAAGGCGAGCTGGTACGAATTTCAAGTCGGACCGAAGTCCTTGATCACGTACCCATCCGACGCGCACCAGTTGCCCAGCCGCGGATTGTACGAGATTACGGGTTTGGCTTGGTCGGGCCGGGGCGCGATCAGCAAGGTGGAAGTAAGCACCAACGGCGGGCGCACCTGGAAGGACGCACGACTCCAGCAGCCCGTTTTTCGAAAGGCGTTTACCCGTTTTCGGCTGGCGTGGAATTGGGACGGAGAAGAGACTTTGATCCAGTCCCGCTGCACGAACGAATACGGAGACATTCAACCGTCGATGCGAGAGCTGGGCAAACTGTGGGGAGATAAGAGAGAACCTCAGGTTGCAGGCAGCGATGTGGAGAAATTCTGGCAAGATGCGCCAATCATGGAATTTTTCTCGAATCCGGTTCAGCCGTGGAAAGTGGCTCGTGATGGGAGCGTTCAAGATGCGCTTTACAAGAGCTAGCCTTTTACTCCCGATGGCCCTGTTTGCTTGCGCCGCGGCCTTGGCGCAGTCGCCTACCTATAAAGTGGGCAGGCCTCCGACGGAAGCGGAATTGCGCGCCTGGGATAACGTCGTCGGCCCGGATGGAAAAGAGCTCCCACCCGGTGCTGGAACGGCCAAGGACGGAGCGAAGGTCTATGCAGGAAAATGTTCCTTCTGCCATGGGCCAACCGGGACCGAAGGTCCGGCCCCGCGTTTGATAGGAGGCGTCGACACAGTTTCTACCCGCACTCCAGTACTGACTCTTGGCAGCTATTGGCCGTTCGCGACGACGGTGTGGGACTATATCAACCGCTCCATGCCCCGGGACGCGGAGGGTTCTCTCACTCCCGACCAGGTCTACGCCGTGACTGCCTTTCTGCTCTACAAGAACGACATCATCAAAGAGAGCGACGTCCTCGACGCCAAGACTCTGCTGAAAGTCCAAATGCCGAATCGCTACGGATTCTTTCCACCAAAGCCGGAAGCAACGGCGAAAAACGGGAATTGGAAACCCAATTGGAATCAAGCAAAACCAGCCGCTCGTTGACAACGCCATTCTCCACGAGGATCTTAAAGAGAGTTTTCGCGCGGTGACTTTAGTTGTTCCCTGCAAGGACGCGAACCCGCGGGTTTGCTCTAGTGATTCACAATCTGAATCAGATTACTGTAATTATCAGTCCATGGACGAATCGACCGCACGGAAGCCGCGGCCTCTCCTGCTCCATGTGCTCCCGCGTCGACTTCTGGAAAATTCTCTCCGGTTGAAACTAGCATCCAGTCGCTCACAATGGTGGCCCGTCCATCTCCTGCGGAATGGACGTAGGTAGCTTTCAGTCCGAGACTTCTTGCCGCTGAGAACACCACCGGTTTCAAGTCGAGATAACTATTGGTAATTTGTATGACCAGAATTCCAGAAGATTTTTTCAAGAGTCTCATGTAAATTTCAAATGCTTCCAGCGTTAGAAGATGTACTGGGACGGCATCTCCACTGAACGCGTCAATCACCAGAACGTCGAAAGCTTGTTGTTCGTGGTGCTCCAATTCGCGTTCGAGGGAGAGACGCCCGTCGCCAGGAATCACCTCGACTCGGGCGAGAGAATCGCTCAGATAGCTGAAGTATCTCCGATCACTCGCGATACGAATTACATCCGGATTGATCTCATAGTAGCGCACGATGTCTCCAGGCTTACCGTACGCGGCAATCGTTCCGATGCCCAGCCCCACAACGCCAATCCGTAGATTTCCTTTTGCCAGAGAAGCTAACGAAGTTGCGTGGCGTATAGCGATGCCCACGCCGCTGGTGGGGCCGAAGTAAGCCGCCGGCGTTCGCCGATCTTCCTCCGCGCGCAGCTGGAATCCATGCAACACATGGCCGTGCACCAAGCCGTAGGCAGCCCGGGCCGGATCATCCATGTTCTGCGGCTTTACGGAAAGGACGCCGTAGAAGCTTCGGGACGACTGAATGGCGTTTCGTGCGCGCGCAAAGGCCGTCCCTCCAAGCGTAAGAGCTGCGATGAGCAGGGCCACCGTACAATAGACTCGCGCAGACTTTTCCCTTGCCAGGGTCGATCCCGTCTTGTTTCGTTTGCTTAGCACATAGGCAATCAATGCAAGCGCGAGGAATGCGGAAAGGTGGATGACTGGTTTATTCTTCGTGGCCACGGTTACCGCAGCGCTTTCGGGAAGCAGCGCCGCCACAGCGGCGACGACTACGGGTGATCCAAACTTACTTCGATACAGCCACGACTCCTTGTCTCGAACCAGAATGACAAGCAGGAGCAGTGCCGCCATCCACAATCCCATCTGATACTCCCAGAATCCCTTAAAAATATGCGGGGCCACCAACGCGACAAAAATCCCTCCCAGGGCTCCCCCCACGGCCACCGTCAGGTAAAAAGATGTCAGAAAGCGAGGTTGTGGCTTGGCGCGCGCCAATTCTCCGTTGCATACCATGCAACAAATAAAGAGAACAAATACGGAGATCCCGATCTGGACGATGATGCTGCCCAGGGCGCCGTCGTACAATACGAAGCAAGCGGCCCATATCGCCAATCCAAATGCCGGATGAAACCATTTTCTCGAATACCATCCGTCGTGTTCGAAACAGATGACAAATGTGAGCAAGTAGATGCCGAGCGGCACAATCCAAAGCAGGGGGACAACGCCAATATCCTGGCAAATCTGGTTCGTGGTCGCGAGGAATAATACCGAGGCACACGCCGACAGGCTGCCCCACAAGAGATATCTTTCCCTTCCCGGCCGCGCATTTCTGGCGTTTTCGGCCGATACAACTTCCAGCGAGCCGATTTGCTGACGACTACTCTTTACCCCTCGCAAGGCGCAATACATGCAGCTGATCGCAAACATGAGATACGCCAATGACCAGAACCAGGCCTGCGACTTCAACGTCAATCCGGGTTCGAACAGGATTGGAAATGCCAGGAGCGAAAGGAAGGAACCCAGGTTCGAAAGGGAATAGAGCCGGTAAGGAGAACCGCTTCCATATACCCGCCAGTACCAGGCTTGGAGAAGGGGCCCCGTTGATGAGAGGACGAAAAAGGGCAAACCCACGCTGACGCTGAGAAGTGTCACGATCTGAAATACCGGATGATCCGCACCCTGGGGTTTCCAGTTTGAACCGGGGGTGATCGGAGAACTCCAAATGGCTGCAAGACACCCTAAGAGGAGGAGTGAACCCACCACAACTACACAATGCAGTAATGCCTGGGCACGCGACTTCAAGCGGCTGAGCCAATGAGCGTACGCGTAGCCTCCGACGAGCAGGACTTGAAAAAATAACATGCACGTTGTCCACACTGCTGCTGCCCCGCCAAACCATGGCAGGATGTACTTGCCAAGCAGAAGCTGCACCCAGAAGAGAAGAAATGCGCTGAGAAAAATCGTAATTCCAAACGGGGCTCTTGCGGGACGAGGGGGTTGATTTTCGGCCACGGTATAGTTTAGCTAAGTAATTTCTCCCGCCAGCTGAGGATTATTCTCGAAGTTCCTTACAATTAACTCTCGACGCCCTCACTCTTGAGGATTGGCATTCGCGCGAGAAGGATTGAGGAAACAAAGGCTTGGGCCGACAAACGGGCTGATCGATAGGTGGGAATCTGGCTCGAATCGCACAAATCTCGCAACGCATATCGCGCTGGCAACGTCATTCAACACAGAAACAAACAGACAACTTGAGTGCCTAGGAGGTATGAACCGTGTCCGATCAACCCTCCCAATCGGATCCGAATGCGGGTCTATCACGCAGGGATATGCTGCGCGGAGTTTCGGCAGGTGCGGCCGTATCGCTCGCAGCGCCGGCCTTTACATGGAGCCGAGAGCCGCAATCCGCCGACAATCCTACAAAAACCCTGCCGGCAAATCGCTTGACTGCCGCGTCGATGCCTCAGGGCTGGACTTTGGATGAGATTCACCGCCGTTGGCAGAGAGTTCGCCAGCGCATGAAAGATGCCCATCTGGATTGTTTGCTCCTGCCCGGCGCGGAGCCTGACGGGCGGTATCTGAGCGCGTCCTCGGCGAACTGGGTCGTGTTCCCTTATGACGGAAGGCCGGCCGCAATTTTTGCTGGGCGCGAACCCTTGCCCGTGGAGATTCTTGGAGCAGGATCGCGCGAAAAGTCTCGCGACAAGGAAAAGAAGGATGTCGACTTGGGAATGGATTTGCGCTCGCCTCGCACGGAAGAAGAGGGCATGGTGTCGCCAATCCTCATCGACGTGCTGCGCGAAAAGGGAATGGCGCAAGCTCACATCGGTGTGGGCAACTTGCAAGATGTGTATAGAAATCTCGAAGGAAACGTCAATTACACGACGTATGACCGCGTCCTGAAGGCGTTTCCGCAAGCCAAATTCACCCCGGCTTCGGACTTGATGATGCGCGCCAAGCTAGTCCGCAGCGCGGAGGAAATTGGCGTGTTTGAGAAGGCCACTCAGGTAGGCGAAGCAGGCCTGCGGGCGATGTTCGCTGCCGCGCGTCCAGGAGTAAGTCATCGGGATGTTTGGACGAACGTGTGGCGGACCATGTGGGAGGCTTCGGGAGAATATCCGCGCGTGTCCATCGCGGCGAATGCGCAGGGGGCAAGCACGCATGCGCGTCCGGTGGAT
>Ga0209517_10009218_pt1 | contig 11325 bp, 8 predicted proteins | sample PeaSoiMetSII2010_FD_187695 | JGI IMG/M metagenome (GOLD analysis project Ga0209517, IMG submission 187695) | Peat soil microbial communities from Weissenstadt, Germany - SII-2010 (SPAdes) (version 2) | ecosystem: Environmental > Terrestrial > Soil > Wetlands > Peat | place: Germany: Weissenstadt...
CTGCACCTGAAAGTCAAAGCCCTGGCCGCGGCCTAGCCGCCCGCCTTTTCAGGCAGTCAATTTCAAAAGGAATTGCTCCATGACGACGCGGTCGTCCGGCCGCGCGTCGCGTAGTCCTCTGTCCGCCTCCGAGATCAATTTCATGGCGCGCTCCAGTTGCGGTTTGCCGAATTTGGCCACCGTCTGCCACACCTGATCGGCGCGCGATCCCCACATCGGCACGCCCAGACGGGTGAAATGCGCCTGCACCTGTTGCGAACTCTTCAATCCGGCCTCGCGCGCGGCCAATGCCATCCGGAATTGCGTCGAAAGGAACGCCAGCGCCAGGGGAAGATAGATGCCCTCGCTGGTCAGTGTGTCGAGCAATTCCAGCGCCCGCGTCCGGTCCCGCCGGTCGCGCTCCCGCAAATCTGCCGCCAGGCTGGCTGCCACCCCACCCTTGATCTTCTGCTGTTCCATGCGGCGCTGCTCGCGCACCACGGGATCGGCGTCGAGAAAGACCTTCAGGTCCGCATCCGGAAAAACTTTTGTCCCAATGTCCCGGCCTTCCATGATCACGCCGCCGCCCGCGCCGATCTCCTGCTGTCGGGCCACCATCCACTCGCGCACTCGGGGATGAACCGAAGCCCTCGACGCCGCCTCGGTTACGTCCCGCTCCCGGATTCGCGAAGAAACATCGCGCCCATCGAGCAGCGTGCGGTTGCCGCCTATCACGGGTTCGAGTTGGATGCGCGAGTCCTGCGCCAGTTTCAGCAGCGGCCCTTCGTCATCGAACGATAGGTCGCGCTCGATCGCCTTGAGCGCCAGTGCCCGGTACATCGCGCCGCTTTCCAGATTTACGTAGCCCAGCTTGCGCGCCAGTCGCGAGGCAATCGTGCTTTTGCCCGCTCCTGCCGGCCCGTCGATGGCAATGGTCAGTTTGCGTGGGTGGTGGTCGGTCTTCGAGTCTTCATTCATCTGGAAGTTAACGATTGTACATGCTCAGGCGGTGAAGACCTCTATCCCAAGCCGACGGCACCCGATCTCACCTGTTCCGAGCTGCATCCCATTTCCCGCAACTTCCGGATGCTCAACGCATCGTGCCGCTTGGCCAGGCGCACGCCGGACTCGTCCCGCACCAGATCGCAGTGATAGTAAGCCGGCACAGGAAACCCCAACGCGCGGAATAGAAGAATCTGGCGTGCCGTCGACCTCAGCAGATCGGCTCCACGAACCACTTCTGTGATCCGCATGGCGGCATCGTCCACCACGACGGCCAACTGGTAGGCCGGCACGTCATCCCGCCGCCACACGATGAAATCTCCGAAATCCTCGCCGGCGATCATGCGCTGGGGGCCCAAGTGCAAGTCGGTAAAGCAAACTTCCTCGCCATCAGGAACCCGGAACCGCCAATTCATTCCGCGTGGCTCGACATGGGTAGAGACAACCGCCTCGGCTGTCCCGCCAGAACCTGCCCTGAGTGAGCGAAGCGAGTCGAAGGGGCAAAGCTCGGCGGAATCCAGCACAACCACCCGTGGCCGGCAACGGCCCGGATAAATCGGCTCATCGTCGGAATCATTGGGCGCACTCGCCGCCTGTGCTACGTCCTTGCGCGAGCATGTACACGGATAGATCAACCCCCGGTCGCGCAGATTCTTCCACGCGTCAAGATAGTGCGCCCGACGCTCACTTTGCGAGTATGGACCAAAGGGACCTCCACAGTCCGGACCTTCACTCCACTGAATTCCAAGCCAATGCAAATCTTCCAGCATGGCGGCGGCGAATTTCGCGCGGCAGCGTTGCGGATCCAGATCCTCATTGCGGACGATCAACTGGCCGCCGTGCTGACTGGCGCGCTGCGCCGCGATCCAGAACGTGCGCGCATGCCCTACGTGCAGTAGACCAGTCGGCGAAGGCGCGAGTCGTCCACGGTAGGTTCTCGATCGCGAACCATCAGACACGAAACCTCCTCAGTCAAACCGTCCAATTACCAGCTTGGCACCTGTCCACATGGGCACGAGAAGGACTGGGCCATCGGGCACGCCGGGTCTTAAGCCCTCTGGCCCGTCTGTATGCCCCTTTCGGCATTTGTCCGGTTTGCATCCCCGGACAACAATGGCTCCCACGGCGGCCAGAAGATTTTCAGCGACACCGCCAAGTTCCTCCCCCCACTACTTGCCACTCGTCCTCAAAGGAGTATCCATGTCTCGAAAAGTGAAAGAACTTCGCTCCGCGAAGACGCAGTCCACAGGCCAATCAATCATGGCGACCGGTCTCGCCGTCGTGGGGATGGTGGCCCTGACGTTGGCTATGAACACGCAAAGTGTCGCCCAAGCGACCGATCCGGGGGTGCGCAGCGGGTCAGGAAATGCCGGCACTCCCGTCAATGGCCTCACACCCAATCAGCTAGCCTTTTTCTCCGCCGGCATGGATCAATTCTCGGAGAATCAGTCGGTAACCGGCACCGTAGCCAACACCAGCGCCGGACTCGGGCCAAGATACAACGGTGAAGGTTGCGGCCAGTGCCACTCGCAGCCGGCCATCGGCGGGACCAGCCCGGCGGCCAATCCTCAGATTGCCGCTGCCACCGACCAGGGCGCGAGCAATCAGATACCCTTTTTCCTGAGCGCGAATGGGCCGGTGCGGGAAGCCCGCTTTCCCCTGATGCCGGACCTGCGCCATCCCGACGGCGGCGTCCATGACCTGTTCACCATCACCGGCCGCGGCGACGCCAAAGGCTGCACCATCGCCCAGCCCAACTTCCAGCAAGCCGCGCAGGACGGCAACCTTGTCTTCCGCATCCCCACCCCAGTATTCGGCGACGGGTTGATCGAATCGATCCCTGAGTCTCTCATCCGAGGCCAAATCGCTCGGCACGCGGAACGCAAGCGCGAACTGGGAATCGCCGGCCGGCCCAACACCAGCGGTAACGACGGCACCATCACTCGCTTCGGCTGGAAGGCACAAAACAAGTCGGTGGGAATCTTCGCCGGTGAGGCCTATAACGTCGAGGTCGGCGTCACCAACGAACTGTTCCCCAACGAGCGTGACGAAACTCCCGGCTGCCTCGTCAACGGCACTCCCGAGGATCTCACCAACTTTGATCAGAGTGGCACCAACCTCCCCAGTGATGTCTCCCTGTTCACCACTTTCATGCGCTTTCTCGACCAGCCCCAACCGGCTCCCCCCACCCCGTCTACCCTTCACGGACAGAAAATCTTTCACGAGATTGGCTGTGCACTTTGCCATACCCCCTCATTCACTACGGGGCAGGCGTCGGTCACCGCGCTCAGCAATGTCCAGGCGGGCGTGTTCTCCGATTTCTTGCTCCATCACATGGGACCGAAGCTCGCCGACGGTATCTCGCAAGGCCAGGCAGGTGGAGACGAGTTTCGCACCGCGCCCCTGTGGGGTCTCGGGCAGCGCATCTTCTTCCTCCACGACGGCCGGACCTCAGACCTGGTCAAGGCCATTCATGAGCATCACAGCGAAGGAAACGGGCAGTACCCCGACTCCGAAGCCAATCGTGTGATCCGCCACTTCAAGGAGCTCTCCGTGCAGGATCAGCAAGACCTGCTGAACTTCTTGCGCTCGCTGTAAGACGCAAGTCTGGATGCTCGAGGCGAAAGGCATCCCCTCGATCCTTTCGCCTCAGGCTTCCTGGAGGGAAAACGCGGCTCATTGCGCGATCCGGGTGGTCTCTTTCGCTGGCTTGTTCTGAAGCGGGGTCATCTGGATCATCGACCGCCCACTCACGTGCACAAAGCTCAACTCGCGTGCCGACAGCAACGCGTTCACCGCATCCTTCACCTTCGACCGCGGCACGAAGTTGCCGAAGAAGGATTCCAGATCCGTCTGCTCGGCGGCGATCACGCAATCCAGATATTTCGAGAGCAGCGCCGAGAGCGCCTCCGGCACCGACAACCCTACGCCCTCGCGCACCGCATCGGGCGCCCAGCGGTAGAGCACATCCCACGAAGAGCCCTGGCCCGCGTGGTAGTCCACGCGCGTGATGCGCAGCTTCGACCACAGCTCTCCCAGCGCTTTGTCCAGCGCCGCGAACGAAACGCTGCCGCCGAGCACATCCTGCAGCTTCTGCTTCGAGATGGGCCCGCTGCGCTGGATCACGTCAAAGACATCGCAAGCCAGTTGAGAATACGGCGACCGGCTGCCCGCCCGCGGCGACTGCTTGGGATTGCGTTCGCCCACCAGCGCATAGAAATAAGGAAACACCGAGGCTGCCAGCAGAAACGCGTTATTCTCGTCAAACAGATTCGCCTCATATGCTGCCCGCTCGCGCAGCAGCCGCACCATCATTTCCGTCGCCTCAGCCGCCCGCGGATCGGAATAGGCCTGCTGCCAGGTCGGAAGACGATTGTCCCCGCCCACGTATGCGCCGATGAAGGTCGGCACGGGCACCGTCGGGCGCGCCGGGTACATCAGGCAGAATCCCACACGCTCGACAAAGGCACGCGCCTCCTCGATCGTGCGGATGGGCTTGCCATCCAGACGCCACCTCTCGCGCCGCGCTTGTTGGAGTTCGAGATCGGTCATTGAGCGGTCGTCGTCGTTGGTCGTCGGCCTCACGCCGGTTAATCTCGATGCGTCTCGTCACCGCAGCCTCAAGCAAAGGGCCAATGACCAACGACGGACGACCAACGACCGATACTAGATCCTCTTGAACGCCTTCTGGATCTCCTTAATAGAATACCGCAGCACCACCGGCCGACCGTGCGGGCAGCTCATGGGATGGTCGGTCTTGGCCAGTTCCGCCAGCAGCCACTCCATTTTGTTCTGCTCCAGCGGCATGTTTACTTTGATCGCCGCGTGACACGCAATCGACGCCGCAATGCGAGACCGAATCTTTTCCAGGTTCAGCGACTGCTCTTCCCGCGAAATCTGATCCAGCAACTCGTGCAGCATGTGCTCGATCGCCGCGGCATCCACTCCGGCCGGCGCAACCTTCACCGCCACGCTGCGCGCGCCGAACGGCTCGGCCTCGAATCCGTTATGCTGCAGCTCATCGGCGATCTCGGCAAACACCGCTTGCTGCGCCGGAGAAAGCTCCAGCACAATCGGCATCAGCAGACGTTGGCTCTCAACCCTCTGCGCCGCTCGCTGCTTCAGCACGCGCTCGAAGAGCACGCGTTCGTGCGCCACGTGCTGGTCGACAATCCACAGCCCATCTTCATTCACCGCTAGGATGAACGAATTGCGAATCTGGCCCAGCGGCTTGAGCGTACCCAGCGAGGCCAGTGTCGGTTCCTCTTCGCCCGCATCCAGCGCCGGCGCACAGCCGTTATCCGGAATTGCCTCGGTGAACCTCGTTTCCAGCCCTCGCGCCACGGGAATCGCCGCGTTCGCCTCGACCGCAATTCCACCCTCGAATTGGAATCGCGCTGAAATCGGAGGAACTGACGGAGCTTGCAACAGAAACCCACCCCCCGGAGCAGGCTGGTAGGGAGCGTGCCACGTGGGGTCGACTCCGGCCGCCGCCGCCGGCCCGGGCGACTGCTCCCAATCCCGCGCTCCCGGTGTCAGTGATGAGCTGGCCGTTGCATGCGCCCGGATCTCCGTGGTGAACTGAGGCACCGGACGCGCCTTCATCAGCGCCGCTCGCACCGAGTCGCGCACAAAATCGTGCATCACGCTCTGCTGCCGGAAGCGAACTTCAGTCTTCGAGGGATGCACATTCACATCCACCTCGCCCGGCGGCAACTCCAGAAACAGCAACACCACGGGATACACGGTCGGCGGAATGATGTTCCGGTAGGCCTCGGTAAGGGCATGTTGAACCAGCCGGTCGCGGATCAGCCGCCCGTTCACGAACACATAAATCGAGTTGCGATTCAGCTTCTGAATCTCGGGCTTCGAAACGAATCCATGCACCCGCATCTCGCCGGGCGTGGCGCTGGCGCCTTGCCCGCCTTCGTCATCCGTCTCTTCCTCCTGCCTTCGCCATGGCGGAGGCTGCGGCAGTCCCACTCGCTCCAGCGCTTGCACCGCAGCCACCGCGATCAACTGATCGAGCGTCTCCTTCCCGAACACCTGGTAGACGCGTTCGCTGTAACCCGCCACCGGAGGCGCCACCAGCATGGCATTCGTCGCCGAATGCAATTCGAAATGCTTCTCCGGATGCGCCAGCGCGTAGTGCGTCACCAGCGATGCAATGTGGGACAGTTCGGTTGACTCGGATCTCAAAAACTTTTTCCGCGCCGGTGTATTGAAGAAGAGATCACGCATCGTGACGGAAGTCCCCGCCGGCAATCCTGCTTCCTCCACCCGCGCCATCTTGCCGCCGTTGATCTCAATTACCGTGCCCGGTGTCCCTTCCTCCGCGCAGGTCTCCAGCCGCAGACGCGACACCGATGCAATCGAAGGCAGCGCTTCTCCACGAAAACCCAGCGTGGCGACACTTAGAAGATCTTCGGCGTCCTTGATCTTCGAGGTCGCATGCCGCTCAAACGCCAGCATGGCGTCGTCGCGAACCATGCCGCAGCCGTTGTCGGTGATCTGGATCAGCTTCTTCCCGCCCGCCTCCACACTGATCTTGATGCGGGTCGCCCCCGCGTCCAGCGCGTTTTCGAGCAACTCCTTCACCACCGACGCAGGCCTCTCCACGACTTCGCCGGCGGCGATCTTGTTGGCAACGTGCTCGGGAAGAACATGAATGCGGCCCATAACTTCAGCGGTTCGAACTGCTCCCAAGAAACGTCTTCGGAAGGGCACGGCTTTCAACCGTGCCGCTGGCGATCGATAAGAATGCGGGCTTTAGCCCCTGAGGGACTTTCATTTCCCCTACGAGTGTCTTGCCAGATCAGTTCTAGCGGTCACTCGTCAGTTTCGCAGATGGCAGGACGGAAGGCAAAGACGTCCCGCCTGACGATTGGACGTACGACGTGTGTAGAATCAATCCCCGAGCTTTAGATCCACAAGATCGAGAAAAGACCGATGCCCGACCCTCCTCACTCCACCCCAAATCCCGGCGCCACCAGCCCCGGCATGCAGCGCCAGTTCGAGATCTACCAACTCGGCCTCGCTGGGAAAAAGCTCTCCGTTCCGATTCCCCTCGCTCAACTCGAAAAGAAGGCCGCGGAGGTTCTTCCGGCGCAAGCCTATGACTACGTCGCCGGTGGCGCTTCCGCCGAGCGCACCATGCGCGCCAATCTCGCCGCATTCGATCGCTGGCACATCGTGCCGCGCATGTTGCGCGACGTCTCGCAGCGCGACCTGACCGTCGAACTCTTCGGACGAACCCTGCCCGCGCCGGTGCTTCTTGGCCCGGTCGGCGTGCAGGGCATCATTCACGCGGAAGGTGATGTCGCGTCGGCGCGCGCTGCGGCTTCGCTGGGCATTCCGTTCGTGTTGAGCACACTCTCTTCGCGCTCCATCGAAGAAGTGGCGCAAGTCATGGGAGAGGGCACGCGCTGGTTCCAGCTCTACTGGGGTAAGAACGCCGAAGTCACCGCCAGCATGCTCGAGCGCGCGGAAAAGTCCGGCTACTCGGCTCTGGTGGTCACGCTCGACACCGCGATGCTGGGCTGGCGCGAACGTGACCTGCAGCATGCCTACCTGCCGTTTCTGTTCGGCCAGGGACTCGCCAACTACTTCACCGACGCGGTTTTCCGCTCCCGCCTGGAGCAGCCACCCGAAACCAATCCCGCAGCCGCCATCCGCCTGTGGGCCAATCTGTTTTCCAACACCGCGCTGCAGTGGCGCGACCTCGCGTGGCTGCGTCAGCAAACTCGGCTGCCGATTGTTCTCAAGGGAATCCTGCACGCCGACGATGCCCGCCGCGCCCTCGACACCGGCGTCGACGCAGTCATCGTCTCGAATCACGGCGGTCGTCAGGTCGATGGCGCAATCGCCGCGCTCGACGCCCTCCCCGCCGTTGCCGCCGCGATTCAGCAGAAGATTCCGGTGCTGTTTGACAGCGGCGTCCGCTACGGCTCCGACGCCATCAAGGCGCTGGCCCTGGGCGCACGCTCCGTTCTGCTCGGACGTCTTTATTTATGGGGACTGGCGATAGCCGGGGAGCAGGGCGTTCGCGATGTGGTCCAGAACTTCCTTGCTGATTTCGATTTGACCCTGGGCCTTAGCGGTTTCCGCTCCTGCCGCGAGTTGGACGCCTCGGCGTTGAGCTCCAGCTAGTTCGTGCGCAGGAAGAACGCAATTGGATTCCACCAAGAATCTCGGGAGGTGGACCGGTTGATTATCACTCCGCTTTTATGTAGAGTTCGTGCGAGTTTCTGGAGTGGACGATGACATCGGAGAAATCGAAGCAAAACAGTGCAGCTGAAGTCGAGTCGGAGCTAAAGGCGATTCGAGTCATCCTGGGTGCCCTTACGCCTTTAGGTGACGACGCCCGCTCGAGCGTTATCTCGTATGTGTTTAGCAGGCTGGGCATCTCGGTCGGGCAGCCGGTAGAAGCGCCCTACTCATCTAGTCCGGTTAGGGAAGCGATCCCGATAGAACCCGCACAGCGAAGGGGGCTTATCGATATTCGAACGCTAAAGGAAGAAAAGCAGCCGAGCAGCGCACGAGAAATGGCGGTGTTGGTCGCCTTCTATCTCTCGGAGCTTGCGCCAGCGGGCGAACGCAAGACCGAAATTAGCGCAGATGATATTCGGCAGTACTTCAAGCAGGCAGCCTTCAAGCTGCCGGCCGCGCCGGAGATGACCCTAGTTCACACTAGGAATGCGGGATACTTCGACCCCGGATCGGCGCGCGGGCTCTACAAGTTGAACGCAGTCGGCTACAACCTGATTGCGCACTCCCTTCCGGCAACTCCTGGAGCAATCAAGACGAAAAGACGCACTAAGGGCAGTACTCCAAACAAGAAAACCAAGCGCTGATGTCCAGCGGTAATTCACTTCCGGATGATCGCAGTGTCCTTTGGCAGAGCTACGAGAGCTTCTGCTCTGTCGTCGAGAAAAAGAAGAATTCGACAAAGGCGAATCGAGAGGTCGTCAGCCAGGCACGGGCCCTCGCACAGACTTACTTCAGGATGGTTAAGCCTGAACTGGACAGGCTAATTCTCGCCGAGGATGTGCAACTCCTTGACGCCAAGTTCCAGGAGTTACTGGCCCTCGCTAATTCCCCGAGCGTTATCGGAAAGTTCAAGAAGGTAACCAGTGGAATTCGGGCCCTTCGACCAGAGATCGAGGTTAAAGTCGAATTGGCAGTGAGTAAGAGGCTGTCGCGGACGGGATTCTTCGGTAGCACGTTGAGTCCCATGGAGCAGGCCATAATCGAAACCTTGGACGGCCTCGTGCCTAGCGCCGCCGCTTCGTACAGACAAGCCCTCGGAGACCTTCGAGATCACAAACGGCTATCCTTCCGCGGAACCGCCTCCGAGTTGCGTGAGTGCGTGCGAGAGGTTTTAGATCACCTCGCACCTGACGAAGACGTGGAAAAGACTCCGAACTTCAAGCTTGAGCCAAACCAGACTAAGCCAACCATGAAGCAGAAGGCGCGCTTCATCCTTAAGGCGCGTCGCGTGGCCGACGGCGCCCGGCAGGTGCCGGAGGACATGATCGGCGTCATCGAAGAAAGCGTCGCTTCTTTGCCTAGAGCTCTGTATACCCAGGGATCACTCTCAACCCATGTCTCACAAACGCGCGCCCAGGTGGCGCAGCTAAAGGTTTATACTGACGCTGTTCTCGCTGAGTTGCTTCAACTCATGACTGCCTGAATCGCAGCGCTGAAAGCGCTGCACCACCCAAAACCCCGATGCCGGAACCAGCAGCAGGCTACTTCTTCACCTGTATCCCCAACTCCCTTAACTGCGCCTCGCTCACCGGCGTGGGCGCGTCCACCATCAAATCCACCGCGCGCGCGGTCTTCGGGAACGGGATGACCTCCCGCAAACTCTCCGCGCCGGTCAGAATCATCACAATGCGGTCGAGCCCCAGCGCGATCCCTCCATGCGGGGGCGTGCCATACTCCAGTGCTTCCAGAAAAAATCCGAACCGCGCCCGCGCTTCCTCTTCCGTCATGCCCAGCGCACGAAAAATACTGCGCTGCACATCCTGGCGGTGGATACGAATCGATCCCGACCCCAACTCCGTCCCGTTCAGCACAACGTCATAAGCCAGCGCCCGCACCGCGCTCAGTGCCGACTGTGGATCGTTCAACGACTCCACACCCGTCTCTAGCTTGGGCATATCTTCTTCATGCGGCGAGGTAAACGGATGGTGCGCCGCATTCCAGCGCCGGTCGCCCTCGTCCCACTCGAACATGGGGAAATTCGTAACCCACAAGAAACGGAAGTCTCCCCGCTGAAAACACTTGTGCCGATCGGCATACTTCTGTGCCAGCGCGATGCGCAGCAGCCCTGCCGACGCATAGATGGCTAGTTCGCTTGGCGTCACCTTGCGATGCGGTGGCAGCGCCGTCTGCTCGCCCGTCTGCGACGACCCCGCTACGATCACAAGCAGATCGTCCGGCGCCGCTCCGCTCTTCTGCACAATCTTGGTCGCCGGCGCTGCAAAATTCTTCTCGATCCGTTTGAAATCCTCAAAAACCTTCGCGCCACCCTTGGCAACAAACAGCGGCTTGATTTCGTCGCGTTCTTTGCGGGAAAGCTCGCCCACTTTCGGAATGCGAATCGCAACCACCGGCAAGTTCGCATTCACCGCCAGTTGCTGCAAATCCTCCGCCGAAAAACAGTCCCGAACGTCCGTGAACGCAGGCAGCCGCAAATCGGGCTTATCGATCCCATACAGCCGGATCGCTTCGTCGTAATCCATGCGCGGAAACGGCGTCTTGATCTCATATCCCGCCGCCCTGAACGCTGCGACCAGAAATCCCTCGACCACCTCCCACACCCTCTCCGGCTGCGGATACGACATCTCCAGATCGATCTGGGTGAACTCCGGTTGCCGGTCGGCCCGCAGGTCTTCGTCGCGGAAACAGCGCACAATCTGAAAATACTTGTCGAACCCCGAAATCATCAGAATCTGCTTGAACATCTGCGGCGACTGCGGGAGCGCGTAAAACGTTCCCGGCTGCACCCGGCTAGGCACCAGATAGTCGCGCGCGCCCTCCGGCGTCGACCGCGTCATGAACGGCGTTTCAATCTCGAAGAATCCCTGCGCCGAAAGATAATCGCGGATCGCCTTCGCCACCTTGTGCCGCGTCTCGATGTTGAACTGCATCACGTCGCGCCGCAGATCGATGTAGCGATACTTCAGCCGCGTCTCTTCGTTGGTCAGCGCCGTATCGGATGGCAGGAACGGGGGCAGCTTCGAATCGTTCAGAATGCGAATCTCGTCCGCCACCAGCTCGACTTCCCCCGTGGGAATGTTCTTGTTGACCGTATCCGCATCGCGCCGCTTGACCTCG
>Ga0209517_10009220_pt1 | contig 11325 bp, 13 predicted proteins | sample PeaSoiMetSII2010_FD_187695 | JGI IMG/M metagenome (GOLD analysis project Ga0209517, IMG submission 187695) | Peat soil microbial communities from Weissenstadt, Germany - SII-2010 (SPAdes) (version 2) | ecosystem: Environmental > Terrestrial > Soil > Wetlands > Peat | place: Germany...
AGCGGTGCGCGAGAACATCGCCCGCCACCCGCGCGCCGACGCCGCCACGCTGGAGAAGCTGGCCTCCGATCCGGGGAGCGAGTTGTGGCTGCTGGTGTCGTGCAATGAGGCCGCTCCGCTGGAGCTGCGGGAGCGCCTGCGCTCGCGCTTCGACGCCAAGGGCAGTGCCAATGCTGCTAGCGCGGGGAAGTGATCAGTTGCCAGTTGCCAGTTGTTAGTTGTCAGATCACTAGAGCGGCAATTGCGGGCCGATTCCGCCCCAGAGGAGCCACAGGTTGTAACTGGCAACTAGCAACTGACAACTGGCAACTGCCTCTTCACTGCCACGCCGTGGAGGAGTAGCGTGGAGCGCGTCGCGGGAACAGCTTGATCATGGCCACACCGGTGAGGAAGCCTCCGACGTGCGCCCAGACGGCGATGCCGCCGCTCGATCCCTGCCCGGCGACGATCGAAGTTGCAGCGCCGCTCAGGAACTGCAGCACGAACCAATAGCCCAGGATCAGCCACGCCGGCAGCCAGGTGAAGAAGACAAAAATGAATGTCAACACGCGCGCGGAAGGAAACAGCACGAAGTACGCGCCCATCACGCCGGCGATGGCGCCGCTGGCGCCCACACTCGGCACCTGTGAGCCCAGGTTGAACAGGATGTGCACCAGTGAGGCCCCCAGTCCGCTGAGCAGGTAGAAGAGCAGGCAGGGGAAGTGGCCGAGCCAGTCCTCGACGTTGTCCCCGAAGATCCACAGCCACCACATGTTGAATATGATGTGCAGCCAGCCGGCGTGCAGGAACATCGAGGTCAGAACCGGCAGCAGGGCGGCGGCGTAAGCGCCGGCGTGCAGGGAGGCAGTCAGGTGTGCGGGCACCAGGCCGAAGCTGAACAGGAAGGCATCGAGGTGGTGCGGGCCCAGAGCGAGTTCGAACAGGAACACCAGCGTATTCAGCGCGATGAGGAAGTAGGTAACCCAGGGCGTGGTGTAATGCGGTGCATCGTCGCGGATAGGGAACATGCGGCGGGCTCGCCCTTGAATCTACCTACGATCTCGATTGACCGGATCGCCGAAACACCCCACGATAGCAGAAGATGGCTGCCAATGGAGTATTGATCGTCGATAAACCCGCGGGCATGACCTCGCACGATGTGGTGGCACGGGTGCGGCGCCTGGCGAACGAGCGCGCCGTCGGACACCTGGGTACGCTCGACCCTATGGCCACCGGTGTGCTGCCCCTGGTGCTGGGGCGCATGACGCGACTGGCCCAGTTCTACCTGGCGTCGGAAAAAAGCTACGAAGGCGATATCCGCTTCGGCTTCGCGACCGATACCTACGACGCCGAAGGCGAGCCCACCGGGCCGCCACAGCCGGTCGGGCTCACGCTTGAGCAGGTGCGGGCGGCCGCGGCGCGCTTCCGTGGCAGCATCCAGCAGACACCCCCGCCGTTCTCCGCCAAGAAGATTGCGGGCGTCCCCGCCTACAAGCTGGCGCGCAAGAAGAAAGAAGTCGATCTCAAGCCCATCCAAGTTGAGATCAGGGAATTCGAGATTCTCGCCCTCGACGGCGACCGGGCCGGGTTCCGGGCGCGGGTGGCTTCCGGGACTTATCTAAGGTCGGTGGCGCATGATCTGGGACAGCTCTTGGGCGTGGGCGCTCACCTGGCTACGTTGCGGCGGACGCGGGTGGGCGAGTTCGGCCTGGAGGAGGCGCGAACGCTCGAGCAGCTCGAACAGGCCGAGGACGTCGAGAGCCTGTTCGTCCATCCGCGGCGAATTCTGCCGGAGTTTCCCTCCGTCACCGCGCCGGAAGAGAGCCTGGCCCGCATCCGCAACGGCATGGCCGTCAACCTGCCGGAGATGTCCCGTGCGCCGCTGGTGAAGGTGTTCGCAGGCCAGGCGGAGCTGGTGTGTATCGCCTCCAGGGTGGCGGGGACGCTGTTCCATCCCAAGGTGGTGCTGGGAAACGGGTGATCGGATGATCAATCCTTATACGACAGCCTTTGGGGGAAGGAATTCGATCTTGATAGTCCCGGCCGGGATGGATTTGAAGTCGTAGTCGGCCGTCACCAGCGTGGCCCGTCGCTGGGGAGCTGAATGGGCCAGCGTGAGCGCTCCGGCAAAAGCATCGGCATAGGGAACCTTAAAGTCGCACTTGAAGATGGCGGCTGCCTCCGCGTGAGCGGTATCAACGGGCACGATAGTGATAGGCAGCACCGCCAAGCTGCCAGCAATGGTTCGCGCCCGCATCATGCCGACCCGTTTGTAGAGGGCCCCCACGATCTCGCCCCAGTTGACGGCGCTCAGCAGCAGCTCGGCCTCGCCCTTCGCAGCCTGTTTGAACAGATCGCGAACCCGTTTGTATCCTGGTTCTTTGTCGGTATACCGAAGAATGGCGCTGGCATCCAGCACACAGGTAGTCATCGCTCTTCATCATCGCGGTGCATCTCTTCGCGCAAGTCGCCGAGACCTTTGGTCGAGCCGCACAGGCTGTCGATGAACTCCTCCGTGATCGGCCGCAGAACCAGGGAGAATCCTTCGCGCTGGATCGAGAACTTGGTACCCGGCGTCAGCTTCATATCATCCCGTAAGTCGGCAGGGATGATCACTTGGCCCTTCGTGCTCATGGTAGTATATTCCACAATCTTCATGTAAGAGATAATATCAGAATGTAAGCCACAAATAAATGTGACTTACCAGCGACCCGCACCCGCAACAGCATGGGCGTCAACCTACCGGAGATGTCCCGTGCGGCGCTGGTGAAGGCCATCGCGAACCAGCCGGAGTGTGCATCGCCAGCTGGGTGGCGGGGACGCTGTTTCACCCCAAGTGGTGCTTGTTGCGGGGGCGCGGTGATGGCGTCTCCCTCCACGCCGGCGTCCGGCGAGGAGTTGTAGAATCGATTTAGCGCCTCAAAATGCTCCCAAACTCGGAGGTTTCCTACGATGGCCACTGCGTGGCGAGACTTTGAGAAATTGATCGCCCGGATTGAGCAGGCTATGGCACCCTCGGGCGCTGTGGTTAAGTCGCCTGATCGCATTCCAGATAAGCTGACCGGGGGACTGCGCGAAGTCGATGCCTCTATCCGGTACAAGGTTGGAACATGCCCTGTCCTAATCACGATAGAGTGCCGAGATCGTAGCAGCATTGAAGACGTGACATGGATTGAGCAGCTTGCGGAAAAGAAACGTAGTGTTGGGGCGTCAATAACGCTCGCGGTGTCCTCATCAGGTTTTACTAGCCCCGCTATCCAGAAAGCCTCCGCGTCTGGCATAGAGATTCGAACGTTGACCGAGGCCACCGCCGACGACTTCGTCCAATGGTTGAAGTTTGAAAACGTCGTACTCGATGTCAGTGAATGGTCACTGGCCAACCTGGGGCTCGATCTCTACGAGGGTCCCCAAGGCGCACCACCACCTCAAGATACTGAGCTCACCCCAAGTACGCGGGAATCGTTCCGCGAGAAGGGCCATCTCGCCCCGATCCTTATTCGTAACTTGGATGGAAGACGAATTTGTATACAGGAGGTTCTCGTTGAGGGGTGCAAGCGATGGGGAAGTTTCTTCCCGAACAACCTTCCGGAGGATGGAGCCAAGATTCTGCGGAACCTTAACATACCGGTAGAACGCAATTTGCTGCATGTCGAAACAACGAACGGAAACTTCGACATCCGCATCATTCATATTTCCCTGTGGTTATCTCGTTCGAAGCGACTTGTCCCTGTTTCAAGGCGCACTGAGTACTCTGATCCAGCCTCACCCCTGGTACAAACGGCCGAGTGGAACTTGCTGGATAAGGTCAAGCTGTCTCTCCACCGAAGTCTCGAATCAGGGGAAACCAAAGTTACGGTGACGCCGAAAGACTAGATGTGGCGGAATCTTCCGACCCTAGCGTCTGGGCCAATGTCCGATAACAGATATTATGTCAACAAAAGCGCTGGCCTGGTAAATACAGGGTTCGGCCGCGGTGCCTCCGTGTCTCCGTGGTGGATTTCAGGCTGCCGCGGCCAGGACGTTCTCTAGGTCTTCCCTGAACCGCCTTAGCGCCTCCAGGCGCTCGGGCGTTGCCTCGACCGTCTCTGACTTGTGCTGGAACACTTGCCGCCCGTCCTGCTCGACCAGCACCCCGATGGACTCGCCCATGCGCCAGCCGGGTGTGGCGATGATCTTCATTCCTTCAGGCGTGGCTTCGAGCAGTGCGATGCAGTTGTCGCGCACGACGCCCACGGCGCGCGGAAAGCGGTCGAAAGTCTGGATGTCGAAGCCGGACTGGTAGAGACGTTGGAGCTGCTGGGCGGAATCCATGGAATCGGGTCATCGGGAGATCGGGTCATCGGGTCATCGAAAACCGCTAGCTCCGGCTGTTTTCAGATCACCCGATCACCCGACGATCCGATCACCCGATCAGCTCACATCTTATATCGCCCCAAATCCTCGTCATTCAGCCCTTCCAGCCATTTGCGCAGTTCGTCGCTGCTGACGCGGTCGGAGACCGCGCTGGCCTGCTTGGAGGACTTCAGCACCTCGTCCTCGACGAAGATGGGGCAATCCAGGCGCAGGGCGATGGCGAGGGCGTCCGAGGGGCGAGAATCCACGCTGATGATGTGCCCGTCGCGCTCCAGCCAGATGACGGCGTAGAAGGTATCCTCGCGCAACTCGTTGACCACCACTTTGTGCACGCGGGTGTCGAGGCCGGTGAGCAGGTTCTTGATCAGGTCGTGGGTCATGGGCCGGGGTGTGGCGACCTTCTCGATCTCCAGCGCGATGGCGTTGGCCTCGTAGATGCCGACCCAGATGGGCAGGACCGAGTCGCCGTTCACGTCCTTCAGGATGACGATGGGCATGTTGGTGACTGGGTCCATCATCAGCCCTCGAATCTTCATCTCGACTTCCGGCATGGTCCCTCCCTTGTGCGGCCTAGCCTACCATTTGGCCCAGCAAACTGTTAGGAAAGCTTGCGCTGACGTGCACTCGAACGTAACTACCCGGCTCCGGAATCGTGTTACCGGCGGCGGCGGTGAAATTCAGCGTTTTGTTCTGCGAAGTGCGGCCGATGAGCTGTCCGCGAGCCGGATTCCTGCCTTCAACCATTACTTCAAGTGTCTGTCCCAGATGACGTACGCTTAAACGCTTCTGTATCTCCTTTTGATGCTCTTGGAGGACCGCGAGGCGGCGCGATTTCTCCTCTTCCGGGATGCTGTCCACCATGGTCTGCGCGGGAGTATTGGGCCGCGGCGAGTACTTGAAAGCAAAAGTGCCGTCGTAGCCAACCGCGTCGAGCAGGCTGAGCGTTTCCTCGAACTCGGCCTCGGTCTCGCCCGGGAAGCCGACGATGATGTCGGTGGTGATGGAGATCTCGCGCCGCGCCGCCTTGATCCAGCCGCTGCGTTGCAGGTATTCCTCGCGGGTGTATTCGCGATGCATGGCGTCGAGCACGCGCGTCGCGCCGCTCTGCACGGGCAGGTGGACGTGGTCGCAGAGCGCGGGCACTGCATCGATCGCCTCCACGATGTCGCGGGTGAAGTCGAGGGGATGCGAGGTAGTAAAGCGCACCCGCTTCAGGCCGGGCAGTTCGCCCACTGCCGCCAGCAGCTCGGAGAAAGTCTTCTTCCGCAGCGGGTCGCGGTAGGAGTTGACGTTCTGGCCGAGGAGCTGGACCTCGGTGTAGCCGGAATCGGCCAGCTGGCGGGCTTCAGCGAGGACGGCGTCCGAGGTCCGGCTGCGCTCGCGCCCGCGCGTGTAGGGAACCACGCAGAAGGCGCAGAACTTGTCGCAGCCCTCGGTGATGGTGATGTAGCCGCGGTGCGGATTGCTGCGGGCGGTGAACTCGGTCTCGAAGGTCTCGGTGGTCTGGCGGTCGTCGAGCCCGGTGGCGCGCTTCCCTGCTTCCAGTTGCACCAGCATCTCCGGCAGGTTGCGATACGACGCCGAGCCGCACACCAGCGAAACGTGCGGCGCGCGCTCGAAGATCTTCTCGCCCTCCTGCTGCGCCACACAGCCGAGCACGCCGAACTTCTTACCCTGGCGCTCGAGCTTGCGGAAATCCGCCAGGCGGTGGAAGACCTTCTGCTCCGCTTTGTCGCGGATGGAGCAGGTGTTGTAGAGGACCACGCCGGCTTCCTCTACGCTCTCGACCTGACGGTATCCCTGCGAGACGAGCGTGCCCACCACCTTTTCCGAGTCGTGGACGTTCATCTGGCAGCCGAAGGTCTCAAGATAAAAGGTCTTCTGGTGTGCCATCCTGAGCCAAGTATAGCGCAGTGCGGAGAAGGGCGCCCCTAGGTGCCGCAGGGCTTACGCCCCGCTCTCACGGCGGGTCAAGCGCAGGTCCTCACGCTCGTCCCTACGGGACAGCGCTCAGGATGACAATGGGGATTTACCAAACTCGAACGGCAGCTTCAACACCGCGTCGATCTTGCTGATCTCGAAATCGGCCTGCTCTTCCGGGCCTTGCGGGTGGAGGCGGGCGAATTCCCCGCCCTGCAGGCGAACGGTATGCATGCCCAACGACTTCCCTGCCCTGATTTCGTTGGAGGGGCGGTCGCCGACCACCAGCACGCGCTGCGGATCGCTCTCGGCGTTGCGCAGGATGGAGCGGAAGAAGGCCTCCTTGGTCATGACATGGCTGGTGTCGGCGTAGAACACGTGGTCGATGGACGGTTCGCGATCGAGGCCGAGCGCGGCCACCTTGGCGCGCTGGGTGTCGGGATCGCCGAAGCTGACCACGAAGATCCTCACCCCGCGCTCTTTCAGGCCGCGCAGCACGGGCAGCGTGCCGGGGAAGAGCGCCAGCTTGCCCACGGGCAGAGTGAAGAAAGCGAGGCGGGCAGCGCGCACCAGCTTGTCGCGCGCCGCGGGCGGTACGGCGAAGTGCTCGCACACGTGCTCGTCGATCCGCGTCAGTTGCGGGTCGTCCGCGAAGGCCTGCATGCGGACCTGGAAGATAGCCTCTGCTGAGGCGGGCAGGCCGACGGAAGACATGGCTTCGGCGGCACGGAAATGGGCGGCGCTCACCCGCTGCCCGAAGCAATCGTAGAGGGTATCGTCGAGGTCGAAGATGACGGTAGTGATGAGCGGGCGAGCCGGCCCCCGGGAGGCGGAGCGGGCAGACTGGCGCGGCCGTCGGCTAGCCGAACGACTGGACCGCTTCGCCTTCGTCATTGAAGATCTCGAACAGGTTGACCAGGCCCACGATCTTCAGCGTCTGCAACCGGGCCCTCGCTAATAACGACATGAAAAAATACAACCATGGGCAGCACCGCACCCTGCCGGGTTCAGGGCAGGACTTCGTAATGCGTGGTCATGCCCGCCGCCATGTGATCGCTCACGTGGCAATGAAACATCCACGTGCCGATCTTGTCCGGCACCATGTCCGCGGTGAGCATTTGCGCCGGCGCGATGGAGACCACGTCGGTGGTTTCACCGCCGGTGGTGACCACGTTGCCGTGCCAGTGCGGAGTATGAAAGTTGAAGCCGTCGCCGAGGGTCACCAGGTACCAGCGCACGTGCTGGCCACGCTTCATGGTCATCATGGGGCCGTCGCCGTAGATGTAGCCATTGATCGACCACTTGATGGTGGTATCGGCGAAGCCGCTGCCGGTCAGAAAGAAGTGGCCCGATTCATCGACCGGAATCGTATCGTCCGTCTTCACTCCTTTTGGATCGGTGGTGTAGGTCTGGATATTGTGGTCGAGATACCAGCTCTGGCTCTCGTTGTAAGCCATGAACAGAGCGACAAATTCGCGATCCACGTCTTTGGGCGTGCCATCGGCGCGAGCCATGCCGCGGCGCGTGATCACTAGGGCGCCGATGAGCCCGGCGTTGACGTCCTTGGGCTCTACGACGTGGGAATGGTAGAGCCAGACCACTGAACTGGGATCTGCAGGCCGCGGACCGGCACGATCGACGACTTCCCAGGTGTAGGTATGAGTCTTGCCCGGCACCACCACACCCGTCTCCTCCCAAGGCACTTCCCCGTAGGCCGTTCCCTCTGACGATTTGTCATACGCCACCCCATGCGGATGCATGCTATAGGGGTGGGTGGCGTTGTTCTTGAAAACGACTTTGATCGTGTCCCCGACTTCCGCGTGCAGGACTGGGCCTACAAGGCCGAGATACTCGTCTCCCGGCCGGCGCGGTTTCAGCTTCTGGAAGCTTTCGTCGGTATATTCCCGGTAGCAGGCCTTGAGATACTTGGTGCCGATGCGGTGCGGCCCGCGCTCGGTATGTACCTTGGCGTAGCCGGCGAACGGCTTGCCCGTCATATGGTCGATCCCGTTCGGCGCATAATCCCACTCCACCTCGTCGGCGGCGACGTAATATGTCCGCACTTTGCCGCTACCCGGTTTCCGACTGTTCTGCTGTGCCGGGCTGAGCTGCGCCAGCAAGCCTATCAGCGCCAGGGTGCAGGCGATTTTTCCAATTGCCATCAAACACCTCCTCGCCAGTGTCGCGCATTATGCCTCATCGCGCCACCCAAGGTTTCTGGATTTTCGCGCCCACCCAAGAAAATGGCAGAGACGCAACGGGCTGCGTCTCTGCATTCGGAGCACAGGGTTTGAGAAAAGGTTTCTAGAAGGCCAGATTGTTGATGGCTCCGCCCAGATGCACGGCGCCGGCGCCGAGCAGCGGCACCTTCCAGAGCTTGTCGTGGCCGCTGCGCTTCAGGCGATAGGCCAGGTAGCTGAACGCGGCATCGGTGGCGCCCACGGTGGTATAGAAACGGGCCCGGTCGGGATGCGATCCCAGCAGCGGATTCATTTCCCGCCGTCCCGGGGTCTGCAGGCCGCGGATGGTCGTCTCGCCGTCCATCACCGCGGTGCCCGCGGTGAAGGCTACCAGGGTCCAATACTGGCGATCGGCGACACGTTGTTCGCCGGCAGCCGCGGGCACGATACGGAGGGCGTTGCTGCTGGAACTCACCAGCGGCTGAGGCGCCGAGGAAACGATGGGCTCCGGCGCAGAAATCATCGGTTCGGCCGTGGACGTGGAGGCGCTTAATACCGGTGTCTGTTGCGCCCGCGCCATCCCCGACGCCATCCCTAGCACCAGCCCCAAAATCCCTGCCCAGTTACTCCGGTAACGTCCCATGGTCGCTCCTTTGAGTCCGGTTGCGCTGGGGGGAACTGGGGGGACAGCGCTGCTTGAAACGCAATCCTCCGACCACGCTAAGTGCCGGTCTTCTATGGAGTTGAAAAGGAACACACACCCTCATGTGCAAAACTTTGCAACTTGTACCTTCGGACATTCCATATCGGCATTCGGACACTGCCCCAACAGGGCCTGCTTCCCTGCTCCGAGGTTACTTCGGTGCGGAAAATCGGGGTGATGTGTTGCACACTGCGACGTGACGCAAATCACTGCCCGAGGGACGCCGCTCTCCGTACTCTCAGCTTGCCGACATTTTTTTCGAGGAGATACCGATGGCCTACGTGATTACCGATTCCTGCATCAAGGACGCGCTGTGCGTGGACGTCTGTCCGGTGGACTGCATTCATCCCAAGAAGGACGAGCCCCAGTTCGAGGCTGCGACCCAGATGTTCGTCAACCCGGGGGAGTGCATCGATTGCGGCGCCTGCGTGCCGGTGTGCACCTCCGACTCGCTCCATCCCGCCGACGACCTGCCGGAAGATAAGAAGGAATTTATCGAGAAGAACGCGGCCTACTTCAACTAGCGATCCGCTTCCCTGCCCCCAGACGTGGAGAGACGCAGCCATGCTGCGTCTCTACCGCCACCCATGCGGCCAAAAAGAAAAGCCGCCCGCAGGCGGCTGCCGCAAAACCGGACCCCTGACCCTTGAAACGTCCTGACCGGCACGAGTCTTCTGGCTCGAGACAAGTGCCATGACTCTACAACGCGCCGATCGCAACCAGCGCGCGTGTTACTTCTTCAATGCCTTCCGCCGACAACGGTTCTTGCGGTTTGAGGGGAGCGCCAACCGGATATCCTTGAAGAACCAGTGCGCCTTTGATGCAGGCGGCAAGGTTGTACTTGGCAAAGGCCTCGTTCAAACTCCACAGGCGGCGCTGAAGCTCCATGGCGGATGTCCAATCCCCCCGATGACAGAGTTCATACAGTTGCACGCTCTGCCGCGGGGCAACGCAAGCCGGGCCGGCCATCCACCCCACCCCGCCAACCAACATCACGGCTGTCGGGATGTGCGCCGACGCGGCGAAGACCTGCAGACGTCCTTGCACACGATTGATAATGGAGAGCAGCCGCCCGGTGTTGGCGGAAGCATCCTTGATGTAGCGGATGTTGGCAACGCGACTGAGCCGCTCAATCACCGCCAGGCTCAGGTCGGAACGCTGGAAGCTGGGGTTGGTGTAAAGCACTACCGGTATCGAGACCGCTTCCGCAATCGCCTTGAAGTAGGCATGCACAGCCTCATCGCCCAGGGGGAAGTAGGCCTCAAGGATCGCCAGAATCCCACTGGCGCCTAATCGTTCGTACTCCCGGGCTTGCCGGGTGGCATCGGCAGTCGTGGTGGAGGCGACGCCGGCCACCACCGGAACCCGGCCTCGAGCTGCCTGGATCACCACTTCAACCACGCGCTGCTTTTGCGGCCCACTGAGATAGGCAAACTCGCCCGTCGACCCCAGAGGCGTAAGTCCGTGCACGCCGGCCTGAATGAGATCGTCACACAGCCGCGTCAGTACATCCGCACGAACCTCGCCGAACTCATCCACGGGAGAAACCAGATACGGAAACACACCGCGGAATTCGCTCATAAGCCGTACCTCCGCTGTTTCCCGCTGAAAAGAAAAGCCGCCCGCAGGCGGCTGCGCAAAAACTTGGAACGTGCAGGTTCCTAGCCGGCGACTTCCTCCAGTTGCTTCAGGTCGACGTCGAAGTTGGAGTAGACGTGCTGCACGTCGTCCTGATCTTCCAGGGCCTCCATGAGGCGGATCATCTGCGCGACCTGCTGCCCTTCCAGCTTGATGTAGTTCTGGGGCAGCATGGCGACTTCGGAGGTGGCGACCGGGTAGTTGGCCTTCTTCACCGCTTCGAGTACGGCTTCGTAGCCGTGGGGATCGGTGATGATCTCCCAGTTCTCGCCGTCGTCGCGCAGGTCTTCCCCGCCGCTCTCCAGCACCACGTTCGTCAGGTCGTCCTCCTTAGCCGCAGCCTTGGGCACGATGATGGAGCCTTTCTTATGGAACATCCAGGCCACCGAGCCCGCTTCGCCCAGATTGCCGCCGTGCTTGCCGAAGGCGTGGCGGATCTCGCTGACGGTGCGGTTGCGGTTGTCGGTGGAAAGCTCAACCAGCACCGCCACTCCGCCCGGTCCGTAGCCTTCGAGCTGAAATTCTTCGTAGGTGGCGCCGGGCAGCTCGCCG
>Ga0209517_10009222_pt1 | contig 11323 bp, 12 predicted proteins | sample PeaSoiMetSII2010_FD_187695 | JGI IMG/M metagenome (GOLD analysis project Ga0209517, IMG submission 187695) | Peat soil microbial communities from Weissenstadt, Germany - SII-2010 (SPAdes) (version 2) | ecosystem: Environmental > Terrestrial > Soil > Wetlands > Peat | place: Germany...
TTTTGGTATTGGTATTATTCGTATTGTTTATATTCATAGACTGGCAGTTGTAGCGCTTTCGAGGGCTCAACTGCCAGTCTCATGTTATCTACCTTGGGAAATGCCTCCGCGAGCGTGGTGGCGGTCGGGAGTCCATAGCGGCGGCGGATTCGGCATCGGCGGTTGTGGAATGACGGGCGCTTTCAGCGCTTGGGATGTTTTGTCGGCCTTTATACCCAGCCTCCAGCCTGGGCTGGTATGAGACGGGCCGTTGGCCCTGAGGCTTCCCTCTTTTTCGGGTTCGGGGGAGCTGCCGCGCCTACCTACAGAGGATTCCATTGGATAGACTACGACCATTCGAGAATGCCCCGTCGCTCCCGCCTTCGCTCGGAGCTATGGCGGGCAGGCCGATCCTGCCGATCCTGCCACCGCACTCCAAAAGGCTGGCGTCCTTCCACGTTGTAGCGCATCCTGCGAATTCCGGAGTATCAGCCACGAGGCGGCCACCGCAGTCCATGAAAGGGCCGGTTCATAGTATCGATGCAAAGGCAGTTCCTGTCCTGGGAAATCCTGGGATTTCCTGATGATCTGCGCCCGGCGGCGGGCCCGGGGGGCAAGGCTAAAGGCGCACATCAAGGCTAAAGGCTGAAGGCTAAAGGCGCAGCAGCCAGCACAACTGGTCGCACGTTCGTTGCATCCCCCAAGATACCAGCGCCCGCCCAGCTCGCCGGCGGGCAGGGCACTGCCCGCCCTTCCTGATCCTCCTTAGATTCCGTTGATCAGGCCAGGACTCGGCACGGACTCACGTCCACGCGGGCGAGATCGGCGCAAAATGGCTGGCGGCTTGGCCCCGTCCGGTTTACAACGGTGCGCGTGAAGAACTTTGCTCCACCATGGCCACGCTGGTGTTCGACATAGAGACCTCCGCGCTGCCGCTCGAGAACTTCGACGGCGCCCAGCAGGAATACCTGTTCCGCGACTGCCAAAAGATCGGCGACGAACCTGCGCGCGCCTTGCGGCAGGCGGAAATCCGGCAGCAGTTCAATCTTTGGCCGCTAACCGCCCAAGTGGTTTGCATTGCCATGCTCAACGCGGACACCTCGCGAGGCCAGGTGCTCTTCACCGCCGATGACTGCGGCGAGGAAGAGGGCCAAGAGGAGCCGGTGCAGTTCGTCCCCTGCGTGGATGAAGGCGAGTTGCTGCGGTCCTTCTGGGAGGTCGCCAAGCATTACGAAACGATCGTCACCTTCAACGGGCGCGGCTTCGATGTGCCGTTCGTCTATTTGCGCTCCGCCCTGCTCAATGTGCCCATCTCTCGCAAAGATTGGCTGGGCTACCGCTTCCAGACCGACCCGCACTGTGACCTGGCCGAGCAGTTGACGTTTTATAACATCAGTGGGCGCGATGGCGCCGCGCGGCGATTCAACCTCGATTTTTATTGCAAGGCTTTTGGGATCGACTCCCCCAAAAGCCATGGCGTGACCGGCAGTGATGTCAATTCCCTGCTGGCCGAAGGGCGCTATCGCGAGATCGCGGAGTACTGTCTGCGCGACGTCAAAGCCACCGTGCTGCTTTATCAGGTCTGGAAGGAGCGGTTGGCGGGAATCAAGTGAGTGCTGCACCGGAGCGAGGAACGGTTTTAGTTTGTTTTGCCGTCAAGGAAGAGGCCAACTCCTTCACTTCGCTTAGCTCCACGCCGAGAGTGCAAACCCTCCTCACGGGCATAGGGCCGCGCAACGCGGAGAGGGCCATCCGCGCAGCCCTCGCCAGGCAACGGCCCCGATTGGTGCTGAGCTGCGGATTTGCCGGGGCCCTACGGTCCGGCTTGAGGACCGGCACGGTGCTCTTCGCGCTCGATGGTCAGAAGGATCTCGAGGCCGCGCTGGTGGCCGCCGGCGCCCGTCCTACGCGGTTCCATTGCTGCGATCGAGTCGCCTCAACCGCCGCGCAAAAACAGGCCCTTCGCCAGGCCACGGGCGCCGATGCGGTGGAAATGGAATCCCAAACTATACGCGCCATCTGCCGCGAAAAGAACGTCCCTAGCGCAACCCTGCGGGTGATTCTCGATGAGGCAGAGGAAGATCTGCCTTTAGATTTCAACCTGCTCATGACCGCGGACCAGCGAATGGATTACCGCAAGCTGGCCTTGGCTTTGGTTAGAGCCCCCGCGAAGATCGGGGCCTTAAGGAGGTTGCAGAAGCAGAGCCGAGCCGCGGCTGAAAACCTGGCGCAGGTGCTCTCCAAATTGATCACCGTCCTGGAAGGACGCTCAGGATTATTCTGAGACATGCGTCGCGCGAGGGAGCTGCGGTGAGGAGCAGGTGCCTGACCTCCGGGGTGCTTGTCCCACGCTTCCGGGCACTGGCAGAAATCAGAACTTGTCCTATTGTATGGGTAGGTAGAGTGATGGCTTTCCAGGACTTACCGATTAAGCGCAAGGTGATTACCGCCATGATGCTGACCAGCATCAGCGTGGCGTTGCTAATCCTCGCGGGGTTCGAGGGCACGGGGATAGGATTGGCCATCGTCGAGCGCATCGTGCGCAGGCATGGCGGCTCGATTTGGGCCGAAAGCGCGGTGGACCAAGGCGCCACGTTCTACTTCACTCTCGGTGGGCTCGACCAAAAGTCGTGAGAGAATGGCCTCCGCTCTCTACCCCTGCCGGGCCGCGGCAAGAAAAGGAGGAGGCTCGGTGTGAATGAACCGGCGGAACGACTCGCCCGCCTTCGTCTGCGGATTAGTGCCGCGGCAGAGTCAAGGTTGCGCACCGGTCATCCCTGGATCTATGCGCAAAGCATTCAGCGGCAGAATCGTCCGGGTCAAACGGGAGAATTGGCGGTCGTGTTCGACCGCCACGATCGGTTCCTGGCCGTGGGATTATTCGATTCGGGGTCGGCGCTCGCCGTTCGGGTGCTTCACCGTGGAAAACCACGGGAGATCGACAGCGGCTGGTGGGCGGAGCGGTTGGAGGCCGCGCTCGAAATTCGCCAGGGCCTTTTCCCAGCGCACACCAATGGCTGGCGTTGCCTCAATGGCGAGAGTGATTGCTGGCCGGGGCTGGTCCTGGACCGTTATGACCAGACGCTCGTCCTTAAGCTTTACACTGCCGCCTGGCTGCCGCGCCTCGACCCAATCGCCGAACTCTTTGTCCAGCGCTTGGCGGCCGAACGGCTGGTCCTGCGTCTGAGCCGCAACATTCAAAAAGTGGCCATTGAGCAGTTCGGGCGGAGCGATGGACAAATCCTGTTTGGCCCAGCACTTGAGGGACCGGTGACCTTTCTCGAATCGGGTCTGCGTTTCGAGGCCGATGTGTTGTGCGGTCAGAAGACGGGGTTTTTCCTGGATCAACGCGAGAACCGGCGCCACGTCCAGGGGCTGGCGGCAGGGCGCACCGTGTTGAATGCCTTCAGTTTCACGGGAGCTTTTTCCCTCTACGCCGCGCGGGGTGGAGCGCGCGCGGTTACGGATCTGGACCTTAGCGCACACGCCTTGGCGGGCGCAGAACGGAACTTCTTGCTCAACCAGGACCAGCCCAACGTTGGCGACTGCCAGCACGAGAGCGTTCAGGCGGACGCCTTTGATTGGCTGGCGAAGAATTCCCACTGCAAGTTTGACCTGGTCATTCTGGACCCCCCCTCGTTTGCCAAGAAGGAATCAGAACGGGCCGGCGCCTGCCGCGCCTATGGCCGCCTCGTGGCGCAGGCGATGGCACACCTGGCCGCGGGCGGGTTCCTGGTAGCCTGTTCCTGCTCGGCCCATGTGCCGCCCGAGGAATTCTTTGAAATCGTGCGCCGTTCAGCGGCTCAATCTGGTCGGCGGTTCGAGGAACTCCGCACGACGGGCCATGCGCCGGACCATCCTGCTACGTTCCCCGAAGCGCACTATCTCAAGGCGATTTTTCTTCAATTCTAGAACAAGCGCCCGACGGCCAAGCCAAGGACGCTCAAAGGACCTTCGTCTTCCAGCCCTTCGGTGGCCTGGTCGAGTTTCTGCAAACTGAGTTTGGCATTCTTGTAGAACTCCGGGTCGTTGATCAGTTTGCCCACAGTTCCCTGGCCCTGGTTGACCTTCTGCAAAATCTCTTTCAAATTGGTCATTGAGGCGGTGGTCTCACGGTAAAGGGTCTCGTCTTTGAGGAGCTTGCCCACGGTTCCTTGGCCGGCGTTCACGTCATTCACGATGCGGCGGGCGTCGCCGACGGTTAATTTTATTTCTGAAGCGGTGTCCTGAAAATTGCTCACCGTGGCCAGGGCCGCATAGTAGAGGGTATCATCTTTAATGAGTTTGCCCACCGTGCCCTGGCCGTCGCGGATTTGGGCCGATACGGCCTGCAAGTTGGCGATCGTGGCCGTCAAAGGGAGACGATTGGCCTTGATGAAATCGGTCAAGGGCCCTAGCAGATTGTCGATCTTGTCGCCCGTGAAGCTGGCCGTTAGCTTCTCGACCCCTGAGGCAACCTTGTCGATTTTGGCCATCATGGCGCTGAAGTCGGGCTGTTCTTGGGTTTTCAAGTACGCGCCCGGATCCACCCTGGGGGCGCCGGCTGTGCCGAAATCCAAGGAAACAAAGTATTGCCCCATCAGGCCGGTAAACTTAATCGTCGCCATGCTGTCGGTTTTGACCGGCGTATCGTCCGCCTTGCCTTTCAAGCGCATGATCACTCTGACCTCATCGTTGGTCGCTTCGAGCTTGATATCCTCGACACGGCCGATCTCCACGCCGGCCATTTTCACGGGGTCGCCCTTTTTGAGGTCCTGGACGTTGGTGAAGAGCGCGTTAAGGGAGTAGCCGCGCTGGAACCATTCGACGCCACCGACGGTCTCAAGGATCAGCACGGCGGCAATCACCGCCAGCGCAACGAAAATTCCCAGTCGAGTTTCAAGAGTGTTTTTCATGGTCGTTTTGCCTGTTGTTAGTAGGATGGTGGATAGAAGCTAGTTGTTCAAAGCTGGCTTGAAGGAAACGTTGGACGTTCTGGTCGGGGCTGTGCTTGACTTCTTCGGGCTTGCCTATGGCGAGAATGCGTCCCTCGTAGATCACCGCGATCCGGTCCGCCACGCCGAACGCCAACTCCCGGTCATGTGTCACCACCAGCGAGGTGACGTGAATACGTTCTTGGAGGTGAAGAATTTCCTCCGCAATGACGACCGCCGAGACCGGGTCCAATTCGCTGGTCGGTTCGTCGTAGAGGATCAATTGCGGCTCGATGACCAGGGCCCGGGCAATGGCCACGCGCTTCTTCATCCCCCCGGACAACTCGTTAGGCATCTTGTCCTCAGTGCCTTTAAGCCCGACGACTTCCAGCTTGTCGGCCACAATGCGGGCGATTTCCTCTGGCGGTTTGAGTCGATGCTCGGACAGATAAAGCCCGACGTTCTCGCCCACCGTCAGCGAGTTAAGCAGCGCCCCCGATTGGAACACCATGGCCACACGATATTCGCTCATAACGGTCGAACCCTCCACGGATTGGCCTTCGACAAGGATCTCGCCGGCGTCGGGCTTTTCCAGGGCGACGAGGTGCTTGAGGAGCACGGATTTTCCGCTCCCGCTAGGTCCCATGAGCACAAAAATTTCTCCCGGCACCACGTCAAAATCCAAACCCTTCAGGACTTCCTGACCGTTGAAGCTCTTGCGCAGGCCACGCACCTGGACGCGCACACCTTGCGGATGAGTCGGGGTGTCGTTCATGACCTGAGCAGAATTCGGGTCAGCAAGTAGTCCAGAATAACAATTAAGACGATCGAGTTAACGACGGCCTTGGTGACCGAGCGCCCAATGCCGCGTGGACCTCCTCGAGTGATTAACCCCTGGTGGCAGGACACTACCCCGATGACCCAGGCGAAGATGAAGCTCTTAAAAACCCCGTTGGTAACGTCTCGCACGTCCACCACGTCCCGCAGGGTGGACAAAAAGGCGGCGAAGGAAATTAGAATCTGCGGGTTGGCCATGCAAACGAAAGCGCCGCCCAGCCAGCCAACCAGGATGCCGAAAATGACCAGCATGGGCAACGCCACCGCAATGGCCACCATGCGCGGCAACACCAGGAAATGCACCGGATCGATGTTCATCGTACGCAGGGCATCAATTTCCTGATAAACGCGCATGGACCCGATTTCGGCGGCCATGGCCGAACCGATTCGTCCAGCAATCAGGATGGACATCATGACCGGCGCTAACTCCCGGCAAATGGCGATTCCGACCACCCCTCCCACCGCACTGGCCAAGCCGCGTGAGACGAGCAAGGGACCCGTCTGCAAGGCGATGACTCCGCCGATGAAGAAAGACAGGATGCAAACCATCAGCAGGCTGGCATTGCCAATCTCGAAGAATTGGTCAAAAACTTTCTGGCGCTGGCGCCACGTCAAGGGCAGGGCCTTGATCGTCCGCCAGAACAGAATTAGCATCTCTCCGATGTTCTGAAACATGCGTGTTTGTCAGATCCGTCTTCCAATCGACGGTAATTTTGCCTGAGCTCTCACGTTGCGCCACTCAATTCTTTGGACGTGGCCTACGTTCCGCAAAGCCAACGTTGGTATTTCGACGGAGGGTTTTAAGAGCAACCGCCGATTCGATCTAAAACCGTGCCTCGGCTTCACGAATGTCGCGGGCGATTTGCTCGCGCAACTCATCTAAAGAAGCAAATTTCTTCTCCTCGCGCAGCCTCTCGACGAACGTGAGGACCAATTCCTGTCCATAAACGTTGCCTCGAAAGTTAAGTAGGTGCGCTTCGACGCTGACTTGCGGCTGCGGGCGGTCGAGTGTGGGCCGGCAGCCAATATTTACAACAGCGCGACGTGTCTGCCCGCCAACCTCGGCGTGGGCGGCGTACACCCCCCGCGGCGGCAAGACCAGGCCGCTGGTGTCCAGGTTCGCCGTCGGGAATCCCAATTTCTGGCCCAGCGCGTCGCCACGCAAGACGGGGCCCGACAGCGCATAGGCGCGTCCGAGCATCTGGCTGGCGCGGTCCAGGTCACCAGTACGAATCGCCTGGCGAATGCGGGTACTGCTGACCGCCTGGCCGTTCAGGGACACGGCGGGCATTCCGTGTACCGAAAACCTGAGCTCCCCGCCTAAACGTTTGAGCAACTCGACATTGCCGCCCCGCTTGTGACCAAAGACGAAGTTTGCGCCGACGGACAGGCTTTGGATATGTGCCAGGTCGCGCGCCAGCGCGCGGATGAACGCTTCGCCGGTTTGCTGGCTGAAGGCCTGGTCGAAGTGGATGAGCAGGAGGCAATCCGTGCCGAGACGCTCGATCGCCCGCAATTTTTGGGGCAGGGAGTAGATCAGCGGCGGCACCCGGTCGGGGGCCACCACGGTGTTGGGGTGCCGGTCGAAGGTGAGCACCACAGCCGAAGCCTCGTGCTGCCTGGCGTCACTGATGGTCTGGCGGATAATCTGCTGGTGCCCAAGATGGACGCCGTCAAAGAAGCCGATGCCCAGGCAGATCTTGCGGTTTCCCTGCTTCAACTCGCTGGCGGCATGGAGAATCTTCATACCTTCCAACGGATCGGCGCCAGTTCTCACGTCTCGCTCCGCGCTCCGCCTGCCAGCTTGAGGAACGGCAGCACGTGCCTTTCCAGCTCGCGCGGGCTTAATTGGAGCACTTCCGCCAGCGGCAAGGCTTGAGCAGCGTCGAACTTGCCCGAGGCGACTCGCCGGAGGCTGGCGAGGTGGGCGCCGCAGCCGATTTTTTCGCCTAATTCGTGCGCGATGGTGCGCACATAAGTGCCTTTGGTGCAGGCCAGCCGGAACTGGGCCAGCGGCTCGTTGTACGAGCTGAACCGGAAGCTATAAATATGCACCAAGCGCGGCTCGCGCGGGACCTCCAGGCCTTTCCGCGCCAGCTTGTAAAGCGGCACACCCCCCTTTTTGACGGCCGAAACCATGGGCGGCGTTTGCATTTGATCGCCGACGAACGCCGCCGCAGCGGTGTTAAGCTCCTCCAAAGTGAGCGGCGGAACGGGCAGCGAGGCCAACAACTCCCCGTCCGCATCGTAGCTGTCGGTCGTCTCTCCAAACTTCATTGCGCCCTCATAAACCTTGTCGTCGGACATCAGCTTTTCGGAAAGCTTGGTGCCCCGGCCGAGAACAATGATCAGCAAGCCGGTTGCGTTCGGATCCAACGTGCCGCAATGGCCCACCTTTTTGATGCCAAAATGCCGGCGAATCGCATCGACGACATCGTGCGAAGTCGGCCCGGCCGGTTTATCGATTAAAATCGCGCCATCCAGCGCGGAGAATTCCTGTAACACAAATAGCAAATTGGCTCTGACCGGCTTTCCCACCCGCCGGCCCGTTCATGGCATCGTATCGCATGGACACGATTTGGCAACCCGCTGCAAAGCCGTCCGTTCGATAAATGTCTGGCGTTGCAGGTAGTCCCCGGCGAGAATATTTTGTCGGGAATGAAATTCGACTACCATCACTGTTTTGAGCAGCGGCCCGAGGTTTGCGGCGGCGAATTGGTCGTTAAGGGGACACGGGTCACAGTGCGGACGTTGCTGGCCAGCCTGGCGGACGGGGCGTCGGCGGAGGAAATTCGGGCCGACTTTCCGACGGTGACGGACAAAGGGTTGCGCGCGGTGGTGGCGTTTGCCGCGGCGTCGGCAGAGGAAGACCTGCCCTTACCACCCATGCCCGCTATGGCATGAAGCTCAAGCTAGACGAGAATCTGCCGGAGCCGCTGCTAAGATCCCTCAAGGCGCTCGGCCACGATGCTGACAATGTGCGACTGGAACCAACCCTTCCACCCTAACGATCTATGCCCAAGCAGGTGTATCTCGCCATTGATCTCGGCGCCGAAAGCGGCCGCCTGATGGCCGGCTTGTGGAATGGCAAAACGCTCGAAGTCCAGGAAGTCCACCGCTTCCCCAACGGCCCGGTGCTTTTGGCCGGCACGGCGCGCTGGGACATCCTGCGGATTTGGGCCGAAATCCAGAACGGACTGGCGCTTGCCGCCAAAAAATACGGGCGCTCCATTGTCTCCGTGGGCGCGGACACCTGGGGGGTAGATTTCGTGCTGCTATCGCCTCACGGCGAGTTGCTCGGCCTACCCTTCCACTACCGTGATGGCCGCACCGACGAAATGATGGACAAAGCCTTTCGCAAAATTTCGCGGGCCGAAATCTTTGCGCAAACGGGCCTCCAGTTCATGCAGATCAACACGCTCTTCCAGTTGATGGCGGTCCAACAAAATACCCCCGAGTTGCTCAACCAAGCGGGGTGCCTCCTGTTCATGCCGGATTTCGTCCATTGGGCTTTGTGCGGTTCGCGCGTGGCGGAATTTACCATCGCCTCGACCTCCCAATGTCTGAACCCACTTACCCGGAACTGGGCACGCAGCCTGTTAAACAAACTGCGGCTGCCCACGCGCATTTTCCCGAAAATCGTTCCGCCCGGCACCGACCTCGGCCCGTTACGCCCCGGCGTGAGCAAGCTCGTGGGCTTGGGCAAAGTGCGGGTGATTGCCCCGCCCTCCCATGACACAGCGTCGGCTGTGGCGGGAGTGCCTACCGCCAGTACAGGCCGGACCGATTGGGCCTATTTGAGTAGCGGCACTTGGTCGCTAATGGGTGTGGAAGTCCCGCAAGCTGCTTTATCCCCCAGGGTGCGGGAACTCAACCTGACCAATGAAGGCGGGCTGGACGGCACCTATCGCCTGCTCAAGAACATCATGGGATTATGGCTCGTGCAGCAGTGCAAGCGAGCCTTCGAAGCCCGCGGCAGACAATACGACTACGCCGCCCTGGCCCGGCTGGCGGAAAGGGCCACCCCGCTCCGCTCGCTGGTTGATCCGGATGATCAGCTTTTCCTCAACCCGCCGAACATGCCGAAGGCGATTCGGGATGTTTGCCGCCGCACTCGACAACCGGCGCCCACGACGGAGGGCGAACTGGTCCGTTGCGCTTACGAAAGCCTGGCCCTCAAATACCGCCGGGTGCTGGGCTGGCTGGAGGAACTGACGGGGAACCGCATCGAAGTCATTCACGTGGTTGGAGGCGGCTCGCAGAGCCAACTGCTCAACCAATTCACCGCCAACGCCTGCCAGCGCCCGGTCATCGCCGGTCCGGTCGAGGCGACTACAATGGGCAATCTGCTGGTACAAGCGCGCGCTTGCGGCGAGTTGGCTTCTCTGGGTGAAATCCGTCAAGTCGTCCGGCAATCCAGTCGGCTCAAAACGTATCCGCCCGGCAAACCCGGCTCTTGGGAGCAAGCCGCTTTGCGGTTGGAAGAACACAAGCCCTCGGCGTGAGGATCTCTCAGGCTGGTGAGGATTTTGATTGACTCAAGTTTTTAGAAGCCTCTCATGAATCAGCCTCCGCCGCAGCCTCCCTCGCTCGTGGCGCGCCTTTTGCCGGGGCTGGCGTTGCTGCGCGGGTATCGGCGGCATTGGCTGCTGAATGATTCGCTAGCCGGTCTCACCGGGTGCTTGGCCATGCTGCCTTCGGTCATCGCCTACGCCGGCTTGATGGGACTTCCTCCTCAATTCGGATTCTATGCTGCCCTTGTGCCGCTGCTGGTGTATCCTCTGTTCAGCACCTCGCGCCAGGTCATCGTCGGTCCGGATATTGCCATTTCCTTGCTGGTTGCCAGCGCCATTACGCCGCTGGCCCAAGGCAATATGGGACGGGCAGCGGGTTTGGCCGCAACGCTCGCGGTGCTGACAGGTTTGATTCTCCTGCTGGGGGCGCGAGCAAAGATTGGTGGAGTGGCCGACTTCTTGTCCAAGCCGGTTCTGGTTGGCTACATGACCGGGGCCGCTTTGATCCTCATGGGCTCCCAACTCGACAAGCTGCTGGGCATCCAGCTTGTGCATAACGATTTCTTTCAACGCCTGGCGGAGATAGGGAGCAAGCTCAACCAGGCGAACATGCCGACGCTGCTCCTGGGCGCAGGCCTGGTGGCGCTCTGCATGGTCCTCCATCGGTTCGCGCCGAGGCTCCCCGCGGCGCTGATCGTCGTCGTGGTTGCCATCGGCTTGACCTCGGTTCTCGATCTGCCTAAGCGTGGCGTGGCCTTAGTCGGCGCGATCCCTCGCGGCTTGCCCGGTTTCTCCCTTCCTCGGGTCGAGTGGCACGACGCACAGGCTCTGTTGCCGGCGGCCATCAGCATTGCCCTATTGACCTACGCCGAAGGCATTCTTTTGGCGCGCGCCTTCGCGGCGAAGAACCGGTACGAAGTCAACGCCAACCAGGAACTCACCGCCTTGGGCCTCGCGAACGTTTGCAACGGATTTTTCCGAGGATTTCCTGTCACCGGCAGCCAGTCACGCACGACCATCAGCGAAGCCGCAGGCGGCAAGACGCAGGTGGTCAGCTTCATGTCGGCAGCTACTCTTATT
>Ga0209517_10009225_pt1 | contig 11320 bp, 8 predicted proteins | sample PeaSoiMetSII2010_FD_187695 | JGI IMG/M metagenome (GOLD analysis project Ga0209517, IMG submission 187695) | Peat soil microbial communities from Weissenstadt, Germany - SII-2010 (SPAdes) (version 2) | ecosystem: Environmental > Terrestrial > Soil > Wetlands > Peat | place: Germany: Weissenstadt...
GAAATGGTTCAGACCATTTATTGGCCGCATCACTGGCTGGAAAATCCGGTATTGCCTCCGCCCTTTCCAGATACGTCGGGCCCAGATAAGCCTTTCCGTTTCCTGAATATTTCGCTTTTCCTGCCACGGCGCAGGTGGGATAGCCTCATCGAGGCATACCTCGAAGAATTCAAAAAAACTGAAAATGTCGAGCTCTATCTGAAGGTCAACTTTCCCTTCTGGCACCCTATTCCCGGCAAGCCCCGGCAAGACCTTTATAATCTTATCGATTCACTGCGCAAAAAAACCGGTTCTGAAGCCAGGATCGCCATTGATGAGGAACTCGGCACCCGTACGGATATTGTTCGCCTGATCGATAGCTGTAATGTCTATATCTCCACGGATACCGCCGCTACAGCTCCGATCAGTGAGGCGAGGGTAAGAAGAAGAATGGTAGTTATCCCTGAGGGATCTGGACTTGGTGAGGTCGGTGTCCATATAGCGGTCGATCCGAATGCAAAAATGCCGTTGACGCAGGAGATGCTTTTGTATCAACCCAATCACAAGGGAGGGTACATGCCACTGCTTGACGTGCGCGATGTTCGCAATGCCATGCGTAAGGCTTACGATATGCCACCGGATGAGCGGCAGGCCAAGGATACGGGCATTACACATTTGATGGGCCCTTCTGATTGCCTTCCAATCATAATAAATGCGATACATTCGGCCTGGGATCACAAGAAAGCATCGGCCAGGGAAACCAAGGCAACAAATGCGGGCAAGCGGATCGCCTGGGAAGGCACACAGCTTGTCAGCCATTCCCTGGCGCTTATCAACAGGGAATTATGTCTTCAATTGATTGACTCGGGCTATGAATTATCGATTATCCCAGGGAAAGAAGTTGACAATATCAGCCCCGATTCCGACCCCCGCTTTAACAAGATCGTCGAGCGAACCAGAAAACCTCTTTCCGGCAGTACCGATGTGCATGTCAGGCACCACTGGCCGCCTAACTTCGACCCTCCCCCGCAAGGCCATTGGGTGATCATCCAGCCTTGGGAGTACGGCAGGATTCCGCAAAGCTGGGTGGAACCCATGTCAACTCTGGTCGATGAGATTTGGGTCCCCAGCACCCATGTCCGGAAGACGTTCATCGCAAGCGGCATCCCCGCAGACCGTGTGCAGCTCGTTCCAAACGGCGTCAATTCCTCTCAATTTCACCCTTCCGCTCAACAACTCCGGATAAGTTCGGAAAAAAAATTCAAGTTCCTCTTCGTGGGGGCGGCTATCTGGAGAAAGGGGATCGACATTCTCCTGGATGCGTACCGGCAGACCTTTGATTCACATGACGACGTAGTACTGATCATAAAGGACTTACCGGCCGGGGTATTCTATCAGGACGCCGGGGCAGGCAAGATCATCCTGGAAATCAAAAGGGACCCGAAGGCGCCTGAAATAGCCCATATGCAGACGGTCCTCAAAACAGAGGAACTGCCCGGGCTTTATACCGCCTGCGACTGCCTCGTACACCCATACCGCGCGGAAGGGTTCGCCCTGCCCGTTCTCGAGGCCATGGCGTGCGGGATTCCCGTAGTAACTACTGCGTGGGGATCAACAGATGATTTCTGCTCTCCGGATTACTCCTATCTCATCCCGGCCACACGAGTCGAGTTCAAGCCAAGTGACATCGAGCTTGCCGACGGTGGGGGCTGGGTGCTGCAACCGGATTTGAACGCCCTTTGCCGACTGATGCGGGAAGTCTTTGAAAACCACAGGGCGGCCAGGGACAGGGCTTTGAAATTATCGGAAGATGTCAGAGCGCAATACGACTGGAAAAATATTGCCGAGAAGGTGAAGGCGCATATTCATCAGCTTGCCCGAAAGCCTGTGCTTAGAGAGCGGAAACTCTAGCATCGTTATTCCACACCTTCCGCCGGCCCGCTTCTCCCAAGGCTCTTGTATTCGATCAGGTCGTCCCTGTATTCAACGCCGTAGATGAACAGCATAATCATGGCGAAACTGAGGATGAGCGGTCCATAGAGGATGCCCTTCAATCCAAAGTATTGAACCCCGCCGAGAATGGCCAGAAAGATGTAAAATGGTGACATCTTCGATTTGCCTTTCATAAGAAAGGGGCGGAGGAAATTCTCTATGATTGCGGACGATACTATCGACCACACGGACAGAAAGACGCCTGAATTAACCTGTCCCAGCAAAATCAGATAAATGGTGATCGGAAGCCATACAAGAGAGGTCCCCACGATAGGAATAAGTGAGACAAGCCCCATCATGGTTCCCCAGAAAAGGCCCGGGAAACCGAGAATCTGAAGGGCGATTCCTCCCGCGAGTCCCTGGCAGATCGCGGTAAGAAATGTGCCCAGCAGCACAGATTTAGCAACCACCCTGATGCCGTTGATAATCCGATCTTCCTGGTCGACCCTCAGAGGTATGAAGAAGCGGATGCTGCTCACCATTTCCATGCCGTCTCTCACCAGGTAGAAGGCAACGAAAATCATCACGAAAAAATGCGCCACAAGGCTGGCTACGTTGCTCAGTATGGAGGCGACTTTCCCCAGCAGGAACTGCCCTATGCTCTTGCTCAATGAGAGCAGATCGTTTGTTATGTCGGTTTTGTTTACATCGAGGAAAGGAAAGCGCTCGTGCAGTTTGGCCAGGTATTCGTTGATTCGGGGGTCCTGGCTCAGTTGCTGCAATTTGCCTTCCCGAACCCAGTCGTTGGTTTTGTTTACCGTGTCTAACCCCTGGGTCACAAGTGTCGAAGTGAAAACGAAAACAGGGATTGCTATGACGAAGGTTATTATCAATACGATTACCAGGGCTGCCAGGTTTTTTCGTCCATTGAAGCGCCGCTCGAGGTAGAGTTGCACGGGATTGAAAATCGAGGCTAGCACAATCGCCAGGATAACCGTATCGATGAAAGGAAAAAGGATCAGATATGCCAGATAAAAAGAAACAGCGAGAACGGCGAGCAGAAATGCCCTGTAGCCTTTTGTTCGTCCCGTCCGCTGCTGTGTTGTGTCCGAATCTGCCATAGAGACCTCTTACCTGGAAATTGTTCACCGCAGCAGTGGGACCGCCACCCAGGTTTCGCCACTCAAACCTTCGGCGGCGGGCGGTGGGACCACCAGCCATGTTTCGCCACTGCCTTCGTCAGCGGCAGGAAAAATCCCCCTGCCTTTTCATGGTTTCCGGTCCACCCCGGCAGGAAATTTTCTTGCGCCCTCGCCCGCTTCGCGATGGAGGTCCGATTCGAGCAAATGGATTTCCTTCAGCTTCGCAGGTTGCTTACGGCAAAGAAGCTCGGCCTTCTTTGCGAATTCGAGCGCCTTGCGCCTTTCTCCCTTTTGCTGCCACGCCCGGGCGAGGAGAATAAAGGCTTCACCGTTTCCGGTGTCTAACCTGACGGCCTTCTCGAGTGTTCGAATTGCGAGGTCCACTTTTCCCCTGTTCAATTGTCCCCTGGCTTGACTGACTTGCTGCATCGAGGCCTGCCGCCGAGGTGATCCGGCTTCGGCTTTCTCTAATTTAGGCAGCTTCTTTTCAGCAACCGCGCTTTGATGATCCTCAAAATTTTGCGTAAGACTTGAGTCCGGCCCCGGCGCTGAATAAGAAAGCGGCACACAAAGAGCAAAGCTGAAGAAGGCAAAAGTAAAAAGGCAAAAGACAAAAGTAATAGAAGCCTCGTTCCGGTTCTTACTTTTTGTTTGTCTGGAATCCCTCAATCCCTCAATCCCTCAATTTTTCAATTCCGTAATTCCTTAATTCATTAATTCCTTAATTCCGAAATTCCTTAATTCCGAGCCTCTTGCAAAACTCCTTCAACGTCATTCCGGGGAAGGCCGGAATCCAGGTTTTTCAAGGGTTTCTGGACCCCGGCTTTCGCCGGGGTGACGGATTTATGGAGTTTTGCAAGAGGCTCTTCCTTAATTCCGTAATTTTTCCATTCTATTGATTGTTATGAATAGTGCAATAACCATTAGGCCTGCTTTCGGATAAAAAATACTCCACCTTCCGTTGTTTGCAGTTGGAAGTCGCGAGTTCACATGAGTCCGCGCAAATAGTTTCCTCAACTATTCCGGGCGGCGGATCGAATTCTTGAGGTTCGATCCACGGCCGCGCCAGGTTCATAAATCGAGCCCACAGGCTTGCCGCACACTGCGCACCACGCAGCCCTGTCGGGCCGTGGTCGTCATATCCCACCCAGACCAACGCCAGCAGGTCAGTCGTATATCCAATGAACCATGAGTCGCCTAAGGCATTTGTCGTACCGGTTTTGCCTGCACACTTGAAATCGACGCCGAGTCTTTTCATCCCCTTGGCCGTACCTCTTTCCACCGCTCCCTCGAGGATGCTGGTTATGAGAAAGGCTTTCGCCGGTGAAGTTACCGAAGAAAAGTCTATATGCCGGCGATCCAGAATGTCTCCATTCTCCGAAACGATCTCCTTGAGACCAAGCAGATACGGCTTTTGCCCATCATTGGCCAGCACGGCATATGCCTTAGCCAGTTCAATGGGGGATAACTCGAACGAACCCAACGCAATCGAGCGTAGATCTCCCGGCGCCGTTTCTATCCCGAAACTTTTGAGTGTCCCGATTATTTCATCCAAACCGGTTTCGAAGGCAAGGTTTGCCGTGGCAGCCTGTAGCGACTCTTCGAGGGCTTGACGGAAATCGACCTTCCCCCGATACCTTCCGTCGTGGTTTTTGGCTGTCCAAGATATGCCGTTAAGTTCGTAAGGCACGGGCAGATCAAAAAGCCGGTCACAGAGTTTAAAACTCTTGAGAGCAGAGAGATAGACGAAGGGTTCGATAGCGGACCCTGGTTGGCAGCGTCCACTGAGAGCCCTGTTGAAGCTGCTCTCGCCATAATCCCTGCCGCCTGCCAGCGCAAGGAGTTCTCCTGTTCGTGGCTGTAAAGCTATCAAAACTGCCTGAAGCTGCCGAGGGTTTTCCGGCTCATTTGAAGCCGGTCCCCTACCACTCTCGCTATCGATTTCCCCAAGACCTTCCCGTATCGCCGTTTCCGCAGCGGCGGCAATCTCGGGCTGAAGGGTCGTATAGATTCCCAACCCCTCAGAAACCAGCCTCTCCGGAGCGTATAACTCCTGCGCCTGCATCCGCACATAGTCCACAAAATAGGGGGCAATACGTGAGGAGATTGATGCGGGGGCCACCCGCAAGATTTCCAGAAGCGCCGAGTCATATTCTGCCGGCGAAATTTTTCCAAGAACAAGCATGCGCTTCAACACCACGTTTCTGCGCTCCAGGGCGGCCTGGCGGTTAACAAGCGGCGAATAATTGTTTGGCGATCTTATCATCCCGGCAAGGGTGGCGGCCTCAGAAAGGGTGAGGTCCTCCACGTTGCGGCCAAGGTAATACTCGCAGGCTTCCCCAATCCCGTGGATAGCAACGCTGCCTCTTCTTCCCATATAGATTTCGTTCAGGTACATCTCCATTATGTCATCTTTTTTATAAAGGGCTTCAAGGATGAGAGACATGGAGAATTCAAGAAATTTTCTTCGAAAAGTTCGTTCGGATTCCAGGAAGTAGTTCTTTATCAGTTGTTGGGTGATCGTGGAGCCGCCCTGAACGACGCGGCCCGCCCTGAAGTCGGCCAGCATCGCTCGAAGTATCCCGAAAAAGTCAACTCCACTGTGCTCGTAAAAACGGCGGTCCTCGATTGCCATAACAGCGTCGATCAGGGACTGCGGAACTTGACGGATATTGATGAGCATCCTGCTTTCGCGTTCCGGTCCAAAGAGGCGCGCAATTTCGAGCGGCTCCAGCTCGAGGAACGAAATTTCTTTATCCCGGGTCCGAATCGCAGAGACCCTGTTTTGCTCAAAATCGAATTCAACGAGCTGCGAGGGCAGGAAAATGCCCGGAAACTCGAAATCCCTCAAGTTCGCAACCAGGGTGCTGTTCGACGACTTGAACTCGCCGGCGGGCACCGGTTCTTTTGAGGCCTCCTTGTAGCGGCGCTCCTCGAGCATATGCCTGAGCCCGCCAAGCGACAGAGCCTGGCCGCGATAGAGCGGGACAGTTGAGGAAAAAACACGCGCAGGCACGCTCCAACGTCTTGACGAAAAGCGGTTCGTGATCTCGTTGTACAGATAATATGAGAACCCCGCGGCAATAAGAGCGAAAGAAACAACGAAGAGCGAAACGCCCCATAATATGTAATTTCGCCGCCTGGGTTTCTTGTAAAAAAAACCTCTCACCCATCACCCCTTACTCCAATGCCGTTCACTTAATAACAAATTGAATCAAGTGTGGGGCTGGCTGCAAAGGCCGCCCCACATAACCTTGAACCACGTCAAGTGAACAGTATTTCCCCTTACCCGCGTAAGCTGTCGAACCTCACGACGCATTCAACATGCGGCGTATGCGGAAAAAGGTCAATCGGCTGTACCTCTTTTATATCGTAGGCCTCGAGAAGAAGGGCCGCATCCCTGGCAAGACTTGCGGGATTGCACGAGACGGCGATAATTCGCTTCGGCCGGGTCTCCAGCAGCGCTTTCACCACTTTCGGATGCATTCCGGCCCTGGGAGGGTCCACTATGACAACATCAGGTCTTCCCATCTGCGCGGCCTTTGCGATCACGTCCTTCAAATCGCCTGCCAAAAAGGAGCAGTTGCCGATATTATTGATCCGGCAGTTCTCGTGCGCGTCATGAACGGCATCTTCGACCAGTTCGATTCCAATAACGCTTTTTACAAGCGAGGCGATATATAGCCCGATGGTTCCCGTTCCGCAATATAGATCCCAGACATTTTCAAAACCCTCGAAGCCTGCGAGCCGGCTGACAGTGTCATAAAGGTTCTTCGCCCCGAAGGTATTAGTCTGGAAAAAGGAGTTTGCGGATATCTGGAAACGCAGCTCCCCGAATTTTTCTTCGATGAACCCCGGGCCGAAAAGGACGCGGCTCGAATCTCCGACAGCAACCTGAGAGTTTTTATCATTTGTGGAATGGATAAGGGTCGTAACTCCAGGGAATTTCGATAGCAGATGATCTGAAAGCCGGTTTATAGTCCTGTCTTCATGTGGATTTGCCGAAGTGATCAGGTGTATCAGCATCTGCCCGGTGCTCTTTGCCTCCCTTATGACCAGAAAACGCCAAAAGCCCAGGTGAGTGCGGATATTGTAGGCCGCAAGGCCGCTTTCAATCGCCCACCTGCGAACCTCAAGCAGGATAGCCGAGGACTCCTGCGACTGGAGCACGCAATTGTCTATGTTGCATACCTTGTCGAAAAGCCCCTTTACATGCAGACCAAGTGCAAAAAGGGATTCCCGCGAAAATTCCCGGTCGAGTTCCTCGGCAAGCAGCCAGCGCCTGTCGGAAAAAGTAAACTCCATTTTGTTTCTGTAGTGCTGAGTCTCCGGAGAGGCAATGATCGGGGCGACTTCAGTTTCCCCCGCTCCCGCAATATGCCCGAGACACTCGACGACATGGGCCCTTTTCCAGAAAAGTTGAGCCTCATACGATATATCCTGCCAGCTACACCCGCCGCAAATCCCGAAATGCGGACATACAGGCGCCCTGTAGTCGGGCGACTGGGTCAGCGTCTCAATTACCCTCGCCTCGGCGTAATTTTTTTTCTTCTTCGTTATGAGGGCCTTTACCATTTGCCCGGGAACCGCGTGGTTCAAAAAGACCACGAACCCGTCCACTTTGGCTACAGCTTTGCCCCCAAACGCGAGCTTCTCAACCTGGAGCTCGATCTGCGTTCCTTTGGTTATCTTTTCCATACGTCCATCCATGTCTTACATCTTATCCGAAGCGCATTAAAATGGAAACGAATCACTGCCGGCCTTGACCAGGCGCACATATCTGGGATATCTTAATAGATTTCCAAAACCTATTTCAAAGGAGCACCAACCCGTGATCGCCATACTCGACTATAAAGCGGGAAACCTGACCAGCGTTAAGCGGGCTTTGGATTATATTGGGTCCTCATGCAAAGTCACCAACTCCCACGATGAAATCCGCAGGGCGGATAAAGTGGTGTTCCCGGGGGTCGGAGCGGCAGGAAAATCCATGGAAAGCCTGCGTGAACTCGGACTTGATAAGCTGCTTTTGGAACTCTTCGACTCACAGGTGCCCATCCTGGGCATTTGCGTCGGGCTCCAGGTGCTTTTTGATATGAGCCAGGAAAACCAGACCGCCTGCCTTGGAATCCTCCCCGGTGAAGTACGAAGGTTCCCTGAAAAAATGTATTCCAAAACGGGTGATTTTCTGAAAATTCCGCATATGGGCTGGAACGCGGTGTCATTTCAAAACAACCACCCCGTCTTTCGAGATATCCCTGCCGAAAGCGAGTTCTATTTCGTTCACAGCTACTATCCGCAGCCTGCGAACCAGGACATATCGGCTGGGATCACCCAATACGGCATAACTTTCACTTCCGCCGTAGCTTTCAAAAACCTCGTCGCAGTGCAGTTCCATCCCGAGAAAAGCGGCAAGCCGGGGTTGCGGCTTCTTGACAATTTCTGCCGTTGGAACGGCCTTTCATAATGGCGGTTGGGACCGCCGGCCTGATTCACACGCTGCCTTCGGCGGCGCCGGCTTTGGCTGGGCGAGTCCGGCCAATGAGGAGGAGCCCATGCTCAGCAAACGCATCATACCTTGCCTGGATGTCCGGGACGGCAGGACCACCAAGGGAATTAAATTCAAGGACAATATCGACATAGGCGACCCCGTGGAAATGGGACGTTTTTACTACGAACAGGGCGCCGATGAAATAGTCTTCTATGATATCACTGCATCGAGCGAGCGCCGCCCAATTATGCTCGATGTAGTACGGCGGGTGGCCGAAACAATCTTTATCCCCTTTTCGGTCGGCGGCGGCATTCGTACTCTGGAGGACATGCGCGCCGTACTGCTTGCCGGGGCGGAAAAAGTCAGCGTGAACTCGGCGGCGATGCTCAATCCGGACATCATCCGCCAGGGGGCTGAAGCCTTCGGCAGCCAGTGTGTTGTGCTCGGAATGGATGTAAAGAAGGTCGGTATCTCCGAAAAGATCCCCTCCGGCTACGAAATGGTCATAAACGGCGGCCGTACCTATATGGGAATAGATGCGCTGTGGTGGGCCATGGAAGCCGAAAGACTCGGCGCAGGCGAGATCTGCCTCAACTCGATAGACGCGGACGGAACCAAGACAGGCTACGAAATCGAACTGACCCGCCTCATCTCGACCAACGTCCATATTCCGGTCATAGCATCCGGAGGCGCCGGAGAACCTCAGCACCTGCTCGACGTCCTCAAACAGGGCCGAGCCGACGCGGCGCTGATCGCCTCGATGGTCCACTACGGGACCTATACCATTGAAGGGATAAAGGGTTTCTTGTCTCAAAATGGTGTGAAGGTGCGCAAAATCTAACGCCATATTTGAAGAACACTGCGCGAGCCAGAGCGTTTCGGACTTCGCCCTTGTTCAGTCCAGCGTGAACACGGCGGCGCAGTTCCACACTTTGTAGCCAGTCCGGAATGAACAGCGTCCGCTCGATGCGCCCCAATTCGCACAGTGCTACAGCCAGCCCATTCTGGCGCGGATAGCTTCCAAGCTTGAGCAGCATTGCGAGGCCGTCACCCTGCCGTGTTTGATCGAGGCAGCCAGACGCAAAATCTCGTCCCAATGCGTGCGGACATGATCCCGCGCATTACCAACTGCATTAACCTACTTGCTAAATTTAACCGATTAGGTTACTTTATGGTCCTATGGAAAAGCGCACGCCTCACTGCAAACTGTCGGTGATAAAGGCCATGATTCAAGCCGGCAATGTGCGAATAACCCTGTCAGCGCTTGCGGGTGGGGCGGCGTTGGGATTCGATGCGGACGGCATTGTCGGCGTGATCATGGGTCTAAGGCCCAAAGACTTTCATAAAAGCATGACGACGCATTCCGATCATCGAATCTGGCAAGACGTTTACCGACCTGCAACATCAGCCGGTGAGGTTTACCTGAAGCTCACCGTCATCGATGAAGTGCTCGTCGTTTCTTTTAAGGAGCTATGATCATGAAATGTCCAGTTTGCGGCGGGGCTGAAATGGTGCGCGACACCCGTGACGTACCTTACACATACAAGGGCGAATCGATGATCATTCTCTCGGCCACGGGTGATTTCTGCCCGGCGTGTGGCGAAGCCGTGTTTGAAAAGAGCGAATCCTACCGTGTTAGTTCGTTGATGCTGGAGTTCAATAAACAGGTAAATGCATCTATTGTTGATCCGGCATTCATTGCGAGTGTGCGCAAGAAGCTTGCTCTCGACCAGCGCGAAGCCGGCGAGATTTTTGGTGGTGGCGTCAATGCATTTTCACGTTATGAGAACGGCAAGACCAAGCCGCCACTGGCGCTGGTGAAACTGCTCAAAGTGCTTGATCGTCACCCTGACCTCTTAGCGGAAGTCAAATCGGCTTAGCGTACGATTTTTTCCGAATTCTCTGAGCGCCCCATAGAGGTTTAGTCTCCGCCACACTTTATGGTACACCATCATGGTGTGTTCTCAAGCCCGTTATTGCCCTTGTCGTAGACCTTTTCACTTCCGTCTCTAATGCTCCCTTGAAGTCCATGAAACATGATCCTATCATTGTTGGTGGATACACAAAATAAGTCCGAGAGGAAATCATGCCGAAAGCTATTTTGATACATGAGACCGGAGGACCTGAAGTCTTGCGTTTCGAGCAATACGATCCGGGGACGCCCGGTTCCGGCGAGGCGCTTGTCAGGCACGAAGCGATCGGGGTGAACTTCATAGATATCTATCATCGGATGGGCCTTTATCCTTTGCCCCGGATGCCGGCGGTAATCGGTATGGAGGGAGCGGGAATTGTCGAAGCTATCGGCAAGGGGGTGAGCGAGGTTTCGGTTGGAGACCGTGTAGCGTATGCGGGGCTGCCTCCGGGTGCTTATGCGGAGGTGCGGGTCATTCCGGCTCATCGTCTTGTTGTGGTTCCTCAAAACATCTCCCTGCGCCAGGCTGCCGCCATGATGTTAAGGGGAATGACCGCCCGATACCTGCTTTACGGGTGTCACAAGGTCCAACCGGGCGATACGATCCTTATCCATGCGGCAGCGGGAGGCGTGGGGACACTTGTATCCCAGTGGGCAAAGCACCTCGGCGCAACGGTAATCGGAACTGCGGGGTCGAAGGAAAAAGCCGAAATTGCAAGAAGCAACGGATGCGACCATCCAATCCTCTACAGGGAGGAAGATTTCACTTCCCGAGTAAAGGAAATAACGGATGGACGGGGTGTTGACGTAGTCTATGACTCAGTGGGCAGGGAAACTTTCATGAAGTCTCTGGACTGCCCACTGAGT
>Ga0209517_10009226_pt1 | contig 11319 bp, 17 predicted proteins | sample PeaSoiMetSII2010_FD_187695 | JGI IMG/M metagenome (GOLD analysis project Ga0209517, IMG submission 187695) | Peat soil microbial communities from Weissenstadt, Germany - SII-2010 (SPAdes) (version 2) | ecosystem: Environmental > Terrestrial > Soil > Wetlands > Peat | place: Germany...
AAGATGCTATTTACGTATTGCATGCCCGGCCCCTTTCTGAGTCTCGACAACCAGAAAGTATCCGGTTCACGCTGGATTTGCCGGGCATGCGCTGCGGCATAGTGAATCATTCCCGGGACAGCCCTGCGAGGCGCGGCGGCAGGTTCTTGGGACCTGAAGCCTTCGAGGCAGCGGTAGCGGAAGGAGCACATGCGAGCCCTGATCGTCAGCTCCGATCGTTTCGAAGACGGCGAGCTCTCCGAGCCGCTGCAACAGTTGCAGGCAAAAGGGGTGGAGGTGGACATCGCCGCGCCGCAGCAGCGACCGATCACCGGTAAGCACGGACACAGGGTAAGTGCCGGCGTGGCCCTTAGCGCTGTGCGGGCAGAGGATTACGACCTGCTGCTGTTGCCCGGCGGCGAAGCGCCGGCGAGCCTGCGGAAGATCCCCGGGGCGGTGGCCATCGCCCGGCATTTCCTTCAGGCCGACAAGCCCCGTGGCCGCGATCTGCCATGGGCCGCAGCTCTTGATCGCCACCGGCCTCATGGCGGGACGCACCGCCACCTGCTATCGCGCGGTGAGACAGGAATTGGAGGCCGCAGCGGTGAACAACCTGGACCGCGAGGTGGTCGTGGACGGCAATCTCGTCACCTCGCGCCAGCCGGCCGACATTTCCGCCTTCATGCGGGCGATCTTCAGGATTACGAGACTGTCGCGCTGCGGCCATTAAACAAAAAAGCCCCGGACGATGCCAGGGCTTTAAGCTCGATTTGATCAAGATCGCTACCTTAGGATTGCTTTGCTAGGCAGCCTTGACCTCGATCTTCTTCGTAGGCTTTTGAGCCTCAAGCTTTTTGGGAAGTGTCAGCGTGAGTACACCTTTCTTGAAGCTCGCTTCGATTTTGTCCGCGTCGACGCCTTCTGGCATCTCGAAGCGGCGCTCGAAGGAGCCAAAATTGCGCTCGCGCATATAATAATCCTTCTTCTTCTCCTCTTTTTCTTCTTGCTTCTCGCCCTTGATGATCAGGTTGCCATTGGCAACCTTCACTTCGATGTTCTTCTCGTCCATCCCGGGCAATTCGGCCGTGAGCTCGTAGGCCTTCTCGCTTTCGACGATGTCGACCGCCGGGGTGGCTTCCCACGTTACTTCACCCCCCCAAAACGGCTCTACATCGAAAAGTGAACGGCGGGTGGGAAGTCGCCCGAAGCCCCGACCGAAATCGTCGAACAGGCGATCCATTTCCCGGCGGAGGCTCAAGAAAGGTGCCCATGCTTGTGTCGTGGACGGAACGTCGGCAGCCCTTTCCACTCTTACAGGCATTTTGGTTACATTTTCAGCCATTGCAAAGTCCTCCATATTGAAGACAACTGTCGATCAGCTGTGATCAATCGTGCGGAAAAACAACTGCCCTTGACCAAAAAAAGTATTTGGTTTTTTTGATCCGGATCAAAGCGAATTACTGCGCAAGGGATTCGACTGTTTGCGTCAGTTTGTTGCGTAAACAGTCGCGATGCTAACCCTGGATGAGGAACGATGATTTCCGATTTTCCTATCGCGCCGCCCATTCGTGTCAAAGACAGCCCGCGGGAGCGACGGCTCGAGACCTTGGAAGACGCGCGGTCCTTCGTGAATGATGCGCTGGCCGCGCGCCGCACTCCGCCATGGCGCGAACTCCATGCGCGTTTAAAGAAGGTGAAATCGGAGGACGACGCGATTGAAGCGATAGGCGCGCTACGCGAGCTATTAATGATGGAAGGCCTGCTCCAATCGTCCGACCGAAGCCACGGGTAACGGTCGGCCGGACCGGCCTCACTTACGCGCAAGGGCGCCGAGATGCGGCTGCTGTGTGCACCTAAAACCTTGTCTGAGTTGATGTGATGGAATCGCCTAAGCTGGCGGAATGATTCGGCTGCTCTGTTTCGTGTTGGCCATCCTAGCCTCGCCGTTCAAGTCGAAGTTGCGGCTCGAGGCTGAGAACGCGGTGCTTCGACATCCGTTGGTTGTCTTGAGGCGTAGGCTGCGTGGTCGCGTCCGGCTCACAAACAATGATCGCTGGTTCTTTATCCAGCTGTATCGCTGGTTTCCATCAATCCTGCAGGTTTTCACAATTATCCGGCCCGAGAGGCTCGTGCGTTGGCACAGGGCCGGCTTTCGCCGCTACTGGCGTTGGAAGTCGCGCCCGCTGGGAGGGCGACCGCAGATCGAGACAGAGCTGCGCGCAATGATCCGGCGGATGAGCGTCGAAATTCCGCTTTGGGGCGCGCCACGCATCCACGGCGAGCTGCTCAAGCTTGGGTTTGAGATCGCGCAGTCGAGCGTCGCCAAGTACATGGTCAAACGACGGGGGCCGCCCAGCCAGGGATGGCGAACCTTCTTGCGTAACCACGCGCCGGACATTGCCGCCATGGACCTGTTCGTTGTTTCAACTATCGGTTTCGACCTGCTCTATGCCTTCGTCATCGTCCGGCTCGACCGCAGAGACCTCGTCTGGATCAACGTCACAGCAAACCCGACGGCAGAATGGGTTGCTCGCCAAATAACGGAGGCATTTCCTTGGAATGAGGCTCCGCGCTATCTCATCCGCGATAGGGATCGGATCTATGGCAGTGTCGTTAGACGCCGATTGCGCTCCATGGGCATCCGGGACAGACCTAAAGCACCTGCATCGCCCTGGCAGAATGGTGTTACCGAACGGCTGATCGGATCAATCCGGCGTGAGTGTGTGGACCACGTCATTGTCTTGGGCGAGGTGCATCTGCGCCGGGTCCTGCGATCTTATGCACGCTATTATAACGACATCAGAACGCATCGGTCGTTGGGCAAAGACGCGCCGGCTGTTCGCCGGGTTCAGCGGACCGGAATCATCAGTTCACACGCTTGGCGGACTTCACCATCACTACATCCGGGTTTAGGTTTTCGGTACAACAGGATCTGCCGCCGCGGGTCCGCGGCCGTCACCCGCTGGGTGGGATTGAACGGGCGTTCTTGCACGTCAGCCGCCGCCATGACCTCCTTCACTCGGCGCAATGCAGTTGTCCGGCTCCATCTCCAGATCCGCCGAGAGGCAATCTGGGTCATGCCGCTTTCGTCGTAAATCGAACACGCGGTTTAGTTTGAATAGCACATCGCGGGGGAGGGGTACCCGACGGACAAGCTGCTCCTCGAACAAGTCCGCGATTTGTGATTCCACTTCTAAGAATCGGGTGCGCACCGCTGCGGTCCTTTCGGCCTCGGACTAGGATTGAGACGAAAACAGCTTGGCCAGATCCTGCTTGGCGATTAAGTTCAAGATTAACGCTGCGTAGCTAAATACAATTAGTCCAAAGAACGGATAGCCCAGATATCCCAGGACCGGCATCTCGAAGACCTTCCAAAAGCCGACATACGGGATCGTGTAGATCCATTTCGGAAGTGAGTAGAAATTCCAGCACTCCCACCAAAATCCGGTTATGAGCGTACCGATACCAAGAGACAGCGGGAGCGTTAGATTTCCTTGCTCAATTTGGTGAACGAGTGACGCAGGTACTCTCAAGGCACAGGCAAGCGGCTCGAGAAATAGGATTGGGACGATCCAGACCAGCGGGAACGTTTCAGAAGGAAACAGGTTGAGCAGCCAAAACAAGATGAACGTGGACACGAAAGCAATAGGCAATGTCGTGGCCGGTATCGCTACTCGCGTGTTGAGTGAGTGTCTCCTTAAAAGCTGAAAGACTAAGGTCGATGTCGACAGGACCGCTGGTACAACAGTCGAGAAGTCGATCGATGCTTGAATTGCGTAATGAAGAGTACTGATCGGATGAGCAAACAGGTAATGCCAATTCTGGACAATGGAGTTCATATATTCAAAGAACCACCACATGGGAATTGAGACTATGAACAGCCATAAGAAGGACCAGTGCATACGGCGCAGCAGTGAGGTCTCAGCCAAGACTTCGCTCAATCCATTGACGAGCAGTATGTAGCCAACCCAGAGCGGGAAGAACGAATATTCGCTTACAAGGCGGATGTGAAACCAGGCGAAATACCAGCAGACGGCAGTGAGTACGATCCCTAATATCAATAGTGGCATACGCTTCTATCCTACCATTAGCGGGCTTGAGGCTCGCTTAAACGAGGGCAAGAATCTCAATGAAATGGGGAGCCAATCGGAGCAAAACGTCAAACTCTTGTATTGTTCAGATTGTGATATAATTTTTCTGGCGCCGCATCTGCGTTCGTAATTTCCACTTCTCCAGGCCAGAGGTGGGGTCGAATCAAGATGTGACTGGTCCCTGGTTTCGATCACCGCCTCGAGCAGGACCGCCTTGGCGGGCTGGTGAAGATGCGCTCATGCGATACCTCGACGATGTTGGCGCCTACCTTGCCCGGAACGGCGACGACCGTGCCGAGCTGACCGGGCCGATCCGCGATGTCGAACCGCAGTTGCGTTAACCGTCCGTCTCTCGCGAGCTGACAGGTCAGCACGCTTGATAGAAGGCGCATCTCGATATTGCCGCCGCTCAGCACGAGGCCAAACTAGTCCGGCCGCAGCAAACGATGGTGCGCAATATCCTCGCGTGTCCACATGGCGAGCCCGGCCCGATCATCGATGGTGTCAATCACTATCACCGCATCCGGGTCCGTGAACGATATCCGCCCCGGCCGCCCGGCCTTGCCCGTCGCCTCGATGATGACATCGTTTAAGAACCGTTCGACATCCGGCGCATGCAGTCCAAGTTTGGGCCCGCGCCGATGCAGGCGCGCGTGAAACGACTTTCCAGCCAGGCTCGGTAGCCATTCGAGCATGATGGATTTCGCGCTGTCCTTGAAGCCCTCCGCAGATGAAAAATCGAAAGCCCGTGTCGCCGGCGCTACCCGCGCGATCGCGTCATAGAGTGCCGGGCGTTCCCCGGTCAGACGCTCGATGACTTCGAGAACCGCCATTGGATCGTCAACTTTCATCACCAGCACGTTGTGGTACGGACCGCGCTCGGCCGGCCCAATATCCTGCAAGGCGCGAAGCGCCCGCCTGAAACTCTCCTGGTAGATCGTGACAATAATGTTCCAGTCTTTCACTCGCCGCCTCCTTGCAATCGTTGGCTGGCAAAGAACGCAGCTTCTATTATCAGCAGGTTGGCGTCCCGCACGAGGCAACCGGATCGGCCGCATAAGGGTTTCTAGCTCCGAGCGCCCGAACGGCCTTGCGCTGATCATAGCTTAGCTGCGATTTCTCGAGGCGAGCACTTGGCCGTAGCCAATGAGCCGTCTAGGCCGCCGGTGGCGTTTCCCTTTTCTCCGGCTTCGGCAGAAACCGCTCGAGTATCTCGATCACTTCCTCGTCTGAAACTTGTCGAAAGTCTCGATAATAATCGCCAATAGCCTCGAAGAACTCGTAATCTTCAAGGCATATGACCTCATCCGCCTCCTCACGCATCGTGACAATGCTTTCGGACGGTGCCACCGGCACGGCAAGCACGAGGTTCTTCGGGTTTCGCAGGCGAGTGGCGCGCAACGCCGCCCGCGTGGTCGCCCCCGTAGCAATGCCGTCATCGATCACAATGGTCGTACGGCCAGCGACGTTCACGCGTTCGCGGCTGCCTAAGTATCGCTGTCGCCGCCGTTCGATTTCGGCGAGTTCGCGGTCGCAAACGGCCTTGAATTGCTTCTCGTCAATGTCTGCACCTCGAATAACGTCCTCGTTTCGCACAATGATCGGGGCGCCGCCGTCTACCACCGCGCCCATCGCCAATTCGGGTTGGAAAGGTACGCCGATCTTGCGCACGAGGATCAGATCGAGAGGCGCATTGAGCGCGGCGGCGACCTCGGCCGCTACGGGAACGCCGCCGCGGGGCAAGGCAAGGATTACCGGATGCTGATCTTTGTAGTTGGAAAGCGCCCGCGCCAATTTCTGACCGGCCTCCGATCGGTTCTCGAACGGCATTACAATCCCCCATCTCGCGGGACATGCAACGTTCCCATAAGCCCGATCGATGGGATACGGATGTCGCGGATTTCGTCGTTTGCCTGTGCCATCGATGCAAAGGATCTGCGGCGGAAGCGGTCAGAAGCAAGCCGGTTCGCAACATTGTCCCTATCGAGAGGCGTCGTTTTTGACACAGATCAATGAATGTCGGGCTGCGCGCGCGATGATATTTTCGGCAGCACTTCGAATTGGACCTGAGGAGGATGAAATGAAAGTCAAGGACGTCATGCACAAAGGTACAACTTGCGTCGAACCCAGTACGCCAGTGGGGGAAATCGCGAAGCGCATGCGTGACAGCGATGTCGGCGCGATCCCCGTCAAGGCAGACAGTCAGTTGGTGGGAATAGTCACCGATCGTGACATTACCTGCCGCGCGCTCGCAGACAGCGGCAACCTGGCCAAAATGACCGCCAAGGACGTCATGACGAAGGACGTTATATGCTGTTCCCCGGATGACGACATCCAAGTTGCAATCGAGACCATGGAAGCGAAACAAATCCGTCGTCTGCCCGTAACGGATAGCCATACGACCATGATCGGCATGCTGAGCCTCGGCGACATTTCGCACAAGGTCAGCAAAGAGCTTTCGGGTGAAATGTTGCGGGCGGTCTCAGAGCATCATGTCTAGTCGGCAGACCGCGTCGCGCGCATTTGCTCGGTCGCCATTGCTATCGACCACGAAATAGATGGAGTCGAATATGCTCAACGACTTGCACGTGGATCAGGCCCATTTCATTGCGCTTCTTGCCAAAAGCGCGCGAGCGCAGCGCGACGCGTTGCTCGGTAATGTAGCGGAGGATGATCTTGACGGGCCGATGGCCGCGCGAGGTGAACACAACCCCACCGTTGAACTTGGGGTCGAACCGCTTCCGGCTGATGCTTCCAAGCCGGCAGCGGCTTTGCGCGAAGCAATCAGCGCACTGTCCGAACCGGCGCGTCGTGAGCTTTATGCGCTAATGCGGATCGGTCAGGGTCACCTCGCAGTCAAGAAGTGGGATCGCGGCCTGTCTGAAGCCGAGATGCTCGGCGACGACGTGATCACCGCTGCGATCATCGACGATCCCGATCTGCACGATCATGTTACGAAGGGGCTTTACGAGGCCAAGCTCGCCGCGTGATGGCGCTATATTCCAAGCCGCCGACCTGCAAATTGGAGGAGGCTTGGCAATGAGCGGTTAGGAATGTTGACCGCCTGCCATCACGGCGCCGCCTGTAGATGCCTCGTTGAAGACCCTTAGCGGCCCGTTGGCTGGCTCAGATACCTTTACGAATCCCTTAGTTACCAGAGGCGATACCCATTATCGGAAAAAGACAGCCTGTCGCCGTCGCAGGCAAAGCGAGCCCCAACGTCATGTTGGCGACCAATCCGCCGGAGCGCTGCGTTTAGCTTACGCGCGTCGCCACGCACGATCGGCGATCCGCAATGGGTGAAGATGGCACGCCGAACATCAACCTTTTCACACCAATCGAGTTGACTGGAGATTGGCGCATGGCCGATTACGGTTTGTCTCCTACGACGCACCATCGATCGTTTCATCGTCGCACCATCGCCGATGTAGACGTTGATGCCGCGAAGTGCGTGTGCCGCATCGGGAATCCCGGCGACATCGGGCACATAGAAGAAGCAAGCGCCGCCTGCTGATACGCGAAATCCGACCGCTGGTGCTCGGATCGAATGCTCGACCGGAAACGCCTTGAACCGGACTCCGTCGATGATTATGGACTTTCGCAGCGGCAATCTGCGCCGATCATCAATAGGGAAGCGACGGATCAAATCCCATGTGATCCTAGTCGCGTAGACCGGACAAGGAGCGCCCTCGGCAAGGCCAGCAGAATGGTCCGGATGAGCGTGGGTCAGCACAATGGCCGTCGGCGCAACCCCGTGGAGCCGGCCTAGCCAGTCCGTTCCACAATCAATCATGATGCGCGCCTCGTCGCACTGAACAAGCAGCGAACTATGGCGTCGGTGCCGACGAGAGCGGATCTCGATCTCGCCGCGCGAGCCGAGGAACGTCAACTCGAGTTTCCCAGCGTTTGATTTCACCTTCATCCACGAAGCGAATTTAAGGAACCCCGACGGGGAGCAAGCACAACGGATCTTCGTCCTGAGCGAGATGCAGGAGATGCTTCTCTTCGTCCTCGCCGAATGCCCCGACCATCGTGGTCGCGAGACCGAGGGCGACGGCTTGCAGCATCAGGCTCTCGGAGCGTGGCCCGCCTCCACGTAGACGACGGCCGCAGCCAAGCCCCGGATCAGACTGATCCGGGCAACGTGCGGACGATTTCCTTGAACCGGTCCCAATCCGTCGCCGTCCAGATTTCGGTCTGGGCATGGCCGAATGTCCGAATCAGAGTGGAAACACGGGCCGCGGTCTCGATGTCGCTGGCCATGAAGACATCGAGATAATCGCACGGCCCCAGCACCGCATAGCTATTTAGCCATTTGATGTCAGGGCATTCTTGCCGAACGCGCTTCATGGCCTCGCGCTCGAGTTGCTCAAGCCCGCTCGGCGAGCGCACCGCATCGGGATTCAGTCGCGTCAACATAATGAAGATGGGCATGGCATTGCCTCCCATTTTGCGCAGACAGAATACCGATATGCGGATAGCGGGATTTGATTTCAATCAAATGAGGGGATGCGCGGCAACCGCCAAAGTGTCATCGCCCGCCAGGCAGGCAGCCTTGAGGCTAAGCAGATACTGCTCTCTTCTGGAAGATTTGCGGAGCGCTATCAAGCGCAGCCAGCTCGGAGACATCGCTCGGCAATTGCTCGTGGGTTCCGATCACCAGATAGCCGCGAGGTCTGAGCCGTTTCAGCATGCTCGTCAGGACCTTACGCTGGAGCGGCACGGTGAAATAGGTAAAGGTGACATATCGGCAGAGGATGAGGTCGAAGAGGCGCGCCGGCGTCTCCTTCCGAAGATCCTGATCAAGAAACTCGATCCCCTCGCGATGCTCCGGCTTGACGCAGTAGCGTGAGTCCAGCCGGTCAAAGCCCTGTTCGATCAGCGTCGGCGTCAGTTCGTGCAGGCTTGTCGGCTCAAAACAGCCTTCAAGGGCGCGCGCAAGCATTGCCTGGTCGACATCCGTGGCGACGATCGAGAGCGCGACGCCTGGATATGCGATTGCAACCTCGAAATCCCAAAGTATTTTTAAGGTGTAAGGTTCTTCGCCCGAGGCACATCCGGCCGACCAGACTTGCGCGTCGCGCCCTTCGCGCTTGGCTCGCGCAGCGACATCGGGCAGCAGACGCCTGCGCACGACTTCGAATATGCCCCTGTCACGAAAGAAGCGCGAAATAGTGATGTGGCAGCACTCATCAACAGCGCGCCATTCCGATGGATCACCTTCGAGGCGCGCGCGATAGGCTGCATAGCTGTCCACGCCGAGATCGCGCATTCGCTGCCTCAGACGTTTGCACACCTGGCGCCGGACCTTTCGGAAACCGGGCCAGCGCAGCTCAAGTTGCGGCAACGCCCACTGAAGGAACGCTGTGCAATCCTTGTCGTTCACGATGTTCCCGGCCCAATCTTATTTATTGTTGTCGTCGGACTTCGTGCGCGCCGGCTCCGTCACCGCCACCGCATCAGAAGCCGGGAAGGTCTCTTCCAGTCCCTCCTCAAGTGCTTCCTCCAGGCGCTGCCGCTCATTCTGCTTCTTCTTTTCGATGTCGGGCTTTGGCTGCTTACTGCTGCTCCGCGCCATGATTGTCTCCATTGCGTATGGGTCCGAACCCTCGCGTCGAACTCACCGGGAATTCGGATCGAGCATTCGGCGTCAACGAAAAAACGTCCCTTGTCGGCGCGATTAAAGACGCTCGATTTCGAATTCGCCGCAGGAATAACCAAGCATCGAAAGACCTTCCTCCAGGAAATCGCCGACAAGGGGCATACCGAGAAGGTATTCGGCCGTCCGTTGATTATGCGCACGCGCTGCCTCCTCGCGCACCGCCGGCCAGTCGCTGACGGAATAATCATCCCGCCCCAGCCACGCCAATGTCACGAGATCGATCTGCTCGTCTTCGGACAGTGAATTGATTAACGACGTAAGCTCCTCCACGACAGGATCATCTTCGTGGTCCTCGAGAACTGAGACGTCCTGGTCGTCGGACGGATTTGATCCAGGATCAACTTCTGTCACTTCATCCTTGGCGTCATATTCCCTGGCCTTGATGATGACGAAGCAGACCTTTTCTGGAGAGATCGTCAGCATTTGCGCGTCGTCAACCGCTGGACCTTCGATCTGTAGCGGTTTTTTCTGCATGTGCCGTCTCCATGACTTGGGGCGATCATTTCTCTCTGTGACAGAACGCCAAGATTAGGCGGGGATTTGAGCGGCATCTTATTGAGGCAAGTCAATCCGCCCGTGTCCTTTGTAGTTTTGCCGTCGCCGGCAAAAATAAGATTCACGAATAGATTTGATTAAGATCAAAGCAGCCACCCAGCCCGTGTGGTCATCTCACACTACGTCGTGCAGAGGCAAGATTGGCGAAGCACAGCAGTGAAGCGTCTACGGGCGTAGATCTGCCTACGCGATAAAACAGTCTACCGATGAAGCATGGCGTAGGGACCCGTAGCCATTCTGTCCGAGCACCCCGGAGGAGACTCCGGTTCGACGGGCAGGTGGCGCGGGTCCTGCGCTTTCGGGGCACGCTCCCCGATGGCTCGACATCGTCGCGATTGCGAGCGCGCCATGCAGGTCCAGGTCGAAACCTATGTGGACGAAGGCGGTGCCGAACGGCTCCGGCGATTTTATCTCGACAGCCGGGTGATCGAAGTGGTCGGTAACATCGACCAGTGGCACGGCGCCGACTATCGCTACGTGAAAGTCAAGAGCTGTGACCACGACGTCTATATTCTGCGCCACTGTGAAACTGGAGATGAATGGGAGCTGACGATGTACCAGCGCTCCCAGTCCGTTCCGGACAGCTGTAACGACGGGCCCGCGCGCTAATTCGGAAGGGCGATGGGCGAGGTGATGCCATGGCAAAGTCATTCGACTCTCATCCCGCTCAATACTGGCACAGGCTGGACGACGGGCGCATTCAGTGCGATCTGTGCCCTCGCTTCTGCAGATTACACGAGGGCCAGCGCGCCTTCTGCTTCGTGCGGGCGCGGCAGTGCGACGAGATGGTGCTGACGACCTATGGTCGCTCCAGCGGCTTCTGCGTCGACCCGGTCGAGAAAAAGGCGCTCAACCATTTCCTGCCGGGGTCACCAGCGCTGTCGTTCGGGACCAGCGGTTGCAATCTCGGCTGCAAGTTCTGCCAGAACTGGGACATCAGCAAGGCGCGCGAATACGACGTGCTCGCCGAGAGCGCTTATCCCGAGGACATCGCGCGGATGGCAGAACGGCTCGGGTGCCCGAGCGTCGCCT
>Ga0209517_10009227_pt1 | contig 11319 bp, 9 predicted proteins | sample PeaSoiMetSII2010_FD_187695 | JGI IMG/M metagenome (GOLD analysis project Ga0209517, IMG submission 187695) | Peat soil microbial communities from Weissenstadt, Germany - SII-2010 (SPAdes) (version 2) | ecosystem: Environmental > Terrestrial > Soil > Wetlands > Peat | place: Germany: Weissenstadt...
AGCGTTTCGATGCGCTGACGCTCGATCTCGGCCCCTTTCAAAACCGTCGCGATCAGTTCTTTCTCGCGGCGGCTGATTTCGGCGTCCTGAACTTTCACCTGTCCTTCTTTTTCGACTTGCTGCACTCTCACGCTTTCGGTCGTGACCTGCTGCTGCATGATGTTGGTCTGAATGTCGTACGCCTTGTCGGCCTGTGCCTGCTGCTTTTTCGTGACTTCGAGGTACTGCGCTTTTTTGACCTCGAGGTCGCGCTGCGATTCGGCTTGCTTGGCCTGGGAGAGCGTCTCGGCGAGCACACGTTCCTGATCGGCCTGCGCTCTGGCAACCGCCGCTTCGCGAGTCGCAATGGCGCGCTTGATGGCCGTGTCGCGCTCGGCTTCGGCAGTGGCTACGTCGGCGTCGCGCTTGATGCGGGCGACGTCGGGCTTGCCCATGTTGGTGATGTATTCGTTCTTGTCGCGGACCTCTTTAATGGTGAACGAAATCACTTCGAGGCCCATCTTGTTCATGTCGTCGGCGCAGGTGGCCCTCATGCGGTCGCCGACCATCTCCGGCTGCTTGACGATTTCCTCGACGGTGAGCTGTCCGATGATGCCGCGGAGGTGCCCTTCCATCACCAGTCGAATCAGGCCTTCGCGCTCCTGATCGGTCTTGGTGAGGAACTGCTCGGCCGCGGTAAGGATGGATTCCTTGTCGGACTTCACTTTGATTTGAGCGACCGCTTCGACGGTGACGGCGACGCCCTGTTTGGTGTAGAGATCCTGCTGCGGAGCCACGTCGAACGACATCAGTTCGAGCGAAAGGTCCTTGCAGTTTTCGATCATCGGAAAGATGACGGTGCCATGTCCCTGGACCACGCGGGTTCCGCGAAAGCCATAAACAATCAGCGCCTCGTTGGGTCCCGCTTTGCGGTATAAGCGGGCCAACATGCTCATCAGGAACAGAATGGCCAGAACCATCAGTCCCGCGATGACCCAGATTTCCATTGCTATGCCGAACATAGTGCCTCCTGAAAAATCAGTTCTCAGTTCTCAGTTGCCAGTTCTCAGCGTGCGGCGTTTTTGTGACCTGTCTAGCCACGCGTCAAAACTCCCGTCACCATATTCAGATCGCGCACGATGCGTTCGGGATCGCTGTGACCGAGGAAAACCTCGCCGTTCGAAGTCTTGATATGGACGACTTTGTTGCACCAGACATAAGCCCGCATGTTGCCGACGCAGCGAATGCCGTAGCCACGAAACGCGCTCCAGGATTCGGCGCCATAGCTCTGGATCTGCTGCCGTGGTATCGAGCGCAGGCGGAAACCGAGGGCGCGAATCTCGACGCCGTGGCGGAGAAAACGGTACTGGAACCCGCTCCAGGCAAGGGCGACAGTGGCGAATCCGATCAGGCCGACCAGGGCCATCGAAAGGCGCAGGGCCGGGACGCGCACCGAGGCGGCAATAATGGCGGGGACGATCACCGCCGGCAGAATGAGCAGGATGAAAGCTCGTCCGGAATGCGTTTCCTCCGCCAGAAGATCGTTTTCCAGGTCGTTTTCCAGCGACCCGCTGTAAGGAAGCGCCGGTTCGCGCCTGGATGCAATGTAAATCGCGATCAGCAAAACGGCCGCGATGGGAATCGCGATCAGCATCGCTGGCGGCAGCGAGGGCGTGCCGTGCAGGTTGTAGTGCACGATGCTCCGATTCACTTCGACCATGAATCCGAGAACCAGTGCGCAAAAGGCGAGCTGGGCCCAGGAAAACGCATCCACCCCGCGGCGAGCCACGTAGAGCAAGAGCGGAGTGAAAATCGCCAGCAGAAATGCTATGAATCCCACGCCGAACTTGATGGCTTGGTCGCGCGACATCCAGCCGTTGGCGTGGCCGGCGGCGTTGAAATGCGTGGCCACGTGGGCCGGGAGTTGGTCCCAAACCTGCCGGTACTGGAGCGCGACGAGCGGTAACGCCAGCCACAGGAAGACGATCGCAAGATGGAAGATTCGACGGTTCATAGAGGCAGCTCTTGGCTCTTATCCTTTAGCTCTTAGCAATCCAAACGACTCGAAGCTATCTCATAAATGGTTTTGGGAAGGGCACGGCTTCAGCCGTGCCGTCCGGAGCCAATAGAGATGCGGGCTTTAGCCCCTGAGCGCCCTGGCAGTCTACTGCTTCGGTTCATTATGAGATGACCTCTCGTTACTCGCCGCTGATTTCCTCCCAGCGCTTGACATAGGCGATGCCTTTCTCGTAGCGCGCCACCATTACCTCCGCACCCTTTTCAATCGCGCTTCCGTTTTCGCTGCGGGCGCCGCAGGTGCGCCTGGTTCCCGCCTGCGAGTAAATGATTTCGCCGGTGCCGTTTTCACGGACCGGCATGGAGACTCGCCCCAGCACGCCGACCATTTCATAGTCGGCGGAATCCATGTTTTCCTCACGCGAGATCAGCACGCGAGTGAGGAACAGAAAAACGATGGCGGCGCCGAACAGTCCGGCGGCCATGGCGATCAGCAGGCCGAGCGCGAACCATAGGCTGGAGAAAAGCGTAATCAGATAGCCGGTTCCTCCGAACCAGGCGAGAAACGCCGTCAAGGTAATGAAGTTGAACGGCGACAGCGGCGCGGGGCGGCCGGCGTGCGCGGCCGCGCCATTGCCGGCGCCGGCATGGGGAAGCGGTGCGTGCCCGGTGCCAACATGGCCGCCGCCATGCGGAACGTGCGGCAGATGCAAGTGCCAGCGCAGTCCGCCCGCGATGAACGAAACCGCGCTCAGCAGAAAACCGACGGCGAAACAGGTCAGGTAAAAGTCGGACCAAGTCATATTCCAAGGGCCAGTCATATTCCCGGTCATAAGTTTCGCCTCCTGGGCGCGGCGCTGTCGGCGCGCGCGCGTTCCGGACCGAGAGCTTCGAACAGGCGGTCGGCGAGTCCGGGCGTGTTCAGGATTTCGCCGAGCAGCAGCAGGCAGCGCCGCGTGTCATGGTCGCGCGCCACCTTGATCAGAACTTCGCTCACCTCGGGGTCGCTGGCGAAACGTTCCGAGCCTTGCAGCAGCCAGACATCAAGCTGGCCTTCGGTGGTGCGCAGGTCGGAGACCAGTTCGGTGTGATAGCCCTCGGGGTCGTCGACCAGGAAGCCGGGGTGCACTTTGAAGAAGCGCGCCAACAGACCGCGCGAGGATTGCGTCATGTGCGGACGCTTGCCGCACTCGATCTGCGAGAGGTAGGACTGGCTGAGGGTCTTGCCTGACGCGGCTGCAATGCCCTTGGTTAACTCTTGTTGCGTGAGCGGGCGATCCATGCCGCGGAGGGATCCTTCCACCTCGCGGAGATAGCGAATTTTTTCTCCCACGGTCATATATTCCAGATAGCGATAATAATATCGCAATATGAAATACTGTCAAGCACTGGATTCGCCCTGTTTCCAGGAGTTTACGAATAGGCTCTCACCTGATGTAGAGACGCGGCTCGCCGCGGCTCCCTCGCCGCGGCTGTCTTGCTGCATCCAAAAGAGACGGGCAAGCCCGGCCTCTAGCAGGCTGCGGAAAAACTCCGGTTTCGTATCAGGTATCAGTTTCGTATCAGGGTATCGCTTTAGCGATGCCGCAAGTCCATCGAAATCAATCGCCCTTTAGGGGCTGGACGTCCGATATTGAGTTCTTCCGCAGTCTGCTACGGCAGACCGCTCCCTGAGCGCCAGAAAAAAAGCCTCCGCCGGGGCGGAGGCTGGAACCGAAAACGCTCTTTCGGAGGCTTGACTACGATTAGTTCACGATCAATGTCGCCGTGCCGTTGTGCGACGCTCCCGTTCCGGCCGAGCCGGTGATGGTGATGATGTAGGTTCCGGCGATCGTGCCGCCACCCTGGTTAACGCTGGTGCCGGAGGATCCGCAGGCCGACTGCAGCAGGATCGCGCCCGCGATCAGGCCGAGAACAACTGCGGCCAGCCAGCGCCGCCGTTTGCGGCCCGCGCCGATACCGAGCGAGACCAGGCTCAGTCCTGCGATGGGGAGCCAGGCCGCGTAGAACGAGCCGCGGCGGAAGACGCTGCTGGTAGTCACGGGGCGGGCCACGGTAGGGATGCGCAGCGTCGTGTTTCCGCAGGAACTCCCGGGCGTGACGGTCGTGGGAGTGAAAGTGGGTGTGCTCGCGGTCACGATCGAAGGCGAGGGGGTTTGGCTGGGGGTGATAGGGGCGTTATAGCCAGACCCCGTGGCGCAAAAGGCGACCTGAAACGTGGCCGTGTCGCCGGCAGTAATTTTGGTCAACGAGGGCGAGACAGTGACTTTGAAGTCGACGATGGGGTCGGGGGTCTGCGGCGGATAGGAAGTGACCACGATGCCGCTATTGTTGGCGGTGACCTCGCCCGTGACTGTGATCGACGGGGCGGTAGCCGTAATGGCTGGCGTCACGTCGACCTCCACGGCTGCTGACGTGCAGGGTGCGGGCGAGCACACGGTCAGTGTGGGAAGAATGCAAGTGACCGTCGCTCCTTGCACCGAGCAGCTACCCGTGCCGGTGGTGACTTTGGCGGCGGTGGTTCCCGTGAGCCCGGTGCTCGGCACAGTGCCGGTGAAGATCACCTCGGAGGCGGTGTCGGGGCCGCCGTTGCCAATCTCGAAAGTAAACGCAGCCTGAGTACCGGCGGGGACCGGGCTGGGCGCTGGACTGGTGGTAGACGGCGCGATGGTGAGTTTGCTGTAGGCGCCGATCGTGCTCACGAAGGCATTCTGCGTGCCGTTCAACTGCCCTTGGTAGGGAAGTGGATTTGGACTAACACTAAGAGGGAAATTCGGCGATTGGGTGGTACCGGCCACGTAGGTCGCGCCGTAGACTGGGTCGATTGCCACTCCCGTACCCTCATCCGGTCCGCTGCCGCCCAGATAGGTCACGTAATCGCCGAGGCCCTTTCCGGCCAAGCTGGTCCCAATCAGCGCGACGAAGGCGTTTGTCGCCGAGCTGCTTGTACAGGTTGTAACTCCGGGTGGTCCGCCTAGACACGCCTGGAGGGTGTTTGAGGTGACGGGGAAGTCGGGGGAGTTGGTTTTGCCCACCACGCGGACGCCTTGCGCAGAGTCCACCTGGATGGCCTGGCCCACGTCTTCAAGGGAGCCGCCCAAATAGCTGAAATAGGTCAGCGGATAATACGATCCGGTCAGGTTCCCGATCTTAGCGATGAAGGCGTTGGTGCAGCCAGTACCATTGGGTTTGTTGCAAAGCTCGGTTTGAAATCCACCGCCGACACCGACCCAATCGCTCGACGTGGTCGAGCCGGTGACGTAGGCGTTGCCGGTGGAATCGACGGCGATGGCGAGACCGGCATCGACACCTGAACCCCCTATGTAGGTGGAGTACAACGGATTGGCCCCGAAGCCGTCTGGGTTCGGATTGATCTTGGCAACGAAACCGTCCGGATTCTGGGGACTCGGCAAGGTACAGCTGCCGTGATTACCGGCTTCGTCGAGGCAGGACTGCTGCGCATTGAAGAGTGGAAACCCGCCGCTCGTGCCCGGCAGATAATTGGTTTCCCCGGTAATGTACATATTGGGAGCGCTGTTCGGGGGAGGATCCACCGCAATGCCGCCGCCCACGGCCGTGAGTGGGCCGTTAAAGTTTGCACCGCCAAAATAGGTGGAGTAAGTCATGCTCAGGCTGCCGATAGGTTTCGTGTTGATCACGCTGGCGAAGAACTGCGGATTCCCGGGCGAATTCGACTTAATCTGGAAACCGTTCTCGTTCGCGGGGAAGCCGTGGGCCGGTGCGTCGGTTGAGGTCGTCACTCCGGTGACATAGGCGTTGCCGTTGACGTCGATAGCCAGTCCGGTCACGTTGTCGGCGCCGTTGCCGGAGAGGTAGGTGGAGTAGCGCAGCGTGCTGATGCCCACGTTGTCGAACGCCGAAACGTTCAGCCGGGTCACAAATCCGTGGTTCCCGGACTCCTCGGGTGCCGATTGAAACGGAGTCAGCCCAGCGGGGGTAGAGCTAGTGGAACTGACAGGAAAGTCCGCCGACGAGGTCGTGCCCGCAACGTAGATGTCGATTCCTGTCATGAGTGAGTCCACGTTGGTGCTCACCGCGATACCCGCAGGAGAGTCCTTCCCCGAGCCGCCAAGGTAGGTCGCGTAAACCAGTTGCGAGATGCCGCTGCCGGACGGCGGGTTCGGATTGATCACCGCGATGAAGATGTTCTGCGCCGCTATGCTTGTATTACAAGAGGCTGGGGGAACAACTCCAGGTTGGCCGAGACAGGGCTGGAACGCCGCGCTGTCATTGCTAGGGTACAAAGCCCGGTCATAAAAATCGTTGGAGTCGGTCGCGCCGGCGAGATAAATAAAGCCGCTGGAATCGACCGCCATGTTCACGGAACTCTCCTGGCCGCTGTTGGTGCCGGGGTTGCCGAAGTAGGTCGAATAGTTCAGGACCGGGTCGATGACCAGTTCGCGGCTGTGGTCGTAATCTCCAATGGCAAAGCCGATTTTGTTGTCGGCGAGCTGCCGGAAACTTCCCGCGATCGGCTTCTGAGCGTTTCCATCCTGCTGATAAATCCGCGGAGCGTGGAAGCGCACATCGCCCTGGTCGGTCGCGAGAATCAAATCGCCGGACTCAATGCGGGTGGACGCGCCCGTGAAGCTGAGCGCGATCCGGTTCGGGTCGGCCGCTGGCGCAACCCGGAAGTCGTATTCGAGCTGTCCCTGGTCGCCGTAGTAAACCAGGTCGACGCCGGGATAGACGCTCTTATACTCCACGCGCGCGAATTGCGGAATGTTGTGACGCCATTTGGCGGGATTATTGCCGATGAAATAGTTGCTCTTGCCCGGAAGCGGCTCGGCGCCGGAGACGCTGGCCGCGGAATTCGAGCCTTCAAGCTTCATGCGAATCACCGAACTGGACGCAGGAAGCGGGGCGGCAGCGGTCCGAGGGGCGATTGCAGTCGGAGCGGAAGACGGCCGGTGAAGACGGAGCACCGCCTCGTCCGAGGTCAGAAACAGTCCGTAGCCGGCGCCGCGCGCCACGAACTTGACCTGAGGAGCGGTCTGACCCTGGTTGGGCTCGAAGAACAGCGGCAGCGAGATCGCCTTCGCAGGCGACATCCCAGGTGACTTCGACGCCAGCGTCTTTTGCGCGGAAGCCTCAGTGCCGCTGGCCCTGGCATTCACTGTCGTTGAAAATAAAGCTGAAAAATAGAACGCGGCGCCTGCCGCGCCGAGCACGGCCATGGCCAGAAACGCAGCCTTCATCCCATTTCCGGTCTTTCTTTCTGTCTTTTGTTCTGAAGCTGAACGTCTCACCGAACCTCCTACCGACACCGGGCAATTCCGATTCACGAAGCTCCTCCAATTTCCCAATTTCGCGGGGTGAGAACAAGAATGGCACACAAACACCGCTGCGGCTCGACGCCCTTAGAAAGCGGATGCGTACCTGTCACCAGAATACTGGGATTGAACCAAACAAATACTTTTACATCCAACAGATACGCTGTCAAGCGGGGCAGACACAATGGGCCGCATAGTGAGAAGCCAAAACCGGGCCAAATGGTTGCAAGGAAAACAGGTCTCAGGTCTCAGGTCTCAGCTGTCAGGTGTCAGGAAGAGATCACCTAACGGGACCACTGCTTGAGTCAGAACCTGACACCTGACACCTGATACCTAACACCTAAGACCTGACACCTGGCTTCTTCAGCTCTTCGATCTCCCGCTTAAGCCGCGAATACCGCGAAACGATCGTCGAGAGGTAAACGATGTGGATGATCCAGGTAACAGCGTAGGCGGCAAACAGGTATGGGTTTCCGCTCATCTTCATCGCACACTCCCGCGGGGATCGAGCAGCGATTCCAGGGCATGGGCCTGGTCGACGTCGCGCTGCAATTTTTCCAGCCGATAGCGCGACCAGCAAACCAGAAACGCAAAGCAGGAAAACGCCAGCCAGTTGATGAGCAGCACGTGCAGCATGCGCGGATCAATCGATCCGCCTCCGCCCATCACCGGCTGCGGGTGCTGGGTGCGGAAAAACCAGATCGAGAAGTAAACAAACGGCACGCACAGCGCGCCCAGAACCGCCAGGGCGGCCGCCAGTAGGGGCGTCTGTCCGCTGGAGGAGAAGCGGCGCAGAAAAAGATAGCTCACATAGATGAGCCACAGCACCAGGGTCGAGGTCAGCCGCATGTCCCACGTCCACCAGATGCCCCAGACCGGACGCGCCCAGATCGGGCCCGTAATCAGCACCACGGTACAGAAAACGACGCCGACTTCGGCACTAACCAGCGCCACGATATCGGCAGCCGGCCGGCGCTTGATCAGATAGACAACCGAGGCTCCGAAATTGATAAAGAAGAGGATGAACGCCGTCCAGGCCGAAGGCACGTGATAGTAGAAGATCCGCTGCACGTCGCCCATGGTCTGTTCGGTGGGCGCCTTGATCAGAGCCCCGTAAAGCGCATAGCTCAACAGCAGCGCGGTCAGGACGCCGAGGATGGGGAAGGCGTGTTTCATTGAGTCATTAAATCATTGAATCATTGAGCGATTGAGTCATTGAAAAACATTGGGGTTAATGAATCAATGTCTCAATGATTCAATGACTCAATGATTTTCACTCCGCATTCAGCACCGTTTCAAACAACAGCAGGCACACCGTAGTAAACACCAGATCGTAGGTTGCAAGCAACACGATCCAGAAGCGGGCGCCTTCGCCGTTGAGTATAGCGGTAGTGGCCTGCACCATGGCGAGCAGGGCCGGGATCGAGATGGGGAACAACAGCAGCGGCAGCATAATCTCGCGGCTGCGCGTGCGGATCGACATCGCCGCGAAAAACGTTCCGTTCACGACTAGGGCCCACGTCCCCAGCACAGCTACCAACAGCAGTTGCCACGCCGGACCCAGCGAGCGCAACCGGTAAAACACGATGAACAACGGGGTCATGAGCGCTTCCAGCACGCTGACAAAAATAAAATTGCCCAGTGTCTTCGCCATGAACAACGAGTTCGCCGGAGCGGGCGATACGCGATAGGCATCGAGCACTTGGTTGCGCAGCTCGCGCGCCCAGGTCTGATTCAGCGCCACCACCGCCGCGAACAGAAACGCCACCCAGACGAGGCCGCCGGCAATCTGGCGCGATTCTTCGGCACTCGGATCGAACGAGAAACTGAACACGACCACCACCAGCAATGAAAAAAACAGCATGGAGTTGATGGCGTCCTTCGAGCGCCACTCGAGGCGCAGGTCTTTCAGCAGCGTGGCGCGGGTGATGCCGGTGGGCGCGGTCATTTCTTCGCCTCCAGCCGTTTCAGTTCCCGCGTGCGCGCCACAATCTTGCCCGCTTCCATCCAGACGAACTCATCGGCCGTTCCTTCCAGCAACGAGGCCTGGTGAGTAACGACGAAGATCGTCTTGCCCTGATCGCGAGTGCCCGCCAGCAGGCGCACCATCTCCGCCGCGGAATGCAGGTCGACATTCGAGAAGGGCTCGTCGAGCAAGAGGATTTTGGGGTCGTTTAAGAGAGCCCGCGCCAGCGACATCCTCTGCTTCATGCCTTGCGAATACTGGCCGACGGGGCGAACGAGATCCGGATCCAGACCGACCGCGCGGATGACCCCGGCGCAACGCGCGCCATCGGTGATTCCGTAGAGCCGGGCAAAGTATTCCAGGTTCTCTATGCCGCTCATCTCGTCATAGAGCAGCGAAGGATGCGCCATGTAACCGACCTGCTGGCAGATGTCGTGAAACTTGCTGGCGCCAAGGATCGTGACCGCACCGCTCGAGGGCTGGTTGAGTCCGGCCAGGGTGCGTAGCAGTGTAGTCTTGCCGGCGCCGTTATCGCCAAGAATGGCGTAGAGTTTCCCGCCGGAAAATTCCGCCGTAACCCCACGCAGGGCTGCAAACCGGCCGAACTGCTTGATCAGGTTCGAGACAGCAATGACGGGGGCGGGCGCGGTTTCAGTCAAAGGTTAACAGCCCGTGATGTCAGTGAGATTCGTATCGGGGCACGCCTTCACAGGTAATGAACAATTCACAGGGTGCTGAAAAATTAAGGTTCGTATCAGGGCATCGCTTTAGCGATGCCGCAAGTCGTTCAAAATCGATGCCCCTTTAGGGGCTGGGCGTCACAACCGCGTTGGATCTCGCAATTCAATTTCTACCACAGGACTGCTAAAAAGCTAGTTCGTCATTCCGCTCGATCCGGAATTCTGATTCTGCGACATGCTTTTCGCCGGCTCGGCGCCCGGCGTAGCTCCGGGTTGCGGCGCGTACTTCGACGCGCATTTGGCCTGCAGTTGCTTGGCATGAAAGACGCCATCGCGTCCGTAACTGCCATCGGCCAAGGCTTGCGAGTCGTCCTTAAAAGTGTCGGGAGGAGCTTCGGTCCCGGTATACGAGACCGGCAGCGTCAGATCGTTTTCCTTCAGCAGGAAGTCCACGCGCGTTCCCGAGCGCTTGATCGACCCCGGCACCACGTTTCCCGCCACACGCAGGCGCTTGGAGTAAGCTTCGTTCCCCATGCCGTTCAATTCTTTGATGGTGACGTAATAGCTCTTGCTGTCCTCGACGCCGGTATAGGCAAGATAGGCGAGCGAGACCAGAATCAACACGGTCACAGAACCAAATTTCAAATATTTGCTGGTTTCACTCGACATGGAAACATCTCACCCCTGTTGTAAAAACTGTACGCGCTGTTCTGGTACGGGTCAAGATGCGGTGCTGGCGTGGGGACGGGGCTTCGCCCCGTCCGGCGGGGCAGAGCCCCGCTACCACACGGGCCCCGCTTAGCTTCCCTTTTCCCGCTCGTAGGGCTTTTGCATATAGCGGCGGGTTTCATCGAGCGCGCCCTGGGTGTTGTCGTTGGTCTGAATGGCCTGGCGGTATTCATTGACGGCGCGATCGCGCTGGCCGGTTACATCGAAAATCTTGCCCAGTTGCAGGTGGCTCCAAACCTCGGTCCAGCGCGGCTCGCCGTCGCCATTCAGCGACTCGCGGTAGGCGTTCGCCGACGCCTGATAATTTTTCTGCAGGAAAAACACTTCGGCAATCCGGTAATGGGCCAGCGAACTGTTCTTGTTGACTTCAAGCGCCTTATTGAACTCGGCCAGAGCTCCCGCCAGGTCGCCTTGCTGGGTCAGGCCCTGTCCGCGCACGATCGACGACCGCAGCTTGATGTCGGTCGAGTTGGTCAGCACGCGGTTTTCGGGATCGACCGTGATCCGTCGCGGCCGTCCAAAAGTTTCCACCGAAAACGGCGAATTCGTGCCCACTACCTCAACGCGTTTCTCTTCCGTTTTTCCGTCGGTATCGATTCTTAAATTCACCGGCATGCGGAATAGATCCAGATCCTGCGTGATCGCGCCCACGATC
>Ga0209517_10009229_pt1 | contig 11317 bp, 6 predicted proteins | sample PeaSoiMetSII2010_FD_187695 | JGI IMG/M metagenome (GOLD analysis project Ga0209517, IMG submission 187695) | Peat soil microbial communities from Weissenstadt, Germany - SII-2010 (SPAdes) (version 2) | ecosystem: Environmental > Terrestrial > Soil > Wetlands > Peat | place: Germany: Weissenstadt...
ATAAGACAAGCCGCTGCCGATTGTGCTCTGCGCGCCGTAGCTGCTGCCTGTCCACGGAACCTTCACCACCCGGGTGTTTCCGCTATCGGCGATGTAGACACTTCCGCTCAGGTCCACGGCCACGCCGGTGGGATAAGACAAGCCGCTGCCGATTGTGCTCTGCGTACCGTAGCCGCTGCCCGTCCACGGCACCTTCACCACCCGGCTGTGGTTGGTATCGGCAATGTAGACGTTCCCGCTCCCGTCCACTACCACGGCTCTGGGATAAGACAAGCCGCTGCCCACCGTGCTCTGCGCACCGTAGCGGCCGGTCGTCCATGGCACCTTCACTATTCGGTTGTTGTAGGAATCGGCGATGTAGACGTTTCCGCTCGCGTCCACCGCCACGCCACTGGGGTAAGACAAGCCGCTCCCGACTGTGCTCTGCGTACCGTAGCCGCTGCCCGTCCAGGGCAACTTCACCACCCGGTTGTTGTAGTAATCGGCGACGTAGACGTTGCCATTCCCGTCCACCGCAATGCCAGCCGGGTAAGAGAAGCCGCTGGCTATTGTGCTCTGCGGGCCGTAACCGCTGCCCGTCCAGGGAACCCTCACCGCCAAGTTGTTTTGGTCATCGTCGGTGTAGACGTTTCCGCTTCCGTCGACCGCCACGCCGAAGGGGATATAGCCGCCGCCCACCGTGCTCTGCGTGCCTGGGCCGAAGACCACCTGCGGACCTTGCCCGGTGCCAGAGATGAATACCGTCGCCAGCGCGATAGCCGGCGAAGAGTTGTCATACAGGACAATGGCGCCGTTGCGCGGCCCGGCAAGCAGAGGAGTGAAAGTGATGTTAACCGTGCAAGAGGATCCGCTGCTGTAGGCTCCCGCCGCGCACGTGCCGCCCGAGGCTGCCTGGAAGTCCTTGCCGCTTGCGCCCTGGGTCAGTACCGCGATCGAGCCCACCTGTCGCCCGTAGGCAAAGCTGAACCCAAAGGAATAAGTGGTGCTGCTTTGTCCAACGTTCACCGAGCCAAAGTTCACCGCCGAGGTCTGCACCTCGCGGATGCGGTCGTTGTAGGTATCCGCGATGTACAGGTTGCCCAAGCCATCCAGCGCGACGCCCGAGGGATAGTACAGCTCGGCGTTGGGGGCGGCGATGTAGTCGGCGTTGTAGCCTTCGGTCCCATTCCCGGCCACGGTGGTAATGATGTAGGTCGTGGCGTTGATGTTGCGAATGCGATGGTTGTAAGAGTCCGCGATGTATAGGTTACCCAAGCCGTCCAGCGCAACACCCATGGGATAGGACAACTGGGCGCTGGTGGCCATGCCGCCATCGCCGCTGTAGCCCGGGGTCCCGTTGCCGGCCAAGGTGCTGATGAGGCCGGTCGACGCAGTGACCTTCCGGATTCGGTTGTTCCAATTGTCCGCGATGTAGAGGTTACCGGAGCGGTCCAGCGCAACGCCCTTGGGATAGGACAGCTGGGCGCTGGTGGCGGCGATGTTGTCGCCGTTGTAGCCCATGGTTCCGTTGCCCGCGACGGTCGTGATAACGTTCGTCGTCGCATCGACCCTCCGAATGCGATAGTTGTAGGTGTCAGCGATGTACAAGTTCCCCGCGCTGTCCAGCGCTATCGCGCTGGGATTCGCCAGCTCAGCGCTGGTGGCCGCGATGTTGTCGCCGTTGTAGCCCCCGATCCCGACTCCGGCCACTGTGCTGATCAGACCTGTCGCCGCGCTGACCTCGCGGACGCGATAGTTGCCAAAATCTGCGATGTACAAATTGCCTGCGCCATCCAGGGCAACGCCGATGGGCTGGTTCAATTCGGCTTCGACGGCTACGATGTTGTCGCCGTTGTAGCCTGGGCTCCCGATTCCGGCCACCGTCGTGATCATGCCCGTCGTCGCGTCGACCTTGCGAATACGACTGTTGTAGGTGTCCGCGATGTAGAGATTGCCTGCTCCATCCACCGCAACAGCAAACGGGTCGCTCAGCTCGGCGCTGGTGGCCGCGATGTAGTCGCTATTAAAGCCATTGGTTCCATTGCCGGCCGCCGTGGTGATCAAGCCTTGAGGGACCACCGCCTGCGCATGCAACGGCAGCGCCGTGAACATTCCCAGCAGAAGAACGAGAGTGGCAAAACAGAAGCCAACCGACTTTAGATGAAAGGATGAGAGAGTTGGCTTGTAAGAGTTCCGACGCATCACACGCCCCCTGCGCCCGCGAGAAGCGAGCAGCAATGAATCTGAAGTTCCTGGTCCGGACCCGCGACTACAGCAGGGCCCTCAATCCCAATACTGCCCGTGGGCAATGCCAAGCAGCGCCGGCTGAGTTCGATAGCCGAGGCTTGACGCCGTTCGCGAATGCCCTTCGGAAGGATCGGAAGAGTGGCAAAGATGCAGTCCGTGTCGCGCTCCTTGCTACAAAAGGCGATACCAGAAGAGGACCAACCTGACAGATTAGTTTTTCCACATCTGCTGAATAGATCACCGAGGTAACGACTCATCGGTCTGGATCTCGAACGGCAAAGGCGACAAGATCTGCATTCCTACGGCGGCTTGGACGCTGCCTTCTTTCAGACATTTGGTCTAGCGATCGTCTGATCGTCTCAACAGTTCGCTGGGCCGCGAGCAGTGTGCATCTAAGTGCAGAAGTAGCGAAAGCCGCAAATCCATATTGGCAGCTTGCCGGAGCAGCTCATTACGGCTGGCGCGATAGGGCGGGGGAGAAGGATTGCTCACAACTCGCTCGCTGGCGCAAACTGTGGGAATTTCGCCTAAACCTCAATACTGATCCGATCCCTGGCTTCATCACTGACCTCCCGCTCCGTACGTTGCGACAAGGGCATCGTGCAGTTCCCGCATGTTCTTGTATTCAGGACTGTGTGCTTTGAATTGTACGAGTCACACCGGACCGCTCTACCAGGAAACGCTGGCTCGTCAACGATTTGACGAGCGAAAGACTATTCTGCGGTTCAAACCTGGTAATCACGCTGTTACCGTCGTAATAGGTTTGTGCTTAGGATCACTGAAGCCCAACCAGAACTGCCCCGAGAATTAGCTACAAACTGGCTAAATCCTTGATTTTCAACGAATCAGAACCGTTTATGAGGCCGCTTCTTAGGTCAGAAGTGAGCTCTGAGCCTATGGACTCAGACCCAGTTCTCCTGGTTGATGATTCGAGCACAGCTCGCAAGTTGCGCCAAATTCCCATTTTGGAACGCACTCCGCACCAAGTGCGGACGACCAAGAACGGAGCAGAAGCGGTCGAGGCCGTGGTTCGCACCATCCCCGACTTGATCATTGTGGATGGTGCACTGATACACCGCACGACCAGTTGTGAGGCCTGCCAGGTGTTGCCATCGTGGAACGCAACCAAGAGGATCCCCCTCATCCTCCTCACACCCCAGCGGCTACAGGAGTCGGTAAAGAACGGGCACGAGAGCGGTTGCAATGACGATCTCACGGAACCAGTAGATCCGGCCGAGCTTGTTGCTCTCCTCGAGAGCTATATCGGGACTTGTTACAAGGTCCACAAAGAAACGCAGCACCGGGATGCCTAAGGAACAGTCTGGGGTAAGAGGGCGTCAAGACAACGAGAGAGACGGATCAGCAAAGGAAGCGGCCGGTAAAGCCAGGAATCCGTCCCGATTGACGTCGAAAAACAAACCGTTGTGCGACGAATCCTCCACGCCCAATAAAAGAGAACGCAGACTGCGAACGGCGCTCGAGACTGGGCGCTCACTATCCGTTCGGCGGACTTCACGGTGTTCAGAACTCGAATCTCGCTATGCCGGCCTGATGGGGTTGCTCTTCCAACAACTAGAGCCGGAGACGACCGCCTGGAGATCTATCTGCATCGCGGTCACAACGGCGTCAACTCAAGTACATGGCGCCCGGTTCACTGGTCATTTCGGAGGGAATGGATGAAAGCCAAAGTCTTGCTCGTGGATGACTCGAGTACAGCGCGCCTACTGGGAGAAACGGTCTTCAAAAGGCACACGACCTATCAGGTTGTCACAGCTCGCGACGGCGAAGAGGGAGTCCAGAAGGCACTGGCGGAAATACCGGACTTGATCCTCCTAGACGTGGTGATGCCGAAGATGGACGGGTTTGCTGCCTGCCGCGAAATCCGCAAACACGATGGCTTGAGGCGTGTGCCCATTGTGATGGTAACGAGTCGCGGAGAACCTGCCAACGTGCAGACCGGCTATCAGTGTGGCTGTAAGCTGCGCCAAGGACTTGCAGCAGGTGGTCAAGACCAAAAAGACCGAGCTGCTTTTTCTGGCGCTGTTTCTGCGGCTGCTCAAGCCTGGCGGCCGCGCCGCCGTCATCGTGCCGGATGGAGTGTTGTTCGGATCGAGCAACGCGCACAAGAGCCTGCGCCGGATGCTAATTGAGGAGCAGAAGCTGGATGCGGTGGTCTCGCTGCCGGGCGGCGTCTTTAAGCCCTACGCCGGAGTCTCGACCGCCATTTTGCTCTTCACCAAAACAAACTCGGGCGGAACGGATCATGTCTGGTTTTACGACGTGGACGCCGATGGCTGGTCGCTCGACCACAAGCGCACCCCCTTGTTGGAAGAGACCAAGCTGGGATGCCTGCCGAAGACAACGCTAGGCGCTGATGAGCACACCAAGAATAATCTGCCGGACATTCTGGGGCGCTGGCAAGAGCGCGAGCGCCAGGAGCGGAAGCGTCCGCGAACGGCGCAAAGTTTCTGCGTTCCCAAGGCGGATATTGCAGCGCAGGGTTATGACCTGAGTCTGATCGATGCAGGGCGCCTGGAAGAGTACAAAGCGTGGCGAGTGAATGACTTCGGAATTCGGGACATCACCTTGCGTCACGATCTTCATGCTCTCTCGAAATTCTTCAGCTATGCAATCAAGCAGCGCTGGACCGGAGACAACCCGGTCCGCAACGTGACAATACCCTCAGATGCCAATGCTATTCGCATTCATGTGCTCACATTTGAGGAAGAACGGGAATACTTTCTCCGCGCGGTGACGCACAGAGACCTTACCGATCTTGCGGGCCTGATGCTAAACCAAGGCATGCGGCCGGACGAAGTTGCGTGCCTTCAGAAGACGGATGTAGACCTCGACCGGGGTCAGTTGCATATAACAAGCGGGAAGTCACCGGCGGCGCGACGCACTCTAGACCTGACGACCGAGAGCCGAACAATTCTCGCCCGGCGGATGCCCCGTGATTCCAACTGGGTTTTCCCTTCGTCTCGAAATCCGGCCAACACATTGCGAGGCTCAACGGGGCGCATGACCGCGTTTGCGCGGCAGGGTCGAAAGCCGGAATTGCATTCGACTTCGTCCTTTACGACTTCCGCCACACTTTCGCAACGCGCATCGCACAGGCTGGGATCGACCTTGCCACACTGGCGGCGATCCTGGGTCACAGCTCGATTCGGCTGGTACAGCGCTACGTCCATCCAACGGCTGAACACAAGCGCAGTGCGATGCTCCAGCATGACGAGATCCTGAGAGCCGAGAAGGAAGCGATTGAGGAGGCAGGGAGGCCAAATTGAAGGGTCAAAATCGTGTCCGCTTTTTGTCCGCCCCTGGGGCCAAAATTGGCCAATTTTGCCCTATTGAGGCCGAACCAGCACGAAACGTCAGTTCGGGGCTAACCGCAAGCCAGACAAGCAACTGCAAGAAAGGTTTGGAGGCGCGGGTCGGAATCGAACCGACGCATAAAGGTTTTGCAGACCTCTCCCTTACCACTTGGGTACCGCGCCCCTACTGCATACCTTAGCTTTCCCGCTCACAAAAGTCCATTCATGAGGAATGAGCGGGCGGGGAAGGAAAATCTGGAGCGGGAGACGGGATTTGAACCCGCGACTTCGACCTTGGCAAGGTCGCACTCTACCACTGAGTTACTCCCGCTCGTCGTGTTCATTTTACAGCAGGGGCCCGCTGACTGCCAATGCGCCACGGTTCGCAGACTAAACTGTCTCCCAAATCGTCTTGGCGTAGAAAGCGCTGGCTCAGGGGCTAAAGCCCGCACTCTTATTGGCTTCTAAGCGGCACTGCTGAAGCCGTGCCCTTCCATAAACCGTTTATGAGATTTGTTCTAAGGGCTTACGCCAGTTCCAGCTCGATTTTCTTGGCCGCGCGGTCCAGCTTCACGATGCGAAAGCTGCGGATCTGCCCGGCGCGGGCGGGTTCGGCCTTGGGCGGGGCTCCGGCGCCGGTTTTCCAGCGTGCCTGCAGCATCGAGCTCAATGATGACAAATCCGTTTTAACTTCTGGCGTAGGTTCGGTTTTCGGTGTAGTTGCCGACTCCGTGGCCGTGCAGGTGGCGTGGATGCCTTCTCCCAACTCCACGCGAGCCCGGCCGGCGGGATCGTCCATCAAGCGGCCGGTGACAACATCGCCTTCGTTGTGCTCGGCAAGATACTCATCGAGACCGGTCGGCACCAGCTGTTTCATGCTCAGGCGGATCTGGCGCTTCTCAGGATCAATGGCGATGACCTGTGCCTGGACGACCTGGCCGACGCGCATTACGTCCGCGGGCTGGTTGATGCGTTTTTCGGCGCTGATCTCGCTGACGTGAACCATGCCTTCGATGCCCTCGGCGAGCTGCACGAAAGCGCCAAACTTCGTCAGGCTGGTCACCGGCCCTTCGATCGCCGAACCAACCGAAAAGCGTTTCGCGATGTCAGCCCAGGGATCTCCCAGAGCCTGTTTGAGTCCGAGTGAAATGCGGTGTTCGGCCGGATTGATTCCCAGAATCACGGCTTCGACGGTCTCGCCCGGTTTGACCACGTCGCTGGCTTTTCTGACCTTGCCCCTGGACCAGGACATTTCCGAGATGTGAATGAGACCCTCGATGCCCGGCTCAAGTTCAACGAACGCGCCGAATTCAACCAGCCGCGTTACGGTGCCGCGAACGCGGTCGCCAACTTTGTACTTTCCCGCAACCGCGTCCCAGGGATGCGGCTGAAGCTGTTTCAGTCCAACGGAGATGCGGCGCTTCTCCGCGTCGGTTGCGAGCTTGAGCACTTTTACTTCTATCTGCTGGCCTACCGAGAGCACGTCGGCTGGCTTGTTGACGCGACCCCACGAGATGTCGCTGACGTGCAGCAGGGCATCCACTCCGCCCACATCCACGAACGCGCCATAATCGGTGAGGCTGCGCACGGTGCCGCTTACGGTCGCGCCCTCTGCAATCTCCGAATAGAGGCGATCCTTGGCGGAGCGTTCTTCCTCCTCGGCGACGACGCGGCGATCAACGACCACGTCTTCATCGGTCACGTCGAGCTTGATGATGCGGCAGCGAATCTCCTGGCCGACCAAGTTCTCCATCTCGGCCGCATCGCGCACGCCGCTGCGCGAGGCGGGCATGAAGGCGCGCACGCCCACATCCACGCTGAAGCCGCCTTTGATCACGGCCGTTACCGTGCCCAGCACGGCCGCCTTGTCGGCGAAGGATTTCTCCAGCGCCGTCCAATCCATGGGCCGGTCGACTTTGAACTCGGAGAGTTCGTAATAGCCATCCGGATCGCGGCCTTTGACGGTTACGAGGAATTTGTCGCCGGGCTGCAAGGCTTGGCCATGCAAGGCCGACAGCGGCAGGATGCCTTCCGACTTGTATCCGATGTCGAAGAACACCGACTCAGCGGTTACGGCAATCACTGCGCCCTCGAGTTGCTTGCCGCCTTCCGTTTTGTGGGAATGGGTCTTCTGGTACTGAGAGAGAATGTCGCCGAAGGGTGTGGTTTCGGCGGTTTCTTCTGGAGTCTCTGGATTGGAGGTCACTGGGTCAGCCATGAAAGGTTACAGCCCTCATCGTGAGAGAAATCTGCAATAGGATAGCTTTAGTAGGATACCATCGCGTACGGCTCGAGGGACGAACGGCCAGTTGGGTCTCGCCTTATCCCAGTTCCCGACTAGCCTTCCCGATAAGACTTCCAGCATTCCACAATCAGGGTATTTTTCAGTGTGAGTGCTCAGTCGGCTCGAAGATTTCCATCCACATCCCATGGGTAACTGCCGGTGACAGCAGAAAACTCGTGCCGTAGAAGCCCTTGTAGGTTTCCAGCTTTCTTCCCGTGCCGGACTCAGCCAATCGGAGGGCCTTGCTTAGATCGGCCACTTCAATGCTAAGGCCGATGATGTCTTCGTCATGATCGGATAGAAATTTTGTAAGCAGACCGTTCTTGTCGCTCGACTCGAGAAGCAATAGCACTCCCTGACCAGCCTTCACTTCCTGGCCGTGGGCACCGAAAGACTTCATCTCTCGGGATTCACCGGCTTCGAGGCCAGCATCGCGAAGCGTGCGTAACTGTGCTTCCGCGTCGTGCACAGCAAACCATACCGAGTGAATGCCCATCGCCGTGTTGGGATGATCCGTCAGACCCTCAGCACGACGCTTTTCCCGCCGTTCGGTGGAAACGTATTCGATCCAGAAAATAGGTATGGTGATTCCCTTTTTGTCAGCTGCTGGCTTGTCAGCGGTGGCGACCGTGTACCACATCGGGGGAGGCAGTGTGGTCTCACCCTCCTTCATGATGCTGCCGGGGTCGGGGCCATTCACATCGAAGTTGCGAGCTTTCAAGTAGTCCGCCGCTGCTTTGGCAGACGAAGTGTTGATGCCGAGGAACATGGCGCCTTCGTGCTTCTTCACGAAATCAGCAATTTCTGAAACATCGCCTTGCGTGACTGGTGTACTTCCACTGACCGAGAGCAGTTCGAGATAGCTGTTGTTTTGGAGGCTAACGGCGGAATTGGAAAGACCTCCGGTGAAATGGCCACCCTTGCCGACTTTGAAACCGAGCTGTTCGTAATCGTGTTGGGCCTGGGCGAGGTCGCGCACGCCAACACCGACGTGGTCCACGCCCCACCCTTGTCCTAAAAAAGTCTGGGCGGGCGTTTGGGCATTGTTCGGGTTTGGGGCAGGAGCAGGTGTGGTCTGAGCAGGTAGCGGCACCGCCGCGAGAAGCAACAACGCTGCAAGACGAGCTTGAATCCCCATGTACCCTCCGTTTGATGATATGGGATTCTACGCGGACGCCAGCCACCCGCAATAATCACGCCTCTAGTGCAGCGCCCACTGCGGATCTTGCTCCGGCTTCACGATATGTCCGTCGCGCATGTGAATGATGCGATCGCCATACTTCGCGGCCTCGGGATTGTGCGTGATCATCAGAGTGGTTTGTCCCAACTCCTGGTTGGACCGGCGCAGCATGCTGAGCACGACGTCGGAGTTCTCTGAGTCCAGGTTGCCGGTGGGTTCGTCGGCGAGCACGACGGCGGGCTTGTTGATGAGGGCGCGCGCCAGGGCCACCCGTTGCTGCTCGCCTCCGGAAAGCTCCGACGGACGATGCCTGAGGCGATTGGTCAGTCCGAGCAGGTCGGTGATGCGGTTAAAGTGCGCCGGATCGCGATCGCCGTTACCCGAGATTTCCCGAGCGATCAGGATGTTGGAGCGGGCGTCGAGCGTGGGCAGCAGGTTGAACTTCTGAAAAACGAAGCCGATCTTGCGCTTGCGCATGCGAGTTCGTTCTGCGTCTGAGAGCGCGGCCAGGTCGTCGCCGTCGAGGATCACGCTGCCGCCATCGGCGCGCGTCAGCCCGCCGAGAAGATAAAAGAGGGTGGATTTTCCGCTGCCCGACGGTCCCACTACGCTGACAAATTCGCCCTTTTGTACGCTGAAGGAAATGCCGCGCAGCGCCAGGACTTCAATTCTGCCCACGTGGTACGTCTTGCGCAGGTTTCTGGCTTCGATGAATGCGGCTTCGATGGATGCAGGGGCCATGCCTGATAAGAATCTTACACGAACGGTGCCCGGTGCAAAGGCACACTGTGGCACTCATTAAACTGTCTGGAGACCGGTCTCAGGCCACGCCGACCGCGCGCGAAACTGGTGCCGGCCGCTGCTGCATGCGCTTGGGCCCGCGCTTCCGTACCAATAGCAGCCGAACGCGCTCCAGCAAATCCACGGGCGCGTACATCCCCTTGGTGAGGAAAACGTCCGCCTGCGAATCATGGTCATAGATGCGGACTTTACTGGAGATGAGGATGGCAGGAGTGTGAGGCGACAATTCTTTGATGCGGGCGATCAGTTGCGGGCCGTCAAGTCCGGGCATCGCCATGTCGGCGATCACCAGATCAATGCCACCCTGCAGGAAGCGCTCCAGGGCTTCCTCGCCGTGAGCGAAGCTGGCCACGCGGTAGCCGCGCGTCTCCAGCATGATTTTGCGGTGGGACAGAGACTGTTCGTTGTCGTCAACACACAGAATAGTCCGCTTCGGTTTCATCAGCCGTTTGCAATCTATTGGGGGCGATGGGAACGGCGCGTCGCGAAACCAACAGAACCTTTTCTCAATATGAAGAATTCAAGAGCAATTGCATGCTAACGGGAAGCACGCTCCCTGTAAAGTGCCGCCGATGTTAATGGAACTTTCTGGCCATTGATTTCGTCGCGAGTGAGTGCGCCACAGCGTTTATCGTGGCTTGCGCAGTGTGTTTCAGAAGAAAACTTCGCCGCGCATGACTTCGACGGCGTTGCCGCCGACGCGAACGTTAACTACACGGTCATCATGGCGCGAGGCGCGCACAAAAATCCTGCTGGACCGCTGCATTTCAATACCCTGCTCGATGAGGACGCGTTGGTCCGGTTCCGCCACACCGTGCGCCACCATCCACGCCGCCGTGCAGCCCGCCGCCGAACCGGTGGCCGGATCCTCGCCGTTGTAGAAAAGCATGCGGGCGTGCAAACGGGCCGCCGGATCAACGGTTTCACGCGCCACGAAGTATAGGAACTTTCCGCCCGTCTTCTCCAGATACTCACTCGCCCGGCTCAAGTCCACGCGCAGATTCTGTATCACGTCAAGCGATCTCAAGGGCGTGACGGTGAAGGGTAGACCTGTCGAAACCGTCTCAATGGGCAGAGACGGATCGAAATCCTCCACACGCAATCCCGTAGCCCGAGCAACGGCCTCGCGGTCATGTTGGATTCCAAACACCGGATCAACCTGCGCCATCTCGCCAAAGGTTGGCTGGCCCGAGGTCTCTTCAAATCGCACCGGCACCTTCCCCACGTTCAACTCGAGGACAATCTCGTTTGCGGCGCTCTCTCCGCGCAACGCGAAAGCGGTTCCCAGCGTAGGATGGCCGGCAAACGGCAGCTCTTCCTGCACCGTGAAGATTCTCACCCGTACTCCGCGCTCGCGGTCAACTTCCGGCCCGCGGGGAAAAATGAAAGTCGTCTCCGAGAGATTCATCTCCTTGGCGAGCGACTGCATCTCGGCATCACTCAGTCCGCGAGCATCAGCAAATACCGCGAGCGAATTTCCCTCCAGAGGGTTGGAGGAGAATACATCCCACT
>Ga0209517_10009230_pt1 | contig 11317 bp, 10 predicted proteins | sample PeaSoiMetSII2010_FD_187695 | JGI IMG/M metagenome (GOLD analysis project Ga0209517, IMG submission 187695) | Peat soil microbial communities from Weissenstadt, Germany - SII-2010 (SPAdes) (version 2) | ecosystem: Environmental > Terrestrial > Soil > Wetlands > Peat | place: Germany...
CACACACCACGGGGGGTGTGCGCCCGGTTATAGAAAGAATACTTTGAGTGTCCGAAATAGGAGGTAAAGACGCCAATGGGATAGAGCATGGTCATGGCGAGCTTCGGTTCCAGCCACAACCAGGTGAGCGCCAGATAAATCAGGTAGCCCAGCAGATTGTTCAATACCCCTACGATGCAGAAACGGATTATTTGGGCAAATGCCGCCAATCTGCGACTCTTCTGTAACATGCTATTGCTCAAGGGAAGCACGCAATTGCTGCCGATCCACTTTGCCATTTGGATTCTTGGGTAGTTCGACCTTGACCACAAGACTGCTGGGAATCATATATTCCGGGAGAAGATTCGCCAACTCGGCTAACAAGCCCTTCTCATCGACTTCAGCCGAGCATGCAACAAATCCGATAAGTTTTCCGTAGGCGTCGTTTTCCCTTTGATAAATCACCGCGGCTTGGTTTATCTGCGAAAGCTTTACCAGGGCGTGTTCGATCTCCTCCAGTTCGATTCGGTACCCCATGTGTTTCACCTGATTGTCCTTGCGTCCGACGAAATGCAGGACCCCTTGGACCTATCGGACAAGATCGCCTGTTCGGTACATACGCTTCATGAAACGCTTGGGCTCGGATAGGGTAAAGAAGGACGCGGCACTGCGTTCCGGATCGTTGAAATAACCGGCTGCCACATTGGGGCCGATAAGACAAAGCTCACCGGCATCTGCGTCCAGATCCTGTTCGTCAAGAATGCGGTAGTCAAAGTTCTGGTTCAATTGACCCAGGGGCGGCAGGCCATCCATTTCCTGGAAATCATCATCACCCAAACGGTATGCACTGCAGATGCAGGTGCAGGTGCATTCAGTGGGGCCGTAAACGTTTACCAGCAATGCCTGCCCGGAAAACGGGTTATACAACTTCTTTAACTCGGTCCGCGCTCGATTGCATCGCACTTCTGTGCAGTAATAACTCGGTTGATCAGTCATGGTTTTAAGTCTTCTGGCAGACGACCCAGAAGACGCGTTCCAAGATGCCATAGTAATCGTTATCAGCGAAACCGAAAGAAAAATTCGAAAAGAGGGGGAGAAATACTCCTCGATCTCCCGAGTTTCCGAAAAGGTATGAAGACGGTATCCATTGCGGTTGCCATATGGATCCGAATTGACAATGAGCGAGCCGTCGTCCAATTCGACCGCGTCCCTGAAAATATAGGAGGTCTTGACGCATTCCGTTGGATAAACCTTTATCGCCCTTCTTTTTGCGTAATAATGTTCATAGCTGGAATCAATTTTGCGATTTGGATCGCCCATAGACATCCCTGACAATGGAATAAGGCCGTTGTTTCGTTTCGGAAAAGACTTTCGCAAGATAGATCCCGATAACGCCAATAAAAGAAATGATCACGCCGCCAAGCACCCAGACCGACACCATGACTGAAGTCCAGCCATCCATTGGCCGGGACAGGAACACGCGGTTGAGGCAGAGATAGCCCGCATATCCCAATGCACAGGCCAATATGCTTAAACCCATATAGAAAATCAGCTTCAGGGGGACTTCGCTGAAGGAGGCGATGGCATTCATGGCGTGCTCGATTTTCCTCGGCAGGCTGTAAGTCGTGCTGCTTGACATATGTTTCTTAATGACTTTTTCACACTGTTTGAACCCGGTGCTCACCCACAGGCAGGAAATTACGACTTCCCGCTCCCGGTATCGCAACAGGGCATCCACATAGCGGCGAGTCATCAATCGCGCAGTGACGATATTGCGCGGGTGATCGATATTACATAGCCAGTTGAAAACGGAGTAATAAATTTCGCCGCTCCATTTCTCGAACCAGCCGCCCTTGCGCTCCTGCTGCTTGCCGTACACCACGTCGGCCTTCTCGGCAGCCATTAAATCGGAGAAATCCAGCAGCCACTCCGGTTCCTCTTCAAGGTCGCTGTCGATCAGGAATATTCGCTGCCCCAGCGCGTGCTCTAGCCCGGCCATCATGGCCTTGTGGTGGCCGAAATTCCGCGAAAGATCCACCACTACCACGTGAGTGTCCGCTTCCGACAGTTGGACCGCTAGATCCAGGCTTTCATCGGGCGAACCGTCATTGACTAGAATGATTTCATAATCGTCGCCTGCCAGTTGTTGGGCAGCCGACCCGGCGCGCTGGAGAAACTCGGCAATATAGGGAGCGGATCTGTAAAGTGTCGAAACTACGGAAAGTTTCACCCCGGCGGGTGCTTGATTGATCGGAATTCCCGCGGGCGCCGGGTCATGCACCAGGCCGATCGTGGTCTTCGTGGGGCGAAAGATGTCGCTGTTTATCGCAACACCGGCAGATTCTAAATGGGCCGGCACGGCGGCGAACAGTTCCTCGGCAAGACCCGCCGTTACAAGTTGTTTGCGAAAGCGGACCAACACCGTTTCATCCGGAATGGCATCAACCGGAGATAGCCCCAGAAAGCTTCGGAAGGATAACCGATCTACACACTGGGCTTCGCATTCCGGGTCTGATAAACCGTACCACAGTTCCAGGAGCAGCATCTTGAAGCAGACCAGAGGGTCGAAAGATGGCTTGCCGGTGGTCCCGTACAGCCTTGGCCAGTAGCCATCGAACGCACCCCAATCGACCAGGCCGGCCACCTTCACCAACAAGTGGCGATCTGGAACGAGAAGTTCCGGCGCCTCCTCACCAAGATATTTCTGCGGTCGCACACGACCCATTATGGTCAAAATCCTTTCCTGCCGATTGGAGAGGCCATTCTAGCAAAACAATGCAACAATGTCACCAGTTAAAGCAGAGGCTTCATCTTGCGGCTGCGCCCGGTTTAAAATCGGGCATTATCTTAAGATATGCCGAGACTCGTTGAACGGGATGTCAAAGGCTAGCGTTTCAGGAGTGCGCCTTGAGTGCGATGAACTTTTAGGTCCAGATCTTCCTTGATGAGATCTTCCAGCACCTCCACAACCCGGAGTTGCTGTTCATACGTAAGCCCGAACCAGAGGGGCAGGCGGACCAGCCTGGCAGATGTTGAATCGGTAACCGGCAGAGCACCGCTTGCCCTGCCATAACGCATGCCTGCCGGCGAGGAATGCAGCGGAACGTAGTGAAAGACAGAGTTTACGCCCCGTTTGTTCATCTCGCTTAGTAAACCATCACGATCGATCTCGGGGGACAGCAGGATGTAATACATGTGAGCGTTATGTCTGCACCCGGCAGGCACGATCGGCCGCCTGAGATATCCAGCGGATTCTAGCGGTTCGAGGAGTTCGTGATAGCGACTCCAGGTTTCGAGGCGCGTGTCGGTGATACGGCCGGCTTCCTCCAATTGCGCCCAGAGAAAAGCAGCGATCAGTTCACCCGGGAGGAAGGAGGACCCTATGCTTTGCCAAGTATATTTGTCGACTTCTCCGCGATAGAAACGGCTGCGATCTGTTCCTTTTTCCCTGAAGATTTCAGCCATCTCGATAAATTCGGGGCTGTTTACCAAAAGAGCGCCGCCCTCGCCGGAAATAATGTTCTTGGTTTCGTGAAAACTAAAAGCGCCGAGGTGGCCGATAGTTCCCAGCGGCCGCTCCTTGTAGGTTGCCATAACTCCATGAGCTGCGTCCTCGATCACCTTCAGACGATGCCTTCCTGCAATTTGCATGATCCTGTCCATTTCACAGGCGACGCCGGCATAATGGACAGGAACTATCGCCCTGGTTCGAGGTGAAATGGCAGCCTCGATCAAATCTTCGTCGATATTTAGTGTATCTTCTCGTATATCCACGAATACTGGGACAGCTCTCCTCAACGCAAAGGCGTTTGCACTGGAAACGAAAGTAAACGAAGGCATAATGATCTCATCGCCCGGCTTCAAATCGAGAAGCAATGCGGAGAGCTCCAACGCGGCGGTACAGGAATGGGTCAACAATGTCTTTAGAGCACCCGTGGTCTCCTCGAACCATTTCTGACACCGTTGTGTAAAGGGGCCGTCGCCCGCCAGGCGGCCGTTGAAATGCGCCTCTGCTATGTAGTAGAGTTCCTTGCCTGTCATGTAGGGCCAGTTGAACGTAATGAAATCTTTTTGAACCACGATTGCTTCTCCGGTATAAGGTTATTGCGATTTCAGAAGTGCTTCCACTCTCTTCATAACCGCTCTTTGAGCCAGGTGCAATTGTGTCATAAAAAGGTATCTTTTGCCAAGGCAATCTCGAATAAGATCGGCCTTGCCCGCCTCGAAGGTTTCATCGAAGGTCCCGGCACTCATTCCGTCGAGGTCGAAGTGAGCTACCGCGATTTTCTTGTACTCGGGCTGAGTGTGAGGGTCCCCGAAACATTTCATGTTGAACGCCCAGTCGGCCAGAAGAGGATACCGTATGTCGAAGCCGCCCCACTCTCTGAAGAGGTCCTTGTGGTAGAAGATCGCCTGATGACATATATTTCTGCGGCACAATTTCGATTTCGAGAACTTTCCGTCGTAGAGCTTTCCGGTGTTACCCCAGACCACGTTCCCATAAAGCAATCTGCCTTTTGGCGAGGGCGTGAATAAGCGCTCCAGGACCATTTCATCCACAAAGAAATCCCCTGCCCCCATGAAATAGAGCCAGTCGCCCTTCGCGAGGCCGATTCCTTTATTAAATGCATCGTAAACGCCCCGGTCCGGCTCACTTAACCAGTAATCGACGCTCTTTTCCCTCTCCCTGATTAATTCCAGTGTCTCGTCTGTGGATCCTCCATCTACGATGAGCAGTTCTCTTTGAGAATATGTCTGGGAGCAAATGTTTTCGATAGTCTTTCGAACGGCGTCTCCTGCGTTAAAAATAGCAAGAACGATAGAAACAAGAGGTTTCCCCTCAGCAGGGGAGGTCTCTATTCCAGCGCAGCGAAGCCCGCCGGCCCCTTTGATGGTTGATTCAGGCATTTCCATAGAACCCTATTGTGCAAACCCGTGCGTGCAGGGATTGGATTTTCAGAATCCTTTAACATTTTTCGGAGTGGTCAGGAATAAGAATTTAAGTGCGGTGAACAACTCGACCTGGAAGGTCATGCCAGCGGCGATACGAAGGAACCGCAACGCCGGGAAGAGCAACGGAAGAAAAAGGGACTTGATAAATTAACAAAAAAGAGTAATTGAGATTCCCGAAGATGTCGACCTCCGATCGAACCTGCCGCCTTGTCGATAAGTGCGGACAGCCGGAATTTCGGGGTGGCGGCTAATTCACAAGCCAACTTATGGGGAATGGTATCTGTGCGATCCGAGCTTCTGAATCGATATAGTCAGGGAGTGTGTATCTGGTTTACCGGCCTAAGCGCTTCGGGAAAATCCACCACCGCTGCGGCTCTGGCGCGCATAGTCCTTGAGCAGGGCCGCAGGGTGACAATGCTCGATGGTGACGTGGTTCGCACTCATCTGTCCAAAGGACTGGGATTCAGCAAAGAGGACCGTGACCTGAACATACGGCGTATCGGCTTTGTGGCCTCTGAAATCGTGCGCCACGGCGGCTTTGTGGTATGTGCTGCAATCAGTCCCTATCGGGCGATTCGCGATGAAGTGCGAGCTATGATGGAAGAAGGCCGCTTCATCGAGGTGTATGTGGCTACTCCATTACAGGTCTGCGAGCAGCGAGACCCAAAGGGACTGTATGCTAAGGCGCGCCAGGGGCTGGTGACCGGTTTTACCGGAATTGACGATCCCTACGAGACCCCTCTCCAGGCGGAGATCACTCTGGATACCGTCGCAAACTCGGAGGAGGAAAACGCATTCCTGATCCTGGACCATTTGATCCAGCGGAGCCTGGTGGATAGTGACATGCGCGCGCCATCCCTTAAAGCTCTCTGAAGATCCCCTGTGATATTGCCAGCAGCTTTTCCGCCGCGCCCTGAACTGTGTAAGGAGAATCGGGAAAACCTCGCGAATCCCAATCCCCTGTGCCCCATCGTTCCAGAATATGAGTTATCCGCGTGCTGATCTCGGCAGGGGAATCGGCTTCGACTGCGAAATGCCCCTGTTCGAGAAGAATCTTCTTCAACTGAGGGTTTTTATAGATTAGCCCCAAAATGGGCCTGTCCGCCCAGAGATACTCGTAAACTTTAGACGGAATTGTCTCATGGGACAGGTCGTCCAAATTTTGTATCAGCACGAGCGCATCGCTTTTTTTCATTGCCCTTAGGGCATCCTGCCTTGGAATTTTTCCGAAATCGGTGACGACTTCCCGATACTTGAACCGTGCAATGAGTTTTTGGGAGAATCTGTCCGCCGTGCCGTAGAGGTCAAATCGCACTTTTTCGATCAATTGGGGATTTTGATCGAGCACGATTTGAAGCCCTTCGAGAAACGCCCCGGGGTTGCGCGAGCCTCCGAGGGAGCCGAAATGGGCAAAACGGCAACAATCTGCCTTCGAATAGACGGTTTGGGGCTCGTCGGCGGGGCAAGCGCCTGGATAGATTACGTGGGTCTTGGCGGCATCGGCTGCGGTTCTGTGGATCGCCGCTTCTCTTGCTCCCTCTGTCAGAAAAACGACCGCCGAGGCTTTCCGGAGAATAAACCGCTCCAGCCTTGAATTGATCTTCAGGGCGGTCTTGCTTCTTTTCCAGTCCTTGAACACGATCGGGTCTTGAAGCTCCGCGATCCACGGCGCCTTTACCAAACGGGCGAGCAGGCCCGCCGCGAGGTGAGCGGAGGCGGGCCCGCCGGTCGAATAGATAAGATCGTGGCGGTAGTTCCGGCACAACAGTAGTCCGCGCAGGAAAGCCGTCGCAAACCATGACCATTCGCTCTCGATGTTGATAATGGCTTTTTCCACGAAATAGAGTGGAAGGATAAAAATCAGCAGCGGAATGGCCGCGAGTTTGAAAATCTTGTTTCTTCTTTTGAGGTACCTTAGTTCGAAACGCAATCCTGAAGGCGCAATGGAGGGTACCCTATAATGCGCGGCATCGCTTTTCCGTTCCGAACATACGGAGGAAACGATTATCGGCTTAACTCCTAAAGACACGAGATGCGGGATCCGGTCGTCTATGTGCTGGGAACTTGCCTTTGCGTCAATATTGAAAAAATAGGAAAAAATTATCCAATTTAAAAGCCGGGGGGCTTCCTCAACCTCCTTTTGTAAAGCCTTTTCCGGACTTCGATCCGGGAGAGGGCAGGGGAGATCTTTCGATTTCATTTTCGTTTCAGGAATTGACAAGAGCAATTCCCCGGTCCTCCTTGGAGAATTGAGCGAACTGCAATTCGTAGAGCCTGCGGTATTCGCTTTCACGCGTCATTAGATCGGTATGGCATCCCTGTTCGACAATTCTTCCATTTGCAAGGGTTATTATGCAGTCAGCATTCTTGATTGTGGAAAGCCGGTGAGCTATCACGATCGTAGTTCTGCCTTTCATAAGGTTTTCGAGCGCTTTTTGGACTTCGAGTTCCGAATCGGAATCAAGGGACGACGTGGCTTCATCGAGTATGAGAATCGGGGCATCCTTAAGGAGGGCGCGTGCGATACAAATCCGCTGGCGCTCTCCTCCTGAGAGCCTGGCCCCCGCCTCGCCCACGGTGGTTTCGAATCCGTTGGGTAGTTTCATTATAAAATCATACGCGTTGGCGGCTCTGGCCGCCGCAATTACTTCCTGATCACTTTTGCGGATGTCCCCGTATAAGATGTTGTTTTTGAAGGTGTCGTTAAAAAGGATGGACTGTTGGGTGACAACAGCTATCCGGGAACGCAGGGATGAAAGAGTTACGTCCCGCACGTCTATACCGTCAATTAGAATGGACCCTGCTGTAACTTCATAGAACCGGGGGATAAGATTTATCAGCGTCGTCTTGCCGGCTCCACTCATGCCCACTACTGCCATGATCTGGCCTGCGTCGACCCTGAAGCTGATCTGTGAGAGAACGTGCTTGTCTCCGTAGCCGAAGGAGACATCCCTGAATTCTATATGATTTCTGACAGGCTCCAACCGCTTCGCATGTGGTTGGTCGATTATCTCGATGGGCTGGTCCAAAAGTTCATACACCCTGTCGGCCGCCGCCAACCCTTGCTGGATGGAGTTGTTGATATTGGCAAGACGTTTGACCGGCTCATAGAGGCTTATCAGGGCGGCAAGAAAAGAAAACAGGTTGCCTGCCGTCATTCCTCCGCTAAGAATCCGATGGCCTCCGTAGAACATGATGGAAACTATCCCCAGACCGCCGAGAAATTCCATCGACGCGCTGTTTACAGCCCGAACGAGCACAGCTTTCATGGTGAATTTCAAAAGGCTTTCATTTTCTTTGCGAAAACGGTTCTTTTCATAAGCCTCCATGCCGAATGCCTTTACAATGCGATTTCCGGCTATGGTCTCATGCATTATGACCGAGAGGTCGGCTATAGTATGCTGGGCCTTGGCGCTGGTCTTTCGCAACATTTTCCCGACTTTGAAAACCGGCAGGAAGGCCACAGGCACAATAAAAATCGATCCAAGGGCAAGCCAGGGATCCATGTAGAACATGATTCCAACACACCCGATCGCGCTGAAAACTTCTTTTATAATTCCGGTTACCGAGTCGGAAAGCGTGATCTGCACGGCGCCCACATCGTTTAGAATGCGTGACATCAGGTTGCCGGTTTTCATTTTGTCCAGGTAGGGAACGGGCAGGCACTGTATATGATTGTAAACGTCCTCCCTGAGCCTGGTGATTATCCTCTGACTGACGTAGCTCATCAGATAGGCATTGCTGCACAGGGCTGCGCCTTTTACGCCGAAAATGACGAGCACTGCCGCACATATAAGGTTTAGCATTTCCTTGTTTTTGTTTACAATGAGCTCGTCGAAAGTGGGTTTGATAATATAGAGACTCGCGGTGCCGCAGCCGGCCACCAGAGCCATGCACACCATTGAAAGCGCAATCCTGCGCCAGTAGGGGGCAACCAGGTTTAGTTGCCGCTCATAGACTCCCATGAACTCGAATCCTTTTTTAAGAATGTGTTCCTGTTGATTTCCGGGCGAAGTATAAAGTGAGATCGGGATGGTGGGAAGAAAAAAATCTCATCAGGCGTTGGGACCCTTTTTGCGTGATAGCAAGAAAGCCGCTGTGGAATGCGGCGCTACCATGGGGGATTTTTCTTGCCGCAGCCGAAGGCGGCGGCAATCCTGGCTGCGGTCCCACCGCCAGCAGCCGAAGGGTTGAGTCGCCAACCTGGCCGGCGGTACCACCGCCCACTCTCGATAAAACTTGACTGTTAATGGTTTTTTTTGTAACTATGTGGTTTATTAAGTTTTAGCCCGGATCTCGAAAGAGACCGGGACAAATTGTACCCAGGGGAGAAACATTATGCGCATCATCAAAGGGCTTTGCGAGATGCAGCAGTTGAACGAAAGGTTGGAAACAAGCTCAATGGCGATCCTCCGTGAGGCTCCAGCGTGCTCGGTGTCTGGCTTTGCTGCTCCAATCTGCTTCTGAGCGCAACGGTTGACTTTAACGAAAAACGAATCTGCCGGAGGAAAGTCATGCAGAGGAGCTTGCTTAAGTCCAAAATACATCGTGTCGGTATCACTGAATCGAATCTGAACTACGAAGGCAGCCTGTCAATAGATGCGGACCTGATGGAGGCGGCCAATATACTGCCTTACGAACAGATAAAGATCTATAATATCAACAATGGTGCGCGGTTCGACACGTATGCCATTGCCGGTCCGGCAGGCGAAGGGGGAATCTGCCTGAACGGGGCGGCTGCTCGAATGGGCGTGCCGGGCGACCTGATAATTATCGCCACCTATGCTAATTATGAAGAAGCCGAGGCCTCAGCGCACAAACCTGTTGTAGTGCTTGTGGACTCCCGGAACAGGAAATGCGCCGGGAAGGCTGCAATCGATCTGGCGGTAGTTAAATAGTTCTGAATTTTAGTTTAAATCTTGGCCACATTAAGTGAACATATTGGCTTTAGCCCACCAAAAGCGGCCGCGGGAACCGGGATGGCGCCGGTTTATTCTGCTGTTGCCCAAAGAGGAGATTTTTGCACATGTCGATGAGGAGTTATTTATTTACGTCCGAATCCGTTACGGAAGGGCATCCCGACAAAATAGCAGACCAAATCTCGGATGCAGTTCTGGACGCGATCATAACAGGAGACACAACGGCGCGCGTGGCATGTGAAACACTTGTCACCACCGGGCTTGCTTTTGTTGCAGGCGAAATTACGACCTCCACCTATGTCGATATCCCCCGTATTGTCAGAGACACCATAAAGGACATCGGGTACAACGATTCCTCCATGGGATTTGACTGGGAAACCTGTGCTGTGATTTCCAGCATCGATAAACAGTCGCCTGACATCGCCGTAGGAGTAAATGCCGGCGAGGGGCTTTACGAAGAGCAGGGGGCGGGAGACCAGGGATTGATGTTCGGTTTTGCGTGCAATGAAACCCCGGTGCTTATGCCCATGCCGATTTACTATGCGCACCGGATTTCGAGAAAACTGGCGGAAGTTCGCAAAAACGGGATGGTTGATTTTCTTCGGCCTGATGGAAAGACCCAGGTAACGGTCGAATATCTCGATCACAAGCCGCTGAGGGTGGACACAGTGGTGGTCGCAGCCCAGCACACACCGCAAGTGACTTATTCCACTTTGCGCGAAGCAATTATTGATGAAGTGGTAAAGAAAGTAATTCCCGAAGAATTGCTCGACTCGAAAACCAAATACTATATTAATACTACCGGGCGTTTTGTTATAGGCGGCCCTTTGGGGGATTGCGGCCTTACGGGAAGAAAGATCATCGCCGATACGTATGGCGGCCAGGGCAGCCATGGCGGAGGCGGATTTTCGGGCAAGGACCCCTCGAAGGTAGATCGGACAGCCTCCTATATGGCCAGGTATGTTGCCAAAAATATTGTGGCGGCCGATCTTGCGGACCGGGTCGAAGTTCAGGTGGCCTACAGCATTGGTATGGCTGAGCCGGTTTCGCTGATGATTGACACCTTCGGCACAGGACGCATTCCCGACGAGCGGATTCAGGAACTGGTCCTGGAGCTGTTCAGCTTCAAACCGGCCAACATGATAAAATACCTGAGGCTTACAAGACCGATATTCAGGAAGACTGCGAGCGGCGGCCATTTCGGAAGGACCGACCCCGACTTTACCTGGGAAAAAACGGATATGGCGGATACGCTCAAAGACAGGGCGGGTCTCAACGGAGACAGCAAGAAATGCATATGCTAAGGAGAATTAATGGATTTTGATATAAAGGACAAAGGTCTTGTAGACAAAGGCCGTTTAAGGGTGGAGTGGGCAGCCCAATCCATGCCCGTGCTGCGGTCGATCCAAAAGAGGTTTGCCTCGGAGAAGCCTTTGGCTGGAATTCGGATGGCGGCCTGCCTTCAC
>Ga0209517_10009233_pt1 | contig 11313 bp, 12 predicted proteins | sample PeaSoiMetSII2010_FD_187695 | JGI IMG/M metagenome (GOLD analysis project Ga0209517, IMG submission 187695) | Peat soil microbial communities from Weissenstadt, Germany - SII-2010 (SPAdes) (version 2) | ecosystem: Environmental > Terrestrial > Soil > Wetlands > Peat | place: Germany...
AGTCGCGAGTGCGAGCAGGTGGGCTCCAGGTCAATCCTGCTCGCCCAATGACTTGTAGTTATGATGAGTTGCCAATCATAAGTGATCTCGAATCGAGAGAGAGGGTCGGGAACGCATGATCGCCAACAAGGAGGGAGGCGTATCCCCCAGCTCCGCGGATCACTTCATGCATCGTCTAACTTCACGCTGGAACCCTCTTGCAAGGAACGAAGTCGAAGCCGCGCAGGATCGGACGCGGACCTGGCTCTTGTCCCGGCAGAACGCCGACGGTCACTGGGTTGGCGAGCTCGAGGGTGACACGATCCTCGAATCGGAATATCTTCTTTTGCTGGCGTTTCTGGGGCGCGAGAGCGCCCCGGTCTGCGAACCATGTGCCCGCTACATCCTCGATCACCAGCTTCCCGAAGGAGGATGGTCGATCTACCCGGGTGGCCCCGCCGAGGTCAGTGCCTCGGTGAAGGCATACTTCGCACTGAAGCTGGTTGGTTATTCGCCCGACGACCCTGCCCTCGTGCGCGCCCGGATGGCCATCCGGGAGTTAGGGGGTGCTGACGCGTGCAATAGTTTCACTCGCTTTTACCTGGCACTTCTGGGACAGATCAGCTATGGCGAGTGCCCGAGCGTTCCGCCAGAGCTGGTGCTGATCCCGTCGCGGCTGAACTTCAGCTTGAGCGCGATGTCGGCATGGACGCGCACGATCGTGGTGCCGCTTTCGATCATGTCGCATTTCAAGCCAGTCCGGATGATCGAGCCGGAGCGCGGGATCGGCGAATTGTTCCTCGCAGGGCAGGGGACGCGGCCCCGGCGCTCGGAGGCGTTTTTCTCCTGGTCGAGCTTCTTCTTGGGGGTCGATCGGGTTCTCAAGTGGTCGGATCGCTGGGTTCCCGCGGCCTGGCGGCGGCCCGCAATCAAGGCGGCCCACCGCTGGATGCTCGAGCATTTCGAAAACACCGACGGGCTCGGTGCCATCTTCCCGCCGATGATCTACACGATCGTCGCTCTCCATTGCCTGGGTTACGACCCGGATTCGCCGGCCGTGCTCTGGGCCTGGCGGCAGCTCGACGACTTGCGGATCGAGGAGGGAGATCGGGCACGAATGCAACCCTGTCTGTCGCCGGTCTGGGACACGGCCGTCGCCACGATCGCACTGTCGGATTGCCGGCAGCCCGACGATGAGTCTGCGGTGGCCCGCGCCGTCGCCTGGCTGCTCGCGAAGGAGGTCCGCAATCCCGGTGACTGGCAGACGCGCCGTCCCGGAGTCGAGCCCTCCGGCTGGCATTTTCAGTATCGCAATGAGTTTTACCCCGACATCGACGACACGGCCATGGTCTTGATGGCACTCTTGCGGTCTCCGGAGGCGGACGATACGCCGGTGCAGGAGGCCGTCAGCCGCGGCACGAACTGGCTGCTCTCGATGCAGAATCGCGACGGCGGATGGGCTGCCTTCGACGTTGACATCGATAACCAGGTTCTGACCAAGGTTCCGTTTGCCGACCACAACGCGATGCTCGACCCAAGCTGCGCCGACATCACCGCCCGCATCATCGAGCTGCTGGGTACGCTGGGCTACCATGTCGATCACCCCGCCATCGCCCGGGGCCTGGAGTATCTCTGGAAAACCCAGGAGCCGCAAGGCTGCTGGTACGGGCGTTGGGGCGTGAATTACATCTACGGAACCTGGCAGGTCCTGCAAGGACTGAAGGCGATCGGCTATCCCATGAATCACCATGCCCTGGTCAAGGCGGCCGACTGGCTGGAGTCGGTCCAGCAGCCCTGCGGGGGATGGGGAGAGACCTGCCGCAGCTATGACGAACCGGAGCTGATGGGAACCGGAAGCCCGAGCGCCTCGCAAACAGCCTGGGCGACCCTGGGTCTGATCGCCGTCGGGCGGGCCTCGGGCGAGGCCGCCAGCCGCGGCATCCAGTACCTGCTCGAGACGCAATCCCCCGACGGCTCCTGGGCTGAGGCCAGCTTCACCGGTACGGGCTTTCCCAGAGTGTTCTACCTCAAGTACCATCTCTACCGGGTCTACTTCCCGCTGATGGCGATCTCACGCTACCGCCAGGCGATGGCTCGACCGCTTGGCCACTCGACGGCCGCCCTGGCCTGCCGGATCCCGGCTCAGCCCAGGCCGCTTGACTGAGCGGCCGGCGCTGGAACGTCCTCTTCGTTCCGATCACGGTCCGGCACAACGGCTCATCGAATCTTGCTCCCTACCACGTTTCCTGGAGGTGAGGCTGCATGCGATTTCCCCTCGAAATGACCACTCGCATTGCGAGTTATGTCGCCCGCAAGAAAGTGGCGCGGACCGACAAGTTTCCGATGGTCCTGATGCTCGAGCCGCTGCACGCCTGCAACCTGACCTGCACCGGTTGCGGTCGGATCCGCGAGTATGAAACGACGATCAAGCAAAAACTGTCGATCCAGGAATGTCTCGATTCGGTGGATGAGTGTGGCGCCCCCGTGGTCTCGATCTGCGGCGGCGAGCCGACGATCTATCCGGGAATCGGCGAGCTGGCCTCCAAGATCCTGGAGCGGAAGAAGGTGGTCTATCTTTGCACCAACGGCATGTTCATCCGCAAGAAGATCGCGGAGTTCACGCCCCACCGCCGGTTCTTCTTCAACGTCCATCTCGACGGGATGCGGAAGAGCCACGATATCGCCGTGGAGCGCGAGGGGGTCTTCGACGCGGCCATCGACGGCATCAAGGCCGCCAAGGAAGCCGGTTTCATGGTCTGCACCAACACGACCGTCTTCGCGGAGACCGACATGCAAGAGCTCGACGAACTCTTCGCCTACCTGACCTCGATCGACGTCGATGGCTTCCTGATCTCACCGGGCTATAGTTACGCGGCCGTCGGCTCCAAGGAGATCTTCATGACCCGGGCCGACATCCGGACCAAGTTCCGGTCGGCCGAGGCCATGTTCCGGAAATACAAGTTCTACTCCTCGCCGCTCTACCTCGAATTTCTCATGGGCAAACGCGAGCTCTCGTGTACCGCCTGGGCCAACCCGACCCGCAACATCAAGGGTTGGAAGGGTCCCTGCTACCTGATCACCGATATCCACCACGGCAGCTTCTCCGACCTCTTGAACAAGACGTCCTGGGAGGATTATGGTCCCGGCAACGACCCCAGGTGTGAGAACTGCATGATGCACTCGGGTTTCGAAACAACCGCCGCGCTGGGCGTCAACGGCCGTCTCGGCGACACCCTGAAGATGGTAAAATGGCAGCTCCTGTGAGCCGGCCCGATTTCGACCTCGCGAGACACCCGGCTGGCCTTCGGGGTGAATCATCGAGCGCCGCTTTCGCGAATGAAAAGCCCTGACACGCAGCCACTGGCTCCTGCTCCCGTGCCGGCGGACGCCGGCATCGTCATGGCCCTGGCGATCGAGGCGGGTTACCTGTGCGACAGCCTGAAGAGGGTCCGCAAGTACACCGCGCAAACCCATTCGATCATCGAGGGGGAGCTTGCCGGCAAGATCGTCGTGGTCGTTCTCACCGGAGCCGGCAAGGCGGCGGCCCGCCACGGATCCGAGGTCTTGATCGCCGGTCATCGCCCACGTTGGATCATCTCCGCGGGCTTCGCGGGGGGACTCGATCCGTCTCTCTCCCGGAACGATCTGGTGATCCCCCACCAGGTGATCGACCTCGCGGGCAACCTCATCGCGATCGACAGGTCGATCCCGAATTTGCCTGGGGTCAAGCGCACGGAAGGCCGCCTGCTCACTGTGGACCGGCTGATCGCCCACCCCTCCGAGAAGGCCGGCCTGCGCCAGTTGCATGGCGCCGACCTGATCGACATGGAAACCTCGACGGTGGCCCTGCTGGCTCGCGAGCGCTCGCTCCGGTTCCTTGCAATTCGGGTGATCAGCGACGACGCCAGCGCCGAGCTTCCTGCCGAGGTGGCCAGGCTGCTGACTCATACGGGCAGTTATCGCATGGGCGTCGCCTTGCGGGCAATCTGGCATCGGCCCTCGGCCTTGAAGGACTTCTGGACTCTGCATGCGCGGGCCCTCGAGTCCGCCGATCGGCTCGCAGCATGCATCCGGCGCGTTCTCGAGGTGCTTCCGCCAGCGTGATGTCAGGGGATCGAGCAGCAACTGGTACTCAGACAAAGCAGAGCCGCCCCGTGTGCTGGACAGCCCAGGGATGAGCCGGTACCCACCGCTTCCGCTCGAACTCGTCCTGGATGTGGACGTTGGTGAAGTTGAGGTGGATCGTCGTCTGGAGACTGTCGTGGCCGGGGATCTATTGCACGGTCGGCAGGCTGATCCCCTTCTGCAAGGCCGTCGTGGCGAACGTGTGCCGCGGCACATGCGGACTCACGTCCTTGGTGATTCCCGCGCGGTTGGCCACCGCCTTGACGATGTCCTGGGCACGACGCATCTTGACCGGGAACGCCTTCTCCCGCGCGAAATCGTGCTCCAAGAGCGCCCGCACGCGGTTCGACCTCGGCACCCCGCGAACCTTGGTCTTACTGCCGTAAGGACCGCCCTTGCCCTTGACCCGGAGCTGGCGCTGCTGCCAGAGGACGTTTTTTGAGGTGAGGCCGCAAAGCTCGCTCACGCGGAGCCCGGTATCAAGCAAGGTCCAGACGACGAGCCGCTCGCTGGGAGTTTCGCAAGCGTTGGAGAGACGCTCAGATTCTTCGGCAGTGAGAGGTTCTCTCACGTATTGATACGGCATCTCTCATCCGGGAATTCGTGCGTTATTGGTGTCGGAATACGCAGCCGCTGCGCTTTCCAACTACCAGGCTACCCGCACCGCATGGTGCGCGGAAGTGGCTTTCGCCCCAGAAAACAACGGGAATCACCATCCCGGGCCACTTCAGGGGCGGGAGGCCAGTGTGCGTGATCCGTTGCGGAAGACGCGGTTGCTGGATTCTTGAAGTGGCGGGGGGACCACAACAGTGACGGAAGCAAGATGTCGAGGGTCGACAACGTCTGGAGGTAGATATCGCTCGAACCTGAGAGGTTCCCTGGGGAATCAGCGGCGACCTCATTTATGTCTCGAAGGGAAAAATCCGTCAAATAATGGGAGACCATTGACAGTGGTGATACCGAAATGTCGTATAAGGGCGGCGTCGTTGATGTCCACGGACCGATACTCTTCCAAGACGTCCTGAGCCTCCGCCGGGCGAGCTAGGACCACAACGAGGCTAAACGCCTCTTGCTCGCGATAGTTCATTGCCACTTGGCGGATGCTCAGCCCCTGGAGTATCCGCCAGACCATGACTAGCATTTCCGCAGACCCGCTGGTCCCGAGAGCCTGGAGAAAAGCCCGCACCTTGTGCGGGTTGCGTTCCGCTTCCGCAGCCAGAGCCTCCGGGGTGAATGGGACATCGACCCGAATGCGAGTGTGGTACTCGGCTTCAACTTGGTTGAGCTGCTCCAGCAAACCCGGGATCGCGCTATCACGGGGTTCGTACATATCGATCATCCAGCCGAGGCTATGGCCCCGGAGGAGACGTTCGAGGATGGCGGGTGATTCCGGGGTCATGCTGCCTCCGCATAAGTATCACAAATATAAATCCACATCATTCTGCGTATGGATGTAAGGATCGAACGCATGTCAGCGGTGGTTGGGTCGTCCAACACCACCGTGATGAAGTTCGGGGACAAGATCAGGTAGAGCATAGAGTTCGTTGGCGAGTCGGGGCTATCGGCGTCCCACGCGGCCTCGGCGTCTGCGTTGGGGTACACGAGGAGTTCGCGCACGCGGCCCAGAGGGATCTCTCCGAACCGTATGTACTTATCACCTGTGATAGCATCTTCAAACCTAGCATGAGGCCAGTGGCGCTGGACGATACGGACGCTGGCTTCCAGAGCGGCTGGGTCGCCGACTGCCGGGATCACGATGTCATTGCCGCCGATCATGTGAGTTCCTCCTGCACCTTTGCCGTCGCTCCGTGGGGACCTTGCCGCCTCTTCTCGACTGGGTAGTCTTCTTTGCTGTAGAATACGTGCTCTCCTCTTCCGCCGTCGATGGGCTTGAGGCCCTCCTCGCCGGAGAAGCAAAACACAAAATTCGTATTATCGGCGCACCCGCGGACGAAGAGCCGCTTGCCCAGGCCTCTTGTTCCTGGAGGGAGGATGGTAAAGTAAGCTCCTTTCGGGTGACTGCACGGGGGCTTCGACGCTTTGAACAGCCACGTCTGCTGAGAGCTGATAGCCTTGTAGCCCCTGTCGTTTGTGTAGTGAAACAACAGCCCACCCCTCATCTCCAAGAGTCTCGGTCATCGAGTGGCGAGTGGAAGTGAGCGTACAACAGCATAACGGAACACTCCTCAAGCCCAGCATAGCCGAAGACCTGCTCGGCTTCCAGACGATCATCCCATGAGGGGGCAGCTTGGGTCGTGACACGACCACGCCGGGTGTCGAGGTGCTAGCGGTCGGACAAGATGCTCAGGCTCGTTCCCACCGGAGGTGGGCACGAGTGCGTCTTCTAGGGCAAAGAACGCCCTCGCATCCGGAGCCAATTGGTCCCCAAGCCTTCATTGACTTTGGCGCTAATGGTTTTTCCCGTGCTCGCCGGATGGTCGCGTCCGGTTTGACCGCCCCGCGTCAACCGCGGCGGTGAGAATGCGTCCCCGGAAGTGGCCCGGTGCCATTTCGATTTCGTCGAGAAAACGTCGTGCGATCGGGGAGGGGTGACGTGAACCCTGCTCCCATGATCGGATTGTCATGGGACTTACTGCCAACAACTGTGCGAAGACCTCCTGGCTTGCCCCGATGAGCTCCCGCACAGCTCGCACTCGCGCCGGGGGATAGAGCGAAGGCTTCGGAATGACCCTCACCTGCCGCACCGTGTACTTCGTCTCCATCGGAGTGCCCGCGGCGAGGTCGGCGGCAAACTGATTGAGGGCCTTCACGATGCGTGCGCCCCTCGACGAGAGTTTACCTTCACTCACAAACTCCTCCCCTGATCCAAATGTGTTTGAATGCGCGCGATGATCCTTCCGATGGCCTTGTAGTCATCACGTTCCAAGTCCTCACGCTCCGACTTGGGCCACGCGGCGATGAGGAGAACTGTCCCGTGGAGAGGCAGAAAGGCGTATAGAACACGATAACCGCCGCTCTTGCCCTTGCCCGATAACGGGTCAGGACGGCGAAGTTTCCTGGCACCGCCTGCGCCCGGGACGACAGGTGCTCGCGTCGGGTTGCGTGCGATCTCATCTTCCAGTGCCCGAAGTTCGTCATCGCCCAACTTCAAGTCGGCCCAGTCCTCGGTGAAGGAAGCGACATCGACAAAAAGATAGAGTTGCGACGGCCCACCGGCTCCGGAAGAGATCGTCCGATCCGGCTTCTTCTTGGCCACCGGCGATGTACCCTCGAGTCACCTCGTTCAAACTGCTCAAAAGTTTATGCTAATGCACAGTAATAGGTTTTGCAAGGTCGTCTCACGAAGGAGATGAGGCAAGGATCGCTGACAAAGCGAGCGAGAGTTGCTCCGAAGGCTTCGTCGCGGCGGTGAGAACCGATGCGCCTTTCGTGGCCGAGAGCGCACCTCTGACCTGACGATCACAAGGGGCCGTCGGTTCTTGTGCGGACACGGCGGTTCGGGCGCAGGGCAGCGGGGTCATGCCTGGATCGGTCCCTCAGGAGTCCTCGCGCATTGCTCTCAGGTCTGGATCGCCGTCCGAACCTTGGCGCCGACGAACCGGCCGAGATGCCCGACGTTGTCCGTGGCGAGAGTGACGACGTCGCCAGGACCGACCGTAAGGAGGGCCTGCCAGGGCACAACATACTAGAATTGCCCAAGTTATCTGTTCGCGAAATGGTGCTCCAGGAGCGCCCGCGCGAGGTTCGACATCGGCACCACGCGAACCTTGGTCTTACTGCCGTAAGGACCGCACTCGCCCTTGACCCGGAGCTGGCTTTGCTGCCAGAGGACGTTCTTTGAGGTAAGGCCGCAAAGCTCGTTCACGCGGAGCCTGGTTTCAGGCAGGGTCCAGACGACGAGCCGCTCGCCGGATGTCTCGCAAGCGTTGGAGAGACGATCAGATTCTTCGGCAGTGAGAGGTTCTCTCACGTATTGATACGGCAACTCTCGCCCGGGAATTCGTGCGTCATTGGTGTCGGAATACGCAGCCGCTGCGCTTTCCAACTACCAGGCTACCCTCACCGCATGGTGCCAGGAAGTGGCTTTCGCCCGAGAAAACAACGGGAATAATCATACCGGGCCAATTCAGGGGCGGGAGGCCAGTGTGCATGATCCGTTGCGGAAGACGCACTGCCTCAGCCGTTCCGATACTCAGAGTTATAAGGCGAGCGGCAGGTCAAAGCTTACCCGAAAACCCAAACAGATCGACGCACAGTTGGGAAAGCAAACGGGCGCCGAATTATCGGCGCTTTTCGTAAGACGCTGTTTGGTACCACCTTCCGGTTTGTGTAGACCTGTTTGGATTTCCCGCATGACGAAGCCCGCAGAGGACCGTGTCGCATGTGAATTCAATCCTGCCGGTCGCCTTACTGGCCCTTGCGACAATTTTTTCAATTGATGTAAGTCCTTGACTACTTCGATCTTGTGTCGCCTAGTGCCACGAAATTGACGCCGCCGATCCCTCGGGACGGCGGAAATGCCGCGTTCGTATCCTAGGGTTGAGGAGAGCGGCAGGTGGAAGCTCAGCCAAAAACTCAAACAGGTCCCCGCACACTGGGAAAGCGAATGGGCGCCGAATTGTCGGCGATTCTCGTAAGCCGCTGTTCAGAAACACCTTCCGTTTGCGTGGAGCAGTCTAGCCTTCCCGCCTGATGAAGCCTAGGGAGGACCGCGTCGCAGGTGAATTCAATCCTGCCGGTCGCCTTAATTCGCTTCCTGTCCACCAGCGATGGGAGATCAGCAAGGGAGCCACAGCGATGCTTGGACGGCCGCTCAAAAGGTCTTTCCAGCCGATGTTCGGACTCGGCATCCGCGTGCCGCTTATCTCAGCAGCCAAGACCCTTTCCCGCCTCACGCCACTCCTGGAACAACTGGAAACCCGCACGGCACTGGCCGGAAATGTAACGGCCGCCGTTTTGGGGGGCAACTTGGTCGTCACCAGTGACAACCAGGGCGCGGATATCGCCATCAGCCAGCCTCGCGTCGGCAAGATCACCCTTACCGGGGACGGCACCAGTATCAACGGCTCGGCCGGACCGGTCACGTTCTCCGGAGTGACCAGGGACCTGCGCATCAATTTCGGCAAAGGCAACGATTCGCTCACCTTCGATGAAACGAACCCCATCACCGTGTGCGGCAACCTGTCGATCAATGGCGGACAGGGCTCCAACACGATATCCACTCTTTCCGGCTCTCCTGGGTCCCTGACGGTCGGCCGCGATCTGAACATACTCAACCAACCTGGCGGCCCGGAACAAATCACTCTGCTAAACCTAAGCGTGAAACGGAACGCGCAAATCCGCAACATGGGCGGCGACTCTCTGGTCACAATCGATGTAGCTTCCAACGGCACCGATCTCCCTGGCTTCAATTCCATCGGGGGCAACCTCCAAATCGTTAACGGTCCCGGGCAGTACAACGAGACCGATCTCTCTTCCATCAACGTGAAAGGGAGCGTGCAAATTCTCAATCAGGGCAACGACGCCATTACCAACATCAGTTCCTCTGCCAGTCCGAACACCATCGGCGGGAACCTGCAAATCATCGACGGCACCGGGCAACTTGCCCAGACCGAGATCGACGGCACGAAGGTGGGGTGCAACCTACAAGTGGCGGCGAGCGGGCCAGACTCCAACACCACGTTGATTCTCACCTCCACTCAGGTAAGAAAGGACACCGGCCTCAAGGGCGGCGATGGAGACAGCACGGTTTTCGTGAACGATGACACATTCGGAGGTAGCTTTCAGCTTCAGACCGGGAACGGGGCCGACACGGCTTATATAGGGACGGGGGATATCGTCATCGCGACCGAGCGATTGCGCCTTATTGCCGAAACAACCTTCCAGAACGGAACGACCGTCGTCATTCACCGACCCGTAATCGACACAATAGAAGTCCCATACTCCTCGGGGCCGGTCGCCTTCAACGGCAAGGTGATCGCAGGTCTGGGGAACGGTGACGACATACTGGAACTGGCCCTCAATGCCCTGGTGAAATTCCGAAAGGCAGCGACTTTTGATGGACAGGGAGGTTACGACACCGCCTTATTGCAGATCACCAACTTACCCTCCCTACCCACGCTCAAGAATTTCGAGTCCGTCTCTCTGGGGGGAGGATGCTTCGTCGCGGGCACGCTGGTTGCTACTGAGATTGGTCTCCGTCCGATCGAGGAGATCAGTGCCGGCGAAAAGGTTTACGCATACGATCGTGAAGCGAGAAAATGGATCCTCGCTGACGTGATCGAGCCTCTTATCCATACTTATAGCGGTGATCTCGTCACGGTTGTAATCGGGAGTGACAAGATCAAGGCGACCGGCAATCACCCGTTCTGGGTCATCTCGGGCGATCATTTGGCCGATCGCCCCGTGGCAAGAGATGTTCCAGTTCATGACCAGGACGCAACGGCCGGTGGTCGGTGGGTCGAGGCCAGAAACCTCCGTGTCGCTGACACACTTCTTCGGAACAATGGACAATCTGTTAGGGTGGATAATGTGTATGAATCCAATGAGAATTTGATTGTCCATAATCTAGAAATTTCGATGTTTCACAATTATTCAGTTGGTTCTATGGGGGTGCTCGTCCATAATAAAGTTGCGCCGTGAAGCGTGTGGACATGCGTTTGCTGGCCTACATGGCGGTCATTCCTCGACAGCGAGGAGGGCCGACAGACTTACGCGCGGCGTTCCGGGATCGAGGGCACGATCTCGCAGTGCAGTAGGCTGGGTCTTGACCCAGCAGTTCGTACGGCGAAAGAATCAAAGCTGGGTTCAAGACCCAGCCTACAGAAACTGACGTCTTCAAGTTTCGGCGAGACTTGATGTTCGGGTGCGTTATCCTTAGCAGAAGACGCACCTCTGAACTGACGATCACAAGGGGCCGTCGGTTCTTGTGCGGACGCGGCGGTTCGGGCGCAGGGCAGCGTGGGCATGCCTGGATCGGTCCCTCAGGAGCGCTCGCGCGCTGCTCTCAGGGCTGGATCGCCGTCCTAACCTTGGCGTCGAGGAACCGGCCGAGATGCCCGACGTTGTCCATGGCGATCGTGACGACGTCGCCAGGACCGACCGCAACAAGGGCCTGAGCCGCAAGGATCGAGTCTCCGTCGAGCGCCTCGTACGCCGCGGTGGGCTGGCCGCCGGTGCGGACGACTGCCCACAGCTCGGCAGCGCGGGCGAGCGCGGCTTGCGCGATCGGGTCGAATTCGAGCCTCA
>Ga0209517_10009234_pt1 | contig 11312 bp, 7 predicted proteins | sample PeaSoiMetSII2010_FD_187695 | JGI IMG/M metagenome (GOLD analysis project Ga0209517, IMG submission 187695) | Peat soil microbial communities from Weissenstadt, Germany - SII-2010 (SPAdes) (version 2) | ecosystem: Environmental > Terrestrial > Soil > Wetlands > Peat | place: Germany: Weissenstadt...
CTTGGCGCAAAGTCCCGCCTGCCCACCGCCGCGTACAGAATCGCGGCAACCACCAGGATGCCCACGTCCCGGCCGAACACAATCACCGTAACCCTGGCCGGAATCAACCCCTTGTGCATCAACACCAGGAACAGGGTGCTCAGCAGCAGCTTGTCGGCAACCGGGTCAAGGTACGAGCCCAAAATGGTGTGCTGCTTCAGCACGCGAGCCAGGGTGCCATCCAGGGCGTCAGTCAGCCCCGCGACCAGAAAAAGGCCAAAGCTGAGGGCAAAGCGGTCTTCCAGGATGGCCGCAACCAGGAACGGCGCCAGGCAGATGCGCGCCAGCGTAAGCAGGTTGGGCGCGGTCCGGAATGGGTTCAACTTCGTGCTTGAAACGTCAGACATGCAAGACTCAACCAGGTACCGCAACGCCCCATAACCGGCTGCGCCGGCATCGATTTTTCAGCGGTTTCTCCTCAAAAAACCTGTTATTTGCCTGCCCCGGCGGCAAACGCGCCGCGCCAACCGCATGCGGAGAAGCGTTCCGCTTTCGTGAATGATGGTACAGCATGGACTGGGGAAGACAACACCCTGCCTTTTCCCGCCGCTCCGATCCTGATAGACTAACTGGAGTTGGCCCGCAGGCGCGTAGCTCAGTTGGTTAGAGCGCTTCCTTGACACGGAAGAGGTCGCTGGTTCGAATCCAGTCGTGCCTACCATTCCCCGATTCAGAGCAATCCAAAGAAGTTCAAGATATTAGGCGAAGCCGCTGAAAAATCAGCGGCTTTTGTCTTTTTGTGTCCAACGGCGTATTGTGGAAGCCAATTCCTCGTGGGGGTACATCTGGGGGTACGAATTTTCGGAAGTGGGGGTATCTTCCACTTCCGGGGAAATCCTGAGGGAATGCGCCTTGGCTCTGACTGATACCGAAATCCGACGCTCCAAACTAAACAACCGGCCTTACAAGCTCTCCGATGATGGGGGCCTGCATCTGCTCATCAAGCCCACGGGCGGCAAGCTCTGGCGTTGGAAGTACCGCTTTGAAGGGGTAGAGAAGCTGATGGCCCTGGGCCGCTACCCCGAAGTCTCACTTGCCGATGCCCGCGAACGCCGCGATGTGGCGCGCAAGAAGCTTGCCAGCGGAATCGACCCTATGGCCGAACGGATGGCTGAGAAGACCGCCGTGATCGTTGCCACGGAACATACGTTCGAGAAGATTGCGGAACTTTGGCTGAAGCACTGGCAGGGGAACAAGAGCGCGCGCCATTCGGCCACCACCCGGAATCGGCTGAAGGGGAATGTCTACCCGATCCTAGGCAGCCGCCCCATCGCTGAGATTGAGCCGATGGAACTGGTCCGGCTTGCCAAGGGAATCGAGGAGCGCGGCGCATCGGATATGGCGAAGCGAATTCTACAGATTATGGGCATGGTGTTCCGCTATGCCGTTGCGCACGGGTACAGTAAGCGAAACCCCGCCGCTGAGATTCGGCCCTCGGACATTCTCAAACCCACCAGCAAAACCAACATGGCGCGTATCGACGCGAAGGAACTTCCGGCGCTTCTCCGAGCGATTGAGTTGTATGAAGGGCGGCAACTCACCCGGCTAGCAATCAAGCTGATGGCGCTTACGTTTGTCCGCACCAGCGAACTGATTGGCGCGCGTTGGGATGAATTCGATCTGGAAGCCTGCCGCTGGTGCATTCCTGCATCGCGAATGAAGATGAAGACGCCGCACATTGTGCCGCTGTCCTCTCAGGCTGTCGAAATCCTTAATTTGCTGCAAACGCTTTCGGGCAAGCATGAGCTTGTATTCCCGGGTGAGCAGGACCAAACCAAGCCCATGTCGAACATGACCATCCTCAAGGCTCTGGAACGAATGGGCTACAAAGGCCGCATGACGGGCCACGGCTTCCGGGGGGTAGCTTCCACGATCCTCCATGAGCAGGGCTTCAGCCATGACCACATTGAATTGCAGCTTGCTCATGCGCCCCGCAACGCGGTGAGTGCGGCTTACAATCACGCTCTCTATCTGGAGCCGCGAGCAACGATGATGCAGGATTGGGCCGATTTTCTCGAAAAGACTTTGCGCGGTGGCAAGGTGCTCCCATTCCGCACTCAGGTTGCGTAATCCGAGGAGCCGCCGAAAGCTCCCGGTTCCGTGGGGTGGTCTGCTCGCAGTTGCAGACCACCCCGCCAGAACCGATCTAGGCTCACAGCATCGGGCCGAATCCTCGCTAGGTCGCCAGCGCCCCGCTCTCCTGTGGAAAATCCTGTGGATAAAGCTTCTGCATACCGCATAGCGATAATCGGACAGCGTTAGTCCGCAGTGTCGATTGCAGCTTCCAACTTGGATTGTAAATCGCATTGTTCCTACGATTTACAAGGGAAACGGCTTCCTTCCATCCCCTTCCAAATCCATACAAATTGCACCAAGTGGCGGGCATTTTCCTTTTGGGTGCATGGTGGGCTTAGTAGGACGTTTCAAGCTCACTCAGCACGGGGGAAGACGAATTGAACTACTCGGAAAGAATCATTCGGCTGCAAGCGGTGAAGGCGCGTTGCGGCCTGAGCCGAAGCACAGTCTACAACCAAATTGCGGCGGGCGAGTTCCCGCGCCCCATTGCGCTAGGGCCGCGCGCGGTGGGGTGGATCGAATCTGAAATCAATGCATGGATTGCCGCGCGAATTGACGCCAGCAGGAGCGGGAACAATTCCGGCGCATCGAGGGCCGCATGAGAGCCGCACCGAAAAACGCCGCTTGCGTGTGCAGATTGCCAGCGGCCTAGTTGAAGGGCGGGGTTTTCGGCGGTTTATCGGGAACCCCGAAAAGGAGAAACACACAATGCAATCAGGTGATCTATTGACAACGAAAGAAGCGGCGGAGCTGGTGCGGGTCTCGCCTTGGACAATCTCAGCCTGGCTCTCGCAAGGCAAACTCCCACGGGTGAAGGCGGGAGGCCGCACGCTCATAGCGAAAGCGGACCTGGAAGCCTTCCTTGCGCGCGGCAACCGCGCCGGACGCGAAGGTTTCCCGGAGGGCCGGGAATGACACGGGTGACTGAGAAGCCGCAGAGCGTAACGGACGGCTCCGATCTGGTCTGGCAGGGGGACACGTATGCGCGTGTCCCGCCCGGCATCTACCAAGCTGCCTGTACGGGCTGGCAAGGGCCTGAGTGGGTTTGGAATTACCGCCGCTGGAGTTTGCGCCTCAATTTCGTCTTGCTCGATGACAAAAGTGAAGTATCGGCGTTCCTGAACATGGGCAATGACACCAAGCGCAAGAGCTATGGACGCCGTTCGAAATTCTACAAGGCGTGGTGCCAAGCCAACGGCGATACGCCGCGCAAGGGACAGCGCCTGGTGTTCTCTGCATTCACGGAACCCGGCCTGCTCTACACGGTGCGCGTTGCCGATGCAGTGAAGGACGAGGCTCAAGAGGAAAAACCGGACGTGCTGGTATACAGCAAGGTTACGGACATTCTCCGGGTAGCGCTGCCATGAATGCACATTGTCGCGACAGTGTAGGCACGGCGGACCTCCATCTGATTACGCGGCGGATGAATGCGCGGATGCATTCCCTGCTTTGGTCAGTCTTTCAATCAGGAATCTCTTAATCCGAGAAGCACACAAGCATTCAATCAACCAATCAAGTAGGCATTGAGAGGCGAACGGCGTTTTCGTTCGTCGCACTCAGCCGAAAAGCAGTCACAGAGCAGCAGGAGTCAGCCGCGTTTGGACCACCAGCGGGGTTTCGGATACGCGCGCAATCGTAAACAGCTTCGCCTGTGCCGGGCGAGGGTACGAGCACACACATTCTCAACCCAAGGGGCGAAGGCCGCGCCTTCGCCTCAGGCATTTCGGCCCTTCTCCTAAGTGATATTGTGACACTCGATATACCGGGGCATTGAAAGGCGTGGTTCGGTACAGCGATACTGTCTTGTGCATCCCATAGAGCAATACCTAATCAAGCTGGCGGAAATCCGCGCGTCCGGTCACGCCACGGACGAGACCTCGTACTATCCGGCCATCGAAGCCCTGCTTGCTGAACTCGGCAAGCCGCTCAAGCCGCGTGTGGTGCCGGTTCTGCAACTGAAAAATAGGGGAGCGGGCCTGCCGGATGGCGGGCTGTTCACTCAGGACCAACTCCGCAAGAATGCCAAGCCGGACGATTTCGCCATTCAGCCGCCGAACCGGGGCGTGGTCGAGGTAAAGGGGCTGGGCGAAAACCTAGATGACACCGTCAAGTCTGAACAGGTTGCCAAATACGTTCGCGCTTATGGGCAGGTGCTCCTTACCAATTACCGCGAATTCCGCATCGTCATTGGCAGCGACAATGGCAAGCCCCGCGCGCTGGAAACGCTCACGCTCGCAAAGTCCGAAGCCGCGTTCTGGGCGCTTGCGGCCCATCCGCGCAAAGCCTCCGATGGGTTCGCCCGCACTCTGGAAGAATTTCTGAAGCGCGCCCTGATAAGCGCGGTTCCGATTCAAACGCCCTATGTGCTGGCCAGCTTTCTCGCCTCGTATGCGCGCGAGGCACTGGCGAAGATTGAGCCGCGCTCTACCCTCAAGGAACTTGCGGACGTTCGCACCGCGCTGGAAGAAGCCCTCGGCTTGAAGTTCGAAGATGAAAAAGGTGAACACTTCTTCCGCAGCACGCTGGTGCAAACGCTGTTCTACGGGCTGTTCTCAGCGTGGGTTCTGTGGTGCCGAGCGCCGGAACGCCGCAAAGGGGACCGTTTCGATTGGCGACTTGCCGTTTGGTCGCTGCAAGTTCCCATGATTCGCGCGTTGTATGAGCGGCTGGTGATCCCCGCGCATGTTCGCTCCCTGGGCCTGGAAGAGTTGCTGAACCTTACGGGCGAAGTGCTGAACCGGGTGAACGGGGCGGCATTCTTTGAGAGGTTTGAAGAGAGCACAGCCGTTCAATACTTCTACGAGCCGTTCCTTGAGGCATTCGACCCGGAACTCCGCAAGCAGTTGGGCGTGTGGTACACGCCGCGCGAAATCGTGCGCTACATGGTAGAGCGGGTGGACCGCGTTCTGCGCTCCGAGCTTGGCATCGCCTCCGGGCTGGCGGACCCGAACGTGTATGTTCTGGACCCGGCCTGCGGAACCGGCGCGTATGTGGTGGAGGTTCTGGAGCGCATCCATAAGACGTTAGTTGAGGAGCGCGGAGAAGATGCGCTCACGCCGCACCAGCTCAAGCAGGCCGCAAAAGAGCGCGTGTTTGGGTTCGAGATTCTTCCCGCCCCCTTTGTCATCTCGCATTTGCAAATTGGCATGTTCCTTCAACGCGCCCATGCTCCGTTGGAGAGCGAAGCGGAAGGCCCGCGAGAGCGCGCGGGCGTGTTCCTTACCAATGCGCTTACGGGGTGGGAACCACCCGACAAGCAAAAGGCGCGGCTTCCCTTCGAAGAATTCGAAGAAGAACGCGAAGAGGCCGATGCCGTCAAGCGGGACAAGCCCATCCTGGTGATCCTTGGAAATCCGCCTTACAACGCTTTCGCGGGAGTAAGTCCAACCGAGGAAGAGGGCCTGGTAGAGCCGTACAAAGAAGGACTCATCAAGACGTGGGGCATCAAGAAATTCAATCTCGATGACCTCTACGTTCGCTTCTTCCGGTTGGCCGAACGCCGCATTGCCGAAAAGAGCCATCGTGGGGTGGTCTGCTACATTTCCAATTTCTCCTATCTCACAGAGCCGTCTTATGTGGTCATGCGGAGCAGGCTTCTGCACGGCTTCGACTCCATTTGGATTGACTGCCTGAACGGTGACAGCCGCGAAACCGGCAAGCTGACACCGGACGGCAAGCCCGATCCAAGCGTGTTTTCTACTGAAAGCAACCCAGAAGGAATACGCGTCGGCACGGCTATTGGGCTGCTGGTACGGAAAGCGCCTGAGAAGGATGGCTCATCCGTTGTGTTTCGGGAGTTCTGGGGAACGCGCAAACGCGAAGAGTTGCTGGAGAGCTTGCAGGATGAGGCATTCGATTCGCGGTATGCTCCCGCCGCTCCCACCGCAGACAATCGGTTTACGTTTTATCCGCACGAGGTGAGCGCAATATATCGAGAATGGCCGAAGGTTATTGAGCTTTGCGCAGAGCCTCCGAGCAATGGACTGATGGAAAAGCGCGGCGGAGCGTTGATTGATATAGACCGCGCTGCGCTGGAAGCGCGGATGCGAACCTATCACGACAAAAACATGGATTGGGATGCGTACCGGCTTGCCTCATCCGTTCTGACGGAAGATAGGGCACGCTTCGATGCGCGAAAGACGCGGGCACGGGCGCTGGGTGCAGGATTCCGGCCCGATCAATTAGTGCGGTATGCTGTGCGGCCATTTGATACCCGCTGGTGCTATTACGCTGGTGAGCGGCCAATCTGGAATGAGCCGCGCCCGTCGCTGTGGGCACAATTGTTCGATGGAAATGTATTCCTACTGAGCCGGATGCGTTCCAGCGCGTCTCCAGAAGGTTTCCCAATCAGCTATACGCGGCATCTTTCCGATGACCATTATTTCATTCCCGATGGAGTTGCGGTGCCCTTTGCGCTGAAACACGCGCCCGCTAAACATAGCGCGCAAGGTAGCCTTGACGGCCTGTTTGAAAATGAGCACGTCACGGGCAATCTATCGGACCTCGCAGTTCGCTTTCTTCGATCCATTCGTCTGGAACCGAGCCGGGAAAACGCGGCTGCGCTTTGGCTTCATACTCTCGCCATCGGGTACAGCCCCAAATACTTGGAAGAGAACGCTGACGGCATCCGTAGCGACTGGCCGCGCATTCCATTGCCAGCCTCACACGAACGGTTTCAGAATTCCGCCGCGCTGGGCGGGCAGGTTGCGGGCCTGCTCGATACCGAACAGCCCGTGCCGGGGGTGACGGCGGGAGTACTGAGAGTGGAACTGCGCAGCATTGCTGCCTTGGCGCGAACCGATGGCAAGCCGCTGAAACCGGACGAAGATTTCGCTGTTACCGCCGGTTGGGGACACACAAATAAAACGGGCGCGATTATGCCGGGGCAAGGCAAGCTGGTGCAGCGGGAGAAAACCAAGAAGGAACAGGCGGAGCTTGTGCAGGGCATCGCCGTCCTCGGCTTAAGCGAAGATGCCGCAATCGGCTGTCTCGGCTCCGCCGTGGTGGATGTTTACCTGAATGACCGCTGCGCGTGGACCGGAATCCCGGAGAAAGTTTGGGAGCTATTCATCGGCGGTTATCAACCCATCAAGAAATGGCTCAGTTACCGTGAGCACGGCATCCTGGGCCGCGCCCTCACGCTTGCCGAGGTGGAAGAGGTGCAGGGAATGGCGCGGCGCTTGACGGCGCTTTGTCTGCTACAGCCGCAACTTGATGCGAACTACGAGGCGGTGAAGGCGAACACCTGGAAGCAAGCAACGCCGGAAACGGCACTGACGGGTGCAGGCTCGTAAGCACGTTATGAACGTCTACATTGCAAACTTCGGCACTGAGAATTGGGCTTGGAAGAACTGCTTGGAACGTTCGTCTATCGCCGTGATGGACGATATGCGCGTCCATCCGTACTGGCAACGGGGAGACCGCGAGGGCTACATAGCAGAGGTGCAGAGAGTCCTTCGGAGCAGGGTGAATCGTCCTGTCACAACTCCCGTGGCTTCCCGCTGGTTCAACGTGAATACGATCCTGATGGAGACGGTGGACGATCTGTGGATACACCGGGAGAAGGAACAACTCTGGTGGACCATCTCTGGCAATCAATCGCCTGATTCGGAGATTGTTGACGATCCGCAGTACCTCAAAGAAAAGGTCAAAATCGTTGTCTATTACAAGAAGTGTTTGCCCTGGTCATCCACGTCAAAGGCCAGAGCGCCGCTTCAATGGAGAGCCATCCACCCGAAGGCACGGGACTTTCTCTTTACAGAGAGCACTTTTCAAAACCTATCTCCCGACAATGCCCTTTATGCTCAGGCGCTCATTAACGGAAGTGATCTCGCCCAATGGCATGACCGGCCCGATTGGGCAGGAAGGGTGAGCAAATCGGGGAAGAGCGAAGTTTGGATCGCAGGCCCCTTGGAAAAGACAGCCGCCCGAATGGCCGCAACCGCATTGGCAACTACCCTTCAAAGCGGGCAGATTTCGGTAACTCAAATCAAAGAGAAGAGGTTTTCGTTTCAGGAGCAGCGCGAACTCGAACGATACATCGTTGAATTGATAAAGAGTCAAGATGGGCTGTGCGCGTTGACCGGATTGGAAATGATCCTGGATGGAATCGACGGGGATGATGCCTTGCGCTATTCACTCGACCGAATCGATTCAGCGGGTCACTACGAGCGGGACAATCTCCAATTAGTTTGCAAGTTCGCTAACCAGTGGAAGGGCGCAACCGACAATGAGGAATTCAAGCGCCTCGTTGCGAAAATCCGGGCACATCCGCTTGCCTAGTGGCTTGGAGACTGAGCCTCGGAACCAGCGGTGATATCGCTATCCTCGGGTGACTTAGCGCGCTTACTCTTCCTTGCCGTCCGCCGCCGCTTTGCAGGAACGGGCTGCGGGGCTACAGGGGCAGCTACAGCCGCCGGTGCAGGCGTGGGCGGGGGAACGGGCCGGGAAGAGAACAAGCCTACCAGAATCAGGGTCAGAACGCCGCCCGCAAGGAACGCCAGCACAACGGCTCTGCCGTTTCCGCCACGTTCCTGCGGGGGCACGCCAGCGCCAGAAGTCGCTGTCTCAGGCGTGGCGCTGGAGCGGTTGGCATACGTTCGGTTGTACAGGCCGGTTCCGGGAATGGATGCTGCCGTGTACGATCTGCCCTTCGCATCCTTGCCCACCCGAAAGCCGCGCACCCCCACGGAGTACCCCACGCCGGACTTGGACAGGTTCAGCCTGAGTAGTCCGAGTTTGAGACTGCGGCGAAATCCCCATCCCATGACCCGCAATGTTAGCTCTTAGCACCAGACAAAGGCTGTGACGGCGAGAACAGCGCTGCGCGGCGATAAGCCTTTTGCAGAGTACGCGCGCGGATTTTCTTATCCCATACGTTTCCCGCCTTCATTAAACAGGCTCTTAGGCCCCGGAATTTGCCCGTGGGGGCCGTTCTGGGGGCCAATGGAGATGTGAACCTCACAGACAAGCGAATCGCCGCTCTGACGCCAAAAGCGGGCCGTTATTCGGTCCATGCGGAGAGCGGTCTGTATGTGGAGGTTTGGCCGAGCGGAGCAAAGAGCTGGCGTTTGCGTTTCATGCACAACCACCGCCGCCAGCGCATCAACCTGGGGCGCTTCCCCGAAGTGAATCTCGCCGCCGCGCGCGCGGAACGGGACCGCCTGACGCAAGCCATACGCGCGGGCCGCTCACCAGCCGAGGAGAGCCGCAAGCAAGCGCGGGAGGCGCTGCGCGGCCTCACGGTAAAAGAATTCGGAGAGCGGTACATGTGTGAGGTTGTGGAGCGGGCGCGCAAAGACGCCGCGCCGATCCGCCGGTATCTGAACCGGGACGTGTATCCGGCCATCGGTACGATGCCCGTCAAGATGGTCGATGCGTCGCACGTCCTGGAGATTGTGTTTGCCATCCGCAACGCGGGGCATGGGCAAGCGGCGCTTGCGGTGCGGGACCTGCTCAAGCGGATGTGGGACTATGCATTGATCTGTGGATTGACTGAGAACAGTCCTATACACAGAACGCCGGTTAAATACATTGCGGTTGCCAAGGCCCGCAGCCGCGCATTGAACGAGGCGGAAATCCGGCTGTTCCTGAACCGCCTTGATGCCGCGCCGCTGCGGAGCGAACTGAAATCCGCGCTGCGGTTGATCCTGCTCACTCTCACCCGAAAGTCGGAAGTCCGCCTGGCGCGCTGGGAGCACATCAACCTGGAGCGGGCGGAGTGGGAAATTCCACCGGAACATTCCAAGACGGGGGCGGGGCAGATTGTGTATCTGTCACGGCAAGCCGTCCGCATTCTGGAGCGGTTGCGCCCAACCGTCCGCCGCGCCGGATACATCTTCCCCGCCGTTGGCAGTGACGGGAGTACGCCCATAGGACAGAGCACCTTGAACCGGGCCTTGGAGCGCGTTCAGCGCGGCATGGCTCATTTCACCGTCCATGATCTGCGGCGGACGGGAGCAACCCGACTGAGCGAGATGGGCTTTCAGCCGGATTGGATTGAGAAGGCGCTGAACCATAAGCTGCGCGGGGTGCGCGGCATTTACAACCGCGCCGAGTACGCCGCACAACGCCGCGATATGCTCCAAGCCTGGGCGGACACGTTGGACGGTCTCCAAGCTGCCGTAGACGCCGCCTGAGTGCCCTGCGGGTGACGCGCCACCGCTCCGCCTGTCCAGCTACGGGAGCGCCCCGCCCCTCAGTTCCGGTTCCGTGATGCCTACATAAAAAATAGGCATAAATCCGGGCGAAATGATGATCTGAACGCGGAACTGACGGAACTGACAAAGCCAGGGACGGGCCTCAGCCGTCCCAAGCCGAGCGGGTCCTTCCCCAACCTGACGCGCTACGGGTGACGCGCCACCCCACCCCTGCCCTAGCGCCAGAGTTTTTTGCCCTCATTTCCGTTTCCGTATTTCGTTGTTACATTTTTCGACAATCACCGCGTAAAGACAGGGGAGTAGGCCAAAAGGAAAGATGGAAATTGCGGAAATCGCCCAGCCTAAACGGCCCGCCGCGAAGGTGAGGGGTGCGCTGCTGGGGGTACATTTGGGGGTACACGACGGCGGTCATTATGTATCTATATGGCGCTTAAGCCCTTACAGGCGAATACTAATCCAGTCGTGGCTGAGGGGCTGTGATCGTTTCCGCAGCTTAGCTACGGAATGGCTACGGAATCGCAAATCTAAACTCACCCATAGAATGCAATACGGAGACTCGGGTCGAGGCTCAGCGGCGCGGCTGTGGAATTCCGGAAATTGCCTACCGCCTTTTGGGACCGGAATGAAGAGCCGAGGCTTCGACCATGCCTCTCGACTCACGGAGGTGAATTGGAATGACTCTCTCAGAAGAGATGCGACGAACAGACGCTTTGGCACTCCTAAAGGTCATCTTTTGGAACGTTGGGGATGCCCCAATCGATTGCACTTTTTTTGACAGTTCCGATGCGACATACGCAGGCTTCAAAAGCACGTCTTGGGAAGAACTCTGCTCGGATGGTTTGTTACTGAAAAAGATCGACGCCCTTTATGCCCTGACTCCCAAGGGTTGGAGCGAGGCTTTGCTACGAGCTGGGGTTCATTCAACGCCCGAATTCGCCACGCGTATTGGGCACATGGCGAAATCTCTAAAGGACGAAGTGAAGGGCAGGCATCAGCCAGCCATTCGGACTCTGGATCACATTGTGAGTTCGTCCGGAC
>Ga0209517_10009235_pt1 | contig 11311 bp, 9 predicted proteins | sample PeaSoiMetSII2010_FD_187695 | JGI IMG/M metagenome (GOLD analysis project Ga0209517, IMG submission 187695) | Peat soil microbial communities from Weissenstadt, Germany - SII-2010 (SPAdes) (version 2) | ecosystem: Environmental > Terrestrial > Soil > Wetlands > Peat | place: Germany: Weissenstadt...
AGACGCGCGATGCAACACTTGCCGCCTTCGGCAAGATCGACATTCTCGTCAACAATGCCGGCATCGCCGGCGTCAACAAGACGGTGTGGGAAACCGACCTCGACGAATGGCGCAAGGTGCTGCGCATCAATCTCGACGGGCCCTTCATCTGCTGCAAGGCGATCGTGCCAGCGATGGTGAAACAGAAATACGGCCGCATCGTCAACATCGCCTCCATCGCCGGCAAGGAAGGCAATCCCAACGCGGCGCATTATTCGGCGTCGAAAGCCGGCCTGATCGCGCTGACGAAGTCGCTCGGCAAGGAACTCGCTGCTTACGAGATCGCCGTCAACGCGGTGACGCCCGCGGCCGCCAGGACCGCGATCTTCGACCAGATGACGCAAGCGCACATCGATTTCATGCTGTCGAAAATTCCGAAGAACCGCTTCGTTCTGGTGGAAGAACTCGCCGCGATGGTGGCGTGGCTGGCGTCGGAGGATTGCTCGTTCTCGACCGGCGCGGTGTTCGATATTTCCGGCGGGCGGGCGACGTATTGAGGTAGAGAACGGCGGAAATGCTCCCCGGCAATCTTGGCACGTGCTAGCTTCAGAATTCAGTTCAATCGGTCAGGACTCCCGTGAACATCACTCTCTACAACATCTCCGTCTGGGTTTTGCCGCTGCTTTTCGCCATCACCTTTCACGAGGCGGCGCACGGTTTTGTCGCGCATCGGCTTGGCGACAACACGGCCTATGACCTCGGCCGCGTCAGCTTCAATCCGCTCCGGCACATCGATCCCTTCGGTACCGTGATCATGCCGGCGATCCTCCTGATGTCGCATTCGCCGTTCCTGTTCGGCTACGCCAAGCCGGTGCCGGTGAACTTCGGCGCGCTTCGCAGCCCGCGGATCGACATGGTCTGGGTGGCACTTGCCGGGCCGGCCACGAATATTGCGCTGGCACTGGCCGCGGCTGCCACCTTCCATGTCGTGGATTTCCTGCCGGCCAATGCCGGGCAGTGGCTGGCCGACAACCTGAAAAACGCGGTCATTATCAATGTCATCCTTGCGATTTTCAATATGATGCCGATTCCGCCACTGGATGGCGGGCGGGTCGCGGTCGGACTTTTGCCGAATGCGCTGGCGGTGCCGCTGTCCCGGCTGGAGCCGTTCGGGATGCTGATCCTGATCGGATTTTTAATCCTGCTTCCGCTCGCCGGTTCCCAGCTCGGTCTAAATCTTGATGTTATTTCGACGATACTGCGGACATCGACCGGCTATCTGATTAGACTTATTCTCGCCGTCACCGGAAACACTTAAGCCAAGCGCCCGAGGAACCCGCCGAAAGAAGCAGAGGCCACCTTGATCAAAGCAGCCGACATGATGATCGCGCGACGCGCCGACACCAGGGCAAGGGCCGATTTTGCGACCTGGAATATGATGGCCAAGCTCAACGGCGCCTCCTCCCTGCCCCCCGAGGCTCAGTTCTTCCTCGATCGCTACAGGGCGCTGCTCAAGGAGAAACGCGAGGCGGAGGCCACCGACGCCATCATCCAGCTCATCTACAAAAGCTACTACGAGGAGATGGGGGGCACCGGCGAACCACCCGACATCAAGGCCCACCCGGTCGCGGCCGGCCAGACGACCGGCAAGGTCACCGCCTTCAAACGTCCGCCTCCGCAGCAGCCGAAAACCCAGGGTTCGCAAGCCAAACCCAGGCTCCCCCTCGTCCTGATCTTTGCCTGCCTGGTCGTCGTCTATACCGGCTTTCGGTATTTTTGGCGGTGATCAGACGCTAGCGGAAACGCTTCAATTTGTTCCATAGCCGGTCGAGCGGCATGCGCAGCCCGCGGCAAATGAAGATTGCGCGGTTGTTCTCGTAGGGCATGGCATAGGGGTCGCCGGTCATGCCGACGGTTTCGATCGAGCCGCACAACGGCCGCCAACGATCGAGGTTACCGCCGACATTGATGATCAGCGAGCCGTCGTGGCCGCGCGGACCCCACAGCCAATATTGGTTATGGCCGCTCAGCGCCGGCGGCAGCCCGTCGGCGCGGCCATAGACGTCGAGGGCCGCAGCCTGACCGTAATTCGAAGCCAAAATCGCAACCCGCGCCTGTTCTTCCGCCGGGAGCTGGTGGAACACCGCGGCCACTTTCCTTTCCAACTCACGCCAGCCGAATTCATCGGACAGGCTCTGCGTCAGCGGCGCGCCTATTCCGGCGGCCTCGATCGGATCGGGTTTCGTCCCCGTCACTTGCATGTAGCCGGCGAGTTGCGACGGGTCGAGGATCGGAAGAGCAACGGGCGCGAACAGAGCGCCGACGGCAAGCCCGGCGGCGATCCAGCCGCGCCTAACCCAGATGTTCAGCCGCTCGCTCCAGACGGCACCGACGACGAACATCGTCGGATAGGCGGGGAACAGATAGTAATTGGTGCCGCGTTCCAGGAAATAGAACGCCGTCGTGAGCGCGAAGCCCAGCGATAGAAAGCGCACGCTTGCCAGGCGCCGATCGACGAGCGGTGCCACCACACCCGCCAGCCACAGCGGCGCGAGTGCGACGTTCATCGACAGCGCCTGCCGCCACTCGAATTGCCAAAGCGGGCCAGTGAAATTCTTCTGACTGTCGAGATGCGGCAGGATCACCTCGAAGAACGGCCAACCGTGCGACCATTGCCAGATCAGGTTTGGCGCAAACAGAACGGCCGCTATGACAACGCCGAACCAGAGTTGCCACCAAAACAGCATGCGCCGTGCGGGGGTTATTACGACGCCGATGCCAAGTGCGACCAACCAGACCGCAATGCCCCATTTCGCTTCCAAGGCCAGGCCCGACAGCAGGCCGATCCAGATCAGATCAGCGCGCCTGTCGCGCAGGATGGCGCGCGTTAGCAGGAAGGCAGCGGCGGTCCAGGCAATCGGCTCGAAGGTCGACGTCGTCAGATGCGACGTCAGCCCGGCGAGGCCGGGCGCGATGCCGGCCGCGATCGCGGCAAACGCTGCCGCCCTGCTCTCACCGCCGATCAGCCGCGCGAAAGCCGCGCAAAGCCATACCAGCCCGACCGCCGCAATCGTGGCCGGCAGCCGCAGCATCCAGACATTGACGCCAAATATCTGCGTTGCCGCCGCGATCAGCGGCACCAGCGGCGGCTGATCGACATATCCAAAATCGGGACTCAGGCCGCAGACCAGAAAATACAGTTCGTTGCGCTGCGCGTCATAGCGGCCGGCGGTCGCGGCATGCACGATCGCGACCATGATCGCCGCGATCCAGACGACCGGCTGACGCGAAAATTCCGCCTTGAAAAATTCGCCGACTCGGCGCTGCGGTGCTGCCAGGATGGCGCGCGTGTCGGTCTGGCTCATCGCAACGAACATCCCTCGACAGGTTGCGCCTCAACCTGAGAATATCACCCGCCGGCAAGGCGCCCAGTGGATTCTTGCGCGCGGCAATATTCGAATTGGACGAACCATTTTTGCCGGATCGGCTATGGCGACGTCAGGCGGAGGCTGCGGCACGAGGTCGCCTGATCATCGCGAGCGCCGCCTCATCGGCAACCGCATCACCCGATCCCATCACGATGGTGGTCGAGATCACGTGGAAGGCGCGGTTCAGCAAGAAACCGGATCAGGGTCGCATTCCAACTTGCGCGCCCTTACTTCGCCGCGACGTGGCCGGGAGGCTCGGCCAGGGTTTTGATCCGTTCCTTGATGTCTCGAAGCGTCTTGAGGCTGGTTTCGATGGCCGAGGCCGGAATCTCTTGCAGGACATCGACCGCAATCGAGTCGCGAAGGCTGTCGAGATCATCGGCAAGCTGGCGCCCGCTCGCGGTGAGAAAAAGGCGGTTGGCCCGCCGGTCCCTGGGGTCACTCCGGCGCTCGACCAGACCATGTTCCACCAGCCGGTCGAGCAGGCGTACCAGCGAGATCGGCTGCAGTTCGAGCACGTCGGCCAGGTCCACCTGGGACAACCCTTCCTGGTCCCGCAATCGGAACAGCACGATCCATTGCGCGCGCGTCGTGCCGCGGCCTTTGGCACGGTGGTCAATATAGTTACGCAATAAACGCGAACTTTCGACAAGCTGCGTAACCAGCTGCTTTTTCAAATCGAGAGACATGCGTTCTGCGAGCCTCTAAATTGCGAATTGTTTAGGAATATCAAGCTATAGTGTGTTTACACATTAAGTGCACGCGTACTATATCTGGAATCTCTATGCACCCTTGGGAAGAGCCGCTACTTATAATTTTTTGAATCTGCAGGCCGACATGAACAAATCGCGGACAACGCGTTGGATTTTGCTGGCCTTGGTGGCCGCCGGACTGGGTTATTTCGGCTGGCAGCGGTTCCACGGCGAGGATCAGGCAACGGCCGCGGCCAATGCGCAAAAAGGTGCTCGCAATGCGGTACGTGTCACCATCGCTCCGGTCGAAAAGACCGATTTTCCGGTCTATCTGACCAGCCTTGGAACCGTTCAGGCCTTCAACACCGTCGTCGTGCGCTCGCGCGTCGACGGCCAAATCGACAAGATCGCCTTCAAGGAAGGCCAATTGGTCAACCAGGGCGACCTGCTCGCCGAAATCGATCCCCGGCCCTACCAGGCCGCGCTCGACCAAGCCAAGGCCAAGAAAGAGCAGGATGAGGCCAATCTGGCCAACATCAATCTGGACCTGCAGCGCTTCATCAAGCTCGGCGAATTCGCAACCCGCCAACAGCTCGATACCCAGCGCTCTTCGGTGCAGCAATTGACCGCCCAGATCGCGGCCGACGCCGCAGCCATCGCCAACGCCACGACCCAGCTCGACTATACCTCCATCAAGGCGCCGATCTCCGGCGTCGTAGGCCTGCGCCAAGTCGACATCGGCAACATCGTCAATGCCGCGACGCTGAGCGGCATCGTCACCATCACCCAGATTGAGCCGATCGCCGTCATTTTCACCGCGCCGGAAGAGCAATTGCCTTATATAAATGAGGCGCAGGTCGTCAGGCCGCTCAAGACCATCGCGATCACGACCGACGGAAAGAAGCCCTTGGCGGAGGGAACCTTGGCAGTGGTCAATAATCAGGTCGACACCACCTCCGGCACCATCCGTCTCAAGGCGGTGTTCGAGAACAAGGACCACGCATTGTGGCCAGGTCAGTCGGTCTCGACGCGGCTTCTGGTGCAGACACTTAAAGGCGCCACCGTGGTTCCTGACGACGCAATCCAGCATGGCACCGAAGGCCTCTATGCTTTCATCGTCAACCAGGACAACAAGGCTGAGCTGCGCAAGGTCAAGGTCAGCCAGTCGATCGACGGACGCTCCGTGATCGAGCAAGGCCTGTCGCCTGGGCAGCAAGTCATTACGTCGGGCCAGTTCAAGGTTCAGCCCGGCACCCTCGTCAGCACGGCTGTCGCGAGTTCGGATGCCGCACCGCCGAAGGTGCGGCAGGAATGAGCGAGGGGATTTCAGCACCCTTCATCCGCTATCCCATCGGCACTTCGCTGATGATGGCCGGTATTCTCTTTGTCGGCCTCGTTGCCTATCCGCTGCTTCCGGTCGCGCCGCTTCCCCAAGTGGACTTCCCGACGATCCAGATCACCACACAACTGCCTGGCGCAAGTCCTGAAACCATGGCTTCGTCTGTGGCGCAGCCGCTGGAGCGGCAGTTCGCGCAGATTCCCGGCATCGCGCAGATGACTTCGACGAGTTATCTCGGGACAGCCGCCGTCACCATCCAGTTCGACCTCAACCGTAACATCGACGGCGCCGCCAACGACGTGCTGGCCGCGATCAACGCCGCCGGCGGCCAGTTGCCCAAGAATCTTCCCTCGCCTCCGATCTACCGCAAGGTCAACCCGGCGGATTCGCCGATCCTGCTGTTGGGAGCGACGTCGGACACGTTGCCGCTGACCACGGTGAGCGACGCCGTCGATGCCCAGCTCGCGCAGCAGATCAGCCAGATTTCCGGCGTGGCACAGGTTGTCATCGGCGGCCAGCAGAAGCCGTCGATCCGCGTCCAGGTGGATCCGGCGAAACTGGTCGCCAAGGGTCTGTCGCTCGAGGATGTGCGCAATCAAATATCGATCGTGACGGTCGACAGCCCGAAGGGGAACATCGACGGCGAGAAGCGCGCCTTTACGATCTACGCCAACGACCAGATGCTCGACTCCAAGGACTGGAACGACGTCATCATCGCCTACCGCAATGGCGGACCTCTGCGGGTTCGCGACATCGGCCAGGCGGTGACGGGACCGGAAGATGCCAAGCAGGCCGCCTGGGCCAACGGCAAGCGCGGCGTGTTCCTGGTCGTCTACAAGCAGCCGGGCGCCAACGTCATCGACACCGTGGACAAGATCAAGTCCCTGCTGCCGCGGCTGGTGGCTGCCATTCCGGCCGCGATCAAGATCGACGTCATCAGCGATCGTACCCAGACCATTCGCGCCGCCGTCGAAGACGTTCAGTTCACGCTGCTTTTGACCATTGCGCTCGTCGTGATGGTCATCTTCGTCTTCCTGCGCAATTTCTGGGCGACGGTGATTCCGGCCGTGACCGTGCCGCTCGGCTTGCTCGGCGCCTGTGCGCTGATGTGGGTGTTCGGTTATACGCTCGACAATCTGTCCTTGATGGCGCTGACGATCGCCGTCGGATTCGTCGTCGACGACGCCATCGTGATGCTGGAAAACATTACGCGCTACATCGAGGAAGGCGAGAAGCCGCTTGCCGCCGCGTTCAAGGGCGCCAGCGAAATCGGATTCACGATCGTGTCGATCAGCGTTTCGCTGGTTGCCGTGCTGATTCCGCTCTTGCTCATGGGCGGCATCATCGGACGCCTGTTCCGCGAATTCGCGGTGACCCTGGCGATGACGATCGTCGTCTCCATGGTGGTTTCGCTCACGCTGACGCCGATGATGTGTTCCCGCTTCCTGCGTGCGCACAGCGAAACGCCCAAGCACGGCCGGTTCTACCAATGGAGCGAGCGCGGTTTCGACGCCATGCTGCACGCCTATGAGCGCGGGCTCGACGCCGCCCTGCGCTGGCGGCTGACAACGCTGATCATCTTCTTCGCCACGCTGGGATTGTCGGTTTATCTCTTCGTTATCATTCCCAAGGGCTTCTTTCCCCAGCAGGACATCGGCCTGATCACCGCAACATCCGAAGCTGCGCAAGATATCTCCTTTGCCGAAATGAAGCGGCGGCAGGAGGCGCTTGGCGCGATCGCCCAGGCCGACCCCGCCGTCGCCTCGGTGGCGATGGCGATCGGCGGTAACGGCCGGGCCGGCAATAACGGCGGCGTATACATCACCTTAAAACCGCTGAGCGAGCGCGACGCTTCCGCCCAGCAGGTCATCTCGCGCCTTCGTCCCAAACTCGAGAAGGTCGACGGCGCCCGGCTCTATATGCAGGCAGCACAGGACGTGCGGCTCGGTGGCCGACCGACCCGGACGCAGTTCGAATTCACGCTACAGGATGCCAATCTTGACGAGCTGAACGAGTGGGCTCCAAAAGTCCTCGCCAGGATGAAGACGTTGCCGGAACTGCGCGACGTTGCCACGGACCAGCAGTCGGAAGGAACAACGCTTCAGCTCAAGATCAATCGCGACACCGCGTCGCGCTACGGCATCCAGCCACAATTGATCGACGACACGCTGTACGACGCGTTCGGACAGCGGCAGGTGACGCAGTATTTCACCCAGCTCAACAGCTACCACGTGATCCTGGAGATCCTGCCCGAGTTGCAGGGCAGCTTCGACACGCTGGACAAGCTATATATCAAATCGCCCACGACCGGCGACCAGGTGCCGTTGTCGGCATTCACGAGTTGGAGCAGCGTTCCGGTCCGTCCGCTCTCGATCAGCCATCAGGGCCAGTTCCCGGCCATCACGATCAGCTTCAACCTTGCGCAAACCGCGGCCCTTGGGCAGGCGACCGACGCCGTGCAGAGGGCGATGGCCGATCTCGGCACGCCGGCAACGCTCAACTCGAGCTTCCAGGGTACCGCGCAGGCGTTCCAGCAGTCGCTCGGCACGGTACCGCTGCTGATCCTGGCGGCGCTGGTGGTCGTATACCTGATCCTCGGCATTCTCTATGAAAGCTACATTCACCCGCTGACGATTTTGTCGACGCTTCCCTCGGCAGGTGTCGGCGCGCTGGCGATTCTGATGGCGTTTGGCTACGACTTCAGCCTGATCGCGCTGATCGGCATCATCCTCTTGATCGGCATCGTCAAGAAGAACGGCATCATGATGGTCGACTTCGCGATCTCGGCCGAACGTGACGAACATCTGACGCCGGAACAATCGATCCGGAAGGCGGCCCTGCTCCGGTTCCGCCCGATCATGATGACGACGATGGCGGCGTTGCTCGGCGGCGTACCGCTGATGCTTGGCACGGGTACCGGGGCGGAAATCCGCCAGCCGCTCGGCTATGCGATGGTCGGCGGCCTGTTCGTCAGCCAGGCGCTCACCTTGTTCACGACGCCTGTGGTTTATCTCTATCTCGACAAGCTTTCGATCGCCTTTTCGAACTGGGGACGCTCCAGGAATGACGACGACGGCCGGCCCGCCGAGCATAGCGCGGTCAAGGAAGCCGCCGAGTGACTTGACTTTGGTCGCCCGCCGCTTCATCCGGGGGACATTCCTCGGAGGCGTTCAGTGAAATTCGCAAGGATCGCAGTTCTCGTTGCCCTCGCGTCCCTGGGACCGGCCGGGCTGTCTTTCGCCCAACAGGCCCCCAAGGCCAAGGGCCCGGCCCAGGCGGCACCTGCGCCTGCGCCATCACCGTCCGACGCAGCCGCGCCCCCTCCCGCCTCCCCCGGCTGGTCCGCGCGCTGCAGCAGCGCAAGCCGCGACGCTCCCCTCGAATGCGCGATCGAACAGAACGCGATTTTCACCAAGACCGGACAAGTAGTCGTCGTTGTCGTCATTCGCGTGCCCGGCGATAGCCGCGCGCCGGCCGCTTTCGTGCAGTTGCCGCTCGGACTGAACCTTCAGAGCGGCGCGAAATTCCAGGTCGATGACGGCAAGACAGCCGACCTGCCGATCCAGACTTGCGAAAACAGAGGCTGCTACGCCAACGCCGCGATCACGCCGGAGCTCTTGACCGCGCTCAAATCCGGCAAGCAGTTGAAGGTTTCATTCCAGAACCTCGCCAAGGAAACCATCACCATCCCGATGCCGCTCACCGACTTTGCCGCCGCATACGACAAGATAAAGTAACAGAGCGTGGCTGCGGGCAGTCCGCTCCTTGGGCGCCGCGCAATGCGGCGTCAGCCGGTGCCGAGATAGGCCTTCTGCACTTGCGGATCGTTGGCGAGATCGGTTGCGGCGCCTGACAAGACGCTTCGGCCGACTTGCAGGACGGTAGCAAAATCCGAAACTTCGAGCGCGAGCTCAATCGATTGCTCGGCCAGCAGGATCGTCAACCCCTCCTTGTGCAGCCGTTCGAAGGTCTCATACATCGACTCAACCACGGCCGGCGCAAGGCCCAGCGACGGCTCATCCAGCATCAAAAGCTTGGGATCGCTCATCAGGGCGCGACCGACCGCCAGCATCTGTCGCTCGCCGCCGGACATCGTGCCGGCGCGCTGATTACGGCGTTCCGCAAGTTTTGGAAAGATTTCGTAGACGCGCTCCAGCAACGCCGCCGCACGGGCCTTGTGGCGCAACGGCGTCGCTCCCAGCTTGAGATTGTTCTCGACGCTTTGCTGCACGAACAGCCGCCAGCCTTCCGGCGACAGGGCAAGTCCCTTGCGCACGATCGAGAACGCGCTCTCGCCTGCGATCTCCTGGCCGCAAAATCCGATTCTGCCGGAATGCACCGGGATCAGGCCGGCGACGGCATTGAGAACGGTGGTCTTGCCGCCGCCGTTGGAGCCGAGCAACGCCACGACGCTGCCCTCGGGCACGTCAAGCGAGACGTCGGACACACCGATCAGGTCGCCATAACGAACTTCGAGATGCTCGATCTTGAGCAAGGGGGCGGTCATGGCGCGGGCCCGCCCATCAACTCGATGGGAGTATGGGCCGCCGCGGCCTTGGCAGCGCGCTTGCCCAAATAGGCTTCGATCACCGCCGGGTTGCCGGTAACGTCACGCGGGCTGCCGCGCGCGATCTCGCGACCCTGATGAAACACCACCACGCGCGTTGCCAACGACATGATGACTTCCATGATGTGCTCGACAATGACGAGCGTGACACCGGAGCGATGGATATCGCGCACGAGCTCGATGGCAAGTTGCACTTCGCGCTGGGTGAGGCCTGCCATCGCTTCATCAAGCAGCAGCACCTTGGGCTCGGTCGCAAGCGCCCGCGCAATTTCGAGCCGCTTGCGGCCTGGCGTTCCCAACGATCGCGCCGGCGCATCCGCAAGCCTTCCCATGCCGACGCGTTCCAGCACGGCCCGCGCGCGGGCCTCGGCCTCGGACCTGCGGGATGTCCGAAGAAACGCGCCGATCATCACGTTTTCGAGCACCGACATGCCCTCGAATGTCTGCGGCACCTGGAAGGTGCGCGCCAGACCAAGTTCTGCGCGCGCCTCTGGCGCGAGATCAGTGATGTCCTGACCCTCGAACACAACTTTGCCTGATGTCGACAACAGGTCGCCGGTCAGACAATTGAAGAGGGTGGATTTGCCAGCGCCGTTCGGCCCGATCAGCCCGAGAATGTCGCCCTGCTCGAGCGCCACCGAGGCCGCGTCGACGGCCTTGAAACTGCCGAAGGCCTTGGTGATCTCGCGCGCTTCAAGGAGCATGGGTTGCTCCGCTTGCCGCTTCGCCGTCCGGCATTTTGCTGTTTCGTTTCGTCCAAATCCGGCTGATCAGCGTCAAGATGCCGCCGGGCTGAAACCGCGCGATCAGCACGATGATCGCGCCATATAGGACGAAGGTCAGGCCGGCGCCTTTGCCGCCCAGCAGATTGTTGGAAATCTCTTCCAGCGGCACCAGAATCGCAGCGCCAACCAACGGCCCGAACAACAGGCCGGCACCGCCGAGCGCGGCCATGATCAGTATCTTCACCGAGATCAGGATGCCAAGCCCGGACTCGGGATCGACAAATCCGAACATCATCGCATAGAGCGCGCCGGCGACGCTGGTGAGGCCGGCGCTGAGCATATAGGCATAAAGCTTGGTGCGGCTGGCGGGAGCGCCGAGCGAGCGCGCGGCGCGTTCGGAGTCGCGGATGGCGCGCAGGTAAAAACCCATCCGGCTATTGGTCATCCACCAGGTGATGACAAGCGTCAGCATGAGGATCGCCAGGAACAGGTAGTAATACGGCAGTGCCGAGATGAATGAGAGATCGAAGACGTTGCGCGGCACGGTCGGCCCGCTCAACCCGACCGCGGCGCCGAGATAT
>Ga0209517_10009236_pt1 | contig 11310 bp, 5 predicted proteins | sample PeaSoiMetSII2010_FD_187695 | JGI IMG/M metagenome (GOLD analysis project Ga0209517, IMG submission 187695) | Peat soil microbial communities from Weissenstadt, Germany - SII-2010 (SPAdes) (version 2) | ecosystem: Environmental > Terrestrial > Soil > Wetlands > Peat | place: Germany: Weissenstadt...
CCTTTTCTAAACCACATCACCAAGCCATGTCCTGAGCGCCCGCAAGTAACCCTTTGTCGGTTTCGCGCATCTCTCTTATACGAAATGAGATGCGATAAGATCTCGCGGCGGACCCTGCTTTCCGCGCTTTCCCTGTTACCGGCGGTGCGATACCTGCGGGGCCAGCAGACCCCCACGTTCTCCACGGGCGTCAAGGTGGTGAACGTCTTCGCTACGGTCCGTGACACCAAGGGGCAAATTGTCCGTGACCTGAATAAAGACGATTTCGTGCTGGATGAGGACGGCCGCCCGCAGAACATCCAGTATTTTACCCGCGAAACCGACCTTCCCCTGACCATTGGCCTGCTGGTGGATACCAGCGGCAGCACGCGGCGCGTTCTCCCCGACGAACGCAACGCCAGCTATAAGTTTTTGGAACAAGTATTACGGGAAGACAAAGATCTCGCGTTTCTCATTCACTTTGACTTCGAAGTAGAACTTCTGCAAGATCTTACGGCATCGCGCCAGAAGCTGGAAAAGGCCTTGGACATGCTCGAAACGGGTCAAGGCAGGCAGGTCAACCGCGGCCAGACCGGCGGGGGCTATCCGGGCGGTGGTTACCCCGGCGGGGGCTATCCCGGCGGGGGCTATCCCGGCGGCCAACAACGGCGCGGTGGAGGCGGCACTTGCATGTACGATTCTGTGCTGCTGGCATCCGACGATGTCATCAAAAAGCAGACTGGCCGCAAGGCGCTGATCCTGCTCACCGATGGCGTGGACAACGGCAGCAAGGTGTCGCTGTTCACGGCCGTGGAAGCGGCCCAGAAGGCCGACACCCTGGTCTATTCGATTCTTTTCGAAGACCCCAATGGCAATTATTCTCCTGTGCCAATGGGCATGGGTCGCCGCCGCGGAATGGGAATGCCCATGCCGCGCGCCAACCAGCCGGACGGGCGAAAAGTGCTGCAGCAGATCTCGCGGGAGACCGGCGGGCGCTTCTTCGAGGTCTCCAGAAAGCAGCCGATCGACAAAGTATTCGCCGCCATCGAAGAGGACCTGCGCAACCAGTACAGCCTCGGCTATTCTCCGGACCGGACGGAACAGTCGGGAAGCTATCGCCGCATTCACCTCGCCACCAAACAACCGGGACTTGTCGTGCAGACCCGCGAGGGTTATTACCCAAGCTAAGGCGAATCTGTGATAATGTCGGCCTCATGAGCTGGGGCAGGCTGTTGTGTTTCTTACTGGGTGCGGCAGCCACGCTTCGGGCGCAGGGGTTCGCGCCTGATGAAGTGCGTGCCCGCCGCTCACCCTATGTGCCTCCTCCGCCGCCCAACGTCCTGCGCACCGAGGTCACCCTGGTGGACGTTCCGGTAGTGGTGCGGGACGGCAAGCACCGCGCCGTCGCCACCCTCAAGCAGAGCGATTTTGAAGTCTTCGACGCCGGTAAGAAACAGACCATCACCACGTTTTCGGTGGAGACGTTTACGCTTGCAGTGGCGGGCGGCGGCGCAAGCTCCGCAAGCGCGGCCCCGGCGGCCCTCCCTGCGGAGAAGTCCCAAAAGTCCGAACACCCTCCGCGGTATGTGGTGCTCTGCTTCGACAACATGAGCACCAAATTTGGCGACCTGCAGCGCACCAAGGCCGCGGCCGAGCGCTTCGTCCGGAACAGTCTTGCGCCCGGCGACCTGGTGACGGTCGTCACCACGGCTTCCTCTGAGACCGCTACCTTCACCGCCGACATTCCGAAACTGATCGAGAGCATCGAGAAGATCGCGCCACAGCCGCGATTCTCGGACGACGATTCGTTCTGCCCTCGGATCACGGGTTACCAGGCGTACGTGATCGCCAACCACATGGACAACCAGACTCTGGCAGGCGTGGTGGCCGAGGATATGGCGTGCAAAGGACTGCTGCCCGGTCCGGCTCTCGACGATGTGAAGAATCTGGCTTCGGTGACCTGGGAACACGCCAAGGCCAACTCGGAGAACACTCTGTACGCCATTCAGAGCGTGGTGGCCGCGCTCGGCAAGATGCCCGGCGAGCGCATGCTCCTGCTGCTGTGCTCGGGCTTTCTGTCCGGCAGCCTGGAGTACATGGAAGACGACCTGATCGCGCGCGCCGTTCACGCGGAGGTGGTGATCAACGCGCTCGACGCCAAAGGTCTCTACGGATACAATCCGGCAGGGAGACCCATCAACGTGCCGCCGCCCAGCGGCGCATCGGCGAGAACGCAGAATGCCGAGGCGAGCATTCAGGGGCGGCAGGCCCAGGCGAAGGACGATGGGATGGCGGTCCTGGCACTGGGCACCGGCGGCGCGTTCTATCACAACAGCAACGACCTCGATCGCGGCTTCCACGAAGTGGCCGCGCTGCCCGAGGCGGTGTATGTTCTGGGCTTCTCGCCGAGCGACGTGGGGCCCGATGGACGCTATCACAACCTCAAGGTGAAACTGGCCGGCGGGAACCACTATTCGTTACAAGCCCGGCTGGGGTACACTGCGCCCACCAAGACTCCGCAGCCGGAGCAGCACCCGCCGTCCAGGCTCGACCAGGAAGCGCTGGCCTCCGACACCCTCTCCGACGTTCCGGCGAGCATGATCTTCGAGGCCGGCTCGCGGGAGAACGGTAACTCGGCGCTTACCGTGGTGATGCGCATCGATGTGAGCCGGCTCAAATTCGAGACGCGCGCGGATCGTCATGCGCAGAAGCTGACGCTCCTCGCGGCGCTTCTCGACAATCGCGGGAATTTCGTCACGGGTATGCAAGGTGAGGTGGACTTGTCCCTGAAGCCCGCCACCTTCGAACGGCTCGCCGGGTCGGGGTTGAATATACGGCTTACGCTGCAGGCGCCCGCCGGGCCCTACACCTTGCGCGGCCTGGTGCAGGAGGGTTTGGAAGGGAAGATGAGTGCCTCGAGCCAGCCGGTAGAGCTACGGTGAATCTCACGGTCTGGAGGCGGGAGCCAATCGATCCGCGCGGCGTAGAGCGGGGAACATCCACGCCCAGATGGCGACAATGGCGATGGTGCCCAGCCCGCCGGCGATCACCGCCGGCACGGTCCCGAACCATTGGGCGGTGAGTCCGGATTCGAACTGGCCCACTTCGTTCGAGGCGCCGATAAACACCATGTTGACCGCGCTCACGCGGCCGCGCATCTCGTCCGGCGTGCCCAATTGCACCAGGGTATGGCGCACGATGACGCTCACCATGTCGCACGCTCCCACCAGCACCAATGCGGTTAGAGACACCCACAACTCGCGCGAAAGTCCGAAGACGATGGTGAAGACGCCGAATCCGAAGACGCACCAGAGCATGGCGGCGCCCACCTTGCCGCGCAAGGGCCAGTGAGCCACTACGATGGCCATGATCACGGCGCCGGTGCCGGGCGCGCTGCGCAACACGCCCAGGCCGAAAGCGCCGGCATTCAGGATCTCCTTCGCGTAGATGGGCAGCAGCGCGACGGCTCCGCCCAGCAGCACGGCGAACAGATCGAGACTGATGGCCCCCAGGATCAGTTGGTTGTGCCGGATGTATCGCAAGCCTTCGAGCACGATGCCCGCTCCGGCGCCGCGCGGACGCTGCTTGCCCTCCACGCGGATCATCGAGACGAGCAGCAGGGCAATGAGATACGTAATCGCCGCACAGCCGTAGACCGGGATGGGACTGCCGGCGATTCCATAGAGCGCGCCGCCCACCATCGGGCCGGTCACGATGGCGGCCTGGAAAACCGACGAGCCCCAGGCGACCGCGTTGGGGAAATGCTCGGCGGTGACCAGCAGCGGGAGGAACGCCTGGCTCGCCGGTCCGTTGAATGCCCGCACTACGCCGTTGAGCAGCAGGACGGCGTAGATGGGCCAGGCGGAGGAGATGCCACGCACCGCGAAAGTGAGCAGCAGCAGCGAACAGACCGAAAAGGCGGCGAAGCAGGTCTGGAGAATGCGCTGCCGCACAACGCGGTCGGCGGTGTGGCCGGCGATCAGAAACAGGAAGACTCCCGGCAGGAACTGGGCGAGTCCTACCAGGCCGAGGTCGAGCGGTCGATGCGTCAGACCGTAGACCTGCCAGGCGACCGCCACGGCCTGCATTTCCGACGACATCGCCGCCAGGAACCGGGCCGTCATGTAGTAGCGGAAGTTCGGGTAGCGGAATGCCACCCGGCCCGCGATGGAGGTGCTATCGCCGGTCAACCGCCTGGCCCTTTGTGACTGTCGCCATGACTCTTCATTGTACTGGTGGCAGGCGGGGTAGTCGGACAGCCCGAACAAATCCTGGACCATCACGCTGAACGGCTTCAGACACACGGTGAAATTCGGCCGTAAGGGACCCAACGGCCAGGCGTAAATGAAGGAGTTCGATGCCAAGATCGACGGCGAAGAGAAATCCGACTGGTGGAACAAGCGCTGGACCCCATTTCTGGAAGGGCCCGGCGGGGATTGTCTGTGCACCGATATGGACCCCGATGATGTGGCGTGGAGGGGCAGGTCATCGCATTCCTGCACGACGAAGGGGACCGCAAGGTGCGCGAATACAGACCGGAGGCGCTGCTGCGGAAGTTCGTGGGCGATCTGGGCAACGACGACTACTACATGGTGACGGGGAGGGGCAGCCTGAGCATCAGGTACTGACCCGCGACGGAGGCTTAAGTATGTAATGATTGCGCAAGCCTCTCAAGCCGTCGGCGGTGGTCAATCATTTGTATCTGCCGCGCGATCCGATTCAGACGTTTCTGAATGCTTATACCCTCTGCGAAGCCCACAGGAGCAGAATCCACAATCTCCTGCAAGGAGATAACGAACAAGACGACTACGGACGCAGAGCGAATGAACTGCGGACGATGTTGGCTTCCGGGGCTACTCCGGCGCGGCTCCGAAGGAAACTGGTTCGGACTACGGACAATGAGATTCTGCTCAGTGCACTTGCTCTGTTGACGGCCCTGGCGCGGCACATTGCGCAGAGGCACGCCGCGGAGCTTTCCCGATACTCCCAGCCTTATCGGAGTTCCGCGGCGTTTGGCGACGTGCCCTACTGGCTCGCGTTAGACCGGCCTTGTCTGTTGGCAAAGTCGATTGCCAAGCGGCCTCGCAAGCTGGATGAACTCCATGACCGGATCGGACGCTATCACGAGCCCCTGGTGGTTACGGCCGGGCAACACCAGGAATGGAGACTGACGCGGATCAGCGTGGACAGGTCGCTGGAGAATCAGTTCGCGAGCCGCATCGATAGCGGCAAGTTCTTTGTAACAGTGAGCCCTTTGTCATATGAAGGTGTGATCCGTGGCGAGTCGCATCGACGGCATCCCCCACAGCCTCCCGATGCTTTTCACCTGACGGCGATCGAGCCGCTCGATGGACAGGCATCTGCTCTTCGGAAGGTCTTGGAGCGCGCCTATGCGGAGCGGGCCGCCATTCTGGTACTTCCGGAACTGCGAATGCCTCCTCCGCTGCTCGATGTTGCACGAGAGTTCCTTCGCCGGCAGACCCTGACCGGGGAACGTGGCTTGTTGATGGTCGCCGCGGGAAGTTGGCACGTGGAAGTGGACGGCCGATTCTATAACCGTTGCGTGGTGTTGAGCCATTTCGGCGAGGAGCTTTGGTGGCACGACAAGTTGCGGGAATTCGTGGTGACGGAAGCAAAAGTTGCGGCCGCGCCGGACCTTTTCGGTCGCATCGGGATCGGCAGTGGAGGTGGATCGGAAGCAATCCAGCGAGGACTCGCGATCGAGTTTTACGACTCTGTAATCGGCCGGGTTGCCGCAGCGATCTGCATCGGGTTCTTCTCTCCGGAGGTGGAACCGCTGCTGCAGGCGTCGGGCGCCAACGTGTTTCTGGTGCCGAAGATGACGCCATCAATGGGGGATATCGAGGATCGGTCGAAGGCCTTGGTCCGCACCCAACACGCGTTTACGTTTGCAGCGAATTGCGGTTGCGTGGGGGCGCGGGCGCCTTCTTTCTGCCGGTGGCCGGAGGCAGGTGAGTGGAATATCGGCCGGCTGGATGACGGCAAATTGGCGCTTTTATTAGACTTAAATAATCTTTCAGTTTCAATTGTTGATTGAAGTATAATTGAATTGATGAATCCCCATGAACTTGCCGGACTCGATTCCGCTGCGCTATCCGAAGTCCTGTGCTCTGCTCTGAACCGCCAAGATACTGATTCTGCGATGGATGCGTTCGCCCAGATCGAATCTCGGTTCCATCGGACCCGGCAGTTTTTGGACGACTTCCTGCCTCTGGGCGGGCGTCCGGAGGTGCGATCTCTCCACGTGAGCGATCTGCTGGCGCGGTGTGTGACCCGTCTGGAGCACCTGCTTGAGCTGGCCGGCGATTCTGCGAGGACCGTGACAGAGGACGCGATCTTACGCCAGATCGTCGAGTCCCGCGAGCGGGGCTTCGATTTTATCCTCACGCTGGCTAGCGCTCCGGAGCATGGGTTGACGGCGGGCGATCTCGCGGAGCGCCTGGGAATCACGCCTCAGAATCTCTCACCGTTGATCACCACGTTCCATGCTCAGGGCATCGTGAACCGCAGCAAGCAGGGCAAGAATGCGTTCCTGACACTGACGCCTGCCGGCCGCGCCCTGGTACCGGCTCCGGAACCGGCGCCAAAACAAGAGCCGGAGTTTATGTTCTTGCGACGGCCGATGAGCCTTGCAGATATGGTCCGCGCTGCATGATCTACTACGTCACTTTCTATTCGTACAAAGGCGGAGTGGGCCGCACGCTTTCGCTGATCAACACGGCGTACAGCTTGGTCACGCGGGGCAAGAAGGTACTCATTTGGGACCTCGATCTCGAGGCGCCCAGCCTGCTACAATTCCCGCAATTCAGCGGGGTGCGGAAGCACGTGGCGGGCGGCACGATCGATGTGCTCGTGGCGCCGGAGATGAATGTGGCGAAACAGGTGGCGAAGCTGATCGTGCCCGCCGATCGCGGCATCTGGCTCCTTCCCGCCGGGGCGGATGACCTGAAGTATCCGGAGCGGTATGCCGGCCTGCCGCTCGACCGGCTCTTCGGTCCGAATGCCGCCGAAGCTTCACGCCGTTTCGAGCAGATGAGACAGGGGATCGAGAACCTTCCTGAGAAGACGCGCCCGGACGTGGTGTTGATCGACTCGCGGACCGGCTTGACGGACCTCGGGGCCATTTGCACGGTGCAGCTTCCGCACACCGTCGTGCTGGTGTACACCATGAGCCACCAGGGCGCGTTCGGTGCGCAGCGCATGATTGGGAACATCCTGAGCGCAAGCAAGCGGCTGCGGCTTCCCGAGCAACAGGTCAAGATATTGCTGGTGGCGGGCTTTGTCCCGACCGATCAGGATACGGCTCTGGTGGAAGAACGTCGCGGGCAACTGCGCGAGATGGGCCTTTCGCCCGACTTCGAGATCCCGTTCCGCAGCGCGCTTCTGCTGCGGGAGGAAGTCGATGCAACCAGTGTCGAATTTGGGCGCCTCGCTGACCGGCTGCTGGAACTGGCGCCTGCCAAAGAGGAGCCGGTGCGGTTCAGCCTGGAGCGGTTTCCCGACTCGCGACAGGGGCGCGGGCGGAGCTTCGAAGACAAGGTCGCGACGGTGCTGCGGCTGATGGACCTGGAGGTCACGCAGAATACGCTGATTGCGGGCCGCCAGACCGACATCGTGGCGCACAGAAAGGGCGGCTTTGAGGAAGTCGATCTCGTAGTGGAGTGCAAGGACCACGAAAGGCTCACCGGGGTTGACGACCTGGACTCGCTCCATGCCCGTCTGGCGGCGTTACGGAAAGAGAAACCGTGGGCGAAAGGGCTGCTGGTCTCGACCAAAGGATTCACGGCCGAGGCCCGTGCGCACGCAAAGGATCTTCCCATGCTGCTGAATACCTATGACGAGTTGCTCGATCGGCTGATCAATCTCGGCCCTTACAACGGTACCCTGATTCACGATGTGGCCGGGCAACCGATCGAGCGCCTCTACGTGGAGCAGGACGTCTATCCCGAGGAGAAGCCGGAGCCGGTGGCGTTGTTCGAATACGTAGATCGTTGGCTGGCCGATCCGGAATCAACGTTCCTGACGATTCTCGGCGACTATGGCACGGGCAAGACGTGGTTCACGCGCATGCTGGCGTATCGGCAGGCACAGAGCGTGCGCGACGATGGCGGCAACCAAGGGCAGCCGGTGCGCATCGATCTGCGGACGGTCGCCAAAGCGATCGACCTGGAGAACATCCTGTTCTCGCACTTCCAGACGAGCACGGGCCGCGCCACCAATCCCAAAGCATTCCTGCACCTGCTCGAAGAGGGCCGGTTCCTTCTGATCTTCGACGGCTTTGATGAAATGGCCACGCAGGGCGACTGGAGCGTGACGCTGGAGAACTTCCGGCAACTGGCCCGCGCCGCCGCCGGACGGGCCAAGGTTCTGCTCACGTGCCGGACGCACTACTTTCGAGACCAGTCCTATGTGCAGGAACTGATCGCCGGCCGCCGGCCCGACCTCAGCGAGCGCGGGACGGAACTGTATCGGGAGATCTCGGGCCGCCGCGGCTACCGCCTGGCCTACCTGCAAGGATTCAACGACGACCAGATGCACCAGTACATCGACCGCGCCTGCGGCGACCGTGCGGCGGAGGTGCACCAGATTCTCGAACGGGAGCCGCGGCTGAAGGAGATTGCGAACCGGCCGATTCTGCTGGAGATCATCGTGAAGTCGGCACCCAAGCTGGCACAACTTGGCAACGACATCACGATTGCCAACCTGTATGAGGCTTACACGGAAGATTGGTTCACGCGCGAGGACTGGCGTCTGCGCATTACACGGGAGCGGCGGCGCGAACTGGTGGAAGCGCTGGCGGCTCACTTGTGGCGCGAGCCGGATGCGCGGATGCACCACACGGCGTTGCGGCAGGTGATCGAGCCGCTGCTCAACGACCGGGCCTTCACCGTAAGGGATTTGGAGGACGCCGACCGCGAAATCCGTACCGCGACGTTTTTGACGCGCGATGCACAGGGGAACTACGGCTTTTCGCATCGCTCGTTTCTGGAGTTCTTTCTGGCGTCGTGGATCCGGCGGCGGCTGGTTGCGGGCGACTATACCGCTGCGTTACGGCATCCGTTGCTGACGCTGGCAGTGATCCAGTTCCTGGAGGAATTCACCTCGCGGGAGCAGCGTGAAGCGGCGGTCCGTTCGGTGCTGGAAACGGCGTATGTGGCAGAGGCGTCGGAGAACGCGCTGTTGCTTTATGGTCCGTTGAAGGTGGATGGCCTGCGTGCCGCTCATCTCGAGGGTGCCCGGCTAGCGAAGTTCGATCTCCGGCGCGTGGACCTGAACGGGGCGAACCTGACGCGAGCGGATCTCGGGGATGCCAGCCTTGTCCTGGCCGAACTGAAGGGCGCCATCCTGCGTGAAGCGAACCTGGATTGTGCCAACCTCGTGGGTGCTGATGCGACCGGCGCAGACTTCACCGGTGCCAATCTTCAGGGCGCCGATCTGGGAGCCGCTCATCTGGAGTCCGCGGATTTTTCCTCGGCGGATCTTTCATTCTCGAATCTGGTGGATGCACAAACTGCGGGCGCCGTTTGGCACGAGTCCAAGCGCTTTGGCGACGCTGGGCCGGAACGTCCCCCTCATGCTGGGGTCGCGGTGGGGGCGTTGTCGGCATTCAGCCCTAGTGCCATTGCGGCGCATCCCGCCCTTCCCCTGATCGCTGTCGTGACTGCGGAAGGCGTCGTGATTGTTGATTCCGTCACTGGCCGGCTGCGCCGGCATTTTTCGCACCGTAGTGCGACATCGGTCGCGTGGGCCTGCGACGGTCGCCGTTTGGCTTCAGGATCGGATGATCATACGATACGGGTCTGGGACGTGGAGGATGGTCGACTGCTGCGCACCCTGGAACGCCACCACAAAGGGGTCCTGTCGGTGGCGTGGGACGAAAAGGGCAACCGTCTGGCTTCTGGTTCCGCAGACAAAATGGTCCGGGTTTGGGACGTGAGGGAAGGTAAGTTGCTATGCACGCTCGAAGGCCACGGCGGACGTGTTTTTTCGGTGGCGTGGGATGGGACGGGAGCCCGGCTTGCCTCCGCTTCCAATGACCAAACGGTGCGCATATGGGACGTGGCGAGTGGCCGAGTGCTGTGCGTACTGGAGGGGCACGTCGGTTGGGTCAGAGCTGTGGCGTGGGACGGCGGGGGTAACCGCGTGGCTACGGGCTCCGATGACGAAACCGTGAGAGTGTGGGATTCGGTGGAGGGTCGGCTGCTCCGCACGCTGGAGGGCCATGGCGGCGCGGTCTGGTCAGTGGCATGGGACAGGCAGCGTGATTGCCTCGCTTCCGGCTCCACTGACAAGGCAGTGCGGCTATGGGACCCAACCGAAGGCCAACTCCTGCGGACTTTGGAGGCCCACGGCGCGCACGTCTGGTCGGTGGCTTGGGACAGAGCGGGTCGCCTGATTTCCGCCTCAGAAGACCAAACTGTGCGGGTTTGGGATGTAATGCAAGGCCAACCGCTGCGCACGCTGGAAGGCCATCGACATCGGGTCAGTTCGGTGGCGTGGGGTAGCCAAGGTCGATTGGCTTCCGCTTCCGACCAAACCGTAGAGGTGTGGGACACCGCACAGGGCCAACTGCTGCGCACGTTTGAGTGTGACAGTCCGGTCAATTCGGTTGCCTGGGACGGGGATAGCCGGCGATTGGCTTTGGCTTCCTTTTACCCATTTGTGCAGGTGTGGGACGTGGTTCAGAGCCAACTACTGCGCATGCCCGAAGGGCATCACGGTCCGGTCCTGTCGGTGGCGTGGGATCCGGAGGGTCGGCGTTTGGCCTCTGGTTCTCATGACAACACCGTGCGAGTTTGGGACGCAGCGCGAGGCGGACTGTTGCGCACGCTGGAGGGTCATCGAAGTTCAGTCCGGTCGGTGGCGTGGCACCGGGAGGGACGACGCTTGGCCTCCGGTTCCGCTGACGAAACAGTGCGGGTGTGGGACGTGGCGCTGGGTCAACTGCTGCGCACGTTGGAAGGCCATGGTGGTCGGGTTAATTCGGTAGCCTGGGACGAGGAGGGCCGACGATTGGCCTCCGGTTCTGATGACCACGCGGTGCGGGTGTGGGACCCAGCGCAGGGTCAACTGCTGCGCACACTGGAAGGCCATGGTGGGCCGGTCCGGTCGGTGGCGTGGGATAGAGGGGGCAGGCGCCTGGCTTCGGCATCCTCTGACCACACGGTGCGGGTATGGGACGCGGAGCAAGAGCGACCGCTGCGGACGCTAGCCCGACTTTCGCAAACTCGGACCTCATTTTCTCATGCCGAAGGCTGTTCATCGGGATCTGGTGCACTCGGACTCCTAGATGAAAGAAGTATAGGCATC
>Ga0209517_10009237_pt1 | contig 11310 bp, 5 predicted proteins | sample PeaSoiMetSII2010_FD_187695 | JGI IMG/M metagenome (GOLD analysis project Ga0209517, IMG submission 187695) | Peat soil microbial communities from Weissenstadt, Germany - SII-2010 (SPAdes) (version 2) | ecosystem: Environmental > Terrestrial > Soil > Wetlands > Peat | place: Germany: Weissenstadt...
CTCTGCCTACCGGGGCAAAGTAGTTCTCCTCGACTTCTGGGCCACCTGGTGCGGCCCGTGCCTGGAGGAAATCCCGCATTTTGTGGAGTTGCAAAACAAATACGGGGATCGGGGCTTGCAGGTCATTGGCATTTCCATGGACGACGGGCCTGCTCCGGTCCGCGACTTCTACCAGCGTTTCCACATGAACTATCCGGTTGCCATGGGCAACGCGAAGACGGGCGAGCTTTACGGGGGAGTGCTCGGCTTGCCGATCGCTTTCCTCATCGGCCGCGATGGCCGGATCGAAGCCCAACATATGGGGGCGACGGACGTATCGGTTTTCGAGCGGGAGATTCAGGGTCTGCTGCAACGTCAACGAACTTCCGTAGTGAGGAATTGAATCATTTGAGTCATTGAATCATTGACTCAATGATTCAATTTCCTCAGCGCCATATCATAGCGATCCATCACTTCCTTGCGCAGCTTGACGGCTTGGGCACGATCCGGGACTTGACTTGGCATTCGCCGGCACTCTTCTATGGTGGCCTCCAAGCCCGCGAGAAACGCCTGGCACGGGTTGCAACCCCCTAAGTGCTTCTCCAGTTCCTCACACATCGAGTCATCCAATTGTTCGTCGAGATAGTTCGAAAGTTCCGCGAACATTGCCTTGCACCGGGCGGGTCTCGGCCCGGCGGTGGCAACGCCTCGAGACGCGATGGACTGGACACGCGAACCGCCAGGTTGCTTCCGCACCCTCATCAGTTCCTTTCTTACGAACAGCCGGGCCCGGTGCAGACGGACGCGCACGGTTCCCGGACGCAAACCGGTGATTTCCGCAACCTCCTCGTCCGTCAGTCCCTCCATATCCCGTAGCACCAAAACGATGCGATAGGGCGGTGGGAGCTTCTGAATTGCCTCCCGCAATCGCCCCGCCTGCTCACTTCGGATGGCGAACATTTCGGGGTTGATGCCATCCGCCGCGAGACGATCGAGTTCTTTCCGGCCGGGCATTAGTTCTTCCAGAGAAAGATCTTGTTTCGGCGCGAACTTGCTTCGGCGGCGGCTCATCAGGCAACGGTTCTTCGCCACCTTGTAGAGCCACACCACGAGTGCCTTGGGACTCTCGAACTTCGGCAGGTACGGAACCGACTTTACCAACACCTCTTGCATGGTGTCTTCGGCATCCTCGCGCTGGCCGCAGACTTTCATGCTGAAAGAGAAAACGGTGTTTTGCAGCAAAGCCAGGGCCTGTTCCAGGGCTTGGTCATCGCCGCGTTGCAACAGGAGAACAGCCCGTTCGATCTCGGAGCGCATTGCGGTAAATGTAGCACGCCCCAAGGGTCGGGCGGCGGCGAGGCTGAGGCCATGCCCCTGCAAAGCATTTCCGCCACACTCATTCCGTCAGAATCCGATTTGATGCTAAGATGCTGGCTTGATTGACTCGATGCGGCGCCGTTTTTTTCCGGGTTTCCAATAGGGTATGAGTGAGCCCAAGGTTCCGAACAGGGCAGATTCGGAAAGCCCCACCCTTGTCCCACAGGGGAACACAAAACTGGAGTCAGCCCCTCCATCGCCGGACTCATCCGAGAGCCCAACCCTGGTTGATGGAGGCAGAGGCAAGCCCGGCGCGTCTGACGCTCCCACAATTCTGGCGGGGGCGCCCCAGGCTCGCCAGCCGGCCGCCTCGGATGCGCCAACCCTGCTCGATGCTGGCAAGCGGAGCGGCCCACCGTCACCCAGACCCTCCGCTAGTTCGATCTGGCAGCTTCCGGCCTTGCTCCCGGGGACGAGGCTGGGCGGACGCTACGAGATTCTCCAGACGATCGGCGAAGGCGGCATGGGGGCGGTGTACAAGGCCGAGGACCGCGAACTGAGCCGCACCGTCGCGCTAAAAGTGATCCGTCCCGAACTGGCCAGTAATCCCGACATTCTGCAACGCTTCAAGCAGGAGCTGCGCCTCTCACACCAGGTCACTCACAAGAACGTAATCCGTATCTACGACCTGGGCGAAGGTGATGGCATCAAGTTCATCACCATGGAGTACATCGAGGGGAAAGATCTACGTTCCCTCATCCGCGAGAAGAAGCGATTTACTCCAGAGGAAGCGGTATCTGTCATTCAGCAGGTGTGCCAAGCTCTGGATGCGGCGCACAGCGTGGGGGTGATTCACCGGGATCTCAAGCCGCAAAACATCATGCAGGACCGCTCGGGCCGGATTCTGGTGATGGATTTCGGCCTGGCCCGCACCCTGGAAGGCGACGGGATGACCCAGACCGGGGCGCTGGTCGGCACCATGGAGTACATGTCGCCGGAGCAGGCTCTGGGCCAAGAACTCGATCAACGTTCCGACATCTTCGCGCTCGGTCTGATCTTGTACGAAATGCTGACGGGCAAAATGCCGTTCGTGGCTGAGAGTGCGCTGGCGAGCCTGATCAAGCGAACGCAGGAGCGCGCGATTCCGGTGTCGGATATCGATGGTCAGATTCCCGGGGCACTGAGCGGGATCGTGAGCAAGTGCCTGGAACGCGATTTGAACCAGAGATACGAGAGTGCGTCGGCCATTCTGGCGGACCTGGACACCTGGCAAGACAAGAGAGCCGCAGGCACAATCAAGCTCGACGCTAGCGTCAAACCCTGGGGCCAGACTCTGCCATGGCCGCTCATTACTGGGATTGTAACCGTCCTGGTGCTGGCGATCACCGGTTTCCTGCTGCGAGGGAAGTTGTTGGGCCCGAGCACCAAGACGCCGGCCGCGCCGGCGGTCTCGCTGGCCATTCTGCCTTTCCGCAACGCATCCGGCGATCCGAGTCTGGATTGGATTGGCCCCAGTCTCGCCGATATGTTGAGCACGGATGTGGGCCAGTCCGCGCGTTTGCGCACCGTGAGCCCGAACAGTCTGCACCAGATATTCACCGACCTGCGCATTTCTTCGGCGACCGTGCTGGATCCTGCGACGATCGGCCGCGTGGCTGATTTCAGTAAAGCCGACCGCGTGCTTTGGGGGCAGTACGCCAAGTTCGGGGACCAGATCCGCATCGATGCCACGCTGCAAGACATCAACAACGACCGCACCGTTCCGCTGAAAATCGATGTGCCCAGTGAAAAAGAGATTCCCGGCGCGATCGATCGTCTGGCGGAGTCCATCCGCCAGAAACTTGCGCTCCCGGAGGATGTACTCAAGGAGCTGAAGGCCAGTTCCTTCCAACCCACTTCACAATCGGTGGCTGCGTTGCGCGACTACAACCAGGGCATCGGGTTGCAACGGGACGGGAGGAATCTGGACGCGCAGAAGCAATTCGAGGCGGCGACCAAGGAGGACCCCACCTTCGCGCTGGCATTTTCCAGGCTGGCACAGACCTACAGCAGTTTGGGCTATGACAGCGAAGCGGAACAGTCCGCCAGGAAGGCCGTGGAACTGAGCCAGGATCTCCCGGAGGCGGAGATGTACTTGATTTCTGCCATTCGTTTCCAGGCGACCAAGAACTATCCGGAAGCAATCAAGGCCTACGAAACCTTGGCCAAGGCCTCGCCTGATAATTCTGACGTGCAATCGGCACTCGCTAGCCTGTACCAGGATTCCGGCGATCTCGTGAAGGCCCGCGCCTATTACCAGAAGCTCCTGTCCTCCAACCCCAAGGACGTAGCCGCAACTCTTGACCTCGGCCGCATCGAGATCAAGAGCGGCAACTCTCAAGGCAGTTTTGATCCCCTGAACCGCGCTTATAGCCTGGCTGTACAGGTGGACAACCAGGAACAGAAGGCCACCAGTCTGCACCTCATGGCGGTAGCTTACCGGAATTTGAGCAAGCCTCAGGAAGTTCTGCGCAACGAACAGGAGGCGATCACAATCTGGCGCCGCATCGGTCAGAAGCGTGGCTTGGCCTACAGCCTGAACGAAATGGCCACTGCCCAGGCTTCGCTCGGCAATACCAAAGATGCCGTGTCCAACTTCCAGGAGGCTCTGCAGATTCGGCGCGATATCGGCGACAAGCGCGGCCTGGGCGACACTTTGATCAGTATGGGCAATTTCTCCAACGGGCGCGGCGACCACGATCAGGCGCTCAAGATGTATAAGGAAGCCCTGCAATTGGAGCGCGACATCGGCAATGAAAGCATGCAGGCTATCTGCCTGAACAACATCGGAGCGGTGTACTCCGAAAAAAATCAATACGATGACGCTCTTACCTATTTCCAGCAGGTGCTGCAGCTGCGCGAAAAATCGAAAGTGCCACAGGATATCGTCGAAGCGGTTTATAACCTCGGTCAAGTCCTGTCTAATATGGGTCAGTACGATCAGGCTATTTCCTACTACATGCGGGCGCTGGATTTGCGGCGCAGTATGAACGACCCGCATGGTGCGGCTCTGGCATCCTACGGCTTGGGAACTCTGTTTGATTATCAGGGACGGTTCGGCGCGGCAATCAGCGCCAAGCAGGACGCTCTCAAGATCCTCCGCGATCTTAAGGACGGGACCTCCTGGATGCCGGAAATTCTCGGGAGCTACGCAGGTTCGCTCATCCTCGCCGGCCGGGGAGACGAAGCCAAGGCTTCTTTGGACGAAGCGCTCAGCCTGTCTCACGCACTGAAGGACGACGGCCTGGTAGCGGAGATGTTGGGATATCAAGGCGATGCATTCTTCTATCAGGGAAATTTCAAGGCCGCTCGTCCCCTTTACGACCAGGCATTGAAGGCTGCTACGCGCAGCAAGGATGGGCAAGCGATCGTGGTCGCCAAAATGGGCCTGGCCAATCTCGAAGTCCGTGAAAAGGGCGGACGCCAGGCTATCCCGAACCTCCGGAAGCTGAGCCAGCAGGCGGATGATTTGGGCCTGAAATACTCTTCGGTGGAGTGCTCGATTTTCATGGCGGAAGCGATGGTGCAAAGCCATGACTATACCCATGGCCGCCAGGAGTTGCAGCGTGCTTTGCTGCTTGCCGACAAACTCGGACAGCAGCCCCTGAGCGCACACGCGCATTACCTGTTAGCCACGATCGCGCGAGATTCCGCCGACAATACAGAAGCCCAGGATAATTATCGCGAGGTGATCCGCATCCTGGATGCCATGAAAAAAGAGGCGGGTGCGGAAAAGTTGCTGCAGCGCTCCGACCTGAAACTCATGTACGAAGAATCCGCCCACTGGTTGCAAGCCGCGAAAAGCTAAAAAACGGACCCCTGCAGCCGGTTCTCACGCAAGCTTCCTTTTCCAGCCACCGCCGCCACAAGCTCCTGATGCCCGCACATCAACAGGAGCCCGTGGCCGCCTCCGCGAGAACTCGGCGCAGTGTGCCCTAAGCCTCCATCCCTATCACTTCCCTGTACCCGAGAGCGAGATGGATTGCGGACTGTTCTGCGCGTTGTCCGTAATGGTCACGCTGCCGGAGTATGTCGTGCCCTTCACCGCTGGAGTGATCGTGACATAGATCACGCAGTTGGCGCCGGCAACGACGGTCCCGCCGTTCACGCAAGTCGTGCCGCTGGCCAGCGCGAAGACGTTGCCTCTGATGGAAATAGTCCCGAACGTCAGCGGTGTAACTCCTGTTCCTGAGTTAGTCAGCGTCACCTTCATCGCCGCGCTGGTCTGCCCGGTCGTCTGCTTTCCGAAGCTCAAACTAGTCGACGACAGGGACACCTTCGGATTGATGACCCTTACGCTCATGTATGCCGTTTGCGGGCTTCCCGATGCGTTGTCCGCGATCGTCAAATTGGCATAGTTTCCGGGATTGGGTAGCGGGGTATCGTCGCTGTCGGCGACGAAAGTCACTGTGACTGTGCAACTCGCCCCGCCGGCGAGCGTGCTCCCGCATTTGTTGCTGGTGATCTGGAAATCATCCGGATCACCCGGTGGCTGCGGGTTCTCAATTTTATTTCCGGGAACCGTAATACTCGAAATCGTGATCGAGGTAGTCCCGGGGTTTTTCACAGTGAAGGTCTGCGTGGCGCTTTGCCCCGGATACATTGGGGAGGCTATGTTCCAGCTCGCCGGCGAGATCGTCAACGCGGGCGGGGTAGTGAAGTTTGCCGTTACGCTCTCCGGCCCGCTCATGGTGACGGTGGTGGAGGCGCTGCTGGAGCTCGCCACCGGGCCGGTCCAGCTAGAGAAGACATAGCCCGAGTTCGCCGTCGCGGTCAGATTTACTACCGTGCCCGCCGCGTAGTAGCTGCCCGAAGCCGGTGTGACTGTCCCGTCGGCGCTCGGGCTCGCGGCCGTCGTCAGCTGATACGAGGTGCTGAAGTTGGCGGTGTAGCTGGGTGTGCTGGAGGAAGCCGTAACCCCATACGACAAGTTGGTCGTTCCAGCTCCGCCCGTCCAGCTCGTGAACGTGTACTGCGTGCCGCTTGAACCCTGCGGCGAGGTAGTAGCAATCGTATGGTTCGTGCCGACCTGCCAGACGACGTTCACGGGCGCCGCCTTCGCCGCGCCGCCGTCCACGCTGACTTGCAGGCCTGTGGGAGACGTGTTGATCGTAACGCTGGTGTTGTTGACCACGAAATTCGCTGTTACGCTCGCGGGCGCATTCATGGTGACGGTCGTGGAGGCGGTACCGGAGTTCGCCACTGGACCACTCCAGCTCGAGAAGTTATATCCCAGGTTGGCTGTAGCTTGCAGAGGCACTACCGTTCCCGATGGGTAGTAGGTTCCGGATGACGGCGTAACCGATCCGTCGCCGCTCGGGCTCGCAACCGTCGTCAGCTGATACGACGTGCTGAAATTGGCCGTGTAGCTGGTCGTGCTCGAGGAAGCCACAACCGTATCCGACGCTGTGCTCGTTCCATCCGACCAGCCCGTGAACGCGTACTGCGTGCCGGTAGAGGACTGCGCCGCAGTAGTGGTGAAGGTATGCTGGGTGCCGATCCCCCATGTGAATTGCTGCGCGCTGTTGTAGCTGATGCCGTCCACTGTGAACTGCAACCCCGCCGGACTCGTCCCGACGGTCACGGTGGTGCTGCCGACATAGTAAGTCACCGTTGAAGAAGAAGCGGTGTTCGTGGCGGAGTCCACTACCGTTGCAGTCAAGGTATGTGTACCCAGGGTGCCCGTGTCTATATTGACTGTATTTTGGGTCGAATTGGTGCCCGATGCTGTATTGGCGGGCGTTGTGGTCCCGAGGTATGACGCAGGGTTTCCTAGCCCATAGGCGTCATACAGGGTGCAGGTATTTACCGTTAAGTACGGTCCGACTGCGCCGGTAGCCGGACCGCCGACGGGCACGAGGGAGTTGTTCACCGCGGTGCATGTGAAGGTCGCGGTCTGCGACGAGCCCTGAGTATAGACTTGGCCGCTATTTCCGGGAGCGATGCTGGCGGTCGGCACCTCATCCAGCATGTTGTACGTGATGATCCAGCACGAACCCGTGCCTGCGCTGCCGCCGGTAGCCGGCTTAGCGCCCGGATCGACGAAATTGAAGGAGATAACCTGGTTGCTCGGGGACGGCGCCTTTTGACCCGAGGGTAAGTAGCAAGGGTGATACGGATCGGGACCTTCGAATTTGACCACGCCAACATACGGATTGCCTGTGTCGTACTCCAGAATTTCGTTACCTCCAACGACCGGCGTCGTGAGACCCGGGTTCTCGGAGGTGACGTCGAAAGTGAAATCGGAGCTGAGCGTCGCAAAGAAATTTGCGGTTTGGACCGAACCGCACGTCCCCCCCGGAAGCGCGGGGCATGTGAGCTCGAACATCTGCGCCGAGTCCGGCGGCTCGGCGGGAGTAGAACCGACCTGGTACACAAAGCAATAAGCGCCTGGGAAGGCCGAGCCGATGATAGTGTTGCAGGTTCCTGGATCTATGGGTACCGCATTGACCACGCCCGTGGTGGATGATGATCCCTGCGCCAGTTGCCCAGCGAAATCGAAGCCGCCAGTTCCGTTATAGCCGCCGTTGAACGGGAAGGTGGTCGGTGTACCCGTCGTAAGGGTCTCTGCAGCGGCTTGTCCCTGCACAACAAAAGCCGCGGTAGCGCTTTCCGCCGAGTTCATCGTCAGGTTGCACTCCAACGGGTTCGTCTTGGTGGGCGAGCACACGCCGCCCCAGCCCGGGATCGCTAAGACTTGGCCGCTCGCCGGCGCCCCGAAGGTGGTTGAGGGCGTGGTCGGAGACGGCACGTCCGGTGCCGCTGTCAATGTCACCTGGGTTCCGGCCTGAACGGTAGCCGTACACGTTCCTGAGGTCTGTACAACCCCGTTTTGGTATACGATTCCGGCTGCTTCATAGCAGGTTCCGATTCCGTTCGCTCCCAAATTGTCGGTCACAGTGCCGGTGCCGCCGTCCAGCAGGGCCAAAGTCAGCGTTTGGGTTCCTAGCGGAGTTCCCCCCGCGACATAGACAACAACATCGGTTCCGGAAATTTTGGGTGACGAGGCGGACGAGATGTCGGAAAAATTACAAGTAAGACCGTTGCCATTGGTGCTGCAAAAGCTGTTCTCGGCCACGAAAAAACTGATCTGGTAATTGTGCCCCACGACCGTGGTAATCGCCTGGCTGATGGTGTCATAGCCTTGCGAAGAGCCGTCATACCAACAATAGAGTTCTGTGTAGCAATAGGAGGAGCCGGTTTGGACAACTCCCTCGTAGCCTGTAGCGGATATGTTGGCCCAAGTCCAGGAGGTCGGCGTCGAGCCAACTACACCTTGAGAAAAGTCATTATTGGCCAACGGCACGGCGCTGTCCGCGGTCACGTCAACCACCGATACGTTGGCGAACGAGATGTCCGCCACATCGTCGCGAAAGGCAAACGTGATGGTTGCGTTGGTTTGTGTGGCAGTGAAATCCGCCGTGTACTGCACGTAAGTCTCCCCGTTGCCACCGCCGGGGAGCGGCTGACCGCTCAGGTCCAGAATTTGAACGGAAGGCAGAGTCAGACTTCCACCTGCAGGCGGAGGATTGTTCTGTGAAAATGCAGTTGCGGGCGCGAACAGAACCATCAGCAGAACCGCCACTAGAACCGGCGTCAAGGCAGCGACTGGCATCAGAACTTTTTTCATGGGAAGCTCTCTCTTTTCTCTCGTCAGTATCAAACGATCAAATCATGTTTACCTTTTGGTCCGTCTGCGACACCTGGGTCGACGCGAAGGACCAGCACATGCAAACCGCCAGGCACAGAATCTCCACGGCGACGGCAAGGCGCATCAAATCTCCGGCAACACTTGATTCCTAATTTTTGTAAAACCCCACGAACGAAGAAGGCGCGACTGAGGGGAGGGTCGACGCGCCAAACCTGGTGACACATCTTATCCCACAAACAGCCAAAAGCAACAAGATTTTTGATCACCGATGGGCGAGTCGTCCGACAGGACGGGCGTGATGGCCGGATTCCAATCTGCCCCCCCCGCTGCCCGAGGCCAAGTCAGAGGCCGAGGTGAAAAGTTTTCCGTTTTTATGACTATAACCGGACGGGCGAGGGTCCCCATCCTTAACGCGTGCCTAGAAGCGGTGGACGACGCCCAGACCCACGTAGTAGTTGTGCTGCCGGCTTCTGCCGGTATCCACGTTCAGGGCGGGAACTCCCGAGTAGAAATCGCGCGCTTCGAAGCGCGCGCCCCAACGATGCCACACCCACACATCCAGTCCCGCTCCGAACTGGACTACGCCGGTATTGGTGCCGCTGCCAGGGTTCGGGTTTTCATAGAGTGTAACTGGGGCCACTCGGAAGCGACCGTAGCCGCCGCCAACGCTAACCCACGGGGTAACGGAGTCGCCGGAAAAAACGTTCAGGCGCACGGATGGAGTCACGAACAACGCCCCGATATCCTTGGGATTCGTTCCGAGGTTGTAGTTCACATCCATCCGCGGATAGATCGCCACGGGCAATTCCGCGTACAGTCCGAACAGCGAATGGCTCTTGAGCAGACGGCCGTAATTGAACTCGACCGTTTCCTCGTTTCCAAAATGAACGGGCAAACCCGTACTCGAAACCTTCTGCGTGCTGACGAAAGCCCGCCCCGCCGTGATGGAGAACTCATTGACTTGTGCCAACGCGCTGGAAACAAGAATTAGAACCGGCACGACTAGAGCTGCGAGACGCTTGGCCGACATCTCTCCTCCGGAGTATTGAGGAACGTAGTTTTTGTTTCCCCAAGCTTAGCACGGGCCGCCCCGAACGGCGGAAAACACAAGGTACTCTCTTTGATGCTCGGGTTCCGGCGTTTGATCGGGTGCGGCGATATTTGATGAAGTTCCATGGCTGCTGATGTCCGGTGCCAGCGTAACTCAACCCAACCTTCCCACCCTGCGCCCTTCCGGTTGCCCTGTGACACCGGCGAAATGTGACACCGGTCACAGATGGACGTGATGGCAACAGTGGGGAGCCTTTGCGAATCCTCTCGGCAACCGTCGGTGAGAACTTTAGGCTTCCTGGCCTCCTGGACGTTACGTGGGTCATTTAACCCAGCTCCAAGGTGGGAGAAAGCCCATCCGCCCTCCCGCACCGCCTGGTGCGTTCCGCAACAGTTCACACCATTTCCACTAACCAATTTACATTCAGTCACTTACAAAATAGTACAAAAATCTGTCGTTACCCAAACGGTCGGCAACTCCCGTGCACCTGTACCAACCGGAGAATTAGGTGACCTGCCTTCCACAGTTCGCGAACCAAACCCGGAAACGGGGCCCAGAATTGGCCGGGCGTCACAACGCCTTGGTTACCGGGATCGCTATTCCCGGCCTGGTTCTGCGCCTGGCTCTCGCTCTGAGCTTCGCCGCGATCTGCATCCCGCGTGCCTCCAGTGCGGTTCACCCGGTTCCGCTCGATCCGAAGACCGACGGCGCCAAGTGCATCGAGTGTCATGAAGATAAGACCAAGGGCGCGTCCGTGCACTCCGCCATCGCCACCGGCTGTCTGAGCTGTCACGAAATCCGCGTCACCAAAGACACGACCCGCGTCAAGCTGATCACCGCCACTCCTTATAAGCTCTGCCTTTCCTGCCACAGCGACAAAGATGCCTCTCAGATCAAGGGACACGTTCACCCGCCAGCGGTTCGCGATTGCCTGACCTGTCACGATCCCCACACTTCCGCCAACAAGAATCAACTGCTCAAGCCGACCACCGGCGACAAGAAAGACAATCTCTGCCTCACCTGCCACACCCAAGGCACGAATGTTCCCGCCAAGGGCAGCCGCCACGCCGCGCTCGATATGGGCTGTGAAACCTGCCACACGACGCACAAAACGGGCGCGGATCTCACTCCCGAAAATCAGTTCCATCTGACCAAAGCCGCCCCGGCGCTCTGCGTGGATTGTCATGATCCGAAAGATGCCGCGTTGCAGCAGGCGCACCAGAACCAGCCCTTCGGCACGGCGAACTGCCTGAGCTGCCACGATCCGCACCAG
>Ga0209517_10009239_pt1 | contig 11308 bp, 10 predicted proteins | sample PeaSoiMetSII2010_FD_187695 | JGI IMG/M metagenome (GOLD analysis project Ga0209517, IMG submission 187695) | Peat soil microbial communities from Weissenstadt, Germany - SII-2010 (SPAdes) (version 2) | ecosystem: Environmental > Terrestrial > Soil > Wetlands > Peat | place: Germany...
GCGGGCCAGCAGGCAGGGAAAAGAACATCGCTGGCTTGCAATATGAGGATCAACTCCCCCATCACCCTCCTGCCGGGCGCAAGGAAACTGCGCACATTGCAGGGCGGTGGGCGAAGCCCACGTTAAGCATGCCGAAGTAATTGACCTCAGCGTTGGACAAGACCGGGCGCAGCCGTTATGATCGCTCCGATCAGTTCATTCGATACGGCGAGGCATTGCCTGCAATGTTCGAGGAGGCCCAGCTACTTGGAAACACCGAACGTAAGATTATCCTTCAAACAAGGTTGGGTAACACGATCCAGAACTACGTGGAGGTCGATCCACCCCCTCCGCATTCTTGCAGAATCTATCGCCTGTTTGCAAACAAGTACGGGGGCAACTGGCGAGAGCGGAAGCCACCTACGGGAACCTACAATTGTGCAGGTCACGTCTGGGCATGCCGCCGCACTACAATCCTCGACCCTGCAGAGTGGACCAAGATACTTGAGGACGATGGTTACCGCCAGCTAGCTGATGGAGAAAGCCCGTGGCCAGGGGACATCGCGATTTACGTAGATCGTGATAAGGACGATGAAATCTTGCATGTTGGTCGGGTCTATAAGATGATCGACGGCTTGCAGCCGAGTTCGCTCCGCATACCCCTAGTGATGAGCAAGTGGAACTCGACTTCGGGCGAATCAGTACATCAGGTCCATGACGACCCCTACCGAAAGGAGGGGTTCAATGTACGCGTAAAGTTCTACACTGACCGTCCTATCGGGGCAGCAAACCATTATGACGATCCCGGTTCTCGAACAATTGAAGTCGGATGAATTTCAAGCCAAGACCGGATTCGTGGCGACGGCGCCAGCTTTGCGCCGATTGCTGCTAAGAACCCCAGAGGTCCGGGCTTTGAGACAGGCTCTAATCAGCGGAGCATTAACCGAACGGAGAATTCAGGCTTTCGTGCGGTCCTTGTTGAGCACTCTTCGTAGCGGTGTGCCTATGCAGCACGACTTAGCGCTGGCGGCGCTAGCCGTCGCACTGGAGAAAAGGGGCACAGCATTCGCAGGAGAGTACCTCCACACTCTCGCGTCCTTGCAGGCAGCAGAGATGAGCATGAGCATCCGTGTCGCACGGGAATCGCTCAAAAGCCGAACATCGCTGTCGGGTACGGAGCGAACTTTCATTCGAGCCGGTATTGTGATGCCGAAGACGTTTCCCTACGAACAATTGGGTGAGCGGTTCTTCTCCACCAGCCGGACCTTTCAAGATGCCACGGAACCCACTGTGAGTCTCAATCCGCTACCTAGGGAGGTCGGGTGATGCCTCAGCTGGAATACTTCCTTGTTGCCGAATCTGTCTCCGTCGATCAGAGCACTAACCGATTGAGTGTCTTCAATATCTTGGAGGAAGTCCACCTTCAGCGTGTCCCAGTTCCGGAAGGAATGACGCTGCCTGCCCATGCAGATGGCATTCCTCAATTGACCGCTGTAAGCTCATGGAACATGACTGACCAGGACAGAGGAAACCGCTTCCAGGTAGAACTCAGGCTTGTTGCTCCGGGCCTGCAAGATCCCATTCGTTTTGTACCGTTGGCTTTTACAGCGGAGCGCGATCGCCAGCGAACCCTGCAAGTAATAGTTGGCTGTCCAGTAGGCACACCTCCAGGTGAGCTGCTGTTTCAATTATACTTGAATGACAAGTATCAGGCGAGCCACCGCATTACCGCATTACTCGATGACGAGTCGGTGGCATGGACAGAAAGCCAGGGTGTCGTCCTCCCTGCGGGATCTACGCTAGATAAGCCTATCATCCCCCCTCCTTCCGGCGTACTCTTTCGTTTACCTGGGGATTCTAAGGTAAGTCACTCGGCATCCGAAGAAGACTAATGCGGATCTGTTGCTAAGGGATATAAGAAAGAACGCATCTAATCCGGCGGATCTCAAAATGAGCCTGCGCTCATGCGTGTCTCATAACTGCTGCCAGGTGCGGGACAGGCCTTGCCGCTCGACCGCAGTGAGCAGTACCCGGTAGCCTTCCAGGAAGGCATGGTCTGTGCGTCTCCAGCGTTTCAGCCCTTCGAGATCCATTAACTCGCGCCAGCGCGGGTCGTCGTACTGCATGCCCAGCAACGCTTCGGTCCAGTGGCGACCCAAGTCTTCGGAGAAATCGCCCAGCACTGTGAAATTGCAGTGAGAATAACCTGGCGAGGTCCAGATCGGCCGGATTTGCCGGGCATCGATCCGCCCTTCGGCCACCTGACGAATCCAGGTACTCTCTGCCATTGCCCCGGCATCCGCTCGCCCCTCGCGCAGCGCCCGGAGAACTTCCAGTTCGCTCGTGCCGGTGTCACCATGTTTCCCTACATCGATATCGAAGCGAAGGAGAGTGCAGTCTTTTGTGGCCTCGATGTCGGCCTCCAGAAGGTAATGGAGCGGAAGAATAGCAGCTTGCGCAGAATCGGCCGAACCCAATGCCAGACGCTTCCCCCTCAACTCGGCCAGCGATTCAATTCCGCTGTCGGCGCGGGCTACGATCACCGTCGTGAAACCGGCATCTACGTCCCGCATGGCCAAGGCCCGGCACGTGCCGCCGGTGCGCTGATGCAGCTTGACCCAGGCTAAGTTCGTGTTCCAGGCGATGTCGATGTGCCGGGCCAACAGTGCTTGCACCTGTCGGTCATAGTTGGAAAACAACACGTAGTCGATGGGAACCCTGGCCTCGCGGAAGTACTCGCGCATGCCTTCCCAAATCGCAACGACGCGAGAGTCATACGCCACTGCACCGATCACAAGTGGCTTCATCATATTTGTCCTCAGAATAGCGGCATGTCCAAGAGTGTCCTTGCAACGAGATCATACAGCACATCGGTGGTCGGCGCCATGACTGCGCCGGCACGGGCGTCACGAAAGTTCCGCTCCACCGTCAGGTGCCGGCTGAAGGCTGCGCCGCCGCAGTTGCGCATGGCAAGATCGGTGACATGGAGAGCGACTTCGGCAGCAGCGGCCTTACTTTCAAGCAGCACTAGCAGGGTTGCCGGTCCAGGGCTCTCCATCCGGCAGGCGACGTGCTCCAAAAATGCCTGCTGCGTATCTACCGCGATCTGCATTTGTGCCAGCCGGGCGCGAAGGTTCGGGAGAGAGGCTAGCGGCTGCCCCAGGTGCTCAAGCTTCGTGGCCAGCATATGGTCGCGGGTTCCCTGGGTCGCCGCACGAGCTATTCCAACCGAGACTGCGGAGCTGCCTAATTGGAACCAGGGAAGCACCGCATTCATCATCATTGCAAAGCCTTCTCCTTCAGTGCTGAGCCGATGGGCCGCCGGCAGCTCAACGCTTTCGAGCCGCAAGGGCGCGCTGGCATTGCCCCGCAAGCCGAGTCCGTTCCACGGCCCGCTGACGGACAGGCCAGGCGTATCACGCGGGATGTAGTAAAGTGTGCTGGCCATGGGGTCGGTAGCGCCGGCGCTGCGCGTGGAAACAATATAGCCATCGGCGTGACCGGCACTGGTAACAAACGATTTCTCCGCCGACAGCCTTTGCCTACCGCCCTCGGCCAGTGCTTGGCTGACCGGTGCCCAGAAGTGACTCCGTGAACCCTTCTCGCTGAAGGCCACGGTGTTAAGGTGTCGGCCTCCTGCAACCGAATGCAACAATTCCTCGCGCCGGGAAAACGCTTGTGCTGCCACGATCGTCTGAGTGGCACAAATATGCATCAAGTAAATCATCGCCGTGGAGGCGCATTGTTCCGCCAGGATGCGCGTGACGGCGGCGAACGTGCGCGGGCCTTCCTCGGCTCCGCCGAACGAAGCAGGAACGGTAAGCCCGAGCAGCCCTGACGCCGCCAAGGCGGCGACGCTGTTGCCCGGCCAACGCCCCTGCCGATCCACGTCCTCCGCATGAAGTGCCAAGACCTCCCGTGCCAGGGCCTCGGCCCGGCCTATCCATTGATCTCCTGTACTGGTCACGTTCTGCATCCTCTATTCGTTACGGCCAATCCGACGAGCTACAGCGGCGTAGGAGCGCAAACAGAACGCTGCAAGCCATTGCGATTTGAGTCCAAGTCTATTCTTCCTGTTTATTCTGCGATTTTGCGTCGCCGCTGTCTGATCTTTTCGCCCTTGGGCACGCCCCGTCAGGGGAGCTCAGCAACCTCACCCAAAGCGCGCGTTCCCAGCGCCCGGAACAGTGCGAGGTCAATACCGTCATTGACGAAATGAACCGAGCCGTCAGTCATGGCAAATTGCACACCGCCTGGGTGGCCACTCGTGAAGGCATATCGGTTCCACCATTGGTCCGGCGGATAATCTTGCCCCGTAACGGGGTTCTTTGCATTGGGTGGGTAAGAACACGTCGCAATCGCGTTATCCATGTGACACCAAGCATTCTGGTAGTCTTTTCCGGACAGTGCCTCCCCGATCATGAAAGTACTGCTCGTACCGTCGGTGATATCCATGATCCGCAGCGGTTTGTTCGATTCCCAGATCACGCCGTTGCCGTTGGCGCAGCCGTCGTAGGTGAGGGCTGGATTGGAATTGTTCGGATCGGGATTGCACCACTGTGGGTCGGTACCCCACCACAGCGCAGAACCGGGCGGACCGCCGCCCCAATTGGAGCCGATGTTAGCTCGATAGCACGTCACTTCGTAGGTAAGCGGGCCCAAGACGGGGTCTAGCATGTCGAAATTGGAGGGATGGGACACCGGCCCATTCGTGGCATCTGGGTCGCTAGGGCATAGAAATCCCTTCACCCGCGTCGCGATTTGAGGAAGGCTTTGGTTAATGTTGTTGGCAGGCTGGGTGCCGATCCCGGCCGCGTTATAGAGGGGTTCCTGCTCAATCATGGGCAACATGTTGGCCAGCCAACTCCAGTTCGGTTGGGTGGGGTCGTACGTGTAAATGCTGTCCGGCGGGAAGGTGCCCCGCGCGGCATGGAAGTTGTGGACAGCCAAGGCCAGCTGCTTGAGATTGTTGGCACACTGGATGCGATTGGCCGCTTCGCGCACTTTTTGCACTGCCGGCAGGAGCAGACCGACCAACACGGCAATGATGGCGATAACAACCAGCAGTTCGATCAACGTAAAGGCCTGACGCTGTTCGCGCCGCGCGGAACTCTTCCTTTGGGAGTCAAACCAAGAATACATTGGATCCCCTCCTTGTAGATGGGAGATACGCGGATTGTCCGGTACGAATCACGAATCGTCCGGCTCATCTGGTCAGTTTCAAGTCATATGCGCCGGGAACGGGGTTCTCGACGACTTCAAGCGCGAGATCCGAGGTTTTGGCCAAGCCATATTTGGCAGGCAACAAAGATCGGACCACGGGCCGGCGGCCGTGCGGCGACTTCGGATGCTCCGGGGCAGATTCTGTGGCCGTGACGACGACTTTGTACCAGCCCGGAGGGGCGCCATTCTTGCCCTTTGTCGTTACCGTGTACTTGCCGTCCTCATCGACCGTTCCGGCTGGCTCAAAAGGGCTAGTGTTGCCCTTGGATGCATCGGGCACAAACAGCACCACGGTGTTCTCCGCCGTCAATGGCACGTCGTTGATCGTCACTTTGCCGGCGACCGAAAAAGTCTTGCCCACCCCCGCATCGCCACCGCAGCCAGATGCGAGGAAGGCGAGCAGCCAAGCAGTCAAAGGCACCGCGAATATCTTGCACGGAAAGGTACCCATATTTATCCTCGGGCGCGCCAGCGCAAATCCCGCTATGGCACCGGGTTTCATCTGGCACAGCGCTGCCGACCAAGAGTTAGCCGTCCAGCATGGACAGGTGAAACTCACCAATCGGCGTTAGGTTGTAATCGGAGGTGGAAAGCAGACGCACCGTTGCACTTAGGAACGAAGTCAGGTGAAGCCCTGGCAGTGCTCTACCGGTGTGAAGATGAGAGGAGCCCCGTGGCACACGTGGCAGCGATCAGCGGCATGATGACGCATGAACATGGCTGGAGCTCTCTTGCGAATTAACGTGCTGATTCTATGGCCATTGCGCGGGCGCGTCAAGGAAGAGCGAGTGGAAGAAACTCATGTCGTGAAGCATCACGTCCTCTTTTCGTGGGAGGTAAGGCCGAAGCAATTCGTCTCCCTTGTTTCGAGAGGGGCATTTCCATCGTCGGTGTTTATCCTACCGATGGGGCGAGAACAAGGGCACATATCTCCTCGCCTGTGGTTTCTCATGCGCCTTGCTGGATCTACAATTAGCTTATCGGGACGCCGGGAGATGATCTCGACGTGCGAGAGCGTGGTGTGCGTCAAGCGTACTCGCGCCGACGCAACATTCTTAGGAACGAGCCCGCCCGGCTCGCAGGTGGCTGTTCGCGAAGCACCATCGAAAACTTAGAGACGCACGTGTTCCTGAGGTGATTGAGAAATGGTGCGTCGGCGCGAGTACGCTTGACACACCCTACTGCTCGACGAGAGTTGGAAGAATGCAGAAGCAGGTGTGCACACCTTGTGCAAGGCGAAAGCGCAATTTGGCGTCGATAGCGCCGGCGGAAAAGCATCGGTCCTGGCGGGATGATCGGCGCGCTGGCCTGCTTGCGCTTTTCCGCTCCCGAAACGGCGTACTTTCGGCGTACCTTGGGCGTACCTTCGATTGGCCCGCCTGCAATCTGATTTTGACGCTAAAAGCGTTGCACGAAACAACAAACCATGCTGCAAAAAGGAATTGGTATGCCACCCTATTTGTTTGCGTCGTGTTTCCTGATCGACTAAAACGATATGGGGACTTTGCGCTGGAACGCCCGGAGACGCCGGAGATGCAAGCACCTCAAGGTCGTGCACAACCAATTCGAGCGCAGCTTGGCCTCTGGGATGCCGTGAGCATTATCATTGGCATCGTGATTGGCGCAGGCATCTATGAGACGCCTCGATTCGTTTGCAAAAACGTGCCCAATGCTTGGATCGGCCTCGCCGTTTGGGCTGTTGCGGGCCTGCTATGCCTCGTTGGTGCTCTATGCTATGCCGAACTTGCGAGTACCTACCCGCGCATCGGCGGCGATTACGTCTATCTGACCCGTGCCTATGGGTCCCCCGTTGGATTCCTCTACGGCTGGGCACAGCTGGCGGTGATCCAGACCGGCAGCATCGGCATGATGGCCTATGTCTTCGCGGACTATGCAAAAAAGCTCTGGGACCTGGGGAGCACCGCGACGGTCCTCTGCGCACTGCTGTCCGTCGCAGGCATTGCGTTGCTTAATCTCCTGGGCGTTGCCTTCGGCAAGGGAACGCAAAATTTTCTAACTATCGCGAAAGTCCTGGGTCTGGGCGGCATTCTTTTGGCTGGGTTCTTGTGGGGGACCAATTCCCAGACACTAGCCGGACCGGTCCAGGGCGGTGATCTATCGAGTTTGGCGGTGGCATTTGTGCCCGTCTTTCTGACCTACGGTGGTTGGAATGACGCAGCCTTTGTGGCGGCAGAGCTGCGCGGCTCGCGCCGCAATATCGCGCTGGCGCTCCTTCTGGGAACTGCCGCTGTCACGGTCATTTATTTACTGGTGAACGGCGCCTATCTTCTCGCACTAGGATTTGAGGGCGTCCGCAATTCGGAAGCGGTAGCCGCCGACACCTTGCAGCTCATGCTTGGCAGGTTCGGTTTCAAAGCCATGTGCCTCCTTGTCATGATCTCGGCCCTCGGCGCCATCAACGGGTTGACCTTCACTAGCTCGCGAATCTACGCGGCTCTCGGTTCGGAGCATGGCATCTTCACCTGGTTGAGTCGCTGGCATCCTCGACTGGGTTCTCCCGTATGGTCCATCGTCACCCAAGCGCTCATCAGCCTGGTCATGATTGCCGTGGTGGGTACAGAAACCGGCCAAGGAATGCTCAGCACACTCTTCATGGCTCTGGGGTTGGGAGAAGTTCCCTGGGCCGGACGGACCGGGTTCGAGACACTTCTTAAATGCACGGCACCTGTTTTCTGGCTGTTCTTCCTTTTGACCAGCCTGTCGTTGTTTGTCCTGCGCTTTAGGGACCCTGGGCTCGATCGGCCCTTCAAAGCTCCTTTGTTTCCGGTGATTCCGCTGATTTTCGTGGTGACCTGCGCCTATATGCTTTATGGAGGCATCAGATATGCCGAAAAACTGGGTCTGGTCGGAGGCGCGATTGTCTTGGCTGGAGTGCCCCTGTACGCCATTTCCACCAGGAGGAACATCAAAGAAGATCCGCTGAACGAGCCGGTTTCTTCAGCGCTTGAAAAATAGGCGGCAGGGGCATGGTTCAAAAAGGGGTCAGGCACCTTTGCCGGAACGGCCTGCAGGGTGCTGCGCACAAAGGTGCCTGACCCCTTTTTGAACCATGCCCCGGCGGACCGTCATGTGGACGGCCCCTGAGCTGCCGAGAATCGGTTGCATTGGGTAAAGGAGAAGCATCGATGGTTCGCATCCAAGTACTGACCCTGATCCTCTTGGCAGGCATTGGCCTGTATTTGACACCCCCAGCACTTCACAGCCGCGAGGACGATGCCAAACAACCCGCCAAGGTGAAGGTCCTCGTAGCTGCCCCTGATGCGGAGCTAAGCGTGGAAGGAGTCAAAACCAAGCAATCCGGAGAGGTTCGCAGCTTCATCACACCGCCGCTTGGTCCGGGCCATTGGAAATACGTGTTCAAGGCTACCTGGAAGGAAGGCGGCAAGGAGCACTCCTGCGAACGCACCGCACGCGTCGATGCCGGACAGGAGACAACCATCGACCTGCGACAACCAGAACCTGCAGCGGAGGCCAAACTGGCCGAAACCCAGCAGCCGGCAGCCAAGCCGGACCGCACGCCTGACGTCGTGTTCGTTCCCACGCCGCAGGAAGTGGTCGACAAGATGCTGGAGCTTGCCGAGGTCAAGAAAGGTAACGTGGTCTACGATCTCGGCTGCGGCGACGGCCGGATCGTCGTCACTGCCGCCAAGAAGTACCAGGCCAAGGCAACAGGTTTCGATATCGATCCCAAGCGGGTCAAGGAATCGATCGAAAACGTGAAGAAGAACCATGTCGAAGACCTGGCTACTATCAAGAAGGCCGACATCTTCACGCTAGACCTGAAAGATGTCGATGTGGTGACGCTTTATCTCCTACCGGCCTTGAACGTCAAGTTGATGCCGCAGCTGGAGAAACTCAAGCCAGGCGCGCGTATCGTTTCCCACGATTTCGACATGCGTGGGGCGAAGCCGAATAAAGAGGTGCACCTCAAGGCTAAGGATGAATATGGCACCGAGCGCGAGCACACCATCTATCTATGGGTTGTGCCCTGGGAAAAGGAAAAGGACAAACCCTAAGGTCGGCCAAAGAGACGCCGGTGGGAATCGAACCCACTTTCACTGGGTTGCAGCCGGCTGCCTGACCGTCCAGCCCCAGCGTCAAAGCTAAAGTTGTCCCTAGTCCTTGGTCTCTAGCTGAAGACCAAGGACTAGGGACAATGAAAGAAACCAGCCATTTCCAGCCATGTCGGCAAAGGGTGTCTGGAGGGAGTCGAACCCTTCTCCGCGACCTTCACAGGGCCGCATGCTCATACCGGTACACCACAGACACCATCAGGGGAGGTTGAAGTCTAACCTGGCTTTCCGTCCCGACGCTCTCCGACGCGAGGACTAGGGATCCAGGATTATTTTGTAGCCGAGGTGGGAGTCGAACCCACAGACAATCGCCAAGCTCTCGACCTGGCCGCTTTACCAGTTTGCGTACTCGGCCATGAGCATCTGCCGGACCAAGTGACCAAGGGGAGGGTCGAACTCCCACGCCCTAGAGGGCACGGCGTTTTAAGCGCCGCGTGTCTACCGGTTCCACCACCTGGCCGTCGAGTAGTGACACGGGTGGGAGTTGAACCCACAAACAAGTCACCAAGGTTTGAGCTTGGCCGCTTTGCCAGTTTGCGTACCGTGCCCTGCCAACGTAGCCCAACGAGTGAAGCTGTCATTCAGACGCATAGCCCCGCCAACTGGTTCACTAAAAGATGTTCCCCCGTGGTCTCGTTCCACCAGAGAAAGTGGGCGGCTTGCCAAAAGGTCTATAGAGTGCAGGCTAGGCTATCGATTGCGCGGGTACGGAGGATTACCCAGATGGACCAGCCGCATCACGTCGTGATCGTCGGAGGCGGCTTCGGTGGGCTCTACGCCGCCAAAAGTTTAAAGCAGGCCCCCGTGAAACTCACGTTGATCGACCGGCGGAATTTTCACTTGTTCCAGCCACTGCTCTACCAGGTGGCCACCGGGGCACTGTCTCCCGCGAACATCGCCGCTCCCTTGCGAGCCTTACTTAAAAGACAAAAAAATACCGAGGTGCTCCTCGCCGAGGCGACAGATATCGACGTGGCAGGGCGGCGCGTGATCCTGAGCGATGGCGAGGTCGCGTACGACACACTGATCATTGCCACCGGCGCCACGCATCACTACTTCGGCCACGACGAGTGGGAGAAATTTGCACCGGGACTGAAGACCATCGAGGATGCCACGGCTATTCGGCGACGTATCCTGGTGGCATTCGAAGCGGCCGAACGGACCGAGGTTCCAGAGGAACGCCGCGGCTGGTTGACGTTTGTCGTTGCCGGGGCGGGGCCAACCGGCGTGGAACTGGCCGGCGCAGTGGCAGAAATGGCCCATCACACGCTGCGCGGCAATTTTCGGCATTTCAGCCCGGCCGACGCCCGAATTCTGCTGGTGGAAGGGGCTGATCGCGTTTTGCCGACCTACATTCCCAGCCTCTCCGCCAAGGCCCAACAGGCGTTGACGGAATTGGGGGCCACTGTTCGAACCGGTGCGCTCGTCACCGATGTACAGGCCGACTCGGTCACCATCCGCTGCGGTAGTGAAAGCGAGCAGATTACCACGCGCACCGTCCTGTGGGCGGCCGGAGTGGATGCTTCGCCTCTGGGCCGGGTGTTGGCCCAGGCGACGGGTGCAGCTCTCGATCGCGCCGGCCGGGTGGTTGTTGCGCCGGACCTCACCCTTCCCGGCCACCCCGAGATTTTCGTCCTGGGCGACCTGGCCAACTATAGCCACCAAACCGGGAAGCCATTGCCGGGCGTCGCTCCCGTGGCCATGCAGCAGGGAAGTTACGTGGCCGATCTGATCCAGCGCCGGCTACGAGGCCAGGCTCCTCGTGCTTTCCGGTACAGGGACTATGGCAGCCTGGCGACGATTGGCAGGGCTGCGGCAGTGGCCGACTTTGGCTGGATCCGCATATCTGGCTTCCTGGCCTGGTTGGCCTGGCTGTTCATCCATCTGCTCAAGCTAATCCAGTTCGGCAACCGAGTACTCGTTCTGACGCAGTGGGCCGGGAATTACTTCACGCGGAACCGAGCGGCTCGGTTGATCACGGGGGAAAATCCATTGCCCCTGCGCCGGTCCAA
>Ga0209517_10009240_pt1 | contig 11307 bp, 9 predicted proteins | sample PeaSoiMetSII2010_FD_187695 | JGI IMG/M metagenome (GOLD analysis project Ga0209517, IMG submission 187695) | Peat soil microbial communities from Weissenstadt, Germany - SII-2010 (SPAdes) (version 2) | ecosystem: Environmental > Terrestrial > Soil > Wetlands > Peat | place: Germany: Weissenstadt...
CCCCGAGGATGTCGTCGAAACGCCGCTGAAGGAGGATGGCGCCTTCCGCGGCGGCCTGCTCTTCACCCCTCGCGCTCGTATCCGGGACGCCGTGATCGTCTATTTTCATGGCGGCGGATTCGTCGCCGGAAGTCCCGAAACGCACCGCTGCATGACGGCTTGGCTGGCGCGGCTTTCGGGCATGCGCGTTCTGTCCGCGCGCTACCGCCTGGCGCCCGAGCATGTGTTCCCGGCGCAGGCCAGGGACGCGGCCGCGGCCGCGGCTGCGGCCATCAAGATGGCCAAGGCATCCGACGATAATGCGGGAATCATCCTCGCAGGCGACAGCGCCGGCGCCTGCGTGGCCCTTTGGGGATTGCGCGGGCTGGACCCGGCGATGCGAGCTCTCGTCAAAGGGCTGGTTCTGCTCTATGGCGGGTACGGGCTCATGGAGGGGGACAGCATCCGGCAGTACGGCACACCGCAAAACGGGCTCGATTCCGAGACGCTGTCGATCATGTACCGCAGAGTCGCGAAGACCGACGGAAAAGGCAGCGGCTCGATCTGGCCGCTGGGTTTTGCCGGCGAGATCACCGAGCCGGCTTATGTCCTGGCCGCCGAGTTGGACGCGGTATCCGACGATTCGGCAAGCCTGTTTCAAGGACTGGCACCCCGTCACCCGGCCAATGAATTCGTCCTGGTGAAGGGCGAGGACCACGGCTTCTTCAAGAGGACCGGCAAGGATCCGGTCGCCATGAGGGAACTCGAAAAGGCCGCCCGATGGGCCGTGGACCGCAGCAGCACAAAGCGGTCCGCTTGATAGAAGCTGCCGTTCAATCGACGCTCAGGCGGTGCCCCGGCGCGACTGGCGCATGGTGGCGCAGGGGCGTCTGAGAGCGCCTGCTTTCGGCGCGCGCCCGCCTCGCTATACTCCCGCCCCTGCCGCGCCAAGCTGTCCCCGTGGCTCAGCAGGATAGAGCAACAGTTTCCTAAACTGTGGGTCGGGTGCTCGAGTCACCCCGGGGACACCACTACGCGCTAAAGCGGCCGGCGGCGGTGCCGCGGCATGGACGCTCGGCCCTACGTCTGGTAAGTCTCAGACATCGGCAGACCGGGGGACGATGCTGGCGGAATTACTTCGCGGGCAACTCGATCAGTTGCTCTACGCGGGAGGGATCGTCGGGGTCGTTCTGATCCTCGAGCGGTTCCGTCCGGTCGAACGGCAGCCCTGGCAGGCCGTCGCTTTCAACCTCGTCTTCGCGTTGGTCACGTACGCCTTCATCACGTTCGAGGCGTATCTCTTCGGCAAGCTGCTACCCCTGCTCTTGTCCCTGCGCCAGGATTGGGTGGCAGCCACGAATTTCATCAATCAGCGGCTTTCGCCGATCTCGCTTGCCTGGCGATTCCCGCTCTATTTGCTTGTCATCGATTTTCTCGCCTACTGGGAACATCGTGCGAAGCATCGGATTGGGATGCTCTGGCGGATTCACAGGGTTCATCACAGCGACCGGCATGTGAATGCCAGTTCGACGCGGCGGGACCACTGGCTCTCGAACATCACCTATATGCTGACTGTTCTCGTGGCCGGGACCTTCATGTTCGGCGCCCTCGATCTGCCGCTCTGGCTCCTCATCGCCTATATGGCCGTGGGGTTTTACAATCACGCCAATATCCGGCTGCATCTCGGGGCCCTGACCCCGCTCGTCAGCGGGCCGCAGTATCACCGTATCCATCACTCTCTCCTGCCTCAGCACCTCAATAAGAACTTCAGCGGGATATTCCCCCTCTTCGACATCTTGTTCGGCACCTACCACAGGCCGGGACCGAAGGAATTTCCGCCCACGGGCTTGGCCGACCTGCGTATCGAAAGCCACTGGCAGGCCCATCTCGCACCATTTCGCCCCACGTCCAGAAGCGGCGAGACAGCCTGGGGGACAATCGGGACAGAACCCTATCCGGCGGCGGAGTAAACGGCGCGCCGATGCAGGTCCTCTAATTCGCCCTCGATTCGGCGATAGACCAGCTCCCGGTCAAAGTGCGCCAGGTAATAGGCCCGACCGGCCTTGCCCATTTCGCGCCGGCGCTCGGCCGGCAAGGCTGCCAACTCCATCGCCGCCCGGGCCAGACCCGCAGCGTCACCCGGCGGAACGACTATGCCGGCGGCCGCTTCATGGACGACGGCGGCTCCGGCGCCGGCAAGCGTCGCCAGGATCGGCTTGGCCGACGCCAGCGCCGACTGCAGTTTCGAGGGGATCCCGAGCGCGAACAGCGGATCGGGCCTGAGGGTCACCAGCAGCGCATCGGCACCGCCAAGCTGCTCTGGAATATTCTCCGGCGCCAGCGGCTCGCCGATAGACACTTGCCCAAGCTTGCGGCGCGCCACCTCCGCCATGAGCCAGGAGCGCCGGCGCCCGGCACCTATGAAGATCCAACGGATCTGCTGCGAGACGGGAATCTGGGCGATGGCGTCGAGCACGAATTCGAGCCCCTGGGCCTCCCCCATGTTGCCAGCATAGACGATCTGGAAGCCGCCTACGTGCCTTCGATTGGAAGTCTCGCTCGCCGACGGCGTCAGATAGAACGACTCGGCGCTGTTCGGCACATAGACGATGTGGCCGGTCGGGATCCCATAACGCGCGATGGCGGGCGCGAAGGCGGGCGAGGAGATCCAGATCGCCTCTGCGCGCCGATAGATGAAGCCGACCAGCCGATCCAGGATCTTGAGTGCGAGCGGTGAGCGCAACATGCCGACTGCAACCACACTCTCTGGCCACAGGTCCTGAACCCAGAGTGCCAGCGGCGCGCGCTTCAGCTTGCGCAGCAGCACCGCCGGAACGGCCGCCGTGACCGGCGAGGGCAAGAAACAGAGGATCGTGTCGGGCTTGCCCAGCCCCATCGCGGGGCCGAGCAGGCAGGCGCTGAATAGGAAGGAGAGATAGTTAGCGGCGAGGCCGAGGGCGCCGCCGCGCCCGCGCGGAATCACGGGCACGCGATGGATCGCGACCTGGCCGAGCCGGTCGCGCCGTGGCTTCATCCAGCCATAGCCCGGATAGAGCCGGCCGGAAGGATAGTTGGGCCAGCCCGTTAGCACCGCGACCTCATGGCCGCGCTCTGCGAGCCAGCGGGCGAGGTCGGTGATGCGGAAAGGCTCCGGGTGGAAATGCTGGCTGACGACGAGGATTCGCAACGGGGATTGCCTTATACTTTCACTGCGATGATGGCTATTTTACACCCGTTTCGGTTTGGTGGTTCGAGCTTGGAGGGCGATGCGGCGGCTCGTTGTCATCGGCGGAACCGGCTTTCTCGGCCGCGCGCTGGTGATGCGGCTTTGCCGGCGCCACGGCGATCGGGTCAGCCTGCTGGTGCATCAGGCCCGGCCCGGCTGGCTCGATGGGCTCGACATCGAGGCCGTTGTCGGGAATGCCGAAGATCCCGCGCTGCTCAACCGACTGATCGAGCCGGGTGCGACCGTACTCAATCTCATGCGGCCCGGCGCGGATGGCCTATACCAGGCGCGCGTCGAAAACCTGCTCCGCCATGCCGGCCGGGCCAGCCGCTTCATCCACTGCAGCTCCATCGACGTGTTCGGCACTTCAAGCCGGACGGCCATCAACGAGTCCACGCCGCCCAATCCTGTCAGTGCCTATGAGCGCGCCCATTTCGCCGCGGAACAGGCGGTGCTCGGCGCCTCCGCCGTCGACGGGCTGGTGCTTCGCCTCGGCGCCCTGTTCGGGCCGGGCGGACAGAACATCCTGACCATCGCCCAGGAAGCTGCGAGGGCGCCACTCTGGCGCCTGGCGCTAAGACGCAGCCTCTATGGCAGACGGCGGATGCATCTCCTGCCCGTCGACACGGCCGCAGCGGCGGTCGAGCATCTCGCGGTGAGCGAAAGACCGCCGCACCGCCTCTTTGTGCTGACCGATGACGACGCTCCGGAGAACAACTTCGCCTACGTCCAGGACAGGCTTCTCGAAAGCTTCAGGCGCCCTAGCCTGCAATGGGTGCCCGAGCTTCCGCCTGCCTTGCTCCGCGCCGCGCTGACGCTGCGGAGACGCAGCAATGCGGATCCCCTCAGGCGCTTCCACACGCCGCGTCTCGACGCCACCGGCTTCGTGAGGCCGATCGACTTCGCCACGGCGCTCCGGGCCTATGCCGTTGAGCTCGCCTCAGAGGGCGCGTTTCGTCACCCATGAAGATCCTGTTTGTGACCATCTCGATGGACGCCGAGCGGGGCGGCGGAACAGCCGAGCGCACGCGCCATCTCGCATTGACGGCGGCTCGCCAGGGGGCGGCTTGTACCGTCGTCGCACTCGAGGGAACGAGCTGGCGCGGGGAGCTCGAAGCCGCTGGCGTAAGGGTATGGTTGACGGGAAAAGCGGGACGGCGGTTTTCGGTCCCCCTGGCCAATCCCTTTCGCCTCTGGCGTGAGGTCGCAAGTGCCGACGCCGTTCATGTGATGGGCTATTGGTACCTCCTGGCGGCTATGGCCTGCCTCGTCGCGCGGCTCCGTGGCCGGCCTTATCTTCTCAACCCCGCAGGCGAGTTCAGCTCTATTGATCGGCCGCGTCCAGTGCCGCGGCTGTTTCATGTCCTGCTGGGACGGCAGATGATCGCGCACGCAGCCTCCCTTATCGCCATCACCGGCTTGGAGGCCCAGGAGTTCCGCGACCGATTTGCGATTCCGCCGGAGCGCCTTCTCGTCCTCAGCAATGGCGTCGGCGAGCCAGATCCCAGCCTGGAGGCCGAACGCGATCCTCTGCTGCCGGAGGGCCGATTCGTCTTGTTCATGGGCAGGCTGGCGCCGATTAAGGGACCTGATCTTCTAATCGAGGCCTTCGGGGCGATAGCCGGCAAATTCCCCGATGTGGGACTCGTTCTTGCCGGTCCCGATCTCGGCATGCGGGCCGGGCTCGAACGGAGGGCGGCCGAACTCGGGATCTCCGATCGGGTCCGCTTCCTCGGCTTCATCAACGAGCACATGCGCGTGGCGGCGTATCGCAGCGCCCTTCTGCTGGCGATCCCGTCACGCTCCGAGGCCATGTCCCTGGTGGCGCTTGAAGCTGGCATCCTCGGCACGCCCGTGCTGCTGACGGACCGCTGCGGCTTCGCGGAAGTCGCCGAAAGCGGCGGCGGCCTGGTAGTGCCGGCCGATGCCGGGGCCATTGCCGCCGGTCTTGAAGCGATGTTGGCACAGGCGGAGAGCCTGCCTGCCATGGGCGAGCGCCTGCGTCGGTTGGTGCGTGAGAGCCATACCTGGCCAGCCATTGCTGCCAAGCTTCGCACACATATCGAGGGGCTAGCCCGGCGGGCGGGCCCAACGGCCGACAGCGACCCTTGCCAAGCCGACTAGGCCGAGGGCGAGGATCAGCTCGAGGCAGAAGATCAGCAAGGTCCACGGGAAATTGAGCTGGACGACAAGATAGCCAAGTGCCGATCCCACAATCGCCGAAGCGATCGGGTTTCTGACCCAAAGGTCCGCGAAGCGCTCAATCCCATAGCCCGTCAAGAAGATCGCCGCCATCCCCAGCCCCACGATGGTCAAGCTTCCGGAATAGAGCAGGACCGCGATCGCGCCTGGGATCGTCATGAAAGTGTAGCCGTTCATTCTGACATATTGCGAATGGGCAATTTTCTGATAGATGGCGTCCACGCCCACTTCCGGTTTCTCGGCCGCCGCCGCCTCCAACAAGGAGGGCCCGAGGTCTGGATCGCTGGAAACAGCGAGCACGCCTTCTAGGCCGACCCATCGATCGACGATCAGCGAGGAGAGCTCCTTTGCACTTCCTTGAATCGCCCTGGCGGTGAAGACGGGTCCCTGGGCGGCGAAAGGTGGCACCAGTGGGCTCGGCCAGGGCGCCTTCATCGGGACGGCCTGAGACACCACTCCCTCGCCAGGCACCGCGGGCGCAACAGACGTAGTAGCCGGAAACGTCATCAACCGCTCACCGGAGACCAGCAGCAGCGAGCCCACGAAGATCGCGACGCTCGCCGCGACGGCCGACCCCAGGCTCCGGCCGCTGGTCCGGCCGCCGATGCGCGGCGCCCAGATCAGCACGGCAACGATTGCCGGCAGCGTGTGCAGAATCATTTGCGCCCGGCTTCCCATGGCGACCGCCGCGAGGGCGCCTTCCAAAGCCGCGATATAGATGACCGAGGCGGCCGAGAGCCGCCCCGCGACAAACAGCCAGAATCCCAGGGCATCGAGCCAGAGCGCCGCGCCCCAGCTTACGGTAAATGCGATGATGACGTAGAGATCGGACGATAGCTCGATCTTCGGGTTGATCCCGATCTGGATGATCGCGAAGCGCAGGCTCAGGGCGAAGAGGGCAACGGCGACGCTGGCCGAAAGCCAGAAAACGGGCCAACCGACATGCCGGAAGATTTTCGATTTCGCCAGAGCGAAATCGGGCCTCAGCGCTCCGCGGTCCACGAACTTCAGCAAGCCGCCGACGAGAGCCACGGCCCCGACGCCCGCCATGGGCGCCAGCATTGCGTGGTCCCAGGCCTCGGACGAACGGGCGAAGCGGCCGATGGGCTCGATGAAGGCGGCCCGGCTGATGAGGTGCAGCACGAGCTTGGCCCAGAATCCGAGGGCGAGGAAGGCGGTCAGAAATAGCTGGAAGTAGGACAGTCGGCCGATTCCCGAGACCGCGATCGCGACAGAGAAGACGGCCCCGAACAGCAGGTACAGCGAAGTATTGCCGGGATATAGCGGCGCCGTCACGATTGATCCTATGAGAATGATCACGGCAATCACGGTCGTTATGCGCCGCAGGACGCGGCTCCCGGCGATGCCGCCGGCGATCGAGGATGCCGCCATTGTGCCGGTGCTCAACGCCGGTTCCCTTCGTGCAGCATCTGAAGAACGAGGGAAGCCGTTCGGCGCGACCAGGCCACGAAAGGGTTCCATAGCAGCGCCTGGATCAGGAGTCGTCCACCCCGGCCGAATCGGCCAGACCTGGCATGACGGTAAGCCGACAGGGTGCAAGCATTGGCCATGGCCGTGCGGCGCCATCGGGCGACCGTGGCGGGAAGGTCGGCGCGGGCGTAGAAGCTCCGCATGACACGGACCGGCTCATCCGCCCGATCGATAGAAGAGGCCCGGTAGGTCGCTGATTCCTCGTGGATGCGGAAATCGGCGACAACGCGAGGCAGCCTGACGAAGGGCCCAAGGAGGCTGAGGCGCAGCAGGAATTCGTAATCGGGGATCTGACTGAGACCCGTGTCCCAGCCACCCGCGGCGGCGAACGCAGATCTGCGGAAGAGCGCGCCCGGGCCCGCTAGGCAGATCCCCCCGGCGATGAGAAGCTCTTGGTCATAAGCCTGGGTTTGCACTTCGCGGATCTGGCGTGCGGCTTCGTCGATCAAGGCGAAATCCGGGTAGGCGAGCACGGCCGTGGGGTTCTGGCCGAGGGCCTCGACCAGGCTGGCGACTGCGTCGGCGTGGAGCCGGTCGTCGGCGCTGAGATAGCCGAGCAGGTCGCCGCGCGCGAACTCCCAGCCCCGATTGAGGGCGGCGCTCTGTCCCGCGTTCGCCTGACGCAGAAGCCGAATGTCCGCGCCGTAGCCTTCCGCGATCGCCGCCGTCCCGTCGGTCGACCCATCGTCGACCAGGATCGTCTCGATCGGCCGGTATCGCTGGCCCAGGACGCTGTCGATCGCCTCGCGCAGATATTTCGCCGCGTTGTACGCTGGAATGACAATGGAGACCAAAGCCGGCTCGCTGCCGGCCTCCCCTGCAGTCCGTTCGCTCGGGCCTGTCACGCCTCCCAGCACGGTCGCCTACGCGGTTTCGCGCCAGACGTCTCGGCGAATCGGATCGATGTAGCTGAGAATGATACGCACCACCTTGCGCGAAATCTGCTCGACGTCGTAGGCGCTGACGAGGGTGGCCGGGCGCTGGTGGGTCGCGGCATGGGATGTCGCCAGGCCCACGGCCGCGATCAGCCGATCGGGCCGCATCGTCGCCATGACGGCGGTGGCCTCGTCCATGCCCTCAGGCCGCTCATGGGTGTCCCGGATCATGACCGCGGGCAGGTTCAGGATCGAGGCCTCCTCGGTCAAGGTGCCGCTGTCGGAGACGACACAGAAGGCGTTGCGCTGGATTTGGACGTAGTCGACGAAGCCGAAGGGCGGCAGGAATCTGAGCCGGGGATCGAGCGTCATTCCCTTCAGACGCTCGCGCGTTCGCGGATGGGTGGAGACAACCACGGCCTTGCCGAACGACGTCGCGATGGCGCCAAGGCAGGTCAGCAACTGTTGCAGGCGCGGAGGATCGTCCACCGTCTCCTCGCGATGCGCGCTGACGATGAAATAGGACTTGGGCTCCAATGCGAGTCGTCCCAGAACGCCGGAGGCTTCAATGGCTCCCTGGTGATGGGCCAGGACCTCGGCCATGGGCGAGCCGATGGCGAAGATGCGGTTTTCCGGCAAACCCTCGGCCAGGAGAAGCCGGCGGGCATGCTCGCCATGGGTCATGTTGACGTCGCTCAGATGATCGATGATGCGGCGGTTGATCTCCTCCGGGACACGGAAATCGAAGCAACGGTTGCCGGCCTCAAGATGGAAGATCGGGATGCGGCGGCGCTTCGCCGGGATCACCGCAAGGCCGGAATTGGTGTCGCCGTAGATCAGCACCGCATCGGGCCTGATGGCCTCGAACAAGCCGTCGCACCGCCGGATGACTTCGGCGATGGTGTCGGCGGCACTCGGTCGCGCAGCGGCGAGCCAGTTGTCCGGGCGCCGAATTTCGAGCTCGTCGAAGAATACGTCGCTCAATCCGGGCTCATAGTTCTGGCCGGTATGGACGAGGACGTGGCGCGTGTGTCGGTCGAGCTCGGGAATGATCCGGCTGAGCTTGATCAGTTCGGGCCGTGTGCCGAGAACCGTCATCACCGTCGGCCAGGCCGCCGAGGACGCCATTACGAGGCGACCGCGCGCATCGTCCGGGGGCCTAGTTCGCCCATGAAACCGTTGACCTTGAGGAGCTTGTGAGTCTCCTCGAGGGTCATGAGGTAATCGATCGAGCTTATGGCGCCCGAAAGCCCGGTCGCCTCATCCCCGCCGAGACGCCGCAGCTCGGGCAACATCGGTCGGATATAGGCGTATTTGCCCCGCCGGACGCTGCGTTTGGCTTCCTCCGCCGAGATCATCATCTCATGGGGGCGCTCGCCCGGCCGGATGCCGATCTCGGTGACGTCTATGGCTCGCCCGTCGATGAGCGCTTCCGCGATGGTCGCGACCGTTGCCGCCGGCGCGCTCGGGACGGCAATCTCACCAGGCAGGGCGTGCTCGACCGCAGCAACGATCGTGTCCACCGCATCCTCGAGGCTCAATAGAAAGCGGCTCATCGTGCCGTCGGTGACCGTGACTGGCCCGCCATGGCCGATCTGGTCGAGGAACAGCGGAATGACCGAGCCGCGGGAGCCCATGACATTGCCATAGCGCACGCCGATAAACCGCGTCCCAGGCAGCTCGATGTTGGCCGCGATCAGGATTCGCTCCTGCAGCGCCTTGGTGATGCCCATGGCATTGATCGGCTCGCAGGCCTTGTCCGTGCCGATTCCGACCACGGTCTCGACGGCGTTGGCGCGGCCGCGCAGCGCGGCGATCAGGTTCGTCGCCCCGATGCAGTTGGTCAGCAAGGCCTGATGGGGAAAATACTCGCAGTTTGGCACCTGCTTCAGGGCCGCGGCGTAGATAACGATCTCGTGGTCCCCGACGGCCCGTTCGAGATCGGCCTGATTGCGCACGTCGCCCAGGATGAAGCGCAGCCAGTCTTCGATACGAGTCCCCCGGGGCAGCAACAGTTGACCGAACAACCTGCGATAGCGCACGGCTTGCTCATTCTGCTTTTCTTCGTCGCGCGACATGATCGTGACCCGGCTTGGCGACCCGTTCTGCCCGGTGATCATGCGCCGCAAGAGGGCACCGCCCAGCGACCCGGTTCCCCCGAGCAGCAGGATCTTCTTGCCTTGAAATGGCGTCATGCTTGTCCCCGTCGCTGTATTCGATTGCGTCGCTCGATTTGGGCGGCCAATTCGTCGATCATGTCGTTCCACGCTGGCGGCTCATAACCAGTCTCGCCCGCATAGCGGGTGAAGTCGAGGCTGCGGTCACATTGCACGCGCGGGCTCGGCCGGATAGCGAGATCCTGCCGGCCGAGCGCGCGGGCAAGCCGGGTCAGGAGATCGAACTTTGAGATCGGCGCCGTCCCGATATGCCAAAGGCCGGCGCAAAAGCCTTGCTTGGCGCAGTGGCGGCGGATCAGCCGGCCAAGCGCGATCGTGGTCAATCCGTTGAAGATGGCGCGTGTGAAACCCTCGATCTCGCCCTGCTGGCTGAGAAACCACTCCACAAGGCCTAGAAAGTTCGTCCGCTCGATACCGAGCATGGAGGTGCGGATCACCATGACGTGATCGCCCGCGGGCTCCCCGTCGCGCTTGCTCCGGCCGTAGTCGTCCACCGGGTCGGGACTGTCCGCCTCGCGATAGCCTCCCTTGGCGCCGGAGAAGACGCAATCAGTGCTCAGATGGATGAGGTGCGAGCCCGCCTGGGCGCAAGCCGCCGCGAGGCGATGGGGAAAGCGGGCATTGACCTCCCATAGCTCGGCGGGATCGACTTGGCGCTGCTTCACCACGCCGGCGGCATTGATGACAAGGCTCGGCCGCGCTGACGCGATCCGGGCAAGGAGCGGGTTGGGGTCGCGAAGGTCGACGCTAAGGCAGGGAATGCCCAGATCCGGCGCGGGCCTGCGCACCACTGCAAGGACTTCGTCCGTGCCTCGGAGTTCCGCGACGAGCTGATGGCCCAGCATGCCTCCGGCGCCGACGATCAGCACGCTCATCGGGCCCGTCCCCTCTCGCGGCCTCGTGCACCCGATCCTGCACCATCCCCGAAGATGACGGTGGGCTCGGGAAAGCAGGTCGAGCAGCAAGACTGTCCCAGCACAAATAACTCGATCGAAAGGTAACTTTTGCTTGCGTAGACCGTCTTTATTTACCACAAGCCAGCATTGAATGGAGATTATCGGCGGCGCCTCATTTTGGCCACACAATCATGTGGTCGCGGGATTAACAATTTCCTTCTTCAGGCGAGAGAGTGGTCCCGGCGGCGCGGACGTCCCGGCCTCTCGGTCGCATCCATGGCAGCGCTCTGGCTGGTGCGACCAGTATCTAGCCGAGCCAAAGCCCCTCCGAAGCCTCCGCGGCGGTCGTTCGCCGTGGGCTGCTTCGAATGGCTGTCAGCTCCGATACTGCTCGTCGGTCACCTTCTCCAGCCAGTCGACGGCCTTGCCGTTCTGGGATTCCTGGATGGCGATGTGGGTCA
>Ga0209517_10009242_pt1 | contig 11306 bp, 5 predicted proteins | sample PeaSoiMetSII2010_FD_187695 | JGI IMG/M metagenome (GOLD analysis project Ga0209517, IMG submission 187695) | Peat soil microbial communities from Weissenstadt, Germany - SII-2010 (SPAdes) (version 2) | ecosystem: Environmental > Terrestrial > Soil > Wetlands > Peat | place: Germany: Weissenstadt...
GATGATGGACGTGAGATTTCTTCCAAACCCCTACTTCGTTGAAAGTCTGAAGAATCTGGACGGCACTGCGGCGGCTGTTCGCTCGTGGGTATTGCAATGGACCACGGTGCAGGAGTTTATATCCGATTATTGCGCCCTGCTTCTGAGACTTCTGCCCGCCTATATCCAGGAAGGGAAGCGGTATCTCACAATGGCCTTCGGATGTACCGGGGGCAAACACCGCTCGGTTGTCATTGCTGAGGGAATTGCTGACAGCTTGAGGCAGAATAATTATCATATAACAGTATTTCACAGAGACATTCATCTGGAATGAGAAGGCGTCCCGCCCGCCCCGTCTCGCGGGTGGGCGGGCTGTCGAGAATGAGCGGTCGCCTTCCGCGCTCGGCGATATGAAGCTATTTACGGATATATGTAAGTCTATCATGCGAGGTTGAATTGGGCCGGGAAATCGAAACAGAGTTGATAGGAGTTATAGTCACATCCCACTGCAGGCTTGCGGAAGAGATGCTCGCAGCCGCCGAGATGATTGTTGGTCCCCTTCAAAACTGCAAGGTTATCTGCTTCAAACCGGCTCAGCCGGTCGATGAATTGATAATGCTCATGCAGGATGCCATAAAAGAGGTGGATCAGGGAAAGGGTGTCTTGATCCTCACTGATCTTTTTGGCGGCACGCCCGCAAATATCAGTTTGTCTTTCCAGGGACCCAGGGTGGAGGTTGTCTGCGGAATGAATCTTCCCATGCTGCTCAAGCTTGCCGGGTGCAGGAACGGGTGCAGCCTTAGCGAAACCGCTTCATTGGTGAAAGAGTATGGGCGGCGTCATATATCTCTTGCCGGCGAAGTACTGTGCCGCTCGGTGAAAACGGTATCTTCGTCTTAGCGGATAAAAATTGGACTTCGAAATTACTGTCTCGCCTCTGGCAAAATCCGACTTACCCTCGATCCTGGAAATAGAATACGATAGCCAGCCGGAGCCATGGACAGAAAAGGCCTTTCTGGAGGAAATCAACCGGGCTAATTCGAGCCTGCTGGTGGCGCGGCTATCCGTTGGGGACTTCGTGGGCGCCCCCTGTCCGGAGGTCGCGGGATATATCTGCTTTTGGTCGGTGGCAGACGAGATTCAAATCCTCAACATCGCCGTCCACAAAACCTTGAGGCGACGAGGCATAGCTAGAAAGCTGATTGAACTCGCGATTCGAACCGGGTGGGAGCAGCATGCCGGATGCGTCACGCTCGATGTGCGAAAGAGCAATTCTGCGGCCCGCAAACTCTATGAATCTTTAGGTTTCAGAGTAACAGGGGAGCGGCCTAACTACTACGAAGTGCAGAGGGAATCGGCTATCCTGATGGAACTTGATATCTCCGGCCGGCTTTGCCCCGAAGGGGCTGCATATAATAGCCCAGGGTAAGCGGAGCGCCACCCTGGGTGGACAAAGCCAAACCCATTTTACCCTGAAGGGGTTACTGGTATTTATTACGGGTCATCCGGCAAACGAGTATCAGCAGGTCGAGAAAGCACAGTATCCGTCTGCTGTTAATTCGGCCTTTGGGGTTTTTGGAGTTTCTCTTGCCCTGAAAGGGCTTTGCCCCTTTGGGGCAGGAAAATCCAGACCATAGATATTCATTTGCCGGATGTCCCTTTATTTTTGCATGATGCGCGTCTAAATCAGTGTCCATCCGGAGACCCGGATAAATGTAGGAAAATTTCACTTTATAAGACGCTTGCAGTTTCCGATTCGGAAAGGAGGTATTTTTCGTACTGGCTAGGAAATAGAGGGGTTGCGCGGAGGCGTACTTGGGTACGCCGCACAAGGAAGCCCGAAGATTGACACCGCCGGGGCGGAAAAGAACCCTTTCCGGACGGAAACTAATTAAGTGATATATGTAAGTCTATCATACGAGGGAACTTTTCGCATGGACTTTGACCAGTTTCAATCAGATGCTCTCACCAGGAACCTGGACCTGACAAATATCTCGGTTGTTATCCCATCTTCTTTTCAGACCCTGGAGGATGCGGTCAAAGGATATGCCGGCAAGGAAAAGCAGGCCCGCGATCTTCTTTTGGAATACCATCACAAGTTCAGGAACTGGCATTTTGTTGTGCAAGAGACCCAAAGGTATGCCATCGGCAACCTGCGCCTCTATCGAAACAGCGTTCTTAACGGCAAGGTGATATATCTGCTCTCCAACATTTTTCTCCATGCCTTAAGAGATTCCGAGCGGTTCGAAATCCGAAGCCTGGCTGCCGATCACCTTCTTGCATACTGGTTAAAGCTCCTCGAGGAAATGCCCGAAGAGCTTGCAAAGCCGGCCCCTGGCGAAATTAGCGCCACGGGTATAGAGGAGCTTTTCCAAACGGATACCTCCTGCCACCAGGGCATTGTGAGACGCCTTTTCCTTGAACTCTTAGAACTGCCCGAAGCTCCCTTTGAGTTCCTCATGCGAAGCTTTTATCCTCCCAAACGCATCGGGGCCAGGCTGCTCAGGATCTGGCAGCACGAATCCTCGTTCGTCGAACTAAGGGCCTTTCTGGAGAGATTTTTCAGGAACACGTATGATTTCTGGCTGAACAGGGAGGACCCGTGTACATGGCTGGATCGGCAGGGAGAGGCAGACCGGCCGGCAGCGTCCTGGCCGGAAGACTGCATGCCCCTGGGCCACGAGCTTTTGCGAAAACGCCTGCAGGCCCTGGAGACCGAAGTTGTTCCCGAGCCGGATAATCGCAGGGCCGTTGAAATGCTGACCGGCATGACCGACTTTCACGATCTCGTTCAACTCTATTTTCATTTGCCCCGAAAGATTTCTGAGAAAGCCGAGAAACCTTCCCAGGCCGCCCACATCAGCCTGCTCATAAAGCTAAAGACCTTGGAAGTGAAGGGGCTTGAGGCCATCCATGAAGATGTGCTCCGGGAAATAAACTTCGAGATTGGCAGGTGGATACGGGAGGAATCCAAAGATCGACTGGAAGCGCTGCTGGATCGTATATTGAGCGTCGTTGGAATTTCGCTTCAGAACTATCCACAGGCTGCGCTCCAGATCATCCGCACGATGGGCCTTGAAATTTTGGAGACGGACCACAGGCCGTTGATCGATTTTTTCTTGAGGCGGATCGTACGGTTTGGGTTTCAATCACCCATGCTCGGCCAGGTGAGCAGCCAATGGCAGATATCCGTTAATCCCGCCCATCTTCCCAACGTGAGAATATGGCTCGATATCATAAAAGTTAACCCTCTGCGCGCGAGGGCGCTGCTTTCCGCCCTCATAGTCAACCTGTCTTTGGGCGGGATTTTCGTGCGGGACACCGACCTTTTCCAGAAAAACGTTTCTCAGTTGCTAAACGCTCCCATCCGGCCCGTTTACAACCTGGTGAAGCAACTCGCAAAGCTCTTCCCTGTCTACTTCAGCCAGATCGGGGCCGAGGGGCTCCTCAGGCAGGTCTCCACCGACGTCGACGAAATCACCGGCCGGAGCGACAAGCTTATCCATTTTTTGAGAAAGCAAAGCCACGTCGAAAGCAACAACATCATCGTATCTTTCATACAGGGGATTATCGAATACTGGCGGACAAAAGACAAAAAACCCCTGGAAGGGCTGATTCCAGGCGATGTCTATTCCGATATACCTGAATCCGGGCCGCAGGTTGACGACATTCACAGGATTTTCGAATACGTTTTCAGGGCCAGGACGGTCAACCACGTTCAGGACCTGCTCGATTTGACCGAAGATGAGGCCAAAGGTCTGATAGGCCGGGTCCCCACCGTTTCCGAAAAAGAGCGCTCGCGCGCCTTTCTCATGATCCAGTTCTATCAGCTTCTCCACGAGAAATATGCCCTGAGCTTTAAGGACATCCACCTTAACCTCCAGCGCGCAAAAACCGTTGGTTTGCCCGACCCGCAGAAACTGCTCGACGCGCTCGATAATTGTTCTGTTGACAGATACGAGTTGCTTACGGCCATTCTGGATTATCTCGGCGAGCTGAAGGAAGTCATTCTGACCCCCGGCGAACTGAAGATAATGGAGAACATCTACTACAAGCGCCATATCGCTGTAGACATTCCCTCGATGTATGGCTCTTATAATGAACCGCGCTTCGATGCCCTCGGGCTGACCTTCCGGCTGGAAAACCTCGCTAATGTCATGTTCGAGGAGATCATATTAACGGTCAACCTCAGTTTCATCACACGGGCCACCTTTCACCGGATCGCTCGTTTCATTCCGCTTTTTGTGAAAGCGCTGGACATCGACGGGATTACGTCCAGCCGGCTCGAGAGCCAGCAGGAGCTTTTCATGAAAGCCCTCGAGGTCCCCGGGTTCTCGCATTCGCAGTACATGGACATCTTCAGAGGTTTTTCAGAAGCGCTCAAGCAGATAATTCAGACCCATTACGATTCGGTTCACGATCGAAACCTCGAACTTATAATCAAGCAACTCGGGGCCGAAAGGCTTCTGCCGAGATATCAAAGAGACAGTGATGTCGCGGCGGAAAGAATCCAGAGAGTCTCGGAGAGCTTTCTTCGCGACCTGATCGCCAGAACTTTCGGGCTCCAGTATTTCGACCATTTTATCGGCAGCATTCTGACTACGCTGGCCACGCAGCGCGAGGAGCTGAGCATCCACGATCTGGACCTGCTGCTCAGTTATGACCCCGGCAGGACTGTTTCCCACATTTATCGCCCGAACAACGAGACCCACGATTCCATATACATGGGAAGCAAGGGGCACATACTGGCCAATCTGCACTCGATGGGCATCAAGGTCCCGCCCGGCTTCGTCATAACTACCGAGTATTTCCGGTGCAGGCCTGTGATAGAGAATTTCTGGCAATCCAGGGAGGATTTCTTCGAACGGGTGATGGAAATGGTGGCGCAGGCGGAGATCGAAACGGGCCGCAAATTCGGCAATCCAGCCAACCCCCTTCTTTTCTCCGTGCGGAGCGGCTCGGCGGTCTCGATGCCGGGAATGATGAACACCTTTCTCAACGTGGGAATCAACGAGCAAATAGTCGAAGGCCTCATTGCGCAAACCGGAGAAGCATGGTTCGCATGGGACAACTACAGGCGTTTTATTCAATCCTGGGGAATGTCGTTTGGGATTCCGCGCGACGAATTCAGCGCCATGATGGACGCGCACAAGAAAAAATATGACAGGCTCGTTAAACGGCAATTCTCTCCCGTTGAAATCAGGGAGCTTGCCCTGGCCTACCGGGAAGTCCTGCAGGCGCATGATATCGAGTTTTCCGAATCCCCCAGAGAACAGCTCTTCACGGCCATTCGGCAGGTCGTCGAATCGTGGGAATCACACAAAGCGAAGACCTACCGGGAGATTATGATGCTTTCGGACAACTGGGGAACCGCCGTCACCATCCAGGCAATGGTATTCGGAAACCTGAACATTAATTCCGGGGCCGGCGTCATGTTCACCCACAATCCTCGCACATCTGAGGACAAGGTCGATCCGGTCGGCGACTTCACATGGGGAAACCAGGGGGAAGACGTAGTGGGAGGTCTTGTCAAAACTCTCCCGCTGTCCGAAAAACAAAGACTCGGAGAAGCCGAGCCTACGGAAACTTCGCTCCAGACCCTTTTTCCTCGCGTCTATAAGAAGTTGTCGGACATAGCCAAAAAGCTGGTCTATGAAAACCACTGGGCGCCCCAGGAAGTGGAGTTCACATTCCAGGGGGCTGGAGAAGAGGGCGTGTATGTCTTGCAGTCCCGCAACATGACTCCCCGGACAAAGCGCTCCTATCCGGTTTTCAAAAAGACCGAAGACCTCCACTCAAGGTACCTGGGAAGCGGTATCGGGGTCAGCGGCGGAGCGATCTCGGGCCTGGCTGCCTTTGACCTGGAATCCATCCAGCGCATCAAAAAAGAGTGCCCCGGCAAACCGGTCATCCTGATCCGCTCCGACACGGTCCCCGACGACATACACGAGATTTCGGTCGCCGATGGAGTTCTCACGGCCAAGGGGGGCGCGACCTCGCACGCCGCCATCGTAGCCCACCGGCTTGGCAAAACGTGCGTCGTCGGTGTGAGCCGCATGAGGGTTCGCGACTCGGAAAAGACTTGCGCCATTGACGGCCACCCGGTTAGGGCCGGCGACTCGATAAGCATCGACGGCAGGACCGGGGCCATTTACTCGGGAATGCTGGAAGTGGAGCGGGTGGATCTTTCGGCCAACCCGGATTATGAATAGTGAATGGTGAATCGTGAATTGTGAATGATGAAAAGCTAACAACCAGCCTTCCACCTTCAACCTTCAACCCTCAGCCTAACAACCTTCAGCCTATTCCATGACGGCAGGACCGGGGCCATTTACTCGGGAATGCTGGAAGTGGAGCGGGTGGATCTTTCGGCCAACCCGGATTATGAATAGCCCTCCATCAAAGACATCACCGAAATGAGTGCCTGTGGTTTGGATTTTTGCCCCAACGGGGCTGAATAATTCAGCCCAGGGTCAGTCCCGCGCCCAGCGGGACGCCACCCTGGGTGTGGAATTCCATAAATTTTTCCCTTACCCCGGAGGGGTTACATAAAACCCGCATTGTAAAATACAAATGCCAACGCGGCGTTAATTGCTATGCAGCCCTCTTCAGGGCAATGTATTTGGAACGCTAAAACCCAGGGTGGCGTCCCGCACCATAAGCGCTTAAATAAAGATGTGCAATTACAAGGGAAAAGCTCGTCATTCCGGCGCAGGCCGGAATCCAGCATCTTTGGTTTTCATTGTAAAATCAATAGGTAAAGACACTGGACCCCGGCTTGCGCTTAGATCACGACAATCTTTATCGGGGTTCTAGTAAATTCAACCACTTATGCTCTTATTTAAGCGCTTATGGCGTCCCACACCCCCGCGTCTCCCCGTCTCCTGCCTCCTACCTCCTACTTCCTACCTCCGTACCCCCCCCATCCCCGCAGCGCCAAATAGTTCTCGATCCTCCGTGAGGCGGAGGTGGTTTGGTGGGCGTATCTCCATATGCGCTTAGACAAGAAACTGGAAGTATACATGATTGCAATTTTCTAAACTGTTTCAGCGTCAGCGTCTTAAGCCCTGAAGGGGCTGAATAATTCAGACCAGGGTCAGTCCCGCGCCCCGCGGAACGCCACCCTGGGTGTTAAGTTAGTTCTAAAGTCCTTTGGGTAAAGTGGAGAAAAGCCCTGCAAAAGAGTCCAAAAGACCCTTTTCGGCTTCCCAAATCAAGCCTGTTCAAAGTGGGTATTGTGGAAATTCAATGATTTAAAGGGGGTTTTTAGTGGCAGATGTTATTCGTACGCAGCAGGCCGCGGGTTAAAATCGCATCGCAAGCTCCACTCTCACTAAAAGGTGTGGACTTATCACTGTCTGCCGGCAAAGATGAAGAGGGCACTCCGCATCTTTCCCAAACAACTTCTATCGCTTGCCATACCTGGGTGCGGAAGGGTCAGCCCGAAGTCGCCAATAGGCTTCCGAAGCCATCCATCCGCTGACCACCTGCCGGAAAAGCTGGTCGTTCATATATCGAACAAAAATCTCCTCGTTCTGATCCATGCGCTCTACGAAGAATCGTTCGAGCGTGTTGCGGAAAACAAGCTCGAACTTGTCCTCAGGGTTGACTGCAGCGGCTTGTTGCAGCTCATCGTCAGTCATCGCCGCTTCCACGATTTGGTCGAAAAAGAGTTGGTCGGCTTGGTTGAAGTCGGTCCCGAAGCGCTGGTTAACAACGTCGATGAGTTGCGAGAGCGGCATTTGCTCATCTCGCGCAAACCCAGACCCCACTTCCGTCGGCCCGTCTAATGCGCGGCCTTTACCGTCCCCGAGGGAGATCGATCCTTCGGCGATCTTCTGCAGCCGGTAGTACTCAAGGCGCACCTCATCATCGAACTGATACAGCGGTCCGCTTCTTCGCCGCGGCAACTTTGCCGATAGATGGCGCAGGAACACGTACAAGCGTTCGAGGTCAGAGTCCTGATAGGGAATGACCTGGCTCAGGAAGGCGTATAGATTGCGGAATGCGTACACCTTGCCCCGCCAGAGCTCGGACTCTTTCTCCGCTTCCCGTTGGAGCACAACGAACCGAGAGACAGCAGGATCGAGCGCTGCGTTCATCGTTTGGTGGTCTAGGACGCTCTGTCGCTGCTTCGGCTTAAAATACACGGTGCAGAACCGATCGACCTCCTCGTCGAGGTATATGCCTGATGCATCCAACTCGCCCTTGACTGCGTACATACGCGCTGGGTCGACCTCTTCACCCATCTGCGCACCCTCGTAGTAGACTTCGAAAGCTTCGCGGATTTCCTCTCGGTCGTTGACGAAATCGAGGACGAATGTATCCTCCTTGAGCGGATGAGTGCGATTCAGCCGCGAGAGCGTCTGTACAGCCTGAATACCGGCAAGCCGCTTGTCCACGTACATCGTGTGCAAGAGCGGTTGATCGAACCCCGTCTGGTACTTCTCCGCGACGAGCAGCACCTGATAGTCCTGGGTCGAAAACTTCTCAGGAAGCTCCTTCTCGCGGATACCGAGGTTCATCTGTTCCTCGGTGTATGTCACGTCAGGAAGCTTATCGTCCTGCACAGTTCCAGAAAACGCGATCAGCGTTTTTATATCGTAACCCTTTCTTCCAATATAACGGTCGAAGCTCTGTTTGTATCGTACGGCCTCGAGGCGGGACCCGGTTACCACCATGGCCTTGGCTCGACCGCCGATCTTGTGGCGGGTAAAGGTCTGGAAGTGCTCGATCATGATCTCGGTTTTCTGAGCGATGTTGTGCGGGTGCAAACGCAGGAATCGCGCCAATGCACGCGCGGCCTTCCTACGCTCGACTCTGGGGTCGTCCTTGCAAGCCTTGAGCAGGTTGTAATAGGTGGCGTAAGTAGTGTAATACTGAAGCACATCGAGGATGAACCCTTCGTCTATTGCCTGCCGCATCGTGTAGCGATGGATGGGCGACCCACCCCGTCCGAACACTGCGAGCGTCTTGTGCTTGGGAGTGGCGGTGAACGCAAAGAAACTCAGGTTCGCCTGCCTGCCTCGCTTGGCCATACTGCGGAAAAGTTCTTCCAGATCCGCTCGGCCCTCCTCAGCGGCGCGACTTCGCGCCTCTTCCCTCAGGTCATCGCCGCCGAGGACCTCCTTGAGGTCCGTCGCCGTCTCCCCACCTTGCGAGCTATGGGCCTCGTCGATAATGACAGCGCAGCGCCGCGTGGGCAACGTTCCAGTTCCTTGCGTGCCGCGCTCTTCGGCCATCCTGAGTAACTGCCGCGACACGAAGGGGAACTTCTGAAGAGTGGTGATGATGATCGGTACAGCATTCTCAAGTGCCTCAGCGAGCTGCCGTGAACTTTCTTCGATTCTCTGTACCACTCCTCGTTTATGCTCGAACTGGTAGATCGTATCCTGGAGCTGCTGGTCAAGAACGACACGGTCAGTCACTACGATTACACTGTCGAAGACTCGCTGGTTCAGCGAATCATGCAGCGATGCGAGCCGGTGAGCCAGCCAGCCGATGGTGTTGCTCTTGCCGCTGCCGGCCGAATGCTCGACAAGATAATTATGTCCTACGCCCTCTTTCCGGGCCGTATTCACCAGCAGGCGGACGGCGCCGAGCTGGTGATAGCGGGGAAAGACCATAAACCCGACCTTCACCTTATGGCCCTGGTCGTCCCGTTTCTCCTCGACCTGTAAGTGGATGAAGCGGGCGAGCACATCGAGCAGGCTGTCGCGCTGCAGGACTTCCTCCCAAAGGTACGCAGTGCGGTAGGTTCGCCCGGCTGGGTCGGGCGGATTCCCTGCACCGCCATCACAGCCCTTGTCGAAGGGTAAAAAGTCAGTCGCGCTGCCGGCCAGCCTAGTGGTCATGAGCACGGACTCGGTATCGACGGCAAAATGGACGAGCGTACGCCGCTTGAATTCAAAGATCGGTTCGCGGGGATCGCGGTCGCGCCGATACTGTCTGAGTGCATCCTCTATGGTCTGACCGGTGAGCGGATTCTTCAGCTCCAGAGTGACAACCGGGACGCCGTTCAGGCTGATTGTGACATCGAGCGAGTTTTCCGACTTGGGCGAGTAGTGCAGTTGCCGGGTGAGCCCTAGCTGGTTGGCTGCGTAACGAACCTCAAGCTCAGGGTTCAGCTCGTGGGCCGCTTTGAAGTAGGCAATCCGCAGTGTCCGCCCGTAGCACTTGAAGCCGTGGCGCAGCGTAGCGAGTGAACCGTTCGCGTCCATCCATTTGCAAAGGTCCGTTGTTACCTGCTCGCCAGTACGGTCGCCGTGGAGCGCTTCCAGCTTTGCCCACTCCTTCGGCTGGGTGTCGCGAATGAATTGGAGCACTGTTTCGGGAAAGATCGCGCGCTCGCGGTCGAAACCGTGGCGGTCAACAGGGACATAGCCGTTATGAAGCATGTGCGATTCGATGACTATCTCGAAGGCGGATTCCGAATGGCGCCAGGTATTCATGTGGGCATCCTCGCGAGCCGCTGTTCCAGCCACCACACCACGACTCGACAAAACGGCTGAAGTTGGCCAGTTCCACCGGTCCATTTATTACGCTCACGTTCAAACCTTGAGCGCGGCACCGGAGCATGAAGTCGCGCTTTCTCCTTTTTCCACCATTCGAGGATTGCATTGAGAACGCCCTTTCGATTGTTCTTCAGGATCGAAATGTTGAGATTCAGCACCTCACTGAGCTGAATGTCGAAATCGGCGTCATCGGACCGGATCGATCCATCCGGGTCATACCAGACCCGCGTCTCGATGTGGTGGGCCGGCTCCGCAGGATTCCAGCGCAGGTCAAGATCTTCCTTGTGTGTGTCACAATGCTGTAGATGCTTTGGCTGTCCGTCACCTCCCAGACACGCGCCCAAAAGGTTGCGATAGTTGAGTTGCTCGGCCGGGTATCGACTCTGAGCCCGCCAGTGCTAGATCTTCATCGTCTTCGGTCCGTTGCGGATACGCCCCATGCAGTAGCAGCAAAGCCCGCGCTGCTCGGTCACCAACGAGTGCCGCAGCCCATCCTTGTCCGTATAGTTGTCATAGTCACAGGGCGGTGTCTGGCGATGCGCCGTGAGACTCGGTGGTTCGGGGCCCTTGGTGATCGCCCTCATTCCTTCCCCTCCATGAAGTCGATCAGTGTTTGCAGGCGCGTCACCTCGGGATCTTCAACCCCAAGCGCAAGCAGATTAACGAGTCGATTCAGTAACTGCCGGGCTTGATCGAATTGCTCTTTTCCGATAACCTGCGACACCTCAGAGAGAAGTTCGTTGACCTTCTGGGACCGCTGATCGGTGTCCATAATCTCCTCCAAGACCCGGCTGGAATCGACGCCATAGGAAT
>Ga0209517_10009245_pt1 | contig 11304 bp, 8 predicted proteins | sample PeaSoiMetSII2010_FD_187695 | JGI IMG/M metagenome (GOLD analysis project Ga0209517, IMG submission 187695) | Peat soil microbial communities from Weissenstadt, Germany - SII-2010 (SPAdes) (version 2) | ecosystem: Environmental > Terrestrial > Soil > Wetlands > Peat | place: Germany: Weissenstadt...
ACTTGTCTCGGTCCGCCGGCTTTGCTCGGCTGGGCGACAGGCAGTCTGCCGGAGCCGCGCAACAATCCTCAAGTCGGGATGGCCAACATGCGGACGGTGATGCCCGCGCTGCAGCGGGCGAAATCTACGGCGCTGCCGGCGAATGGATTGCACTACCTGAGCGCGAGTCCGCCGAAACAGCAGCGGCAGACACGCGTAGTTAAGGACCTGTCGGCGGAACAGATCGCGCACGAAATTGCGGAATGGATTGGCAAGTGAAGAGGAGATCGAAACTCTGATGTCACAACACATCCTATTTCTGGCTCACGTGTCGGAAGCGGGCAGCACACTTCCCAAGGCTTCGTATGAAGTGCTGGGTGCGGCTTTGAAGTTGAAGCAGCAGACCGGAGCCAGCCTGACCATCGGCTTGATCGGCTCGAATGTCGAGGCTGCGGCTAAGACGATTGCAGGCTGCGGCGCCGAACGAATTCTAGCGGTCACTGGACCTGACTTCGCGACTGCCCGCTACGCGAGCGACGCGGCGGCAGCGGAGGCGCTCTGCCGGGCGGCAGGGGCTGACCTGATTCTCGCGCCAGCGACTTCACGATTCATGCGCATTCTGGCGGGCGTGGCACATCGTCTGAACGGATGCGTGGATACGCATGTCACTTCGCTGGAAGTCGTCGACGGCGATGTGTGCGCCACACGCTGGTATTACCGCCAGCGCATCGAGGGAGTCATTCGGCGCGACACGCGGCCATGGATCGTTCTTCTTGAATCCGGCTGTAGCGCGGCATGGGCCGGAGTAACCGCTAAAGCCACAGTCGAGGAAATTCAGGTGCCACTCCCCGAATCAGCCAGGAGAACGGTCGTCACCGGCATTCGCGCCCCTAAGAGCGACGCACAAACCATCCGCCCCGATGCGGGTTTGTTGTTCGTTGCTGGCGCAGGCTGGACCAAGAAACAGACCGATGGAAAACCTCACGTCGATCACGCGGAGGCGCTGATTCTGGATTTCCTTCGTGTCTCCGGCGCATCGCTGGGCGGGAGTAAGTCGCTGGTCGATCAATCGGGCGAGAGTCAAGCGGTGCTGCGCTTCATGACTCATCTGAACCAGGTCGGCCAGACCGGATCGACGCCGCGCCATCCCAAGGGTCTGTCGACTTGCTGCCACGGCGAAGAACCGCACGTTGTGGGGTGGCGGTTCATCAATGAGCGCCGTGCGGTGAATCTCGACCCGAACTGCGGATGGGCCCGAGGAAAAGCAGACGTACTTTATGTGGCCGATGCCTTTGCGGTGATGGCAAAGCTCAATGCGCTGTTTCTTGAGAAGAGCGAGTCTGACAAAGGCCGGCCCAGCGTTGAAGCAGCGGTCCAGTTGGCCTGACGCACATTGGATTCGCACATTGGATTTCTGGAACGAGGAGGTTCAAACGTGGCGACACAATATTTTTACTGTACTGATTGTCAGAAAAAGTTTGCTATCTCGCAGAGGCTGTTCGATACCCTTTTCGATTTTTCCCGGACCGATCCGCAGAACTGTGGGACGTGTGGAGGGACGCGGGAGTTGCATGTGTCCCTCGACTTTCAGCTGGGTATGGGCGACGGAGACTTCAAGGTAATCCATGCGTTTCTTCCGGGCAAATTGGAGTCGTGGCTGGGCGAGGAGGAAGAGGAAGTAACTTTCTATCCTTTTCTGGTGGTGCTGCAGGGAGCGGGCGAGAGCAAGCAGTTCCACTGGATGCCTTACTGGCACGTGGTCGGAAAAGACGCTCGCTTCGGTCAGCATGCGCTTTGCCTGGACCAGACCCAGTTCGAGAGCCTGGTGTCGCAGGCGCATGAGAGGACGCTGGCAGCCGTATAGCGCGCGCAGCGGGCAACGATCAGACTTATTCTCGCCAAGACGCCTGGGCTACTCGGATCACATACCGCTGTGATCCTAATCGTCGTTCCTGACTCTTCCGCGGGATAGTCTGAGTGGTTTGCCGAGGAGAGCGGAACAGTGCGCGACATCGACAGCAACATCGGCATCGTCAAGCAGCTGTGGCCGGAGATTGACTGGATTGAGAATCCTGAACTGCGCGAACAAGTTACGCAGGTCTGGAGGAAGGCGCTCGAGCGCAGTCCCCTGCAGCCTGAAGACCTGAACCGAATTCCCTTCACGCTGCTGGTTCCGAATTGCCCCATCACGTTCATGGAGCACAAGCGCTGCGTGGTGCACATTGCACGCGCTAGCGCCCAGGCCATGCAGCAGTTCATGGGCCGCGCCTTGCCGATTGCCATCGACACGGTCATCGCCGGAGCAATTTTGGCCGACGTGGGCAAGTTGCTGGAATATGAAATCGGGCCCGATGGCAAGAGCCGGCAGAGCGAGCGCGGCGAGGCGTTGCGGCATCCGTTTACCGGAGTCGCACTCGCGCTGGAGTGTGGAGTTCCGGACGCAGTTTGCCACATCATTGCGGCACACGCCGGCGAGGGCGACCTGGTCAAGCGCACCACAGAGGCTTTCATCGTGCATCACGCCGATTTTATGGCGTTCCTGCCGTTCAAGAAATCCCAAGAACATTCAGGTGAAATCGTGAGGAGTTGGAGTTAAGGAGAAGATCCCGTGTCGGCAGAAAAATCGATCGCGACGCCCAAGGAAACCGTCACCGCCAGAATGTCTCGCTGGGCTGCGGAGTTGCAGTATAAGGACCTCTCGCCAGACGCGATCTACCAGGCGAAGCGGTTCCTGTTGGATTCCATCGGCTGCGCTCTTGGCGGTTACCAGCAGCACGATGTGAAGATCGCGCTGGAAGTTCTTGGCGAAGTCGCCGGGCGCGGTTTGGCGACGGTGATCGGCACGGGGCAGCGCATCGATCCTGTTTCCGCGGCGCTGGCCAACGCGCTAATGATTCGTTGCATGGATTACAACGACATTTATTGGAAGCAGGATCCCTCGCATCCGTCAGACATTTTTCCGGCGGCCATGGCCTGCTGCGAGCGGGCTCGGAGCGGCGGCAAGGAGTTGATTGTCGGCCTGGTTCTGGGCCACGAGTTCGAGATGCGATTTTGCGAGGCCGCGTTCCCCGGCATTCGCGAGCGGGGATGGCATCACGCCACGTTGACCGCATTCGTTTCTCCCATCGTCGCCGGCCGTGCGCTGCATCTTTCCTGGGAGCAGATTCAGCATGCCATCGGAATTTCCGCCAGCCGGCATTGCACGCTGGGGGCGGTCACCGCCGGCAAGCTGACCATGATGAAAAACACGGTCGATCCGCTGGCCACGCAGAGCGGCGTATTGGCAGCGCTGCTAGCGGAAAAAGGCTACTCCGGACCCGAGCACGTCGTGGATGGCAAGGAAGGGCTAACCCATGTCTTCGGCCCCGAATGGAAGCTGAATCTTCTCACCGATGGACTCGGCGAGTCGTGGCGCATCACGCAATGTGGAATGAAGGCATTTCCCACCGAAGCGCTGACTCACACGCCGATCTCGGCGGTGCTCGATCTGGTCAAGACGAACGATCTGCTTCCGGAGCAGGTGGAAACGATCCAGATTCGGTCGCTGGCGCGGGCCGCCGATATTCTGTCCGATCCCAGCAAGTACGATCCGCGCACCAAAGAGACCGCGGACCACTCGCTGCCCTACGTGATTGCAGCGGCGCTGGTGGAACGGCAGGTCACGCCGGCGCAGTTCACCATGGAAAAGATTATGGGCGCGAAGATTCGGGCACAACTGAAAAAGGTGGAGGTAGTGGCGGATCCAGAAATTGAAAGAGTATTTCCAGCACTACAGAGGGTGATCGTGAATATCAAGACTACGGATGGACGAATGCTCAGCAAGCAGCTTGACTTTCCCAAAGGCGACCCGCGAAATCCGCTTACCGATCAGGAAGTGGAAGAGAAGTTTGCTGCGCTCGCCGAGGGCGTGCTTTCAACCGGAGCGCAGAAGAAAGTGAAGGATGCGGTCTGGAATCTGGAAAAGAGCGACTCGATCAGCAAGCTGATGGCGTTGATGACTGCGGACATCCAGAAAAAGACCGCTAAGACTAAAACCAAAAGCAAAGTTAGATCTCGCGCAAGCGGCAAGAAACGCGGGAAACCTTTATACGCGTAGATCCTATTCGCAAGCGACCAACGCCCGCCAAGTCATCGTGGAGTTGACCATGGCTCAGACCATCGTTGAAAAGATCGCGCAAGCCCACTTGGCCGAAGGGCCGAAGCGGCCCCTCCGGGCGGGCGATTTCTTGTCCATCCGGCCGTTTCATGTGATGACCCACGACAACACGTCGGCGGTCATGAGCAAGTTCAAAGCGATTGGCGCAAAAAAAATCTGCGAACCTAACCAGCTCGTATTCGCGCTCGATCACGACATCCAGAATCAGGATGAGGCCAACCTGAAGAAATACCGCTCGATTGAGTCCTTTGCCAAAGAACACGGCATCGATTTCTATCCCGCGGGCTCGGGCATCGGGCACCAGATTATGGTCGAGCGCGGCTACGTTGTTCCGGGATCGTTTGTGGTGGCCTCCGACTCGCATTCGAATATGTATGGGGCGCTCGGCGCCGTTGGCACGCCTATCGTGCGCACCGATGCGGCGGCAGTGTGGGCGACGGGCGAATTCTGGTGGCAGATTCCTCGCTCTATTCAAGTTGTGCTGCAGGGCAAGCCGCGCGAAGGCGTGAGCGGCAAAGACGTGATCATCAGCCTGTGCGGCCTCTACAACCACGACGAGGCGCTCAACGCTGCAGTCGAGTTTACCGGGCCGGGCGTTGCCAGTTTATCGATGGATGCGCGCTTTTCCATCTCGAACATGAGCACAGAGTGGGGGCCGCTGGTGGGATGGTTCCCGGTGGATGCAGTCACGATTGAATATCTGCGCGGAGTGCAGCAGCGCTTGAAGGAGCAGGGCGTTGCGCGCTTCACCGAGCCAGAAATTGACGGCTGGGCTGCAAATCCGCCGCGTCCTGACGCCAATGCGGCCTACGCGGCGCGCATCACGCTCGATCTCGGAGAGGTCACGCCATATGTTTCCGGGCCCGACACCGTGCAGGCAATGCAATCCGTCGCCGCGCTCGAAGAAAAAAAGATCGCGATTCAGAAGGCCTATCTGATTTCCTGCGTGAATTCGAGGCTGGAAGATCTGGAAACTGCAGCCCGCGTGGTCCAGGGAAAGAAAGTTGCGCCCGGCGTAAAGTTCTATCTAGGGGCGGCCAGCGCGTGGGTGCAGCAGGAAGCCGAGAAGCGAGGCATCTGGCGGACGCTGCTCGAAGCTGGTGCGCACCCGCTGCCACCGGGCTGCGGGCCGTGCATCGGCCTGGGCGTGGGACTGCTGGAAAAAGGCGAAGTCGGAATCTCGGCCACCAACCGCAACTTCAAAGGCCGCATGGGATCGCGCGATGCGCAATGTTATCTCGCCAGTCCAGAAGTGGTTGCAGCCTCGGCGGTCGCTGGATATATCGCCGGGCCGCACCCATTTGCGGAAGTCACGCTCACCCGCCGGTTCACCGAATTCAACGGCAACGGAAAAGGACCTGCCGAGAAGGTCGAGATTCTTCCCGGCTTTCCGGAGCGCGTGAAAGGCCGGCTAATCTTCCTGCCACAGGACAATCTGAACACCGACGCGATCTACGGCAAGGATTACACCTACCGCGACGACATGACTCCGGAGATGATGGCCAAAGTCGTGATGGAGAACTACGACCCGCAGTTTGGCGCACGCACTCGCGCCGGCGACGTGATCGTCGGCGGCTTCAACTTCGGGACTGGATCAAGCCGTGAGCAAGCGGTCACTTGCCTCAAAGCGAAAGGCATTCCGCTGGTGATCGCGTCCAGTTTTTCGCAGACCTATCTGCGGAACGCCTACAACAACGGATTTCTTTGTGTGGAAGTTCCCGAGTTTGCCAAAAAGCTGCGAGAGCAGTTTGCGAGGGAGATTGCGGCAAAAGAAAAAACGATCATCCCGGGTGAGGACGTGGATATTGATTTCACCTCCGGCACAATTACATGGCGCGGGGGCAGATTCATCTTCCTCTCGCTGGGCAGTGTGCCGCAATCGCTGGTAATTGCCGGGGGCGCCGAGAATCTGGTCGCGAAGAAGTTGGGACTGTCACAGGAAAAAAACTGAGGAGAGGCTTATGGCGAAATACACAGTAGTCACGATGCCCGGAGACGGGATCGGCAACCAGGTTCTGCCAGAAGCTCTGCGGCTTCTGCGTGCGATTGGTTTTGATGCCGAATACATTCACGCCGACATCGGCTGGGACTGCTGGTGCAAAGAAGGCAACGCATTGCCCGAGCGTACGGTCGAACTGTTGGCCAAGCATAAGCTCGGGCTGTTTGGCGCGATCACTTCCAAGCCCAAGAAGGAAGCGGAGGCCGAGCTCAAACCTGAACTCAAGGGCAAAGGATATTCCTACTTCAGTCCGATCGTGACCATGCGCCAGCGCTTTCATCTCGACACTTGCATCCGGCCTTGCCTTTCCTTTCCGGGCAATCCGTTGAATTTCATTCGCAAGAAGCCCGCCGGAGGATTCGAGGAGCCAATCGTGGATGTGGTTGTCTTTCGGCAGAACACCGAGGGCCTTTATGCCGGAGTGGAGTGGACCAACCCGCCGGAGCGGGTGCGTGCGGCGCTGGCGACGCACGCTAAGTTCAAACCGTTTACCGCAGTTCCGGGGCCGGACCTGGCCGTTTCCGTGCGCGTCATTACGCGCGCGGCGGCGCGCAAGATTTGCCGAGCGGCATTCGAGTGGGCCAGAAAGTTCGGCTACACCTCGGTGACGATCTGTGAAAAGCCGAACGTGTTGCGCGAAACTTCCGGAATGATGGAAGAGGAAGCCAAGGTTGTGGCGAAAGAGTATGCGCCGATCAGGCTGCAGTCGACCAACATCGACGCGCAGACCATGTGGTTGACGAAGAATCCTGAGGACTACGGGGTGATTATCGCGTCGAACCTGTTTGGTGATGTGATCTCCGACGCTTTCGCCGGTCTAATCGGAGGCCTGGGCTTTGCAGCCTCAGGCAACATCGGGGACGACGTAGCGGTGTTCGAGCCCACGCATGGGTCGGCACCGAAATATGCGGAACTGGATCCAGGCATCGTCAATCCGATCGCCATGTTCCTCTCGGCCGTCATGTTGTTGCGGCACGTGGGCGAGACCGAGAAAGCTATGCGCCTTCGCGACGCCATTGCCGCCGTGGTGAAGGAAGGCAAAGTGCGCACCTATGACATGATGCGCATTCCGGGCGGCGCCAAGGCCATCAGCCAGGGCGCGGCCAGTACGATGCAGATGACGGATGCGGTTCTCGCAAAACTGAAACAGCCGGCCACAGCACAGACACTGGAATGCGTGGCAGCCCGCGACGGCATCTAAGTTCGTTGATTTCGGATTCGCGGATTGAAAAGAGGCTCATGACAGTCGGAATCGAAACCCGATCCAAGCAGGCGGGCGAGGCGGGACACTGGGGCGCGGAAATTCGCTCGGATGTGCACGTGCGAATTGAACCGCGCGACCGAGGCGGCATTGACATTGAACTGGAATCCCGCGTCAAACCCTACTACGGCGAGGCCATCCGCCGGCAGGCCGAAGAAGTGATTGAGGCTCTCGGCGTACGCCACGCGCAGGTGACCATCCACGATGAGGGCGCACTGCCGTTTGTGATTGCGGCGCGCATCGAAGCCGCGGCCCGCCGCGCCGGATTGGGCGAAGGCACGCGTGTGCTACCCGACAGGCTTCCGCTTCCTGAGCCCTCAGCGCGCGATCGCATGCGTCGGTCACGGCTTTATGTGCCGGGCAGCGAACCCAAGTATTTCATCAATGCCGCGCTGCACGGAGCGGACGGCGTGATTCTTGATCTCGAAGATTCGGTTCATCCCACCGAAAAAGATGCTGCGCGCTTGCTGGTGCGGAACGCTTTGCGCGGCGTTGACTTCCTGCAGTGCGAGCGCATGGTGCGGATCAATCAGCTTCCCCTCGGACTCGACGACCTGGAGGAGATCATCCCCGAATCTCCTGACCTGATTCTCATTCCTAAGGTCGAGTCGCCACACCAGGTCGTTGATGCCAGCCAGAAGATCGCGGAGATCAAAGCGAATTACGGCATCACCCGCCCGATCTGGCTGATGCCAATTCTTGAGTCGGCACAAGGAATGGAGAAGGCCTACGAGATTGCGACGGCCAGCGAAGAAATCGCGGCACTGACCATTGGATTGGAAGACTACACGGCGGACTTGGGAGTGGTGAAAACCCCGGGGGGCGCCGAGTCGCTGTTTGCGCGGCAACGCATGGTCAACGCAGCCCACGCTGCCAGCGTGCAGACCATCGATTCAGTTTTTGGCGACGTCGGAGATATAGACGGATTGCGAACGTGGGCCTTGAACTCTCGCGCCATGGGATTTGAAGGCATGGGATGCGTGCACCCGCTGCAGATTACGGTCATTCACCAGGCTTTCGCTCCCACCTCGGCGGAGATCGAGAAGGCCCAGAAAATTGTCGCCGCGTTTCATGAGGCCCAACAGAAGGGCCTGGGCGTGGTAAGCCTGGGATCGAAGATGATCGACGCTCCAGTCGTACAGCGAGCGCTAAAGCTGATGGCGCGGGCGCAGGCGATGGGATTGGTGTAAACATCCTGAGCAACTTTGGATGGGAGCGGTTCATGGCCATTCTCGAAAAGATGGAGCTAGTCCTTAACGAAGCCGGGCGCAAAGTCCCGGAGATGGTGAATGGTCATGCGCAGGTTCCCTACTTGGGGGTTGGCAAACTCCAGCCTCGCGGATGCAAAGCTGCGCCGCCTATCCGGACTGCGGCCGATTATCCGGAGAGTGGTGACAAGCGTGTGGCCGACCTTGAGACCGCGCTTCGCAAATGCGGTTTGCGCGATGGCATGGTCATTTCTTCTCATCATCATCTGCGGGATGGCGACCGGGTCGCGCTGATGGCGCTCGAAGCTGCGTCCAGGATTGGCGTCAAGAATCTCACATGGTTTCCCAGCGCGTCGTTCCCTTCGCAGAAAAGCGCGATCGAACTGATGGCCTCCGGCGTCATCGACCATATCGAAGGCAGCATGAACGGACCGTTGGGCGATTACTGCACGCAAGGGAAAATGCGCGGCATGGGCGTCCTGCGTTCACACGGCGGACGCTGGCAGGCGATTCAGGACGGCGAAGTTCACATTGATGTTGCCGTGATCGCCGCTCCGACGGCGGACTCATTCGGCAACTGTGACGGCTCGCATGGCAAGTCCGCGTGCGGCTCACTGGGCTTTGCCCTGGCGGATTCCACCTACGCCGATCACGTCATCGCCGTCACCGACACCCTGGTTCCCTTCCCTTGCGTTCCCTGGCAGATTCAGGGCAACAACGTCGACTGTGTCGTCGAGGTCGATTCCATCGGCGATCCCGCGAAGATTGTTTCTGGTACAACGCAAATTACGCGCTCGCCTGATCGCCTGCGCATCGCTGAATTCGTCGCGCGTTTCCTACGCGACGCCGGCATCATGCGCGACGGCTTTTCATTCCAGGCGGGTGCTGGCGGCATTGCCCTGGCTTTCGTCAGCTACCTCAAGCAGGTGATGAAAGAATCGGGGGTGAAGGCGCGATTCGTTCGTGGCGGCTCGACCAAGTATCTGGTCGAATTGCTGGAAGAGGGCCTTACCGACTACATCCTCGATGGTCAGACCTTCGACCTCGATGGTGTGCGTTCCATCGCCAACAACCCACGCCACCTGGCGACCTCTCCATTCACTTCGTACAACTACCACGGAAAAGGAAACTTCGCGTCGATGGTCGATGCCGTCGTGCTGGGCGCAACCGAGGTCGATGCCAACTTCAACGCCAACGTCGTCACCCACTCCGACGGACGCCTGCTGCACGGCATCGGCGGCTGGCAGAACTGCCTGGCGGCAAAGTGCACCATCCTGGCCGTGCCGTCGTTTCGCGACCGCATTCCCGTCATCGTCGATCAGGTGACCACGCTCTCCGGGCCCGGCGAATTGATCGACGTGGTCGTGACGGAGCGCGGGATCGCCATCAACCCGCTTCGCCCGGATCTGATGGATGCCGTCAAAGGATCCAAGCTTCCCATCCGCCCGCTGCTGGAGATAAAGAAAGAAGTAGAGCGCATCTGCGGTGGCAAGCCCCAGCGGCCCCGGCTCGGAGACCGCCCCGTCGCCATCGTCAAGTGGGTGGACGGCACGGTCCTCGACAGCGTCTGGCAGGTCAGCTAGCCCGCTTTCGTAGCCACCCCGCTGGCCATATTTTCACTTTCTAAGGAGAAGGCTGGCCGCCACTTGCAAACGGAAACCTAGTTTTTAATTTCGTCTTGAACCACAGTCTCACAGCGCAAGTGCAGCGCATCCGGGGATACTTCCCTTCCGGTCACTTCACCTCAAAGTTGTAGGAACCGGACCCGACCCGGACCACATACGATCCGCCTTCCTGTGGAGCATCCACAGAATTGCCATCTTCTGTAAGTTGTGCCCCCGCGATCGCAGGCAGGAAAACCTTTGCCGAGGTGTTCGCCGGGATCGTAACCTTCAAGGAAAATGGGCCCGCAGCCCTTCCCTTCCAGTCACTGATGATCTTTCCGTAGATCGACTCATATTCCATGCGCGCCGACGTCATGTGCGGATCGAGATGGGGATGAATGAGGATCTCTTTGAAGCCCGGCGAATCAGGCGCGGTATCAATACCCGCGGCATAGCGATAGACCCAGGCGATGACCGACCCAAACGCGTAGTGGTTGTAGGAGTTCATGGCCGGGTCGCCGGTATCTCCATTCCACCGCTCCCACCATGTGGTCGCGCCCCTCGAGAGCATGTAACCCCAGGATGGATAGGTATCGTTCAACAACAGGCGATACGCGACGTCGACGCGTCCGTGATCGGCAAGCGTGAACAACAGGAAGGGCGTCCCAAGAAATCCAGTCGAAAGATGCCAATTCCGTGCCTCGATGCCTTTGACAAGTCTTTCGACCAGCAGGGGTTCGAGAACTGCGGGAGCCATCTTCGTATAAAGCGCAACGACATAGGAGGTTTGCGTTCCGGTTCCGACTTCTCCGTCATCCTTGATGTAAGCCTTCCGAAAGGCCGCCCGAATATCCTGCACGAGATCGTCATAACGCTTCCCATCGGCATCTTTGCCGAGGGCGTGCGCCATCTGCGACATCATGTTCGCGATCAGGGCCCAGTAGGCAGTCGCCAGCAAATCCCGGTTCGTGTTTTCGTCGGGTGCGAGCCAGTCGGCGAAGTTCGGACCAACCCCATTCTTACGCAGAAAATCGGGATTCCGGCTCTGAATGAAATCCATCCAGCGCTGCATGGCGTCCCAGTTCTCGTGGATCACA
>Ga0209517_10009246_pt1 | contig 11304 bp, 13 predicted proteins | sample PeaSoiMetSII2010_FD_187695 | JGI IMG/M metagenome (GOLD analysis project Ga0209517, IMG submission 187695) | Peat soil microbial communities from Weissenstadt, Germany - SII-2010 (SPAdes) (version 2) | ecosystem: Environmental > Terrestrial > Soil > Wetlands > Peat | place: Germany...
CTAGCATTGCGCTATCGCGGGCCTAACAATGCGCTCTTGATGCAAACAGGAATATGGAGATGCGGGACAGACGAAATAACCACTAAATGCGTTCTCGTCACCTGGCCGGATAAGTCGGCATCTCGGACAAGTGACCTAGAACCTGTTTCGGGCTTGCCAACCCAAGTAGTGAATGATAAAGGACGCTATCGTTCGCATCAGAAGTCGCGCTGCGACGCGGTCATGACCCTGCGTCCAGCTCCGCGAAGTTGGGCGTCGGGCGGTTTACGCACCACTCGGAAACAGGCGATCTGAGAGCCGCCGGACCGGATTAGGAACGAGAAACGATAGCCGTTGCGACCGCCTTCTGGTTCGTAGTTCGAAGGCTCGTCGTCCAGTGCTTCCGCCAGCGTCCATTACCAATGATTTGCGAGCCAGCTTTATTTCAAATCGTCCATGAATTCCACCGATGTCCACCGGCTTGGCTACGGTGATGGCTACGGTCGAAGAGTCCGATATCGAACAAGTGTGCTTTTGACACCAGAGTTACGTCCAGATCTGCATGTACGCCGCTTTCTATCGCCACCCACGCTGTCTTCGCTGCGAAACCTCGGGATTTGCCGCCACGTCAGGACGCGTCACCGGCGTGTTCGAGGCGATCACGAGCGCTTTCTAGAATTGAGTTGAGATGGGCGCGCAGAGAACCCGCCCGGCTTCTACTGCTGTGCCTGTGTTTGCGTCGGCGACTGGGACATTGCGAGTTGTTGATCGGCACTGAATAGACGCACTTCTACGCGTCGGTTCTTGGCGCGCGCCGCCCGAGTCCGCCCATCGTCGGCAGGCTTTTCCGTACCCAAGCCAATCTCTTGGACCCGGAACACCGGAATCTCGTGTTGTGTAATCAGGTAAGCCATTACATGGTCGGCTCGCCGACGACTCAGCTCTTCGTTATACGATGCCGGGCCGGTCCTGTCGGTGAAGCCCTCGATGGCAATGTAGTATCGCTTAGCGCTGGAATGCCCGCTGACGAACTGGTCCAACTGCTCCTTAGCCTCGGGCGTCAGCTCATCCTTGCCAAAACTAAACTGAACGACTGTTTCCGCCTGGAGCTTATAGTCATCCAGGTTCCCGAGCGCAGTAGTGAGCGAACTGATCGCCTGGGTGTTCTGATTCGACATGTTCTGCGCCTGCATGGCGTCCTGGTCAGCCTTATCCGCCGCGGTCTTCGCCTCATTCGCGCGGTTTTCAGCCGACATCGCGCGCTCCTTCGCTGCGTTTATGCCGGTTTCATGGCGCTCGATATCCTTTTTTGCAGCATCAATGTCGGACCCCTCCTTATTCGCCTGATCCGCAACCTGATCGACCTTGGTTTGAATCGGTGCTGCCGTCTGCTGGACATATTTCTTCGTAGCGCATCCCCCCGCCAACAATGCCCCACTCACGACCAGCGATATTCCAATTCCTTGTTTCACAGTCTGATAACCTCCTGGAGCCGCAAGAAGCAATTCGACGGCCTTCTCACCTAACGCCCAGAATTCGCGGCTTGTAGCTCCTGAAGAGGCAGCGGGTGACCGAATGAAATCGCGGCTTTTCGATATAGAAGTGGTATGTACACATAATCGGGAATGTGAGCGCTTGCACACTTCCTCCAGATCGCTTCGGTGTGTCCTTTTTCCTGGCACGCAAAAGATTCCGGTAAAAGATGCTTAGCTGGGCCGGCAGGGTGGCCACGTCAAAGACAGGCTGGGCGAGATCTACTACGACTTGGATTGAGACGAGAAATGGAGGCCCAACTGCTAACGATCTTAGCGAGAGACGCACGTCCCCTGCCCACTTCCACACGGAGAGCGAGGTGCCAATGCGCAACAACGCTGAATTGCTCGAAGGAGTGTATCTCAACACACTAGAAGCGGGTTCGACTATTGATTTTGAGACGAGGAGTCGCCACTATCGTATCGAATATGTGGAGGGGGATCGGATACGCATTTCCGGTCACCCGCGGTGGTGCCCTGAGCCCACGCTGGCGCGTCTTTGTGGCTCAAAGGGCGGTTCGGACGGGTTCGCAGAGGGTTACATTGGATGCCAGATGCGCCTGGTGTTCGAACTATTGGATGGTCGAGTTCCGGTCACCACCTCGGAAGTTACAGACATTCGAATTGGCGACCGGCATTAGGCGGACACCCGCATCCGGGCCGTCCCAGACCTCCCAGCCTGTGAGGGTTGCCTGATGCGGGTTTTCGCTTACATCGTCAACCCACGGGGGCTTTATGAATGAAGGAACGGCAAGGCAAAATCGCGTCACCGGATTTCTATTGGGCTTAGGATTCGGGCTTGTTGTTGGCATCATCTTTCAGCCACGAGACGCACCTTCCCGGCGAGTCGCTGAATGTGGCAAATCGCCTAGCAGGGAGACCGGCGATCAACGCATTCCAGAATCCTGAGAATATCCTGGCCTTAGGTGGGCGCATCGACGTTACATCATCAGGGAGGCTGAGTACGTCTATAAGTCCTACTTCCCCGCGCTACTCTCTCGAAACAGACTCCCATCCCGAATCTACCGCCGCACCACTGCACCGAGCGATGGACAGGCAGGCCGGCAGCCAGAAGACTCGAACAGCGCGCGTCCCCCGAAACTGCCATTTTCAAACTGCCGATTGACCAGCGTGAATTCAAAAGGCGCGGTTGGAGACAACGGGTGTATACTCTCGTCGGAAGACGCCAAAAGGCGAATTCCGGTTCGGACTTTGCGCTCATTTAGGAGGGATCATGTTGGGAGGTCTGCTGTTCGTTGTGTGCGTCATCTTGCAGTTTCACTATCATGATCCGATTCCGTGGTACATCTGGGCGCTCGCACTGGTCGCACAGCTTGTTTCGTTCGGCGAGCCAGCGATGAGGTCAGCAGTAAAGTCGAAGAAGGACTGACTGCGCGAAGGGCCGCTTATGATAGCGGCCTTTGTCATTCCCTTTGCTATTTCTAACCTCGTTCGTCGGGTCGAGCATGGCCGCTGCCCCAGCTAGCCAGTGCAAAATTATAATGGCGCCGTGGACGATCCCCGGATACAGTTATTGGATTCGCAGCTCTTTCAATCGCTAGTCGACTGTGCGTATCACTCTCCTCGGCTGCGTACCAACCACAACTTTCATCTGAGCTTGGATGACAACCCGCATCGGTTTTTGAACGTGATGGTGAAGGGCACCTATATCGCGCCCCATCGTCATCGCAGTCCGCCGAAATCGGAATCGTTCCTCGTTCTTGACGGCGAACTTGCTTTCTTCACTTTCGACGATTCAGGACAAGTAACCGGCACACATGTGCTGGGCCGAAAGGTGGTGAATCGATATTCAGCCGGGCCTGTGGCACACCTTAGCGGTCCTGACTCCGCACGTAGTTTGCTACGAAGTGAAGCCGGGACCGTACTCGGCCAGTGACGACAAGGACTTCGCTCCGTGGGCGCCCAGGGAAGGTGATCCCGGTGTGCAGGAATATCTCGAAGGGCTGCTCTCCGGAATCACTGAAACGACGGGCTGAAGCATCCGCAATCAACGGGCCCATGCTGGGTGGACCGCCGTCGCAATTACACTTTGGCCTACTTGGCGTGTCACCTATTTTCAGGTTTGGCGATTCAGCAATCGAAGGATACCCTGGTACCAGGAGTGAACCATGTATCGCCTGCTACGGCAATTTGTGGCCGACGAGCAAGGCCAGGATTTGCTCGAATTTGTGTTGATGTTGGCCTTCGTATTCCTGGCGTCGGCCGCGCTCTGGGTAAGCTCTCGGTAGCCGTGTCTGGAGGCCCAGCGGATCGCTGCGTTAGCTGGGGAGGCGGGCACGACGGACGACAGTCACGTTATCACTCACCGACTGCGCATGTTTCGCCTGGCACAGCATGAGCTTTGTGACGTAGTCGTTTCGACATCGGCAGGAGCACGGTGATGCGTAGCGCATGTCCAAAGTACACCAAGATCAGATACATCACGTACGCCGAGCCGTACTCCTCCAGCTCGTAGGTCCAGGAAAGTGTAAAGACGCGACTGCTGACCCAACTGGTGGCCCAAGCCGGGAGACTCATGACGAGCGTCGAGGCCCATCCTGCCTCGCCCGACGCCGCGCCGCAGCCGACTGGGATCACTACAGACAGCAACCACGATAACTCGTGACCTGTGCAACCGTGATTCCTCATGTCATTTAGCCAGTTCGTTACGTTGAGCACGCCGAAAACCAGCAGAAACATTCGGCTGCTTAAGAACTGGCGAATCCGCCGCACAAGATTATGACGCGAGCGCTAATCAAAACGACGAACAACAATTTCGAAAGGTCTACCTACAGAAGCCCGACGCGAGTTAAAGCCCCAGTTTTCGTGCTGTTCTCCCGAAACAGGCTCCCGTCCCGAATGTACCGCCTCGCCATCACTACCGATCGTGCCCGGTCTGGTTCATGATGGACCGTTCCGACGCCCCTGCAATCGCCGCAGTTGCGGCGTACCGGGCTCACAGATGACTGACGTGCCCTACGATGCCGAACTATTTCGCGAGTGCTTACGTCGCCGCATCAAACCGACCAGACCTGCGAGACCAATGCCCACGATGCCGAGACCATTTGGCTCCGGCACTGTGGTCCCAGCTATAGGCTGAATAGATCCGAAGAGCCCGTCCTTTTGGTTGTTAATACCGGCGGTGAAGTACAACGCATCGGCATTGAACCCGGTTCCGCCGTTGCCGAAATCGAGCGCCCAGAGAAATGAGTTCACCAGAGGCTGGCCGTTGCCGCCATCCAGCGTGCCAAGATACGCGTTCGTCGTGGGGTCGAATGCAAGGATTTCGCCATTGCCAAAATTGCCCACGAGCAGATCTCCCGAGAAGCTCCCGAACCCACTCGACGGCGCCATCGTAATTCCCCACGGAGCTTCCAGCGCTCCGCCGGTTGCCACCCGCTTAATGAGATTGCCGGAACTGTCAAACTCATCGATGTATCCGCCAGGCAATGGCGACCCCGTTGAGTTCACCGCGGCATATTCGACATAGAGATCGCCGCCAATGTTCTGGATATTGAAGGGCGAGAAGCCTGGGACGGAATTCGGATCCACGAATTTTCCGGCGAATGTCGTGCCCCTCACGTTATTGAAGTTCGTATCGTAAACGTCAATGCCGCCGGCATTGTTGGCCGCGTACAGATAGTTGTTCGATCCAACACTGTCGATCGCCAACCCAGTGTACCGGGCACCTGTCTCTGTAGCCATCACAATCGCCGAAGTGCTGCCGCCCCAGGCATCGATGGTGCCTGACAGCGTGTCAAAAATGAAGTGCGAGGCGCCGCCGCTGGCCAGCGCGAACGAAGTCGTGCCGTTGAACACCTGGCCCGTTGGCCCGGCCGGCGGGGGGCTCGTGGGTGGGACGGTCACTACGAGAGACAAACTGGATCCTGTGCCGGTGTACAGAGTTGCCAGGCCCGCACCTTGATCGGACACCCAGAATGGGCTTGTAGGACTAAATGACATACCCCAGGGGTTCTTCAGGTTCGGATCGGTATTGGCAGCCTTGCCGGGGATGTCTGAAGTGAGGTTTGTCTGACCATACAGCGACGATGCTCGGACCGATTGCGGGCAGACGACAACCGCAGTAAGGAAGGCGGCTGTTAAAAGCCGGAGCGAAATAGTGGACACCATTCACCTCCAACTCAGCTTAACTGGGTTTAGTCACTTGGCAATTTTCCTGCCAAACAGGAGCGGATTAAAAGCAAAAGAGGTAATTCAGCTTGGAAGATTCTAGCAATCCCAAAATAAGGGAAAGAAGGATGAAACTTCTCCCGCGCAGGTCTCTACAGCCCGAGTTTGCCCGCGCTATTCTCTTGGAACAGACTGCCGTCGCTGATGTACCGCCGCACCATCTGAGCCGATCGGTGCCGGGTCTGGTTCATAATGCTCCGCTCCGAGGCGCCCGCAATCGCCGCACTGGTAGCGCGCCCGGCCCGCAGAGAGTGCCCCGCATAATTTGCCGCATCCAGTCCCGCACGCTCCGTCAGCTTCTTCACTACGCGCGCCACGTCGAGACCGGACAACTGACCTGGCTGCACGTGGCCGTATCGACTGATCGACCGGAACAACGGCCCGGTGCTAACGCCCCCGTGTTCCAGCCACGATTGAACAGTGCGTACCGGGCACGTCTCGGGATTCGACCCGTATGGAATTCCGATCTTGCGGCCTGCCCCTTGCTGGTCGATCTTAGACCGCCGTAGCGTGATTATGAGGCCGTCTTTGCTGAATGCGCAATCCTCAACGTTCAGTCCGACCAGTTCCGAACGGCGGAATGCGCCCGCAAACCCGAGGAGGATTAACGCCCGGTCGCGCGCGCCGATAATGCCGGCGTCCGTGGCGCCTACCATGGCCAGGATATCGTTAGTCAGTATAGTCGCTTTCTGCGTGGGAGCCGTGCCATTCGGGTGCCGGATTCCCTTCATGGTGGTGGCGACGATGGGGCAATGCGTCGGCGATTCGAGCACGACGGCTTTGTGCGCTTCGGCGATGGCGTTCAATCTCCGCGGGATGCTGCCCACTCCACTCGGCCGACGCATTCCGCGATATAGGCCGCGACCGTTCCGGAACTCTTGCCAGTGTCGCGGTCCTCGCGCACTGGTAGCACGTTGTAGAATTCTATGAACCCATGAGATTTCTGGTTACGCTGGCAACCATTATTGCTTTGCTCGGCCCTACATTTGCGCAGGAGCCCCCTCAACAACGCATGGTGGTGATGATCAGCCTGGACGGCTTTCCCGCGTTTGCCTTGGACGATCCGAAGCTTCCGATTCCCACGCTACGCCACCTTATTGAAAACGGTGTGAGCGCGCGGATGACCACAGTCAATCCAACCATCACCTGGCCCAATCACACCACCATGGTGACGGGCGTTCGCTCCGATCAGCACGGCTTGTTGGCCAATGGAACGATCTCACGAACAGGCGGCTGGCCTCCGGTCAAGGTCGACGAGACGATCGATAAGGAAAAGATGGTTCACGCCCTCACCGTCTATGATGCTGCTTATAAAGCTGGGCTCACCACTGCGGAGGTGAACTGGGTGGCGATTAACCGGGCGCCCACTATCACGTGGCCCTTTAGCGAATGGCCATCGCCGGAAGGACCAGTCGAAAGCGAAATGATCCGCAAAGGGATCATCAGTGCCACCGATCTCGAAAACTTTGAGCGATCGAACATCCTGTTCCGCGACCAGATCTGGACGACGGCTGCCGTTTACCTCATCCGTGAGCACAAACCTAACCTCTTGCTATTTCATCTGCTTTCGCTTGATTCGGTGCACCACGAATATGGGCCCGGCAGCCTGGCCGCCTTGTCAGCTTTCGCGTTTTTGGACGGTTGCGTATCCAGACTGCTCGACGCCGTGAACGCCGCGGGCATGCGCGAGCACGCAACCTTCATCATAGTTTCCGACCACGGATTCAAGAAATACACGGAACAGATTCGCCCTGCCGTGGCATTAGCCGCCGCTGGCCTCGCAGGCGAAGCATACGTGCTCCCGGAAGGTGGATCAGCGTTTGTCTACTTTGATCAATCGAAAGCCGCGGAACTGACCTCGAAGGTGGTTCGCGGACTCGAAGGCATGGAAGGCATCGACAAGATCATTAGCCCGGATGGTTTTGCCGTGCTTGGCTTGCCGCAGCCCGATCGAGACGCGCAAATGTGCCAACTGCTCCTTACTGCCAAGGACGGATACTCCTTCTCGGGCGCCACCGGAGGTCCGGTTACGGCCGCGATTCCTCAGCAAGCCGGCAGTCATGGATATTTAGCCAGTGATCCGGACATGGATGCGATATTCATTGCGAGTGGGTATGGAGTCCGTGCCAACGTCAGATGGGAGAAGATTGCGAATGTCGATGTGGCCCCGACAGTCGCCAAACTTCTAGGAGTTTCTTTGCCGGCCGCAAGCGGAAAACCGATTCCACTACAGTGACAGTGGAAACTGGCGCTGGATCTTCATCACCAGAAAGTCAATACCGTCCTGATGGCCAACATGGTAGTGCCGGCGCGACCTCGCCTAAAGTCATGAGGGATGGCGATTTCATCGTCGCTACGCTGAACCAGAGGTACGATATGCTTGCTGCGGGAGGTTGTCTAGCCCTATGACGTTCAGGCGGAAGGATTTGATATGGGTACTGGTCGTCGACCTAGCGTTTGCTGCCCTGACGTGCGTAGCCGCGCAGCAGCCGACTATCACACCAACTGCCAAGGAGCTTAACAAGAGCTTCGATGATGACGCAGCTCAGTGGACCGAACGGTTTGAGCACGAGGGCCGGGCCATCTATGACAAGCGTTCCGAGATCCTGGATGCGATGGAGCTCAAGCCTGGTATGGATGTGGCGGACGTTGGTGCCGGCAGCGGACTCATCTCGCGGTTGATCGCGCGAAGGGTCACGCCGGGCGGTACCGTGTATGCAGTGGACATTGCGAAAAACATGGTTGACCACATCATAAAGACGGCGGTAGAGGAAAAGATCACGAATATCAAGCCGGTGCTGGGTGACCCTCACTCGCCAAAATTGGCTCCGAACTCAGTGGACGTCGTTTGCATCATCGATTCCTACCACCATTTCGAGTACCCCGGCGACATGCTCTCCGAGATCATCAAAGCTCTCAGGCCGAATGGTGTGCTGGTTCTGATCGACTTCAAGCGGATCGAAGGGGTTTCGCGCGACTTTATTCTGAAAATGGTCCGGGCGGGAGAGGGTACGTTCACCGACGAATTTCTCAATGCCGGATTTGAGTTAATCGAACGACGCGATGATATGTTCCCGGAGAACTACCTGCTAAAGTTCAAACACCGCCGACCGACGATACACTCTGCTCCTGCGAGTGCCCAGCGATAAGAGAACGATAGACAATCTCAAGCACACTCGTAGCTAAGGATCATTCATGTCCGTTTTGCGGAATCAGGCCGAGCGACCAGGCCCGAGTTCCCCTCCTTCACGTTGCCGCGCAGGTCCACTCCGGAGAAGCCTTTGCAGGCGTCCAGGAGGCTTTCCTGATGCTGGATTTCGCGCGTAGCTGTGTTCGGTGTACGAAGCCGCATGTGATAGAAGTACTCGCCCGTGACGGTGGCGGCCGGATCATCGCTGACCGCGAGCCACACCTGCGTGCGGTGCGCCGCGTCCAGGTCGTCCGGTGCTCCCGGACCTCCCATTTTTGTCGGCACCCAGCCGGGCTCAAGAGCATTAGAGAGGACATCCGGCCAGTGCCTTGCGATCGCGAAGGCTAGTAGCACATCGTGCAGTTTCGTATCGGAGTAAGCCTGCTGCCCCTGCCATGGGCGGTGCTCCCACGCAAGATCCTTCAGGCTCGCATCTCCGCTCTGGTGAAGGCCCGAAACTCAGGTAAACGAGGCGCTTCGGCTTTTGGATGAGTGCGGTCAGGATGTAAGGCGCTAGCGGGTTGACGGCGAACAAATGCGGGAGACCGTCTTCAGTCGCAATGCGCCGTGGTTCCCGATATCCGATGCCGGCGTTGTGACTTACAGCGTAAAAGGAGCCGAGCCTGTTGACCTGATCGGCCACGCTCCGAGTTTGACCGATGCTCGTCAGATCGCCGATGACAATTGCCTCGGCGCCGGGTGCCGCTGAAAGTGACTCCTGCCCGCGACGCTCGCTACGAGGGTGCAGAACAACGCGGTGCCCTTGCTCAATGAGGAGCTGAGCGGCCATTCGGCCGAGGCCGTCGGAAGAACCTGTGATGAACACCCGTGCCATAATCTTTTGCTTCAATTCTGATCATTCAGGATCGCATGCGCAGCCGTCGACAATGTTGCTGCCGCTTCTGCAACTTCCACTAGGTCCACACGTCTAAACAATGAAACAGAGTCACAGCCTTGGTGGAGAGTGAGATGGGAAGCATCGCAGAAATTGAAGGACAACTTGATTCCGATTTGAATTTGAGTGCAGTCGCGCATACTGCCGCAGACGCCGTGGCGTGCTTGGCCCGTATCGGGGACGCTCTTCGCTTCCTCAATCGCGCGAACGTCTTCTGCCGAGTTGTCCTTGGCCGCCGCCTTGCGTTGATCCAAGAGCGCCACCTCTGGGACTGGATGGAGCGACCGACCGGCGATGAGCAGAACCCGGCTGGTGGCCCTTATCACTCCTGGGATGACTTCATGACGCGCGGGTTTCCCGAGTTCACCGGATTGAACCCAAGGATCGGCTACGCGGCACTCACACTCGCAAATTCACCAACCCTGCGAAAGCTGCCAGAACCGGAGTTAAAAAAATTCGAGAACCTCGGGAATGCGTTCGAGATAGTGAAGCTCGAACGAATGCGTGTGCCAATTGCGGACGAACTGGTCGTCGCCGCTCAGACGCTCACGTTGGAGGAGTTCCGGCAGATGACCGGCTCCGGTAAGAAGGCGAGCGTACACGTGATTGTCGACGGCACCGAAACTGCCCGCGTGCTGCAATCCATTGTTGAGATCCAGAAGAGGGCCGATCCGGGCGCGCTGCTGGCGTTTGAAGAAGTACTCGAGCACGCTATGGAGCAAGCTGAGGGAAATCCGACCGACGCCATGGATTGCATCATTGCGGCCTACCGAGAGCAGGCGCACCAGGAAGGACTACCGGAGGTGGGCGGCCGTTCCAGCCTGAGACGATGGCTCAGGAGGACCACAGGCTGAGCAACGATTGACGGGTGAATTTGACCGGTGGGCCGGCGCCCGCCGTCAACTACTTCATCGGAAGTGATTCCGTTTGCGATCTGTCTAGCGCAGGCGGCGGCACACTTGTCGACCAACAATCCTGCGCGCGCAGTCCTCAAACCGCCCCGGAACGCGGACTGTAGCGCGGTTTCCGGTGGCGACGCAACCGTAGTCGTCCTTGGCTTAGGGTATCAAGTTCATTCGTGGGTGACTCGGCAGGTGCACGAGTTCGGGGCGGTCCGGAACTGTTCGGTCCTAACCGGGACGCGGCCTACTCGTCTTGGGCACCGCCGGCTGCAAATCGAACACGCTAATCGCTTATCCGTAAGCGTCCGAAGGCGGCCGTCTTGATCGCTTAGGTGGCTTGTGACTGGATGATGCGCTGATAGCGGAATCGGCCGCGGATGTGGCTCAGGAAGTAGCGGCCTCGAGATTCGGCCTGGAGGAACTCCTGATACAGATCTTCGGGGACCTCGAAGTAGGCATAGACCTCGCCGCCGCGGAAGCGCAGGTACAGAGTTCTTGGTTCTGGCTCGTAGGCCACCGCGGCCAGCATCTTGGAGTCGAGCGGTTGCCAGTCCGTCGGTTTAAGTGTCCACTTAGAAAATACGTGGACACTTACTATTAAGAGTGAGTTATCGC
>Ga0209517_10009248_pt1 | contig 11299 bp, 8 predicted proteins | sample PeaSoiMetSII2010_FD_187695 | JGI IMG/M metagenome (GOLD analysis project Ga0209517, IMG submission 187695) | Peat soil microbial communities from Weissenstadt, Germany - SII-2010 (SPAdes) (version 2) | ecosystem: Environmental > Terrestrial > Soil > Wetlands > Peat | place: Germany: Weissenstadt...
TATAGCAAGCCAGCAGTGCCACGGCAGCCAGGATCGCAGAAACGGCGACGAACGTCACCGGATCAGTGGGACGGACTTCAAACAGCAAGCTTGACAAAAAGCGCGTGACGGCTAGCCCGCCGGCACAACCCACTGCCACGCCGAACGCCGCGAGCATTAAACCGTGCCGGACCACCAGCGCCGTCACATTTCGGCCGTTCGCGCCCAAAGCCATCCGAATCCCGATCTCATGCGTCCTCTGCGTCACCGCATAGGAGATGACGCTGTAGATTCCTACCGAAGCGAGCACGAGGGCCAGAGCGGCAAACGTTCCCAGCAACAACATGACGGTCTGCCCCTGAAGAATTGGCCCCGCGACAATCTCCTTCATCGTGCTGATGTCGGCGAGAGGCAGATCCTTGTCCAGGGCCGTAACTTCACGGCGGACGGCACCGAAGACCGCGGTGGGGTCCGAGTTGGTTCGGATCATAATGTTGCGGGGATCGAGCTGCCATGGGTACTGCGTGTAGGGAACGTAGAGCTCTGCCTTGGCGCCTTCATATTGACCTCTGCTCATTACGTTTCCCGCGACTCCGACCACGGAAAGCCATGGAGCTTTTGGATTGTCAGTATCTGTTTTCAGTCGCTTTCCGATGGGATCTTTTCCCGGCCAGTACTCGTGTGCCAGTTCCTCGCTAACGATGACAACCGGCTGCGAGCTGGTCGTATCGGCATCCGTAAAGACTCGTCCCTCTCGCAACGGAATGCCCATATTGTGAAAGTAGTGAGGGGCGACTACCACGTAGTTCGCGTCGGGTATTTCGCCAGCCGGCGGATTGGGCTGATCAGCAGTTACGAAACCCATGCCAGCCCAGTCATTCATAGGCACGCCACGGGAGACGCTCGCCGCCTCCACTCCCGGGAGCGACTCGATCCTAGCCAACAGCTGCTGAAAGAACTCCGCCTGCCGGCTCTGGTCTTTATATCGGGGATCTTCCAGCGGCACTCTCAGGGTCAGGAGGTTGTCCGCATTGAATCCAACGTCGACACGGCGAAGATTCACGAGCGTCTTAATCATCAGACCAGCTCCCACCAGTAGCGCCAGTGCGAATGCAAATTCGGAAACCACAAGCGCATCGCGCAGCCGCCGGCTTCGAGTGCTCCTGGTGGGCCCTCTGCCGGCCTCCTTCAGCGCATCGTTAACATTGGGCTTTGAGGCGCTCAACGCCGGGACCAAGCCGAACCCAATGCCAGTTCCCAGCGCGACGAGAAAACAAAAGAACAGCACTACGCCGTTGATTCCGCCGCCTTCAATGTTTGGCGTTCCCGGCGGAGACACTTTCATCAATATCTCCGAGCCCCAGTAAGCGAGTGGGAGGCCCACCCCCGCACCCAGAAGCGAAAGTAGCGTGCTCTCGACAAGGAGCTGGCGCGCAATCCCGAGCCGAGTTGCGCCGAGTGCACTGCGAACGGCAATTTCTCTTTGACGGCCAGCCGCCCGCACCAGTTGCAGATTGGCCACGTTGGCGCACGCGATCAACAGCACGAGGGCCACGGCGCCAAACAGAACCAATAGGGCCGGCCGCGTGTACTCCACCACCTGGTCGTGCAAACCGACCACTGCTACTCCCCAACCTTTTGACTCGGGGAATTGCTGCTCGATACCCTTGGCGATCATATACATTTCCGCCTGTGCCTGGGCCAGCGTTACTCCGGGTTTAAGACGAGCCACGACATGATACGCATGACGAGTGCGTTCCGCTGGCTGAAGATCCAATCCTGACGCCCATACCCGGACGTTCGTCGTGTACGGCGCGGCGTAATCGTCAGAGAAACTTGCCGGCATGATGCCGACGACTGTGTAGCTCTCTCCGTTCAGCGAAATCTGCTTTCCCACCAGTGCGGGATCGCCTCCATAGTGTTGCTGCCAAAGTCCGTAACTCAATACAGCTACCGGAGAGCTCCCGGGCTTGTCTTCCTCGGGCAAGAAAACGCGCCCTCGCAGCGGCTGTACACCGAGTACTGAGAACAAACTGCTGGTGACTCGCTGAGCGGGAATCTCCTGGGGTGTTCCGCTTCCAGCGAGGCTGAAGGAGATGGCGTCGAATGCTGCCAGATCACTGAACACATGGTTCTGCTGGCGCCAGTCGAGATAGTTGGCCACGGAGACTATGTTCTCGAACCAGCCGCGGTGCGGATTCTGCTCCCACACCATCACCAGGCGGTTCGCGTCCTTATAGGGAAGCGGTTTCAAGAGGACGGCGTCGATCGCGCTGAAGACCGTTGTGTTGGCTCCAATGCCCAACGCCAGGGTAACCAGGGCGACGGCGGTGAAGCCAAGGTTCTTGCGCAGTTGTCTTAGTGCGTAGCGAACGTCTTGGAGGAGTCCGGTCATCTCAGTTTCGCTCCCTATACTCATACCGCAGCGCTACCGCTAGCGCCGATACCTAAAGCGAAAGGTATCACCGCACCCCCAGTGAGGCCAGAACCGACGCCATTAGAGGAAAGGCGTACGTCAGATCGTACGGCAGACTCTCCATAAACTCTCATACGCGGGCCGACCCGTAGCCTAGAGTGACTCTGTTGAGGCAAGAGTCTAACCAATCTACCTTCAGAAGATAACCCCTTAATTGGAAAGGGAATAGCGAATACCGTTGCGGAAGCAGAGTGGACCTTTCTGCCCGCCTACGGACAGTCGATGTCCGGAAGCGAACAGAGACAATCGGTAGTGGCTCAGTTTGAACTGAGCCACTACCAGACAATCCGTCTCCTGGGTTTATGAGACCGGTTCTAGCTAGTTCCCGCGCCGGCAAATGCCAATATAGCTTTGCCATGCCGGTAGACTGGGCGGGATGCGGATGGGTGCCGAGCTGCCGAACACGGCGAGTTCCGGCTGGTACCAAATCTGGGCAAAAAGCAGGTCTCCCGGTCGCAAGCCTCGCGATCCCGATCGTTCGATGACTTCGGTTTCTCCGCCAATCAGAACGTCGCGCACTGGCACGCGCTCGCCGGGTTCGTTCCAAACAACCTCATAAAAACTCAACGGCTGCGTGGTGGCTGGCGTCGTGCCACGGCAGTATTCCACCGGGGGAAAGCAGAAGATGTGTTCGGCATCAGAAGATACTGCGTGCCAATCCGCGCTATCGAGCCTTCGATAGCTGCCGCGCTCCCCGTTCTCTGGCAAATCTCCCGCACCTGCGCTGGCTGCTGGATCGGCTGTGGCAGGAGTGGAAGCAGACGGAGACCGACATCAAGTCCATTACGGACGAGATTGAGCGCATTAGTAATGAGGATGCGGGTTGCCAGCGTCTACGCCAGATCCCCGGCGTGGCAACATCTATTTGCGTCGCATGCTGATCCACGGTGCCCGCGCGGTCCTACTTCACGTTAAGTACGACACAGCAGGATTCGGGCAGTGGGTGCACCGGCTGGCTCAGCGTGCTCCGCGCAACAAAGTCGTTGTCGCCATCGCCAACAAACTGGCTCGCATCGCCTGGGTCGTGTTGTCCAGCGGCCGGGACTATCGACATCAGCCGCTGCCGCCAGCGGCAGCTTGATGGCCGTGGAAAAGACGCTGCGCTTGGAAAGCAGAGAACGCTTTCCACTTTCCCACCGCCACGACGACGAAGATTGAACAACGTTCCACCAAGGTCTGCTGAGGAGAGAAGGAGACGAAAGAACAGTCCAACGGCGTGCCGGAAAACCTGGACACTCAAATGCGTACCTGGTGACCGAGGGATTTAAAAGGACCGGCACGTGCGGATCATCATCAAGTGCCCGGAGAGCGATTCTCCACTAAGAGGCCGGATACATTTACGCAGACTGTCCTTTCGCCCAACTTCAAACCTCTTACAGTCCGGCGGCGGACCATACATTGAGTGTAATCGCTGGCTACAACAGTTGACTCGGTGGCCTGCGATTGGACACAGTAGCCCCGCTCTGGAGGACAGCCGGCTTATGGTTTTCTGCCATCAGCCAGTTAGACCAAATCACCGTGTTCGTTCAACACTACAGGAGTCACAGAGCGTAGTGGAATCGCGAGTTGATAAAGCGTGTGCTTGCGCTCACCCGTCCGAACGAGCGCACCCAGCGCCACCAGTTCGACGAGGTCGCGAGTGGCGGTCGCTGGGGATGCCTCGGCGATATTGGCATACTTTCCAGCACTTAAACCTCCCACAAAACCATCGGGACCTTCAAGCAACATGCGGAGCAGGACTTTCTCTTGACGCTGATTGAGTTGGCCCCGCAAGCGATCGAGCAGTTTTGCCTTGTCAATCAAGAACTCGACGAGCACCGTGGTGCGACGTTGCGCTTCAATCGACACTCCCGCAAACCAAGCGAGCCAGTCCGTTATCTCATTCTGCTTGTTAGCTGCTTCGAGTGCCTTGTAGTAGATCTTGCGCTTGGCGAGAATCGTCGCGGCCAGCGCGATGAGCGTCGGTTGGCGCTCTGCGGTTGTGGGTCGCCCCGACTGCCGGCGGCCTGTGCTTCTTTCACGCCAATCCCAACAAAGCCTCTGAGCTGGGACGAATCGGCGGCCGGAGGAATCGCGCAGCTCCCACCGAGGCTGTCGATCCCCTGCCCAAACTGGACAAGGTGAGTGCCGTGCGAGACCTGGTCGAGAGATTGATCAGGGAAACATACGGGGGTCAACTTCAGGCCAGGGCCGCGGCCGATCTAGCACCGCTTCTGAATTTGTAGCTGCGTACGATTGAGCCGATGGAAATGGAGCTGCGAGTGGCCAAACTGGAGAAGCAGATGACCAGAGGACGAGGTGGAGCGCGCTCTGGAAGGGAACTGCGGCATGCGAGACCGTGATTTGAGCAGTTCGCCCTTGCCACAGAACTAACCGCAAGCGAAGCTGTATGCGTATCGGTGCGATGAGGGCAAACGGCTCAATTAGTTTAATTATGCCCTCTGATGGCTCAAATAGTGAGTAGTTAAATTAGGCCATCGACAGATAGAACGAGATTCCGGGAATCGCAGACAGCGAGGCGACCCGTTCCTCCTCCGGTGAGTGCGCAACACGGTCGAGGGCAGCGAGTCGAGCGAATAATTGCAGAAGAGGGCGTGCAATCCGGAGAGGCGCTGCTCTCCGTGACTGGTTTCAATCACCAGTGGGTAGCGGCATCCCTGCTCGTCGCACAATCACCTCACCGAGATCTCTCCGTTAAACGACGGATTGATCGGAGCAAAGTGCAAGAGAGCGTGACATGAAACCAGGTTCAGCAGATCATCAATCGTCAGAAGCGAAGGACCTCGTTGTGTTCGACATCCTCCGGGAGTCGAAGTGCGCCGATTGCGGGAAGGAGGTATTGGGGGGCGATTTCCTATTTATGGAGGGCGCACGACCACTTTGCCTCACATGTGCCGATCTCGACCATTTGGTTTACCTGCCCAGATGCGACACCGCTTTGACCCGACGTGCTCGGAAGCACAGCGCACTTTCCGCCGTGGTGGTTCGCTTTAGCAGGGCTCGCAAGCGCTACGAACGCCAGGGAGTGCTGGTCGAAGAATCTGCACTGGAGCAGGCCGGGGCAGAGTGCTCCGTCGACGCTGAGCAGCGCAGTGTCCGGCGCGAGCGGGCCGAGATGTATCGCGATAAACAGGATCAGGTTCTCGCGATGCGAATGGCCGAATCGATTCGGCAGATGTTTCCAGGCTGCCCGCCTGAGGAGGCGCAGGCCATCGCAGCGCATACGTCGGTTCGGGGCAGCGGCCGAGTGGGTCGGACCGCCTCCGGGCGAGCACTAGAGGAAGAAGCGTTACGAGCGGCGGTGGTGGCATCCATCCGCCACAGGCATACGAAATACGATCGCCTTCTAATGAAGGGACTTGGCCGCATGGATGCCCGAGACTCCGTTCGCGACGACATTGATCGTGTGCTTGAAAGCTGGCGTCGCGCTCCTGGTTAGCGCCGGCGCTGTGCTCCGGAGGTGGGACCCCGGCCGTTCTCAGGTGCAATGTACGTGAAGTGTCTGGCTCAATGTTTCCTCCGGCGGCCTAGCCGTCGGTTGGTTTCGTCTGCGGCAAAGGCCTCAGGAACGAAATCGCCGAGCCCCGCACAGACCTCTTCGTGACTAGGGTCATTCGCGTCCTGGAGTGCTTTGAGCAGTTCTGCAAATCCTCGCGGTCCCCCGCCGTCTTCCGGGACAACATCGTTGAGATGGATTTATCTCCAATTGCCTTTGGCCAACTAGCGCGGAGTGGCAGTTTTTCCTGGCTACTGCATCTTCGCGTATTCCGCCCTCACCTCCTTGAGGAGGGAGATGTCGGGGGCAGGGTTGCCGTCTTTCCCAGGCGCACGAGAGTAGCCGGGTCAAATTCACCACCAGAATACTTGAGCAACGCATCAAGAAACACGCGATTCTCTACTGTTGCGTGGGCGAACAGCGTCATGCAAGAGCGAAACTTTAGATGATCAGGAGAACCGAAAATCTCCCGCATCGAGCGCCCCTCAACGAGGTTTACTAGCTGAGTGCACTCTCTAAGCCTCTGACCCAGAACTGGGTGCTGCAAATATGCCCTGGCTTCATCAAGTGAAGAAATCGCAAACCAGTCTGAAGTAGTACTCGTGCCCAAACCCGTAATCTGTGGAAAGATGAACCAAATCCAATGCGAAGTTTTCCTTCCCGCACGCAGTTCTCCGCATACGTCTTCGTAGTCGTCATGCTGTGCGTTCATAAAGCGCTGTAGATTGTAGGGATCAGAGGTAGAAACGGGAGGATCTGGGACCATATTCAGCCTCGCGCCGACAGACGACAACTTGATTCAGCCAAGCGCGGCGTCCTTGGCATTATAACCAGACCCCATTTACCCAGTGTCGATGCGTGAAATGGAGAGTGGGTGTTGAAAAAGTCCATTTTTCTCAAAACAGCCGAAATCTGGGGGATAGAAAATATCTAGGAAAACCGAGAAAATTGTTTGTAGGGGCATCCTAGCGCAATTTTGTTTTTGCCAATTTCGCGTGCAGGAGTTCTTCGGCAGCCACGCCCCGATTACAACAGTTACGGCGCTCCCACCTTCCGCGTGATGCCAAGGAAGAGCCGTTCCAGATCGAGCGGCTTTGGTTAGCCGAGCTCTTCTTATCAGCTTTTTCAAAGAAGAATCCCCAACCTCTTCCAAGTGTTCGAGGCTAACCTGTTGCGATGCACAAACGAACCCATGTTTATTGACACAAAGTCCTTTCATTCGTATACTTGGCTTAAATGCTGCAATGCAGCATATTCGGAGGTATTATATGTCAGCCACTACAAAGATCAAGACCTCCTGGACTCATTCCAGGGAGCCGTCCTTTGTTTCTAGTCTATCGGGTTGGGCGCAACAGGGGGTTCAGAACTTCCTCGCCACGCCACGGAGCCTCCTGGACCTCGCAATGCGGCAGAATACAAACGTGATGCATTTTCTGCGGCAGCAATTGTCCGACCCTCATCATTCTCCACGCGCCGTCCTTAGCGAGCTAGCCGGGGAGAGCATGACGAACTTCATTGAAGCGCAGAAAGTACTTCTTGATCTGAGCAAGCAACAGAATGAAATTCTCATGATCGCTGTGAAAGAGCGCATCGGGGAGGGGCCCGCGGCGCATGCCACGGCCGACCTCTTGCGGCGTAGCGTGGATACCTTCATCCACATGCAGGAGGAGTACCTGAAGATCGCCCGCAAGCAGACCCATATTTGGGTGGAAGCCGCCAGGACCGGCAAGCCGTTACCAGGCCCAGCGCCCTTGGTAGGTCTGGCCCGCGAGGGTATGGAGAACTTTGCCAAAGCGCAGAAGCAATTCTTGGATGTCATCGCTGAGGAGACAGCCAAGGTCACTGCCGGCAAACGCACCGCCATTAAAAAAATCAAGAGGACCGAGTTGTCCAAGCTGGCGCGGCAGGCAGCCGAGTTGTTCATCAATACGCAAGAGAAGATGGTGGAGGTAGCCAGCAAGCAGATGAACGCCAACGTGAACACTGCAGGCAAGACCCTAGAACTCCTGCGGCCACTTCCGAAGACATTGATGGATGCGATGGTAGAGCCGACTGGTGAGCACAAGCGCGCGGGCAAGCCAGTTCATCGCGGGAAGAAGCCGGCAGCGCGTGCGAAGAAGAAGGAAGGGGCGGCAGCGGCCGCCGCCGCCTGACAGCCGAACGAAATAGAACTGTCATCCTGAGCGAAGTGTGGCTTGAGCGAAACGCGGGCCATACGAGTCGAAGGATCCCCGCACGTGCTCAGACCGCGGGCCATTGTCTTGGGAACGGCCTACTTCGGGTGTTGTGAAACAGCACGGGGAAGATCCGACGCTGAGGTACGCGAACACAAGGTCTTTCGACTTCGCAACCACTTCGCTTAGCGAAGTGGTCGCCACGCTCAGGATCACAAGTTAGTCCCAATTGACCATCTGCGGACCCCGGCTCGATGGTTCGACTGCGACGTCGACGATCTCGACTGCCAAAAGATTCTGCGTTTGAACGTCTAGATCATTGCGAGGCCGGCCGCCAAGGGGAAAAACAATGGAAAATGCGCTCGGTCTAGTGATGACTGGCGGGGGTGCTCGCGGCGCTTATCAAGCCGGTATTCTTAAACGCATTGGCGAGATAAAACGAGTTCAAACGCACGGCAATCCTTTTCCTATCATAGGAGGCTCTTCCGCTGGAGCGATCAACGGTGCTGCCCTTGCCGGGGGTAGCGACGATTTTGCTTCTGCGACCAAAGTTCTCGCACAGGCTTGGTCGGCTCTCAGACCTTCCGATATCTTTCACAGCGATGTTTTGTCACAGGCCCGCAATTCCCTTACCTGGATACTCGATCTCTCCTTCGGAGGAGTTCTTGGAGGGGGTCACGCCCACTCTCTATTAGACGCGACTCCTTTGAGGCACTTTCTCACCGAACATCTTCAATGCGAGCGAATCCAAGACAATATCAAGCGCGGGCATCTCTACGCACTCGCTATTTCCGCGACGAACTATACCTCAGGGAAAAGTTATCTCTTCATTCAAGGACTGAAGGGCCACCCTATGTGGAACAGAAGCCGGCGCGTGACGGTTGCGACAAAGATTACGGTCGACCATGTTTGCGCGTCGGCTGCTATTCCTTTGATCTTTCAGCCTGTAAGACTTAAGACCCCGCAAGGAACGGCTTTTTTCGGCGATGGTTGTGTGCGTCTTCAACAACCTCTGAGTCCGATCATCCGTCTGGGGGCAGAAAGAGTTTTCGCGATCGGTGTCCGCTGCGACAATCTCGAACATCAAGCAGAACCCGTGGATCAGAGAGATCCTTCGCTAGCGCAAGTCATGGGAGTTCTCTTTAACGTTATGTTCCTTGACCATCTTGCAACTGACATCGAGCACCTTGAGCGCTTGAATCAGCTGCTCGGCAGTTGCCAGGTCAGCCAGGCTGGTAGTGAAGGATGTGAAAAGATGCGGCCTTTAGCATCATTTCTCATAACGCCTTCGGTCGATCTGTCACAACTTGCAGAGCAGCACCAGAGAGACATGCCGTATCTTATCCAGTACTTTGTAAACAGTTTGGGACGAGATGCGGCTTCATGTGCCGATCTGATGAGTTATTTGCTATTCACATCAGCGTACACGAGTGCTCTCACCGAGATTGGTTACAACGACGCCAGCCAGCGAATCGATGAGATCGAGAGTTTTCTCTATTCTTCTGATGATGGGGCCACCGAAAACCCTCGAGCCAGCGCAGTCGGAACAGGTAAACCAGGACAGGCAAGCTCGTTGGCGAAACGGGCCTCGAACTCGGTCAGGTCCCGCGGGTAATCCCTCTGGAGAGATTTCTTCGGTAAACAGAGAAAGCAATCGCGACCTCCCGTTCCATTCTGGAAATACCACGGTTTCATGGCGCCGATTGCGAAGGGGGAGCGATAATAAGGAGCCATGAAGACAGGACTGGAACTGGTGATGGAAGTGGTAGACGCGTGCACGGACTACGGCAACTATAACGGGGCGCTCGCATTAGAGGTTCTGAAGCGTGCGTTAGCTGAGGAGGTGATCGCGACGGGCGGGCGAGACTCGTATGTGCGTTCTCTCGACATCGAATGGGACCCTGCTAGTTCTCCGGGACGGCAAGAAACCACGTGAGGATACAGGCCAGTGGCCAATGCTGGTGAAGTTCCTGAGAGGGTAGGGCCTACCTAAGCCCCCGGTTCTTTGCAAGCGTCTGACCGACACACCTGTTAGCTTCAGCACTCTGGATCTTCATCTGAAAAAGCGGCGTTGGAAGAGAAGGCGCAGACTAGTTTCTTCGGCCGGCGGGTTGGTGCCGGTGGAGCTGGCCGCCAAGAAATCGCCGATACAGCACGAACCGAGTTGCGGGCCGGCAGTAGTGCTGTCGCGCGGACGCCGAGTCGAAGTACATCCTGATTTTGATTCGAGTACGTTCGAGCGCTCAGATGCGGGCTGGATGAATCGGACGCCGGATCATGTGACCATCTCGCGTTCCCGCCGGTTGATGGCCGAGGCCACGCATCAGGAAGTGTTTGGCTGGGTGCTGCGGCAAGTAGCGCGAGCGGGATTTCTGAAAGGCAAGGCGATCGGGATCGACGCCACCACGTTGGAGGCCAACGCCGCGATGAAATCGATTGTGCGACGCGACCGAGGAGAGCTACACCGAGTCAGCCTATATCAAGAGAGTGCCAGGACCCGTGGCCACGAGTGCAGCCCCCAGATCAAGTCGAAGTTGAACCATGCCTCTTCTGAGCAAGAATGATCACTCTCGCCCGCCTAATCGGAATGGCTGCCGGATGCGGTCGGTGCCTATGGCGTCCCGCCAAACGCCTGCTGGTTCGGTGATTCCCATTCCAAACACCGTGCAGAACAGCTCACTTCGAAAACGCGGCTGAGGCATATAATGTCGGGCTATTCGGAGGGGAAAGGAGAGTCCGATTGATCGTTGACACCAGTGAGCAACCCCCCATCGATCGCAACCATCAACTCTCTGCCCACGGTTCGGAAGCTCACCGCCATAAAGTAGTGTGGGTCGTCATATTGATTCTGTTGGTGCTCGTCGTTGCGCTAGTAGTCGTGCTGGTATGGCGTCACCTCGTTGCCGCGAACAAAGTAGCGCCCGCGCCGCCGAAGATCACGATCACAACCGCGACCGCCAAGCAAGGTGACATCGGCGTTTACCTTGATGCAATCGGCACGGTCACTCCCGTCTATACCGCTTCGATTTCCAGCCAGGTGAATGGCCTGATCGTTGCCGTGCACTTTAAGGAGGGTCAGCTGGTAAGCAAGGGCGATCCGCTGATTGACATCGATTCGCGTACCTACCGCGCAACGCTTTTACAAGCGCAAGGGTCGCTGGAGCGAGACGAAAA
>Ga0209517_10009249_pt1 | contig 11299 bp, 13 predicted proteins | sample PeaSoiMetSII2010_FD_187695 | JGI IMG/M metagenome (GOLD analysis project Ga0209517, IMG submission 187695) | Peat soil microbial communities from Weissenstadt, Germany - SII-2010 (SPAdes) (version 2) | ecosystem: Environmental > Terrestrial > Soil > Wetlands > Peat | place: Germany...
CCGTTGCGCTTGCTCGTCTCGGCCCACCCGGCTACAGCCCGGGCGACAGGACCGCCGACCAGCGCGCGCCCGAGAGGCTCGCGGTTCGCTTACCGGATCGGTTGCGCCGCCATGGCACGAACCGCTTCCGCTGATTCTGGAGGCCAAGGACGGGAACAAGGGATTCATCAGGTGTGCCGCTGATCCCCGTGCGGCCGGGGCTCAGCCCTCGGTCAGATAGCCGTATCGGCTGCGGAAGGCGCCGGCCGTGAGCCCTGAGGCCGCTGCGATCGGGCGGAGCCTGTCCGGGTCCTCAAGGTCCTCGCGGTCCAGCCGGATCATGTACTCGCGGGCTACCCGGTACGAGCTCGACTCGACGTTCACCAGCCGGATCCGCACCCGCCCCGTCTCGGGGTCGGTGAACGACCCGAAGGGCAGCGGCACCATGTGCCCCTCCTGGATGGTGGTCATGCCGCCGGGCTCGTCGCCCTCCAGCACCCGCTTCAGGTAGTCGATGGCGCCGTAGCCGAGGTCGCGGGTGTACTCGATGTCGAACGGGATGGGGGGCGCGCACCGCAGCTCGTAGCCGATGTTCTTGCCCTCGACCGTCACCTTCATCCCCCGCTGCCTGAAACGATCCTTGACCTGTTTCGCCAGCAGGCGGTCAAGCTCGAGCTCGGCCAGCCGGACGTTGCCGTGCTCGTCCCGCTCGACCTCCGGCATGGCCGTGCGGAGATCGTCCTGATGCAGGCGCAGGCCGATGCCCTCGGCGAGCACCGCCACGCCGAACGGACGGCCGTGCGCGATCCGCTTGAGCATCGAGGTCTCCAGGACATCCACCAGGCGCGACAGCCGGATGGGCTCCTCGCGGGGGAACTCCTCGGCGATCACCGTGAGGGTGGCCCCGGCCGCCTTCCCAATGCCCAGAGCCAGATGCCCGGCCGAGCGCCCCATCGCCACCACCAGGTACCACCGCTGCGTGGTCATGGCGTCGGCCATCAGGTTGTTGACGAGCTCGACCCCCACGCTCCTCGCGGTCTGGAAGCCGAAGGTCGGCGCGCCGCCCGGCAGCGGCAGGTCGTTGTCGATGGTCTTCGGCACGTGCGCCACCCGCAGGCGCCCTCCGGCCGCCTCGGCCAGCCGGGACGCCGAGAACGCAGTGTCGTCCCCGCCGATCGTCACCAGCGCGCCGATCCCCAGCTTCTCCAGCGACGCCAGACAGGCCCGCAGCCTCCAGTCCGGGTCGGCGGCGTCCTCGTCTCGCACCGTCGGGTTGGCCCGCGAGGTCCGGATGATCGACCCGCCCTGGACGTGGATCCTCGAGACGTCCGTGATGGACAGCGGCCGCACCTCCTCGATCCGGCCCTCGATCAGGTGCTGGAAGCCGTCCATGATCCCCACGACGTCCCACCCGGAGTTCCGGGCCTCGATCGTGGCCGCGGAGATGACCGAGTTCATCCCCGGGGCGGGGCCACCGCCGCACAGGATTCCCAGCTTCATGCACCCATCGTTCCAGCCACCAGAAGATCCGGACAAGCGGACCGGCCCCGGGCGCGGAAGCATGCCCTTCACGAATCCCGACGCCACGACGCGCCACGGCCCGCGCGGCGTCTACCTAGCTGGGCGGATCCTAGACTCGCTTTCGTGATCGGCCGCGCCCGGCCGCTGAGAGGCGCCCCGGCGTACCGTAATTAGTCCCCGCAACCGCCAGCTCGCCCACGGCATCATGGCCCAGTTCAGGCCGCGAACTCACCTCCCAGAGCCCAGTGGGCTTATGGGTAGGCTCGCCTCCGACACGAACCCCCATGCCGAGTCACCGACCGTGACGGCCGTGAGCCGGGCGCCGCACCCGTAAGGCTCGATCTGGCGCGGCTGTTGGCCGTGGTCTTGATCGCGAGCAAGACGCCGAAATGTCATTCTGCGCTGTACTGCTGCCTGGAGGCATCGCGGTCAAGCCGGGAGATCTCCGGGGGTGGCCTCTTACGTTCGGAAGGCGTCTCCCTTTCGCAACCGCCGGACCGCGAGCCGCAAGCGGCACCGGGCTCAAGCGCCCATAGCAGCTCGGACCGGGCGAAGCCAAGCTCATCCGCCCACCCGGCAATGACCGCATCAGCGCAGGCCTCCAACTTCAAGATCATACTCCGAACCTCCTGCCACCGTTGCGGCCATGCCACACCAGCGCTAATCTTGCCGCATGGACAATCCACTATCGGAAATGATGGCAGAGATACGAACTCTCATCGACAACAAAGGCTTCTCGTCCGATGAAGATCGAATATGGGAGCTTTTCGCCTTGCTTCATGCTGAAGTAAGTGAGGCAGTCGACGCCTATCGCCGAGGTCGCACGTATGACGAAGTCGGCGAGGAGCTGACAGACAGTCTAATTCGGCTCCTGCATCTCATGTCGGTAATCGGCCAAGACCCGGATAAGAACTACCGTCGAGTCATGGACGCCAATCAGATGCGACCCTCAAGGTGGAATACAGTCCGAGGCGGGTAGCGCGAGCGAGCTGATATTGAATGGAACCAGTTCTATTAGTAAACTGTCCCAGGGAGATCTCTCCAAACCTTTCCGATAGTACGGCCAAGACCATGCCGCTCGGAATCCTGTACCTTGCGGCAACACTCCGATACTATGACATCCACTGTACGACCATCGACGCAGAGGCATTTCGACTCAGCCTATCCGACATACTTCAGGTAGCGAGCGCTCTCCGCCCCGCGCTCATAGGACTTAATTGTCATACCCTCAATCGCTGGACGGTCTACGAGATCGCCCGCTCCCTTAAGATACTTACGCCCAGCGCAACCGTAATACTCGGTGGCGCGCACCCGACTCTCGCCCCGGTCGCAACGCTTGATGAATGCCTTGCCGTCGACGCGATTGTCGTAGGAGAAGGCGAAGTAACCTTCCTCGAAGTCGCACGTTCCACCGGAAACCTTGAATCGATACCAGGACTTTATCTCCGTCGCCAGGGCAAGGCGGCATCGACGGGGCGCAGGCCACGGATCCAGGCTCTTGACTCGCTCCCGCACCCTGAAACCAGTGATGTGCCCCTAAATGCATATCTTGAATATGAAGATCCTGATTTGCCAGGATTCTGGAAGAGGGCATCGCTCGCGGCTACGAGAGGCTGTCAATATCGCTGCTCATTCTGTACCGAATGGTCGTTCTGGGGAGCATCTAACACTGCGCGCGGCGCTGAGAGCATACTTCATGAAATCGAGGTCTACAGAAAGAAGTATCGAATCGATAGATTCTCTTTTATCGATGACACTTTCACTGACTGGCCAAGCCACCACGAGTTCTGCTACCAGGCGCAAGGCTCCGGAATATACTGGAACTGCTCAACTCGCATCGATCACTTGGATCCCGTCACTATCCGCACACTGAGCCGTGGAGGTTGCCGCGAGATAGCTGTTGGTCTCGAGAGCGGTTCTTTATCAACGTTGCAGGCTGTGCAGAAAGATTGGGACAACAACATCTCGACAGACGAAGTGGCTCGTAGAATCGCAGGCTGCGCGGATGCTGGCATTCGAATGCGTGCGCATTTCATGATTGGATTTCCATGGGAGACGCAAGATGACATAACTCGCACGGTGCAGTTCGCAGTCCGCCTGAAGCGTTACGGCCTTTGCGATGCCAATTTCTTCACGGTTAAAGCATACCCTGGCACCACTTTCACATCTCGCCTTCGTCGAACTTCAGGCATCGAGGGAGTGGACATAACGGAGGCATGGAGCGTACACGACGCAAGTTCTAGCACCAATCCTCAAGTGGCGGCGAAGCTCAGAAGGTTCAATGATATCGCGCGTTACTCTTTGCATCCGCATCTTGATAGCCTGTCTGTTCGGGCTTTAGCTCGTCGCGCCTGGGAGATTTTCTTCAGCGACTCGGACGAGGCTGATGTCCGAGACCGAATATGGGAGGGAGTACATTGGCAGGAGTAGCTGTTCAGCTCGATAACCCTGAGAAGTCGCCGCTCATATCAGATCTTCTTTCCGAGATTGCCGAGCTCGCGAAGAGACAGGGCGTGGCCACGGAGAGCCAGAGCGCGGCCGACGCCAGGCACGACAAAGGCGAGATCGTCAGCACGCTGTTGCTCGGCATCAGCTCTGCTGGCGCATACGATCTTCTCAAGGCAGTCGTCATGCGTTTCTGCCGGAGAAAAGACTACGACGAAGACGCTTCGGTTGTCATCAACCAGGTAGTTGTCAACCTGCGACAGCTGCAACCCGGCAGCGAGGATCCGGAGTGATCCAGATCGTCGCTCTAGCAGTCGCGGAGACGCCGGGCGCGGAATTCGGCCCGCTAGAGTGCGCGATAACGGACGCGGAGCGTGTCTACTCGTGCATCGCGCATATCGGCGGTCATTTGTTCGACGGTATGCGCAGCTACGTCAGTGTCAATCCCTCGGCCAGCCAAGCACGGGAGCTTCTGCTCCTGGCCGCTGCCGCTGCCGGCAAGGACGATCTGCTGGCAGTCTATATCTCATCTCACGGCGTGTTGCATAAGGGATCCCTCTGCATACCGTTTAATGACGCGAGGCCGAATAACTTCGGTTTCCTGGAGTCCGAGGAGATAGCGGCCATGCTCCGCAGGTGCGCCGGCCATGTGCTCCTGGTAATCGATAGCTGTTTCTCAGGCGCTGCCCTGGCAGAAACCCATCTGCGCGACATCTATGCGACTCCGAATCTCTCCGTCATAGCGTCCGCTCTTCCTTACGCTCGCGCAAATTATAATCCTATCGGAAGCGATTTCACTTTGGCTTTCGTAAGAGCAATGGAGCGCATAAGCGGCACTGGAGAGGCGGTAACCGTGAGCCGCATCGCGGCATGTATCGTTGATGATCGGCAGTACGGGGGTGATGTTCTGGTCAATCTCGCGGAAGGACTCTCAGACCTACTGGTGGCACCGCCTCCGGGCTGGTATCAGAGCGTGGCAGACCGGTCTGATTTCGAGATCCTCTTTCTTGATCGCACAGCCGCATCGCCCGCAGGTGTTCGAGAGATGTTGTGGTACAACCTGGACGGAATGCCTGATGGCCTGAAGCTGAAGATGTTTAGACAATTCCGGGAACGCCATATGCTCGGCGAGCCGAGCTGGCTGGTTCGCCGAGCGATGGGTACAGTCCTCTCACGCATTGATGATGTACAGGCAAGAAAACGCATCGACATCCTGGAGTTCCTCACAGCGAAGAATTGGATGCACGTCTGCGTCGGGTTGGTCGCGGCACGCAACTCTCTTGGCGATGCCGCCATTAGATCGAGGGTAAGGGAAGTTCTGATAGCAAGTCAGTACATGGACGCAGTCTGGCTCGCGAATCTATACCTTGCTGATTACTCAAGTGAGTACTTGTCCGATGCATTGAGTTCTACTCTCGGCAGGAGTTCTTGGGGCCTAGTGGACCTATGGAAACGCTTCTCCAATGAATACGATGATCCCGAACGCCTCGCAAGGCTCTTTAGGGACTCGAAACTTGATAATCCGAACATTCTGCGGGATCTCCGCACTGACCTGGAATGTGCTGGCAACGATGCGGGAGCATCGTTGGGCGTCGAGCCCGATCGCCGAGTGGTTACCAACGAACTCGTGCGTTTCCAGTATGCGCGCAAACCGAGAGGTGTCATCGCGCAATCAGCTGTCAAGTGGCTTGTGTCTTCACTATACGGTGGGTGGCGTGATGTGTTGACAGGCGATTTGCGCGAGTATCTCGACAACACTGAAGTCAGTCAGATCATATCGGATGTTGAAGTATGCCGTTCTATACCATCTGTAGAACACCGGGTTAGCATATGTCAAGATCTAGCGCTACTTGCTGCGGACGAGCCGACCGTCCGGCATGCCGCAATCTGGGCCGTCACGGATCCTCATCCATGGGTCCGTCGCGAGAGTCTCAGGCTATTCCCCGGTGATCGAAAGATTGCCGAGCGCGCCCTAGATGTGACGACCGATCGTGGCATCTTCCCGGGCTACCTCGACCTCATTCTAGAGGCTTATCGGCACGGTGCAGATGTGGAAGGACATATTCAGACTCCCACGAAAGTCGAGCGTAGTGCAATAAACTGGGCTATTTCCGTGGAGGCCGTGGCTACCGATTATCGATCCTTTGCTCGTATTACACAAGATGACGCCACGGCGACGGTTCCGCATCAACGGTCGGCCGAGCATTCCCCCCTGGGTGGAGCGTGATAGTGCGCCTGCCTGCGGGAATGCGCGGTGACCTGATGCTGCCTGACTACGTGTATCCCAGGCGGCAGGAGACGCCGAGCAGTTCGAGGGCCTTGTTCCTGCCGAAAACCTCATCCATGCCCGTGACGAGCCCATGACGCTAATTCCAGATGTGTTGCGGACGATGGCTGAGCGCTTCCCGGACCGGGTCGCCGTGGCGGTCGACGGAGGCGGCTCGATCACCTTCGGAGAGTGGGAGCGACGGTCGAATTCCGTCGCCCGCGGCCTCGTGGACCTCGGGCTACTGCCCGGCGAGCGCGTGGCGATCCTGCTCGCCAATGAGGACGCGATCCTCTGCTACATCGCCTACATCGCGGCGCAGAAGGCTGGAGCCGTCGCGACTCCGATCAACTCGCGTCTTGCGCGATCCGAGATCGCCCACATCCTGGCAATCGCCCAGCCGAAAGTGGTTGTGTCCGCCGGCGACCAGTTGGCTGAAGCACACGGTGCTGCCCTGCACCTCGCCACGTCCCCGCTCCTCGTCGGACCGGTTGGGGCGCCGCATGCCCATGGTGCCTTGGATCTGAGCGTGCATCCCTGGGAGAACCTCGAGTCGTACGGCATCGACACCTTCCAGGTGGCAACGACGTCCTCGGACCTTGCCGACCTCCTGTTCACGTCGGGCACGACTGGCCTCCCGAAGGGCGTCGCGTCCAACCACGAGAACGTGCTGAGCATCGAGGTCGCGCCGTCCGAGCGTCAGGACTCGTTCCTGCACGCCGCCCCGCTCGGCACTGCGCTCGGTACCTACGGAACGATGATCGCGTGCCTCCGACTGGCGCTCACCAACAACTGTCTCCCGAACTTCTCTACGTCTCGGTTCGCAAGCCTAATCGGGGACCGACGGCCGGGATGGCTGATGATGGTTCCAGCGCACGTGCACCTGCTGCGCGAGACCGCGGCGCTCGACGGGGTCGACACGTCGTCGGTCCAGATCGTCCTGTGTGGCACCGCGCCGATGCCTCCGGACTCGTTCAGATGGCTCGCCGCCACCTTCGGCAACGCGATGGTTATGAACGCCTACAGCCTGACCGAAGCCGGTGATTCGGCTTGCCTCATGTCCTTCACCGACTCGATGGAGCGCCCGGGCTCGGTGGGCAAGCCGATCGCAGGTGGGGCCGTCCGCGTCGTCGACGAGTCGGGCAGCGATCTCCCACACAACGAGGTCGGTGAGCTCTTGCTGCGCCTCCGCGGCGGCAGGCGCTTCTACTTCGACGATTCGGCTGCGACCGACCTGACCTGGCAGGACGGCTGGGTGCACACCGGAGACCTGGGCTACCTGGACGCAGACGGGTACGTCTACTTGGTCGACAGGAAGAAGGACATGATCATCCGCGGCGGCTACAACGTCTACTCCGTCGAGGTCGAGAACGCGGTCCACGGGCATCCTGCGGTCGCCGAGATCGCCGTCTTCGGGGTCCCTCACCGGATCCTCGGCCAGGACGTCGCAGCGGTCGTGCGTCTCGAAGAGGGGGCCTCGCTCGACCTCGACACGCTCCGCGAGTACCTCGACGACCGACTCGCGGACTACAAGCAGCCTCATCACCTGATCATCAGCGACGTGCCGCTCCCGCGCACGGCGCTGGACAAGCTCGACAAGGCCGCACTTCGATCCTCGCTTGGCCTTGGATCGGTGGCGCACGAGTGACGAAGAGCGGCCGAACCGCGAGGCGAACTCGATGACCGCACAACTGCACGTGCCAGTTCCAATGAGCGAGCATGGACGAGCGCCTGCTCGTCCGGAGACGACGTACGATCAATTGTGGGATTGTTGCGAACCAACCTCGACGAACGACTGCGTGAGGCGGTGACCGGCTCGGTCGTCATGGTGACGGGCGCGTCCTCGGGCATTGGCGCGGCAACTGCCCGGTCACTTGGGAAAGCGGGAGCAACGGTGCTGCTCGTGGCCCGCTCGGTGGAGCGTCTGCAGGCCGTGGAGCGAGGGATCGTCGAATCTGGGGGAGCAGCGAGAGTTCTGCCAACAGACCTTTCGGACCCGGAGGCGACGCAGGCACTCCTGGAAGGCGTGTGGCTCGAACACGGCGGCGTCGACGTCCTCGTCAGCAACGCCGGACGATCGATTCGGCGATCGATCGAACTCTCGTACGGCCGGTTCCACGACTTCCAACGCACCATTGACATCAACTACCTCGGACCGGTCCACCTCGTCCTCGGGCTGCTGCCCGCCATGCGCGAGCGGGGGCGTGGACACATCGTGAACGTGTCGTCGCTCGGGGTGCTGTTCGGCGCTCCCCGCTTCTCCGCCTACCTGGGCTCGAAGTCGGCCTTCGACGCCTTTCTCAAGTGCGTGGCGCCCGAGGTGAGGAGGGACGGGGTGGCAGTCACCAGCATCTACATGCCGCTAGTCCGCACGCCGATGATCGAGGCGACTAAGGTGTACGGGATGCTGCCCGGGCTGACGCCCGAGGAGGCTGCCGGGCGGATCTGCCGGGCGATCGTCGAACAACCCGTGTCCATGGCTCCTAGGCTCGCCCGGGTAGGCTGCCTGGCTCGAGACGCGGCACCCCGGACGTTCGAGGCGCTACTCCAGGGCGTCTATCGGGTCTCCGACGACTCCGCCGCCGCCCGTGGTGAGGGCGATGCCCGAATGGAGGTCCCGAGGTTCCAGTTCGTTCTCGAACAGATCGGACGCGCCACCAATCGGCGGCGCTCCCGCAACTTACAGGAAGTCCCCCTCGACCAGCGGCAGTCATTGTGCCCGGCGCTGGCAAGATCATGCGAGCGAAGAGCCTGGCGCAGAGCACGCAGCGCTGCGCTTGAGCCCGGACGCGTGGATGATCCCGTTGTTCGGCGAACTGGAAGCAGGGGCGTCCTGCCATGCGGTTGACGTGCCGGTAAACCGCAATGCCATGTACTTCAGTGTGATCGGGTGTTCCGGGCTTATGCTGCGCCGTCCAGCGTGCGTCCAGTGTGGTCGGCGAAGTGTTCAACGGAGAGTGACTGCGGTGCGCGGGCGTGGCGGCCCGGCTGTCGCTCCGGGCGGACGGCCGGTCCAGCGGGCCGGCGAGCGCAAGAGGGACAGACCGCGCGCTGCGGGATGGGAAAGAGGCGGGGTCAGGCGGCGATCGGCTGGCAGATGCTGATCTGGGCGGCCGCGGTCTGGGCGGGAATGCGGGGGCCGCCGGGCGGGAAGCCCAGCCGGGCCTTCGTCTTGCGGTCGCGGTGGCGGTGGCGGTCGACATCAACGCGGCGGCGGGCCAGGCCGGCCAGGACGCGGCCGCGGCTGGCAGTGAGCGCCGGAGCTGGCAGGCTAGCGGTGGCCGCCCCGGCCCGGGTAGTGGTGATGATCGCGCGGCGGGCGGCCGTGAATGATATCTCGCGGGGGTGGACGGGCTGGCCGGCGCGCTTGCCCTTGCCGGCCGGGACAGCGGTCGCCGCGGCGGCGCGGGCGGTGGCACGGGCCAGCCCGGTGGATATCACCCAGGCGGCGTGCTCCTGGGCGACCATGGCCGGAGACTGGGACCGCAGCATCGCGCCGGTGGACGGCCCGGCGCCGCTGATCCGGACTTGGCTTCCTTCAGCGAGGTCTCCGACCCGATCCACCGCCAGTGATAAGCGGCGGCCAGGACGCCCGCGGGGTAGGCGTCGTGGTCCTCCAGGTCGCTGATCAGGCAGAACAGCTCGGGGGCATCGCGCCCGGCGACGGCGACGGTGTACTCGATGACGCGGACGGTCAGGGTGATCCCGCCACCGGAGATGGCGGCCAGGTAGGAGCCGTCGGGCAGGAAGTCCCCTATCCGGCGGAGGGTGATGCCGTCCTTGACGCGGATCAGCACGTGGGTGCCGGCGGCCCGCATCCGCTGGATGCGGGGGACGCCGGGGAAGTTGCGGTCGAGGATCCACAGCCGGCCGGGGGCGAACAGGTGCGGGTAATCTTCCAGGGCCTTATCCAGCAGCGCCTGCTCGGCTTCTCCCTTGTCCCTGCCGCCGCCGGCGGCGGCACCGGCGGGGCCGCTGGTCACGGCCAGGGCGGCGCGGGTGGAGGCGTGCGACAGCCTCAGGTCCCGCTGCTGGGGGTAGGGAGAGGAATCATCGGCGGTGCCGGCTGAGCCGAACGCCTGCCGGTTTGCCGGGGTGTCGGGAACACGGGTCAGCGACCCGTCGATGGAGCAGGCGTCCAGATCCCCCACGGTGACCGCCCGGTAGTCATGGTCGCGGTGCTCGGCGTCGACGCCGGCCAGCACCAGGTCCCGCAACTGTTCCAGCGGCCCGGGGCCGACCGCGTCCCGCCAGGTGCAGAAAACCGTCGCGGTCGGCAGCGCATACGGCCGCTGCCACGGCACCGCCGCCAGGTCCCCGAGGAGGGCATCCATCACCTCGGCGTAGTCCGCGTCCGTTATCTCCAGCCCCAGCCCGGCTGTCGTCAACGTCTAGCACGGGCCGTTTCCGGCGTCCGGTTCGCGTGCCGGACGTGGTTATCTCCTGCCTTGTCCATCACGTGGATCAAGGAGGAGACGGATGCTCGTGCAACCTGTCGTGCTGCCCGGCTGCGGGACCCGGTCGTGGACCGTGCTGGGAGATGGCGACGTGCCGGTCGCCGCGGTGGAGCGGTTCCTGGCTTACCTGACTGATATCGGGCGGTCGCCGAACACGGTGAAGGCGTACGCACACGATTTGAAAGACTTCTGGGAGTTCCTCGGCTTCCGGGGCCTGGACTGGCGGGAAGCGCGGCTGGAGGACGTCGGCGAGTTCGTCGCCTGGCTGCGGCTGCCGCCACCGGGACGCGCCGGGACGATCGCTGTCCTCCCGTCAGCGGTCCCGCAGGTAGGCGCGTCGACAGTGAACCGCAAGCTCGCCGCGGTGAGCACGTTCTACGCCCACCAGGCGCGCAACGGCGCTGATGTGGGTGATCTGCTGGCCGTCTGGCAGGCGGGCGGGAGAGGCGGCTGGAAGCCGTTCTTGCATCACGTCAGCAAGGGCAGGCCGTACCGCGGCCGGGTCATCACGGTCAAGGCGCCGCAGAAGCTGCCGCGGATCCTGACCGTGACCTAGATGCAGGCGGTGCTGGACGCGTGCGTGCGGCTGCGGGACCGCTTCTTCTTCGCTGTGCTGCACGAGACAGATGCC
>Ga0209517_10009251_pt1 | contig 11297 bp, 9 predicted proteins | sample PeaSoiMetSII2010_FD_187695 | JGI IMG/M metagenome (GOLD analysis project Ga0209517, IMG submission 187695) | Peat soil microbial communities from Weissenstadt, Germany - SII-2010 (SPAdes) (version 2) | ecosystem: Environmental > Terrestrial > Soil > Wetlands > Peat | place: Germany: Weissenstadt...
CGTTGAACAACATTTCTCCGGTGACCATGGCGCGAGTGAAGGACGGCAGGTTTGAGTACTGGCCGGCTCCGCGTCAAGGCGGGCACGAGGGGGCACAGAGCACCTCAGGCGGTCGTGGCGGACAATAGTCTTGCAGAATTTCAAATTCCAGATCTCAAATTTCAAATTTGCCCTCTTGCATCTTGCTGCCCGGCGCTGGTCTCAAATCTCAAATTCCAAATTTGCCCTCTTGCATCTTGCCGCCCGGCGCTGGTCTCAAATCTCAAATTCCAAATTTGCCCTCTTGCATCTTGCCGCCCGGCGCTGGTCTCAAATCTCAAATTTCAAATATCGCCCTCCTGCCCTTCCCTGGGCCGCTGCGCTCTGTGCCGCACTCCTCATCTGCGGCTCGCCTGCCCTTCCCCAAACTCCTCCCCATCCTTACGCAGTCATTTCCCGGGACGCAGTGAATTATTCCGGACCGGGCCGCGATGCCAGTCACGATTTGCAAGGGATTGAAATCAAAATCGGTCTGCTTGCGCCGCTTACCGGCCCGCGCCAGTCCGATGGTAAGGCGTTGTTGCAGGCGGCACAGTTGGCCATCGAAGACGAGGCTGCGACCCCTTTCCCCGGCGGGCGCCGGCTTTCCATTGTAGCCCGCGATCAAAGCGATTCCTGGGGTCGAGCAACGAATGAAATCGTTCGACTGGTATTTGACGACCAGGTGGCGGCGCTCGTCACCTCCCTCGATGGCGATTCGGCTCACCTTGCCGAGCAGGTCGGAAACAAGGTTGGAATCCCCATCGTCACGCTTTCCACCGACCCTTCCACAACGCAGATCAACCTTCCCTGGATCTTTCGCCTCGCCCCCACAGACACGCAGCAGGCTAGCGCGTTTGCACACGACATCTTCATCGAGCGCAAATTGAGGAAGGTAATTCTGGTCACGGAGAGCAATCATGACGGGAGAGTCGGCGACGAGGAATTTCAAAAGGCGGCTCACTCACTGGGCGCCCCACCTGTCGACACGTTTGAGATCGACCCGGCGGTGTCCAACTTTGACTCGACGGTGAGTCAAGTCATGGCTGCAAAACCTGAAGCAATGGTGTTTTGGACGGGGACAAGAACGGCTTCGAGATTACTCCGGTTGTTTCTCAAAGCGTTCCCGACGACACAGTTCTATCTCAGCCAAGAGGCCGCACAGGCACTTCCCAGCGCCAGCCAGACTAATGTCTGGATCGTCGGCCCGAGCCTGATAGAAAACCCGTTGCGTGAGAGCTTCGAAAATCGCTACCGCGCGCGGACGGGAGAACTCCCCGCCCCGGCCGCCGCTCGAGCCTACGACGCCGTGCGGATTCTCGCTGCCTCGCTACGGCATTCGGGCCCCAACCGCGCCCGCTTGCGAGACGCGCTGGCCGCGCTTTCAGACTACCACGGCGCCTCGGGCGTCGTCGCCTTCGATCATGCCGGCAACGACGTGAGTGACTTCACTTTAGCCAAGCCCCCCTGAGAAGCAGGCAGTAAGCAGAAAGGAGTTGGCAGCCCACGCCATGGAACATCCCCAGAGACGGATAGAGGTATAATCTCTGGTGCGGGGATGCCAAACCGGCGATGGCCGGGCACGACCCTGGGGAGACAGGAGGACACGTCAATGAAAGTGCGGACCTTCACGGCGGTCATTCATCAAGAAGACGATCTTTACGTCGCCACATGTCCTGAGCTGGGAACCGTCAGCCAGGGTGCTACAATCGAGAATGCTCTCGCCAATCTCAAGGAAGCCACGGAGCTCTATCTGGAAGAGTTTCCCCTCCCGGACGTTGGTCGTCCGCTTATGACAACGTTCGAGGCGACCTATGCCTAAGCTCCGCCGTGTGTCGGGAGAGGAGGCGATTCGGGCACTCGAGCGATTGGGGTTCATACGGGTTCGGCAGCGTGGCAGTCACGTGATCCTCAAGAAGGAAACGGCTCAAGGAGCGATAGGCTGTGTCGTGCCACTCCACCGTGAGCTAGCGATTGGCACTCTGCACGGAATTCTTCAACAAGCCAAGGTCGTGGCGGAAGAGTTTCTGGAGAAGCTCTAGTACGGCGTTGGCTTCCTTGCATTGAGTCCAGGCCCTCAGCGTCTGACGCCCCTGAGGTAGACGGCATAATCCGTCGGCGCAGGCTTGCCGCCCGCCTCACGTACGGCTGCGGCCACCTGCCCGCGGTGATAAGCCGAGTGCAGAACGAGGTGCATCAGCACATCCTGAATCGGCGTCCTGTTCTCTGTCCCTTTGAGACTAAGGTAAGTGAGATCGCTCGCAAGTTTTTCGGGAGTGAGTCCTTCAAGAATGGCGTGCCACCGCAGACGCAGATCTTCGATAGCCGCACTACATTCCTCGAGCGTCAGGTCAGGCCACGGTTGCGCGGTGGGCGGCGCGGGATTCTCGAACCTGGACATCCAGATGCGTTGCCCGCCGATGACGTGGCAGAACGCGTTTCTCGCTTTTTCGCTGCCGCTCGGCACTGTCTTTAAGCTTGCCAAGGTCTCGGAGTTTGCCCAGTAGTCGTATTCAAAGAGTTTACGATAATCCATGCGTTCTCCTCTTGCGACGAAGACTCTCCCCTTCGCGGGTGGCGCCGACATCGATTTCTCTGTCGGCAGCATAGGGCGCCTACAGACATGGCAAGGTATGCGCCACCCTCTGTCGACCGCCCAAGCCACTCCTTGACGGCAATCAGCTCACATCCACGGCCCTACCGCCGCACGTTAGCGTCGCCTACGACTGGCTCCTTACTGGGGAAGTCCTTGAAAAGCCCGGAGTAGACGACGCCGGCGATAGCTGCGCCGAGGATCGGGGCAACCCAGAAGAGCCATAGTTGCTGGAGCGCCCAGCCATGCACGAAAAGCGCAGGCCCAGTGCTGCGAGCAGGATTCACTGAGAGATTGTCCACGGGTATCCCGATCAGGTGAATGAGGGTGAGGCTAAGGCCGATCGGTATTCCCGCGAAGCCCGCCGGTGCGCGGCCGTGCGTGGAGCCGAGAATCACAAACAGGAAGAAGAAAGTAAGCACGATCTCCGCCAGCAGGCATGCCCCCAGAGAGTATCCGCCCGGCGAGTGCTCAGCATAACCGTTGCACGCGAAGCTGCCCAGCTCAAACCCAGGTTTGCCGCTGGCGATAAAGTACAGTACCGTGGACCCGGCAGCCCCGCCTAAGACCTGCGCAACGATGTACGGAACAAGCTCTGAAGCCGGGAACCGTCCCCCGGCCCATAACCCGACGGACACAGCCGGATTGATATGGCAGCCTGAAACGTGACCTATGGCGTACGCCATAGTCAGGAGGGTAAGTCCAAAAGCCAGCGCCACGCCGACAAACCCGATACCCATATGGGGATTTGGGAGAAAAGCGGCGGCCAAAACTGCGCTTCCGCAACCCCCGAAAACCAGCCAGAATGTGCCAAAGAACTCCGCTCCACACCGTTTGCCTAGCGACATAAGCAAGTCCCCCTTTTTGTATTTGTGATTTTCGTCCCGCGCCACACCGGGTCGGCTCTGAGGGAGCCGCCAGGGTGCTGATGACTTCAGTCTATCATTTCCGGACAAACCTTGCACCAGATTGCAGTGTAGGAAACTCTACCCTGCCGACTGCCCTCTGATGTCGGCGGACCTCTCCCACGTCCGGAGCCCATAACGGCTGAGATAGATCGGGATATTCTTGAAGAGACGATTCTCGGCTTCGATTTCGCGTATCATCGCCCGTTTCACATGTGAAAGTGTGCCGGTAAGAATGGTGAGAGAGCCGCCGTCGCCTCCCGCCCCGTTCACCTTCCAGCCCAAGGCTCCGTGCTCCTTCGCGATCTCAATCACCCGATGCGCATCGCGGCTCACCAATTCGGGATGTAGTCGCCCCTGCGCCTCGGTGTTCTCGATCATAGCTTCTCCGAGCGCCACAAAATCGCCGGCGTGCACGGCATCCCGGCTTTTTTCGGCCGTCGCCCGCAAGTCCTGAAGCTTGCGGCAGGCCGGACCCGACCCCTCGAGCTCCTTGATCACTTTCTCATGCACCGCCGATGAACTGTGGGATTTGCCGAAGTAGATCAACACCAGGCGCCGCTCGAGTTCCCACCAAAGCGCGTTGGGGATCTGAATCTGGGAAACAGTGGCGCGTGGATAGTCGAACATCTCGATATAATTCAGCCCGCCGAACGCCGAGCACAACTGGTCCTGAATGCCGCATTGCAACTTCAGCATCTCGGTCTCAATCGCCTGCGCCGTATAGGCCACCTCGTGGGCGGTAAGGTGGCCCTGGGTGAGGCGGTCGAGCGCTCCGACCAAAGCCACCGCCACTGCCGCTGAAGTGCCCGTCGAAGCCCCGCTCGGTGCTTCCGAGAAAATCGAGACCTTTAGAGCCATATCCGTCGGAACCTTCATGCGCGCAATGGCCGCTTGAAGCAGCGGGTGCTCACCCCAACTGGATTCCGCCCCCGTGGCGACAAACCGTTGCCCATAGTTCTCTGCGAAAACCGTGATGTGCCGATCGACCGCGTCGTTCCTGAATACTTCCACCTGCACTTCAACGTAGGGGTATACGCCGATATTGAAGATCTTTCCACTTTTGGCAAACCAAGTGTCCGTCCAGCCACCGTTGTCGCAAATGCGAATAGGAGCTACGCAGTTGATGATACGAGCCGGGTTCACCGCACTGAGATCAGTCATTCGTCGCCCTCACACGAAGTAGGCAGTAGGCAGGCACCACTGCCCAGATTCAAAACAACACTCTCCGAGAGGCCCAATGCTTTCTGCTTTCTACTTCGCTTCCCGCCAGTTATGCCCCACCCCGATATCCACTCGCAACGGCACTTTAAGCGGATAAGCGCCTTCCATCTCGGCCTCGACAATCTTGCGCGCCTGATCCAGCTCAGCTTCGGGGGCCTCGAACACAAGCTCGTCATGAACAGTCAACAACATGCGCGTCTTCATCTTCTCTCGCTCCAGGCGCGCGTGCACTTTGATCATGGCGAGCTTCATGAGGTCCGCCGCAGTTCCCTGAATGGGAGAGTTCATGGCCTCGCGTTCAGCTCGATTGCGCGAGGGCACATCGCGGCTGTTGATATCGGGAATAGGTCGCAGGCGGCCAAAGAGCGTGCGCACGCGTCCCGTGGTCCGCGCTTCTTCAACCAGCCGCTCGATCAACTCTTTCACTTTGCTGTAGCGTTGGAAATAGGCGTCGATGTACTGCTGCGCCTCGGTTCTGCTGGTGCCGGTGCGCTCCGCCAACCCGAAGGAGCTGAGTCCGTAAACCACGCCGTAATTGATGGCCTTCGCCATCCGGCGATGCTCGTGGTTCTGCAGCGCCGGAAGCACGCCGAATATCTCCTGTGCGGTTCGCGCGTGGATGTCCTCGCCGTGCGTGAACGCCTCGATCAACACCGGGTCGTCCGCCAAATGGGCCAGCACGCGCAGTTCCACCTGCGAGTAGTCGGCGGAGATCAAGCGGCAGCCGGGATCGGCGACAAACGCCGAACGAATGCGCAGCCCGAATTCATCGCCAATCGGAATGTTCTGCAAATTGGGGTTGAACGAGGAAAGGCGCCCGGTGCGCGCCCCGGTCTGGCTGAAGGTAGTATGCAGGCGGCCCGTCTGCGGGTTAATGAACTTCGGAAGCGCGTCAAGGTAAGTTGATTTCAGCTTCGTCCGCGTCCGGTAATCAATGATCTTACGCGGCAAGTCGTGCTTTTCGGCAAGCGATTCCAAAACAGAAGCGTCGGTTGAATACTGCCCGCTCTTCTTCAGCCTCTTGCCACCCGGCAGCTTCAGCTTGTCGAACAGAATCTCGCCAAGTTGTTTCGGCGAGTCAATATCGAAGGGTTGTCCGGCAAGATCATAGATCTCGCGGGTAAGGCCGGTGAGGTCCTTATCAAATTCACCCGACATGGCAGCCAGTACGCTCGCGTCCAGGCGGATGCCGAACCTCTCCACGTCCGCCAGCACACTCGACAACGGCAGTTCGATCTCCTCATAGACACGCCTTAACTCTTCGCGCGCAATTTCAGGCACCAGCAGGGCGGCCATCTCCCGCGTGTTGTCCGCCCAGTCCGCCGTCGAGCCCGAAAGCTTGCGCCCCTGACGGCGTAGCACCACGTCCTCGAGCGAATGGCTCGTGGCCAAAGGATCAAGCAAGTACGAGTAGAGCATGGTGTCGTCGGTGACACCCGCCGGCGCGATTCCCGTCTTTGCCATCAGTAATCGCAGCAGCTTCGAGTTGTGAACCGCCTTGGGATGCGACGCGGAAGAGAGAAAAGACTTCATGGGCTCGAGAAGGCCGGGCGTGGCGGATAGAGTTGCCAGCCGCCTGCCGTCCGAGAGGCCTAGCCCCCGAAGTTGCCCGGCAAAACTCTCTTCGCCGTCGACCGCCAACCCAATCGCCACCGGGGCGCGTTCCTCTAAAGCATTCAGCCACCGGGTCACCGACTCCGGCGTCGAGAGTTCTTCCGCCTCCTTCGCTGCCTGCACCGGGATCGGCATCTCTTGCAGGAATTCGCGCAACAGCGAAGTGAACCCCAGTTCCTGGCACAAAGCGCGCAAATCGGTAAGATCCTCGGGGGCGCGCTTGAGGTCTGCCGGGGCGACCGCCAGCGGAACGTCCGGGCGGATGGTGGCCAATTCTCGGCTGAGCAGCGCTTCTTTTTTGAAATCGCGCAGGGCGTCGCGGTAGCTTTGCTTCTCCGTCTGCTCGTAGTTTTCCAGTGCCTTGTCGAGTGTGCCGAACTTGCGAATGAGTTCTGTCGCGCCCTTCGGCCCGATATAGCTTCGCTTCTTCGCGCCCGGAGCGAGGGGAGGTTCTTGACCCGGAAAGGGCCGCGCACCGGGGATGTTGTCACTGGGATCGCCCGTCAGCGCCAGCCAATCCACGACCTGCGAAGGCTCAACGCCCAGGATTTCCTTGACCTTCTCGGCGTCGCACAAGGTTTCGCCTTCTGATGCTCCCCGAGAGGGCTTCAGCACCTTGACGTGATCTTTCACAAGTTGGAAAAGGTCCTCGTCGCCGGACACGATAAACACATCCGCTCCTTGCGCCGAAGCGTTCCCGGCGAGCGTTCCCATCACATCATCGGCTTCGTAACCCTCTTTCTCGACCATCGCCAATCCGAGCGCGCGGCAGAAGCGCCGCACGTAGGGAAGCTGAAGCGCCAGTTCCTCCGGAAAAGCCGGGCGGTTCGCCTTGTATTGTTCGAACAGCTTGTCCCGGAAAGTGGGAGCCGCAAGGTCAAACGCCACACCCACCAGGTCGGGCTGGTGGTCTTTGAGGATCTTCCGCAGGGTTCGGACGAAGATGTAGATCGCCTTCGTGGGCATTCCGCCGGGCGAGCGCAAATCCATTTGCATGGGCGCATGGAACGCCCGAAAAACCAGCGACATGGCATCAATCAAGACCAGCTTCTTGCCGGGCTGGAATTCGGCCAAGGTACCCCTCCGATTTTGACGTAGTTGGATATTCTACCCTAAATCAGGTTCGCCAAAGGCACACAAATCTGAGCCAATGTGGCATAATTGACACATTTCCGGTTCTGTTACGGTCCGAAAAACAAGCATAAAGTATTGATAATAATTGTCTTGTCTAAACTCACGGGCTTGGCTAAGAAAATGCTTATTCTCTGACTTTCAAGGAGCTTCTTGGCCAACCAACACACGATTGCGAATCCAGTCTCCGTCTCCGGTGTGGGCCTCCACACTGGCGTTAGGGTCAACCTAAGGCTCTGCCCTGCCCCCGCGAACTCGGGCGTAGTCTTCCGGCGCACCGACCTGGAGGGCTTCGTCATTGAAGCCCAAGCCCGAAATGTCGCCCGGGTCAGCTACGCGACGAGCTTGATGAAGAAAGGCGTACTGATTTCCACTACCGAACATCTCCTGTCGGCCCTGGCAGGCTTGGAAGTGGATAACACGATCGTGGAAATCGACAACCTCGAACTCCCGATCCTGGACGGCAGCGCGCGGCCCTTCGTCGAACTCATCACCAAAGCCGGGATTCGCCGCCAGCGGGCCCGAAGGAACTTCGTCAAAATCCTTAAGCCCGTTGAGGTAGTCGATGGAATGAAGCGCATCATCGTCTACCCGGCGGATTCTTTCCGCGTCACATATCGTATCTCCTTCCCTCATCCCGTAATTGGGGCGCAATCCATCGACTTCTGCTCCGGCTCGTCCGGCTACGCCACTGAAATCGCTCCCGCGCGGACGTTCGGGTTCCTGGAAGAACTCGAAATGCTTCGCAAGAATGGCCTGATCCGCGGCGGCTCGCTGGAGAATGCCGTGGTGCTCGACCGCACGGGTGTGATCAACCCCGAAGGGTTGCGCTTCCCCGACGAGTTCTGCCGGCACAAGCTGCTCGACCTGATCGGCGACTTCTCCCTGCTAGGCCGCCCGCTACTCGGCCATGTGGTCGCCGAGCGAGCCGGTCACGCCATGCACGCCCAACTTGTCGCTCGTCTTTTGCGCGAGCGGCAATCCTGGAGACTCGTTACCGACCCTCAGCTCGACGCAAAACCCGTTTCCGAGGCGGTGCTTGCTGCCAGCGAGGCCCCGTAGGAGGATGACTTTCAGACCAACCTTCATCTTCGGCTATTTACAATTCACAATTTACTATTCACAATTCACCATCCATGGTGGATGAGATCTCCAACATGTCGAACGGGTCACTTCTCCCCCTTCTCGAAAAGGCGTTCGGCTTCCCGTCTTTTCGAGCCAACCAGGAAGCCGTCTGCCGCGCCGCCATTGCCGGCCGGGACATACTGCTGGTCATGCCGACGGGATCCGGCAAGTCACTTTGCTATCAACTCCCCACCCTGGCGCGCGGCGGCACGGCGCTGGTCATCAGCCCCTTGATCGCTCTCATGGACGACCAGGCAGCCAAGCTCGCTTCACTCGGCTGCAGAGTCGCGCGCGTGCATTCCGGCATGGACCGCCTGGCTTCCCGGCAGTCCTGCCGCGACTATCTGAACGGCGAAGTGCAATTCATGTTCATTGCGCCGGAGCGGTTTCGGGTGCCGGGATTCCCCGAAATGCTGGCCAAACGTAAGCCCTCGCTGATCGCTATTGACGAAGCGCATTGCATCTCACAATGGGGTCACGATTTCCGGCCGGATTATCGCATGCTGGGGCAATTCCTCCCGGCGTTGCGTCCCGCGCCCGTCATGGCGCTCACTGCCACCGCAACCCCCATCGTACAGAACGACATTGTGAGCCAACTTGGCTTGGTCGACGCGGCTCGATTCATCCATGGTTTCCGGCGCGAGAATCTCGCCATCGAAGTCGTGGAGGTGCCGCTCCCCCATCGCCCTCAACTCACCCTCGAGCTGCTCAGCGAGCCGGCTCGGCGTCCGGCCATCGTTTACGCGCCCACACGCAGAGCATCCGAGGAACTGGCACGGGATCTCTCTCGCTTGTTTCCTGCAGCCGCCTACCATGCAGGGCTCGAGTCCAGGCAGCGGGAGCGCGTCCAGGCGGCGTTTGTCGAAAGCAAGCTCGAGGCGGTGGTCGCCACCATTGCCTTTGGCATGGGCATCGACAAGCCCAATGTGCGGACCATCATCCGCACCGCGCTGCCCGGCAGCATCGAGGCCTATTACCAGGAAATCGGCCGCGCCGGGCGCGACGGACTGCCAAGCCGGACGATCCTGCTGTATTCCTACGCCGACTTGCGGGTGCACGAATACTTCTTCGAGCAGGATTATGCCCCCGTGGAAACTCTCGAGGCCATCCATCACCGGCTCAGTTCGCAACCGCAGCCGAAAGAGGGCCTCTGCCGGGCGCTGCTCATGGATCCCGAGTTGTTCAACCGGGCCCTCGACAAGCTTGCAATTCATGGCGGCGCGGCGATCGAGTGGGCGGAAAACGTGACCGTGGGCAGCAAGGACTGGAAGCAGGCTTATCTCGCTCATCTGGAGACAAAGCGCGCGCAACTGGAACTCATGCGGCGCTTCGCGGAAACTCATCAGTGCCGCATGCGCGCCTTAGTTCGCCATTTCGGAGATCTCGCGGACGCCAAGCGAACTTGCGGCCAGTGCGATTTCTGCGCTCCCAAACAATGTATCGCCCAGCGATTCCGGCCCATCACCCAAGCCGAGCGGCGTGTCGTACACGAGGTGATCGACGCACTTCGCGGCGCTAATTTCGAAACCGTCGGAAGGCTGCACCAGGATTTGTCTCAAAGCGAATCTATAAGCAGAGACCGCCTGGAGGGCATTGTAGGGGCGATGGCCGCGGCCGGACTGGTGCAGATCGAGGACGCCAGCTTCGAAAAGGAAGGGAGAACCATACCCTACCGGAAAGTGACGCTGACCCGCGAGGGGTCCAGCGTGAACGAGCGCACTCCGTTGGATCTGCTGCTGGCCACCAACCGGGCGGACGAGTGGCAACCGGCGAAGCGGGGGAGGAAAAAGTCTCCGAAATCCAAGCTGCCACCTGCCCTCACCCTTTCGGTTGACGAACCCGCACGCAAGAGGAAAAGCCCGCCGCACCGGCCGCCCCGAGGCCCGGAAACATTTTCGCCGCAAGAGGCTGCGCTGGAAGAAAAGCTGCGTGCCTGGCGGCTGGCGGAAGCCAGGAAGCTCGGGCTGGCAGCCTTCCACGTATTCAGCAACCAGACATTGCGCGCCATCGTCCAGGCCCGGCCGGCCACGCTCGACGAATTGCTGGCCGTCGGCGGCATCGGACCCGTAACGGCCCGGAAGTACGGGACAGCGCTGCTCGCCCTGTGCCGCTCGCTAACCGGCAAAACCTCCTGAGGATTGCAGAATCGGGCGACAGCACCCCCTCACCCGGCGCTGCGCGCCACCCTCTCCCCCAAGGGGGCGAGGGGAGAAATAATCCGAGTTTTTTGCCCTCTCCCTCTTGGGGGAGAGGGTGGCGCGCAGCGCCGAGTGAGGGGGTTGGTCCGTCACGATATCAGATAGCCCCCTGTGTTCTTCCTAACAAGCTATGTAGCCTATTCATACCTCAGCGCCACCAGCGGATCGACCCGAGTAGCGCGGCGAGCCGGGATATAGCTGGCTAAGAGCGCCACACCTGTCAGCAGCGCCGCGACGCACGCCAGCGTGAGCGGGTCCGTGGGACGGACGCCAAAGAGCATGGACGACAACAACCAGGTTAATCCCACCGAACCGATCAGACCCAGGGCCACGCCGCCCAGCGCCAGGGCGATTCCCTGCCCCAGCACCATGCGCAGCACATCTCGCACGCTGGCTCCCAGCGCCATGCGTATGCCGATTTCGCGGCTGCGCTGCGCGACGGAGTAGGAAACCGTACCGTAGATGCCCACGGCGGCCAGCAGCAGGGCC